>BNJV01000468.1_pt1 | contig 104074 bp, 142 predicted proteins | sample 8540591 | NCBI WGS metagenome assembly BNJV01 (sample SAMD00202457, study PRJDB9452) | human saliva metagenome | host: Homo sapiens
GGTTACGTATTGCTAAGTACGCGCACGGCGAGATGTTGAGCAAAACGAAACGCCGCGCCAGGGCCTTGGGGAAACAGCGGAACAGAATTGTTCTTACACCGTTACTACAACAACGGCGTGTCGAAACACGCCTTTGCGTAAGATACCATTACGTGCCGCGCGTGATTGACGTATCGCTGGTATCGGCATCCCTTACAGCGAGCATGCTGCGTTCAACACCGACGAAACGCTGCTAGGAACGTGCCGAGGCCTACGCCCTTCGGGAAAGTCACGCGAGGCTTTGAAGGACATCAACACCGAGTTGACGGCTGAAAAGAAAGGCAGCTTACACTCGACCAAATTATGATTTCTACAACTCGCAGGCTTATTACACCCCAATAAAAGCCCACGCCGAGAAAAGCTCCCCAACCCGCTTTTCGCGATAGAAAACCACCCAAGAGCCGCTGTTGCAATGCCTATTACAGTTGCGCCGCATCCCAACCACACCAAGGGTTCAGGTTACAGGATGAAACGCTATGAATAACGATGCATCGGCAAGTATCGTGCAATCGAAGGTTAACGCCCCAACTGACCTCGATGAAAGTGGGCGACCACGCCCGGCCATCCAGTTAGTTCCCCAAGACGTTATCTCTGCCGGAATAACGCCCAATCCCCGTAACAACAAAAACATACGCTCATGAAGAAGCATCTATATTCAGTAAGCGCACGTTATGCTGCGGCGCATCTGCAGTCGTGCAGCGAGGGCAAGCTCAGCGGCGACCTACTTTTTCTACCGAGGCGCAACGAAACGCTTTCGACCAATGGTTGTACAAGAACCACACCATGCCTTATAACATAGACTTCCAGTATCGCTCAAAACAGGAGGAAGAAACAGATATGTCTATAACTTCGTGCCAGCTGATTCGCCAAGACCGCAAAGTTGGCTATCACCAAGTTTGTGTGGTTCGACCCCATGCGGAAACCATTGGCCTGATTTCAGAAAGAAAACGTGCCACGCATCATCGTGGCTGTGGGTATTCCGGCTATACGCGCTACCGAACAGAGGTAGGGCAGTGCCGAAGGCGGATATATGACGCCAGCGCGTGAACGCCCTTACCGACGACTTGCTGAAAGACTGTCACAGCATGACGGCCTTTATTTCCACACCATGCACCACGAGTTTATGCACATTCTGAACCAGAAAGTCTTACGACGAGTCGTACGACAACATATCGCGCGCCGATTATGTAAGCGGTAACTGGACTCGTGCCCGAAAAGCGGCATACGTTCTGGGCTTCCCTGTGTCGCCCTTATTCAATGGAAAACCCGCCGAAGACATCGCCGAGCTATACTCATACGTAACCAGCACGCCAGACGAATGGAACACCATCTGAAAGCGGCTGGAATATGGCGCAAGCACCATCAACAGGAAACCGAAGATGGTTCGCGACCATATGAAAAACTCATGGAATGCCGACATCGACCTGCTGCGCAACGCCGTATTGCGGAGAGGTGGGAAAATATCCACGCTCGATTTGGAACAGTTTGAACTAACAAGGCGGCAACATGAAGATTAAAACATTAAAGCAGTTAAAGTAAACGATAAGCAAATGAAAAGGCATATTTCCATTCATGGCTGTGGTGTTAACGCCATTGATGTAAGCGTGCCCGGTACGGACAACAAAACGCTTTCGACCTTCCTGCCGCACAGCGGATAGACCAAAGTTGTGGCTGAATACAACGCACTTAGGAGTCGTCGAGGGTGGCTGATGCTGCAATACCATGCAGGGAAGAATTATAGCTACGGCGGTTACACGTTGTTGAAGTTTAAGGGATGGCACGTTATGGGCGACGTGCTAGACCCCAGCGGGTGGGCCACATCAGACTATGGCGGTGAAAGACCGGGCTATCTCATGCCTCTTTCTCAACGTATATAATAAGGTGATACACCCCTGCAGAGGTGCTTGGCTGGCAATCCTGACGGCATACAGGGCGACTACGAGTTCTCCATTCTGCGCGCAACAACAGATAAAAAACAGTTGAGGGGCAGGAAATGGAAGAACGAAATGGTGCGACACGCCTGCCAAAAGATGCCAATTAGAGGAAATGATGTTGGGCATCATCACCGCTAGTATTTGAAATGAGCGTGAGCACTTACGATTTCATCCGCAACGACACCTGGCGCAAGGCACAGTCGACCCCACAACGCGCCGACTTTCCGTTACCCAAAACTGATGTGGGATATGCCCTATTGCATCTTATGCAACGGCATCGTACTGCCAACCTATCGTTACCGGCAATAAGCAATACCAGAACTTTACATGAACGAAACCGACAAGGGTGCTTAATGATAGCGACCTGAAACTGGCGCAGTTTGTTAAAGAACCATAAAACGCTCGACTTGAAAAGGAATGGCAACTCAAAAACAAAAGTCTGAGAAAGCGCACACGCTGACCTTGAACTTGGAACGGCCGCCACCTTTGAAGGACACTTGCTTTATGATAAGGTGAGCTACGAATTGCAACTTCTACCTACGACCCCGCCACAGGACGTATTGAACTACCTACCAACCCGTTATCGACCCAACCTACAAGTATCCGGCGGAATTGTGCTCATACCGCATCGCTAAAAGAGAAGAAAATATTTGAGAGGGCAAGGGCATGTATTTCACGTGGAATGGACATGGAACGGGCCGGATGCAGAAGACAGCGGGCAGATAACGGGCCACGGTAACTCCTGTTCTTTGGCGCTGCTCTATAGAAGACCTGTCCCATACTGACCCGAAGGGTGATTATGTGTACGCCACGCTGCCCGCAACATTGAACACATATGAGGAAAATTAAATAAGAAGAATGATGAACAAGTTCATTTCATATCGTTGGCCACAGCCTTGGCCGCTTTATCGGCGTGTAGCAGCGACAAAGAACTGCCTGAGTATGCCGCAGGATCACGGTGGTAAAGGCACAAACCGCATTTGGCGTGCTTGGAGGAACGCAAGAGGTGACGATGGCCGCACAACCGGCACAAGCCTGAGGCAAGACGCATGGTTAACCGTTGCAACGAAAGCTGAAACCATCGCCCTGACTGCCGAGAGATGAACACCAGTGCAACGCGAAACAATTTTGGTAATAAAACCAACAGGGCGACTCCGATTACAATTTAACGTCCAGCAAGAGGGTGGCCTCGGACCACCCGTTGGCGAAGACATTTAGCACCGGCGACGAGGCTTTCTCCAAGTCGTTCATAACGCCAGCCAACGTGCCTGTAACTTCTACCAAGGCACCGAGCTGATAACCGGAGGACAAAGGTGGCGCAATCAACGTGAACCACAAAATGCCACGGGAAAACTCGCGTGGGCTGGTAACAGCCAAGGCCGTTGGGCTTACCGACTGCTGCTTAAAGTGGTGTTGCCTTGGCAGACGTTGGCGAGTACATGCAAACGGTTTGATGCGCTCTCAATAGGGAACTGAAGAGAAACCACCGATGTGCGCATCGTGGCAACGGTGCCAACACGGCAACTTCATCGCTGAAGGCAGGTATTCGTGGAAGTGGCCTTTACCCCGGTAAGGGTTTCACCATGAATAACGGCAAGATAGTGGGGAAACGAAGTTAAACCAGTGTTTACGAGTATCTTATCACCGTGATTGTGGCTGACGATTTCCCAGCGACACGAAACTATTATCAACGGAACGAAAGAAAGCGTGTTGCTTACTTTCGACGATAAGGGCAATTCCTGTTTTCAAGGAGGCGCAGAAATCGATCCGAACAAACGTTCTCGTCCTATGGCTGGAACCGTTTCTCCGACTCTAAACCCGTAATGGTGCATTTCGGCATTGGCGAGGGTGTTTGTGAAACCCAAACTCACGCGCAAGCCTTAATCCGCACTGCACCATTCGCATTAGCGCACTAAAGATAGGCGCGCCGCGCAAGTTATTCCGCTACCTGGCAAGGTTATTTGCGGGCGCGCCTCGCTTTTCTATGCCATAAATCTGTTATTCTAGTTTTCGGAGTTAAGCCAAATGCTTGGTTGCAGAGTGACGATAATCCTAGTCAACTCGTTAACCAGTTAACCTGCAAGCTCACAGTCTTGTCAATTTTTCAGCATAAATTTTAACATGAGTACGCTTTTTATCCACCAATCGCCAACCTTGCCGCAAAAAAATCGATTCTCGCGAAGGTTTGTTTTGATGCAAAAAGGGGGTTAGTTGTGAATGCGGCAAAATGAATTTTTTTATTTAAAACAACCGCCATTTGCACCCATGTTTTTGGGCTATTTGCAGCTAAAAATGAGTGCGTTTTTGGTGCTAAAACGCAGTGCATATGCCGCTAAACGCAGTGCGTTTTTGGTGCTAAAATGCAGTGCGTTTTTGATGCTAAACGCAAGGTAAAATGGTGCAAAATGCAGTGCAAAATGCTGCTAAAATGCAAGACGAAAAAGCATAAAATATCCACTGCAAATGGTATAAACAAAAACCTTTTAGAACCATGAAAAACATGGCTGAAAAAGGGCAAAAATAGCCGTTAAAAAGTGGGATTTTAGGGGCTAAAAAGCGGGTAATTGGAGCTGAAAAAATACGAGTTGGCAACCAAAACTAGAAAGGCAAAATGGTGCAAAAATGCAGGTTCTTGTTCTTAAAAATAGACAAGAAACCGAAGGCGTGAAAAGGCTAGAAATAGTGGCGATTTACCTCACTTTATGGCCTATATTTTCGCTAGAACGGAGCGAAAATTAGAGCAGTATTGTAAAATAAAAAGATAATAATTTAAGATTTTTGAGTTGATGAGCTTAACTTTTGAGTCGGGGTGTTTTTTTAGTGAATGAGTTTCTGGGTGGATGAGTTTTGAGCTGGGAGTTTGTAAATTTGTGAGTTTGTGAGTTAATTCTTCGGGAGTTGTTAGATTCTCGAGTTATGTCAGTGAGCGACTTGTCCGCACTCCTCTCAACGAGTAGAAATATTAATCAAGGAGTTAAGGAGTTATGGAGTTATGAGCCAGCGTATGCTTTATAGTGAGGGAGTTAAAGGAGTTGTCGAGTTAAGGAGTTGGGTCAAATGCCCAGCGGCGTTAATGCCATCTTTTCACCTTTTCACCTTTTCACCTTTAAAAGGGCGCGTTAGCCATCTCACCCTTTTCACCCTTTCACCCTGAAAGGGCGTTAGCCATCAATCACCTTTTCCCTTCACCTTTCTTTCAACCTTTTCACCTTTAAAAGGCGCAGCCATCTTCCCTTTATCAGCTGCAAACAAAGTATTGATATTTATCAATATAGTATGAGAATTAAGCAATTAAGTTCTATCTTTTAAAATGTCAGTGAACCTACACTTAAACGCTATTAATTGCAGAAATGAAAAGAATAACGCTCATTTTCGGCCTTCTTTGTTGGCGGTGAACCTTGCTGTTGTGGCGCAAATACGCGGCGCAACGAAATTCAGCGCAGGTGCAACCAACCACGCCGATTGAACTATCGGCTGGCGAAGAATACTAATGTGGCAGTACTGAAAAAACGGAGTGTCCCGGTTGCCGCAAGCGTGCTGTGGATATCGAGGCTGGCCCCGTGATACGCGCTGATGTTAATGCAACGGCGGAAAGCAAAGACGGCACCACCACGGGAGGCACGATGAAAACGGCTGTTTCTACCGCCTTAAAGTATGGGCGCACGTGGGAGAGAAGACTTACGAAGGTTTTGCACCGTGGGTTACGCCCCGAAACGCTGCACCACCGACAATTGCCCTGCCGACTTCGACCAGTTTTGGGCAGATGCCTATGAGAAAGCGCAATTACCCACCTGATGCACATCGCCGACTGTTGCCCGAACGCTGCACCGAGCGCGTGCAAGTTTACGGGCGAGCTTGAATGGACTTAATCCCGGCAACCGAATTTACGGTATCTTCGCATACCCACCGCCTACGAAGACAAACGCCCTGCGCTACTGCGTTCCGGGAGCGGGTGTCAGGCCCCACTAAGGCGATGTAGAAGAGGCCAATATCGGGGCGATTACCCTAGAAATAGTGCATGGCATACCTGTATGATGCCGCAGCAGGTGTACGACGACCCGCTGCACGGCGTATTGAACGATATTGGGAGGCAAAATCTCGACAATCACACCAAATGGCCTATAAAACGTATCTTCATCGGCGCGCTATGGCGGTGGATTATCTACCCAACTGCCTGATGATCGGGCCAGGATCTGCGTAACTGGCAGCCAGCAAGGCGGAATGCCGTCGTTGTGCGGCGCATCGCATCCAGGCCGTTACGTTTGTGGGCGTGGTGCATCCCGCAATGTGCGACCTCACTGGGCTCTTCATGGCAAAGCCTGTATAACATTATTTCTACGGTCGTGCCAGTTCGACGCTAAGAAAGTGCGGGCTGCGGCTATTACGATGGCGTGAATTTCGCCCGCCGACTGACTATTCCCCGCTGGTTTTCGTTTGGATATAACGACGAGGCTGTGTCGCTTGGACAGCGCATACGTTGCTCAACGTTACTCAGACCGCGAAGTCTGAAAACTATCCCGCCACGGGCCACTTCTGGTTTCAAGAACAATGGAAGAATGGTAGAGTGGCTGCGCAAACAGTTAAAAAGCTCACATTCCCCCAACCCTCTCCAAGGAGAGGGAGTATCCCCTGTGAGTTTTGTGAGAAATATGATGGACAATGAAAGTCGAGCCGAAGCATACGTATATTCGCCACGATATGTCCTTATGTTCTTCTGTCAAAGAACCTGTATTTCGTCAAAACAATCAATATTTCCTGTCAAAACAGCCCATTTCTGTCAAAAGGAGTACAAATATTTCTGTCTAAACAAAGAAACAAAACGCCATGAATAAAATACGATACTATGCTGGCACTACTTCTGGTTTGTGCCACAGCCGTTAAGGCACAATCGTTTGTTACGGTATGATTTGAAGACTTTATCGCGATGGCAAACCCCATACTTTATCAGCAAACTATTGGTATGGCGCCATTCTGGCTCGAAAGGAAAGGGCGGAGAGACAGAAAAAGACCGAAACGCGAACTGACGAAATGAAACGTCGGGTAATACCAACCTGCGCATTCTCGCGGGCAGCGACAGGCGCAATAAATGGAAGGTGTCGCCTGTGCTACAACCATCACCCAGCGTATATAACGACGCCATATTAGACGGGCTCGACATTCAGATGCTGCAACTTCAACGTCGCGGAATGGTGGCCGCTCTATCTAAATAACTCTTGGGAGGAGCGAGGTTATGGTTTCTACCTCGAACACGCAGGAGCGGGCAAGGCATTGCAGCCTAACGAGGTTATTCACCACATCAAGTACGCCTCGTGCCTCCACCAACAAGCTGGCGCAACAGCTGTTCTTCAATCACCTCTGTTTTATCCTCAACGCAACGCGCATGGAAAATATGCAGACGACCCCGCCATCATGTCGTGGCAGATTGGCAACGAGCCGCGCGCCTCGATAAGGCCGTTCTGCCACAGTTCGAGGCATGGTTACAATGGGTTAAGGCCGCTGCTTTGATGAAGAGCACGACAAGCAACACGGTTAGCGTTGGTCTTGAAGCAGTGTTCGGTTGTGAGGGCGATTACGACCGGCAACGTATCCGCTGGACCAAACGTTGACTATTGCAACATACACGTTTGGCCCGGCAACCGAGTTAGCCAGAAAGACCACATCGCAAAACCTGCAACGCGCCAAAGACAACACCAAGGAGTACATCGACCGCCATTTGCATCATCTGCGCCAAGATAAACAAACCCAGTAATGGAAGAATTTGGTTATCCGCGTCGACGGTCTCGCTTTTCTAAAGCAGGTCGCTCCACCACTGCTCCGCGATGCCTATTACGGCTACAGGTTTCCTCGCTTTTGGCGTGGCCGATGCATGGGCGGCGGATACTTTCGCAGGCTGCAAACTTCTGGGGTTAGTGGTCTCAGGCGCAGCCCAAACACGAGCAATGGGAGCCTGGCGACGACTATGCGGGCGACTGCACAAGAGGCGCAGGGCGTAACTCGGTGTTCTCGTCTGACACGTCTACCGTTAACGTGGATAAAAGAGCAGGCATCGCCAATCGTCAGCCACCTGATAGACGGCGAAAACGATTACTAACCCAGCCCTCGCGGCAACTAACACTTCCACGCCATGTCGGCAAAAGAAAGAGTACACCCCTATACAAAATCCCAAGGCCAGTGTGGCACAACGCGACGACCTTTGCGCGCGCGACCCTCGAAGAGAAAGGTTGGTCAGATGAACCAGCTTGTGGGTATGGAGCATTTTAAGCAAAATACTCTGACGCGATGGAGCGCGCCGAAGAGCTGGGCCACCAACACGGCCAACGCGTTCTATCCAGCGCGCTACGGTGCAGGACATGGAAGAGCGGACGCTGCCGCGGATGCGTCGTCGTTCCTCCACGTGCTCACGCTCGAAGAGGCCAACCACCTGCAAAAGGCTCAACATGCAGAGCCGTTTGCAGACTCCTTTGCTCATTGGTGCATCGATGCCATTCACGGCAACGCTGCCGCGCAGGGCAACACCGTCTATCCCACAAATCATCGCTTCGTTCCTCATCGTTTGACGTGAGCGATGGCCTGCTGTCACGTCCCGACGAAACGCCGAGAGATGCGCCGCGAACATGCACTGGAACTTTAACCCCAACGTTGAGGTGGCTTTCGTGATGGGCGTTGCCGCTGTGGCGATGACATCGGCGAAGACCCGTATCTGGTTACGCTGATGTGCGTCTACCAACAAGGGTCATCGCGCACTTAGACAATGCGCAAGACGTTGGGCTGTGTTAAAGCATCTTTGTGGGCGGCTCTTATGCCATCACGGAACAAACGGCGGCGCTCCTGCGGACGGGATCCGGAACGCACCCTGCGCGGCGCGTTTTCGCTCTTTAAGGCCGCCATTCAGCAGGGCGGAGATCGAACGTGATGATGTCATGCACAACGAATTGAACGGCATTCCCTGTCACACCAACAGCTGGCTGATGAACGACGTGTTGCGAAAGCACGTTTCAGGGATTTGGTTGTGAGCGACTCGATGGATATTGGAGCATTGCGTTGACCAACATCGCACCGCCGCCAACAATAAAGAGGCTTTTTACCAAAGCATCATGGCCGGAATGGATGGCGCACATGCACGGTCGAGTGGCAAACAGGCCGTGGCTGAGCTGGTGCGCGAGGGCAGAATACCCGAAAAGCAGGATAGACGAGAGCGTGCGCCGAATACTGACCGTGAAGTTCAGGATGGGTCTCGACATCCTTACAGCGATGCGGAAGACGCGCGACCGCGTTATCAACGACGGAACACAAGCGCACGGCCCTGGAAGCATCGCGCAACAGCATCGCTTTGCTGAAAAACGCCAACAGCCCGCGTTGCCTCTAGATGCGCAAAAAGTGCACAAAAGGTGCTGGTAACGGGCATCAACGCCAACGACCAAACATGACGGGCGATTGGAGCGAGCCACAACCCGAAGAGCAAGTGTGGACTGTTTTGCGCGGATTAAGCAAGCGCTGCGCCCACCACCGAGTCGCTTCTGTGAGACCAAGTTGATGGGACCTGCGCAACATGTCGCAAAGCCGCGGATGCCGCAGCGCAAGCTTCCGCGTTGCGACCAACATCGTGCGTGTTGCGAGGCGATGCGGTTCCGTTGGAACGAGCGCACGTCGGGCGAAGATACCGATCGCGATAACCTAGATCTCGTTGACTGCAAGAACAGCTGATAAGCCGACTGAAAACGAAACGGCAAACCCACGGTCGTTATCATCATCAGTGGCCGTCCGCTCAGCGTTCGTTACGCGGCCGAACATGTTCCCGCCATCATTAACGCATGGGAACCAGGCCAGTATGGCGGATGTCACGCCGAAATATTATACGGCAAGGTGAACCTATCAGCCAAATTCGCCAGACCATGCCACGACATGCGGGCCAAATATCCACTTGGTACAACCATATGTTCAGCTTTCTTCCATCCTGCGTGTACCGACAACACACCACTATACCCTTCGGTCATGGTTTAGAGCACACCACCTCCGTTACACCGACTGCCAGCTTAGTCGGCTAGCATTCCCCAACGATGGGAAAGACGCCAATTACCGCTCGCGTAACGATCGGAAAACACGGGCAAGAAAGCGATGGCGTTGAAATCTGTCAGCTGTATATGAACGATGTTGTGGCATCTGTGGCCCGACCCGTAAAAGAGCTGAAAGACTTCCGTCGGTAGCACTGAAGGCCGGAGAAAAGAAACCATCGAGTTCACCATCACGCCCGACAAAACTCGCATTCTACGACTTGAACATGAAATCGGCTTGTAGAACCTGGCGCGTTTGAAGTGCTGGTGGGCGAAGCGCCGCACGAAGACCCGCAAAAAGCCACTTTTCACTGTTCAATGATATGAAAAATAATCCTCGCGGCGGCACAGCAATGCTCGCAATGAATGCAAACGCAAAGAAAAAGAGATTGTACCGCCCTGCACAAGGCCCTCAGCGAACGTCAAACCGCTGCAAAAAGCGGCAATGTTCGGTCATCAAGACGCCTTTTCTACGGAACGACGTGGGAAAATGGGAGTTTGGACGCAGCGACGTTAACGACGTTTGTGGCGATTATCCTGCCGTTCTGGTTGCGAATTGGGTGACTTTGAACTGGGAAACGATGATCTGATGGTGTTCCTTGATAAGATGCGCCAACAGATTATCGCCCACCATCAACAAGGCGGTATCGTGACCATCAGTTGGCATCCCCTACAACCCCTGTTACGGGTAAGACGTACGGAATACCGAGGATGTTGGCGCTGTGTTGCCTGGCGGTAAGCAGTGGCCAAAATGCAACTTTGGCACAAACGTTTGGCTGATTCTATGGCATCGCTTTAAAGACGAGAAAAGGTCGTGCCGTGCCCGTTATTTCCGTCCGTGGCACGAGATGAGCGGCGCTTGGTTTTGGTGGGGAAGCAAAGCAATGCACGCCCCGAACAATACAAGGCGCTGTTCCGTCTCACGTTCGACGCCATGGCACAAGCAGGCTTACGCAACCTTGTTTGGAGCTATTCGCCCAACGCTGCGCTCAACGACACGCCCGAACACTATTTTCTTTCTACCCCGGAGATAGCTAGTGGATGTGCTGGGCGGATTTGTATCAGTATAACGGCAGTGCGGTCTTCATCGAGCAATGCGCAAAACGAGATGCGCATCATGTGGAGTATGCCCAAAGCCACAATAAGCTGTACGCTTTTAACCGAGGCTGGCTATCGAAAACACGCCCGATGCCCAATGGTATAGCTCTACCTTGCTGCCCGCCATCAAGGGATTTGCCCCTCAGTTACGCGCTGCTCGGCGCAACGCATGGATAAAGCTGAAGAGACTCGGTCCGGCACCCGATAAAACCTGCGCCGACGATTTCAAAGATATAGGGCGAGGCGCGCTCTTTCCGCAGCAAACTGAAAAGCGCACCAAACAAAGTCGTTGGATGGTATCAAAGAAACGTAAGAAATAAGTTTCTGAGTTTCTGAGTTTTAAGTTTATAAGTATGAAGGCTTATTCTGCGTTTTGAAAGGAGATAAAGAGAACGAAGAACCTGCAAGCCTTCTAACTCATCAACCCATAAACTCCCCAACTTATTAACTCACTAACTCACCAACTCATAACCTCCCCAACCCAGCAACTCACACAACTCCAAATGTCAACATTCATCCAAACTCAATGCACTTCACCAACGCCACGAGGCATTGCTCACCACGCCTAACCACAAGTTAGAAACACGGCAACGGCATTTATGAACGCTATGCGAACCCGAGATGACCGCCGAACACACGCCTTTGAGTGGCGTATATGATCCAGACGAACGCACCAACCCCCACTTGATGCAGCGTATCATGATGAACGCCACGCTCAATGCAGGCGCAATGAAGGGCGACAAATATTTGCTAGTGGTTCCCTGTTAGCGAGCCGACCGAAAAGCTTCTTCGCCGTGGCCGAAAGTCCCTAATGGCGTAGATAATCGCTTTTTGGGACGAGCCGATAACTATGCCCGAGACCGACAATCCCGCAACAAACATCTACGATATGCGCCTTTACCCGCACGAAGATGGCTACATCTACGGTGTGTTTTGTGCTGAAAGGCACGATGACAGCAAGCCCGCTGACCTCTCGGCAGCCACCGCCACGGCCGGAAGAGCACGCACCCGCGACCTGAAGACGTGGAAACGGCTGCCTGATCTCAAACGGGGAGTCAGCAACGTAACGTTGTTCTGCACCCCGAGTTCGTATGATGGCAAGTACGCCTTTACACTCGACCGCAAGATGGCTTTACCGACAGGCTCGGGAGGTATTACGGGCACTGGTCGACGAGATATACCCACGCCGAGGTGCACGAAGAGGCTCATTATCAACCTCGTCACTACCATACCATCATGGAAATGAAGAACGAGTGAAGGTCCGCACCCCATCAAAACGCCACAAGGTTGGTTGCACGGCACATGGCGGGAGGGGCTGCGCTAGCGGATTGCGCTACGTTCTCTTATATGTATATGACTGCTCTGACGACCCCACGCGCATGATTGCTCAGCCTGGCGGCTACCTTTTTGTGCCAAGGCGGCGAATCATGGGCGACGTGATGAACGTTGCTTTTCTCTAACGGATGGATTGCCGATGAAGATGGGCGCGTGTCATCTATGCCTCGTCGGATACAGCATGCAGGCTGTGGCCACGTCGACCGTGGAGCGCTGGTAGACTATTGCCTGCACACGCCTGCAAGATGGACTAACAACCGCCGCAAGTGTTGAAAACCATCAAGAAACTCATTGCCAAAACCGCGCATTGCGAAGATAGGCTATAGGAAAAGATAGGTTACGGACTGGGCGACATGTCGTCGTCGATGTTCTGAAACTCTGGAGCCTATCTGATGATATCTCTACACCGACGTGTTTTGCATCTCTGCCGCCATCGTTGGCTACCATGTTCGCCATCACCGCGTATGGGATTCGTCTTCGATCCCGCATCGTTGGAGCTGTGGCCGACCGCATTGTCGCGCTGGGACGCTCGCCCGTACCTCCTATATTCGTAGTTCCCTTCGAGCTATCGCAAGCAACGTTTCTTACCCCACCGATGGACGAGACGGAAAAATCTCACGCCTTCGTTACCTACGCACTGATGATGATGGTGTATTCGGCCATCAATGTGCCATACGCCGCGTCTGCTAGGCGTGATGAGTCCCGACCCTGCACACCGCAAACACGCTGGCCACTTACCGCATGACCTTCGCCTATCTTGGCTCGTTCGTAGCCTTGTTGCTCTTTGCTCGTTGGTAAACGCTGCGGAGGCGACCTAAAAGGTCCATGCGTGGCTGGCTCACCGCCCCAGTTTGCTGGCTGGCGGCCGTAGTTAGTGCTGTAGTGCGTGGTGCTTTTCCTGGTTGTTCGCCCACACAAAGAGCGCGTGAAACCCGTGAAACAAGACTCGTTCAAGACCGACTTCGCGACCTGCTGCACAATCGCCCGTGTGGATTTTGCTGGGTGCGCGTGGCTTCGCTTGTGTTCAACTCCATTCGCGATGGCGCAACGGTCTACTATTTTCATAATACTACGTCGACGAAACGGCCGGGCAACATCTCGTTTCTGGTCTGCCCTTCGTGCTTAGTGGTTCTACTCGCCGTTGGGCAAGCAGCCAACATCGTAGGCGTTATACTCGACGCCCCAATAAGCAAACTGAATTGGCAAGCGGCACACCTTTATGGCAGCCATGCTTGTGGCAACTGTGCTCAGCATAGTTTTCCTTTTGGCTCGATAGCGTCAGCCTGCGCTCATCTTTTATCTTGCAAGCGCTCATCAGCGTTTGTGCAGGCAGCATCTTCCCCTTGCTGTGGAGCATGTACGCCGACTGCACCGATTATAGCGAATTGCAACCGGCAACCGCGCAACAGGGCTTATCTTCTCGTTCATCTCAATGAGTCAGAAGTTCGGTTGGCGTTTGGCACGGCCGTAACAGGCTGGATGCTCGCCCAATTTGGTTTGCCAATCACCGTTCAGTCAGCTGAGACCATTCATGCATCAAGATGTTCCTCTCTCTGCTGCCGCCGCTGCTTCCTCCTTCTTTCATCTATTTCTACCCCTTTCGGAAGCGAAGATGAAAAGCAAATAACGGCCGAACTAGCAAGAAAAGGAAGTAATTATGGACAAACTGGAAGACGAGTTGCACGACGAACTCACCTAAAAACATCTTGCCTTTTTGGCTCAATAAGATGATAGACCATCGTCATGGCGGATTTTCTGGGCGGATAGACGGCCATGGCAATCCCGTACCCGATGCCGAAAAAGGGAGCCGTACTCAATGCGCGCATACTGTGGGCCTTTTGTTGCGGCCTATCGCGTTTTAGGCAAACCTGAATACTTGAGGCTGCAACTAGGGCCAAAGATTATTTCAGGCCACTTCATCGACCCACAAGAGGGTGGTGTTTTTGAGTTTGACGCCCAAGGCGTCCGCTCGACACCAAAAAGCAAACCTACGCCCTTTGGTTTTGCCATCTACGGATTGAGCGAATATGCACGAACCACGGGCGACGAAGTGGCCTTGCAGCAGGCCAAAAGACCCGCTATGCCGACATCGAACGCTACGCCTTCGACCGCGAAAAATAATGGCTGGCTGTTGAGGCTCTAACGCGCAACTGGCAGCCCATTGCCGACATGCGACTGAGCGATAAGGACGAAAACGGTCGCGAACGATGAATGACGCACCTGCACATCCTCGAGCCTTACACCAACCTTTACCGCGTGGCGCACGCCCCGAGCTGGCCGAACGCATCGCCAACCCTATCGATATCTCCTCACACGCTCTGCTTAATCTGCAGACAAACCACCCGACCTTCTTCAACGACCATTGGGAAGGGTGTCGCAACATACAAAGCTTTGGTCACGACACGAGGTGGTGGGCTGTTACATCGAAGCCGCGTTAGAATTAGGGCAACCTGCTGTGTTAGGAAAAGGTGGAAAAGGCCACTGCCATTGCCAAAGCGGCCGATCGAGGTTGCGCGGATGGCCTCGATGGTGTACGAACGATGGACAGACACTGGCAAAAGTGGACACCCAACGCCAATGGTGGGTGATGTGCGAGTGCGTTATTGGTCACATAGACCTTTATATCAGCACTTCGGCGACACCGCCGCTCTCGACATCGCTCGCCGTTGTTGGCAATACACGCGCAAGCATATCGTAGACCGCGAATCAAGGCGAATGGTTCTGGGATGCGACGAAAACGCACGCCCAAAACCTCGTAGACGATAAGGTCGGCTTTTTGGAAATGCCTCATCATAATGCAAGGATGTGTTTGAAAGCAGTTGAAAGAAGAATATAAGGAGAAGTAGTGCGACAGTGAGTAAAGTAAAGGATAAGATATGTAAAGAAGCAGATGTCAGTATGTAGTGCAGGAGAGGTAGTGGAGTGAGGCAGATAGCCTCAAAGTCTATTGTTAGTATTCATATCCCGCTCCTTCGCTGAGCCTTGAGGGTTGTGCCCCGACGATTCCCATCTGGCCTTCTATCCTTCCTTGCCCATTGGGGTCCTCCTTTTCCTCACTCCCTTTACCCTAAAAAGATACAATTATGGACACTTACGTACTACACGAAATAACCCGTTGATGGAGACCGATGCCCCTACATCGCAGATAGGCATAAGAAAGAGTCTCTCTTATCCTGTGCACAACCACGACGTTTTCGAATTAAAACTCGTTGAAAACGCGGGTGGGTGAAGCGAACGGTGGGCGATACAGCGAAGTGATTACGATTTCGACCTCGTGCTCATCACCAGTCCCACGCTAGAACACGTTTGGGAGCAGCACGAATCGCAAGAGCGAAGACATCCGGCGAGATAACCATCCAGTTTAATTTCGGGGTTGGAAATGACTGAAACCGACCAGTTTTTCGGTAAGACACCTTCGAAAGCATACGCTGAATGATGAAAGAAGCGCAAAGGATTAGGCCTTTCCGATGGCCACCATCATGAAAGTGTGCGACGCTAGACGAGTTGTCAGCGGCATGACCGCTTTACCGCTGGGCCTGATGATGCAGTTTCCTCGACATCTGCACACGCTGTCGCTTATGCACAGGTAGCGCGCACACTGGCCACCATCCAGCTACGCCATACAGTGAACATCGAAGACGATAGTAGGCGGGTAGCTGGCAAGAAATACATCGGACACTATAGGCCATTGAACTGTGACTTACCCCTGGCCGACCTTGCCAATATGAGCGAGCGAGCGCACCCGCCGCTCAAGCTTCACACAGGCCGCAGGCTCAGCGATTACATCATCGACATACGCATGGGACATGGGCGCCACGGCTGGTAGACACCACCGAGACCATCGCTCGAAATTAGTTTTGGCAAGATATATAACAACATGAGCAACTCCAATCGCATCTTCTGGCGTAAAGTAGGGCGGTGCTCGCCAACGGAGTTTAGGAAACAATTATCACAAGATTAAGGTGACTTTTGAGGGTAACAACCCTAATAAGTCGGTTTTCTGCAAGAAAATCAAATAATATAAACCCAAGCAAAACATGCTTAGAGTAAGAATACCAACTTATAGCCTAGGAAACGCTATAAGTACCAGTTGCATGAATAACTTTGTTGTTGTCCGCCAAACCCAACCAGGGTTTCTATCTCATCGGAATGCTTCTGTCATTGCCGCCAGTCCGCCAAACCCAAATCGATCGATTTCATCTCATATCGGAATGTTTCGTCATTGCCGTTAGTCCGCAAAACTTCAAATCGACTCGGCTCATCCGCAATGCCCATAACAGGCGTTGCGTACTTTTCAGAGCTAAGCCCCCTTTCAAACCATCATCATCCCCAAAGTTATTCCTGCAAACCTTTTACTGACACAAGGATTAAATTCAACACAGCACGCAATGGCACTGAAACAACACAAAAAAAACGTAAAACATTCAACAAAAATTAACATTATGAGTGCTCGCCAAAATATCAGCATCAGCCATTTCGCGCGCATTTTAAAAGTTTGTAACCACACATCAAACGATAATTACGATAAATAAGGGCAAAAACATGCTTTTAGCACATATTATACAAAAACAACAACAAATATCAACCAAAATCCACCAAGCAGTTTTTCATTCCAAATAACCAAAATGCCATAAATAACGCAAAATTATGCTTTTATGGTTTTTAGCACATTTTGAAACATTTACCTGTATTTTGCAACAATTGCACTGCGTTTGATGCAAAATACACAAATTTTTAAATAAAATGCACTGCGTTTCGGGCATAATAAAAATGCATACAACAAACGTTAACAACCAGCGATTAGCCACCATTTTCTAGTTTCGGATGCAAATTTAAATTTCTTCAAAGAGAAATGCAAAAGCATAAATGACCAAAACTGAGGGGATAACACGCAAAAATGCTCAAATTTCATCGTATGGTGCATTTATAAGGATTTTAGCGGTTAATTTCCTCTAAAATTGTTCGCCGAAGAACGCATTTTGTAAAATACATTTACTGTTTTAACGAATTGTTAACACACGATTTTGATATAGGCCAACGTATTATGCGCCGTATGCTGGGCGACATAAGCAACGATATGCAATGTTGGTGACATTTTAAGTCCTCTTCGAGATGAACAACGCCTGCGGCGGCATAAGCGATAAGACTCAACATGATGGGCGCATGATGAACATTTTAAGTCCCTTTGAGTAAGAGCATAGGGCAACGAGGCGCAGGGCGTTCATGTTTCATCCAGTTGTGCTTTTAACCTTACTTCTATCGCCATATCGCGCTTGTAAAATAGTCAAAGAGGGATTTAAGAAAGGTGTACGCCTCTTGCGTAAGCAAACAGGTGTAGATAAGGGAAATGAATGATGCAAATTGGATAAGAATGTCGCCTAGAAGTTGCATATACGCGTAGAAAGGCATCAGTGGTTTCTCCCGATGCGCCCATCCACACCACAAGAGGGAAACTAACAGCACACAAAGTGTCGTATATGCTGCTTCACCCATTATCTGGCCTTCCGCTTAGGCGCGGGAGGCACAGTAATGGGCTACAATGGCTAGGCACACCACCAGAAAGCACCGCGCACCCGCTACTCTTACGCGAAACACGCGCGAAAGCAACAAGCTGGGACCGGAAGGCAACATCACGCGGAGCAATCCGCCCCAAAAGCTGCAGTTGGCGAAGGTCCATCCTGCTCCTAGATTGTCACTGTTGGTTGCGGCGTGTAGCCAAACAGCGCACCACCTGTGGCAAATACCAACATGGCAAGCCAACGCGTAGACACCCTATAAATGTTGACATATAGGTTGGCAATATATCGAAAACAACGACTATGTAATGTTACGGAAAAACTTCGCCAAAACCACGTATCTTCAGCACCCGCCCCAAGCAGGCACTAGAAACAGATTCAGCAGCGCATGAAGGTCAAAAAGGGCCACAGCTATCAGACACTTTAAATATCTGCGCCCTGGGCATAAACAACAGTCCGCCAAGAAGTACATTCTATCACCACCATGGATGGTGGCGGATAACCCTTCGCTTAACAAAGGCCATAATGCCCATGCCTAGGCGGTCGTCGGCATAACCGATAACGAAAACCCGATAGTACATGAAGAAGAAATCGACGGCCAACAGCGCCGGGCTTCGACACACTGCGTGAGAGCAGTCTGTGGCAAAATCTTCGCCTCATACGATAACAATAAATCACGAGGGCGGCAACGCCGCGCAATCGTCTCAGCAAGTGATAAGTGTGGCTTGGTATCGGCAAAGTTGCCGCAGAGGTGTTGTTTGAGGTCATGCGAGCGGCATGCGTCGGTTTTTATAAGCGCGGCCAAAGGCAAGCAAAAGCGGAATGGCAAAACGTCGTTGAAAACTACATGGAGCGTATGCAGGACCACTAGATTACTTAGAAGATAGCTAGATAGCTAGAATAATTAGAAAACAAGGATTGCAAGAAGGACTAGGTTTATTAGAATTTCCAGGAAATCTATAGGACAACAAGAAACCAAGAAGAACTTAGAAGGCCTAGGATAACCAGGACCTTTCCCGCTGTGCGTTAGCTCAACTCTGTTTCTCAGTAGCGCTACCTCTTTTTCACCTTTCACTTTGTGGAGTTAAGGGAGTTAGGGGAGTTAAGGAGCGAGCCAAACGTATAGCTGGCACTCAGCCATCTTTTACCATTTTACCCTTTCAACTTTTCACCTTTCATTTTCTCGGCGCCTTGCCACTCGCCAATCCTCAGCTGATTGCGAAATGTAAGGCAGTGAAGATGGTGTGCGAGTTGCCGCGGATTGGGGCGGAAGCATCGCTGGCCCGAAGGCCACGAACCTTTCGTAAGCAGGCGTGCGACCCGTGTTGTTACCTCCGCACCACCTGTGCTGTAGATGGCTCGGCGCGAAGGGCGTTAAACCCGATCATGGCGACATCCGTGACAGCACAATACCGTTTTCGCTAGGGACGCCAAACGCCAGTGGCATAAACGTGCGCCACCTCGTCAGGAAAAAGCCCCAGGCCTTGATTGGTCAGCGCGTGTGTCGGGCCAAGAACTCGCCCAAGGTGCCTGTATCATTGCTAAGGTTGAAACGTTCATCAACCAACCCAAAGTGCAGTCCGTAGGCGGAAACGCTCGTACGGCCGGCACCGTCGATGCGTCGAGGGTTCTGCAGCGTCGTATTCGTCGTCGAGCTGCCGATGCATGTCCAGCCGCTCGTGTACTGATGGTGTGGCGGGAAAGGCGGGCCATCTACAGCTCGCCGTAGAGCGGTGGCAGGGCACAAGACAAATGGTAGAACCCCAACTGCCCCAGAATGTAATGCCGCCCGATTGGGTGGTGTCTTTCATCACCACACTGATAACAGAGTTCTCCTCCTTATAGCCCGGCATCGGTAGATGCGTAAAGGACATGGTCTGTAGTCTCGGTTGTCGTCGTTGATAAACCGCAAACCTTTACCGTTCTTGATGGTGCTTGCCAAGGCCGTAGAGCCACTTAGGTCGCTGAAAGCGAGTGAAACCCTTCTGGACGACGTAGACATCGAGGTCAAGGCCCAAGCGATCTCATCGGTTCGAGCGCGAACAGACAGCTCGGCCGACTTTCTTTCATCACCTCTTTTCGTAGGTTCCGTTCTCTATCATCAAGTTCATTGGTAAATCCGTCGCCCATAAGGATGTGATGTTGTAGCCATTGCTCCTTTGTTGCCGTTTGTGCGGGTGTGTTACTTTTTCCGTCTACGCCACTATTTCGTCGTTTTGACGAACGAGCGAAGTTTCTAACGTCATCGCCGCTGTTACATGCGGTGAAGGTTACGCGAGAAAAGGCAAGTGCGATGTAAGTTAAATGTTTGTATTTATAAAGCATAAGTGTTGTTTTAGCGAGAAAGCGGAGAGGCCAAAGACATGGCTCCCTTTATTGTTGTTTATTTAGGTAATCTCGTGAATTTCTCTCTTAGGAATCGAGACCGATCAAATGCCAGATTCTCTCTTGAGCAGGTCTTTGGAAGAGTACTTGATGCTCGCGCAAAAACTCAAAGCTGCTTGAGCCGCATAAGCACACCTGTCCCTTCCATACCCGCCTCATGGATGGATATAAAATCACCCTCATTTTTATCAAGCCGCCTTTCCTGCGCGTTCTCGGCCATCTGCCTTATGGCAAGCGACGGCGGCATTTGCCGTATGGATTCCGAAGAAGAGCAGCAATGCTCTCGCTGAACATGTTGCGTGCCTGATGCGCCCGCAACGTACATAGCTGCTGTTTCTGGTTCCCGAAGGTTGCTTCCATTGGCCGTGGCCCTGAGGGTCCCGACAACCTTTCTCGCCTTCTTTTGAGGCATCCGGCTTCTCTGGGCCTTGGGCCTTTCCATGTACGAAACAGGTCGTTATGCCTCTGCGTACACATGGTGCGGTTGCTGTTGGCGTGTGCGGAGTCGGCACCGACACGTTTGACTTGGACCCCCGTCAGCGATTCTGATATTCAATGCACCGCTTACAGGCGAATGCCCCTCGTTGAAGGCCCTGACGCGTGGTGGTGTTCTATGAACGATATGCCGTCAATTCAGTATGTTGTTGACCTCTTTGCCCCAAACTCCACGCGCTTGTTTTCCTTGCCCCCGACGATGGGGACGGAGGTCGGGCGGTCGATGCTGACGATGCGGTGCTGACCTCTTGCCAGCGAAGAGGTCCGACTGTTGGAGGTATACTCTCACGCACGGCGGACAGCCGCTTTTTCTTGTTCTGCCGACAGGCTGATGCAGGGCCGTACAACTTGCGGAGGCGTTCCATCGAAGCGGAGCTTGGCAAGAAGTCAGTGAGCCTTCTCCTCTGAGCCTGCGCGTGGCCGGAGCCGGTGTATGCTTTGCGCTGCTTGGCGTATGCAAGCGTGGCTCGCGTTTGCAACATCATTGTACTTGTTTCGCGAACGCGCCCGACAGCCGCTTGCTCTGGCAACGAGCAGGTCGTCGTGAAGCCACCGGCAACACTCAGCAGTCTGACGTCTGTCGAAAACGCAGGTGGCTCTCAGCAGGTCGCATCCGTCGTGTCACTGGCAGGTCCTGTGCCCTGAGGCTCGCCTTTCCCACCGCGCACAATATGCGTTGAAGGCTGTTCATGTCGAGGTGCCTGGCAAGACGGTTGCGTGGGCGGCACTTTGGCAATCTTCCCGTCCTTGATGGGATTGGCAGTTTCATACCAGCGCACCGCAGAACATCTGCGCGGATGCTTCTGCTGAGTTAGCGTCATCAGGCCGTCGTCCGACAGGCTCTGTGTATGGCTTTGAGGACATGGCGCGATTTCCTCTGCCGAGGGTCCCACGCTCACGCTGTGGGGTGCGGGCTAAATCTACCGCCAACTCCTCGGCGGGAGCTAAGCTATCGATGCGCCCAAGTTCGCTGCAAAGCTATCGCGATACTGTTGTATCGAACTCTGTAAAGCGCGTAGTTGGTGCGGCGTCAGAAATTTTTCGTAACTTCAGCAGCACGAGTAAACTTCCGATTCTGCCCGTGCATGTCGTCTGGGGGTTTTATGGTAAAGGTACAATACATATTACACTGACAAACAATTAGTCAGATATTTACCGAATATCCCTATTTAATGATCGAAATAAAGGTAAACCCAATTCTTCTCCTGTGCTGAACTCTGGCATGTTGGATATAGATTTTTCCCACGCGCCGTTTGAGCTGTAAGAAGAATAGTCGGGACCTCCGTATAGTGTCAATTGCTACATCGACGGCTTACTCGCCAGCGTGGCGGGCGGACAGGATAGTTTCAGCTGCTTGTCTACATGCTTTTTGAAGCAATACGAGTAGCTGCGTGGTGCAGAAGTGTTCGCTGGGTCACAATTCTTTTCCCACGAATCGCTCTCAACTCCTAGCACGCCTGTTGAACTGGTTATAAGCCAGAGGTTCTCCAGAGTGCATAAAACTCTCAATGGTAGAAGTCATTGTTGCTCAGGTCCATCACCGTTTCCGTCCAAGCGTTGAACAGCGCACAGGCTTTCGGAACCAGGAGCGGCATAAAATTCGGCCTCCTTCGATATGGGAAGTTGAGGTTGCCCGACCAGACCACGCCTCCGTCGAGCTTGGTGTACGGGTCCGCATCGTCGCCTTCCAGTCCCAGCCCCGTATTTATACACATCTTTCACGGCCACCTTTCAGGGGCTTTGATGGCAAGTCGCGGCGAGCGAGCCGCCAGCAGCGAAAGCAACTTCCGGCAGGGATTGTTAGCTCCAGCCGATTGCGAAACGATTTTTATAGGCGCGCGCGAGGTGCTGCGCCGGTGCTGTTTCGCTTTTGCTGCAAGCGTGCTGTCGGTCGTCGGCATTGGCCGAGTCTCAACACGCAGATGGTATTTTCGTTCGTGTCGGCAAAACGCACTTGTTGGTGTCCACTGGGCCACTTTCGGGACCAGGTGTGTAGTCGTCTTTATCGGTTAGCAGGCGCATCACGCCACGGCAGTTAGCACCCCTATTAGACCCATATGTTTAAATGTTTTCATCTCTAAAAGCTGTTGTGCGTTAATCAAAACAAAGTCTCTCTCTTTCGTAACGTCTCTGATGGGTCGGGATTGTTAACGATGTTCGCGTTATACCGCCTTTCGTAGTGGCTGATGCAGATGTTCATGAGTGCGGGTGCCACAAAGCCAGGCTTGGTGTTCAACCGATATTCGGCAGGTGATTAGAACCCTCGCAGAGTCGGATGACGCCTTTTTCGGAGCCGCTTAGTCAGGTCGAAGAACAGATACCTTCGCAGAACCTCTCGATACGTTTTTGGCGCAATATCTCAATGTTGTAGGCATCAGGTGGGTGGCAGTGCACCGATAAGAGCTGTCGTCGTAACGGTAGGTGTTGAGGTACTGGTTGTCGCTGCATTACCAGCAGCCAATCCCTCGTAGTGTGGGCTTTCGGCCTTCGGCCTCTCATGAGGTACATCTCTTCGGCGCGCATCAACGGAATATCGACGGCCGCACCCACCTTGTAGTTCTTATTTCGCCACTGCGTGGGTGGAACTTCAAGCCGATAGGCTGGAAGTTTGGCCACCTTCGGCCTCGCAGCAGCGTGGTGTACTTCGGAGTGCCGCAGTCTGGGCTGCAGCATCTGCGGGCAATCCATGTGTTTTTGCGCCAGTCGCCGTTTTCAATGCCTTTATACAAGCCTCCGCACTCCATCGCGCGGAAAGCCTTGAGTTCGAGGTTGTTCGAGCCGGTAGCTATTTTCTAGGCGATATGTTGCCAACATAGTTTTTCCAGTTCCACCAGACCCATTCGCCGCGTCGCTCGAGTTGATTTGCACGGCCAGTCAGCCACACGCTTCGCTGGCCGCATCAGCCTCGCTGTGCCATTAAACCACTCGGCCTTGCAGCGGACGATGGCTCTTCGCCACGGCCATGTCGCGCACATTGCGCCGCCTTTTCAGCAATCGTTGGCCGATGTGATGCCTAGTTGTTGTATTTGGCTAGTGCCTCATCGTTTTCGTGGCTCAGTTGCATTTGCAAATCATCGCGTTAGTTTTTCTCGAACGCGTACCGGTTGCAAAACCACTGTGCGTGCTCTTTAATACCAAAGATAACGCTCTGGTCCATCATGTTGGCACCGCTCCTTTTGTAGCCTTCCTTGCAGGTACTTTCTCGCGCCCGGCCCAGGTCGGTCATGATAAAAGCGATACATCACGCAGTAGCGGTGCGCGACCGTCTTTGTGGCCTCTGTGCTGCGTGGTGCTTCCCCAGTTCGGATAGGCACAGTAAGGCCGTAGATTTTACTTCACGGCAGCCTCTTTTCATCCAGTTTGGCATACCCGTTTTCTTTATACTCGTAGGCGAAAGCCATATCGTAATAATAGGCAAAAGCACGATAGCCGGCGCGTCGCCAACGTGGGCAAGTTCTTCGGCTGTTGTGTCTTTCGTTGATGGCCACCGCGGCCCACAGTGAGGTTGGCTTTCTTTGATAAGCTCGTAGCAGAGCGCGCACCAATCTGTTGCCACATAAAACTCGACCGTAATTGCGGTCGAATCCTCGCTTGATAGTAGTCACAGCATATCGTATACGGGTGTCTTCGGCGTCACATTGTTTCTCTCATCCAGTAAATAAAGCCTGCATATCCGTAATGTCCGTTTCACTGCCCATGCGCGCAGCATGCACGGGATGGCCTTTGCTTGTGAGCGGTTGCCGCATTGTTTGCTCTAAACAATTGTTCTTGCGTAAACCCCGTCCAGGGTAATACGCCGCTTCTTCTAGGCAGGCGGTAATAAGGCAGGGTGCTGTTAGGCTGAGCAATATGATGTATGAATCGTTTTCACAAATGTTGTTCCTTTCTTTATTGTTAGAATTCTTAAATCAGATATGCCAGCGGATGTTGTGCGCATGCGAGTATGCACTCGTCAGCTACGTCTCCGTTAAGACTTGTTCGGGGGTCGAATCCTTTACGTTTGCTCCAATAAGCCACGTTGTCGCACGAGAGGAAGACACGCAAACTGCTTTAGTTGAAGCTTTCTTGATAAGCTGTGCAGGGAAGGTGTAGCCTCAGGCTTATCGGACTTGAAATGTGCGTGCTGGCATCGGATTAAGAACTCCATTGCAGAGAAGGCGGTTGTCTTCAAATCGCCGACTGGAAACGAGGTAGGTTGCTGTTGGGTCTCTCTGCGTCCAAGCTTTGAGCAGGTCTGTGGTGGCGCCTGCGGTGCACTCGCGGGTTCGCCGCGCACTCATGCCTGTATCCGTTGTCGTAGGCCTTGCCACCGAGCGAGTAGATGAAACTAATCGCTTTAGGTCGCAGCCGCAGGCGCGTACCGATAGTGCGAAACCGCCGTACACGTCGGGATGGTGCGGACTGCCGCCCAAATAGTAGTCGCCGAGCTGCAATCGGTCGTGGGTTTCATCTCGCCTGCTGTCTGGTCGGTGTAATACCATGTGCTCAATCCTCATCGTTTACGCCTGCAAATCCTTTGACGTACGTCACGTGTCGATGGGCAATCTCTTCGCCGACAGCAGCGCGAACGGTCGGAATAACCTGCGTGTCCTTCTTCTCAATCGTCTTGTTTTCTTGGGCAGATAGCTTATCTTGTTGCGGTTATGGGTGATGCTGAAGTTCATCGACCACGTACGTTCCTTGGTGCGGATGATGTCGCCGTCGAGGTTTACCGATACCGCGGTTCATGCATGTCGCCAACGTTGTCGCAGTAGCCATCATATCCCAGCGCGAGGGCGAACCGGAAACCACAGCAACATGTCGGTGGTCGTGCGCCGACAGAGCTCTACGCCACCCGTAAGTCGGCGCAACAATTCAAATCAAAGCCGGCGTTTATGTTGCGTGCTGGTTTCCCATGCGATGTTTCGCTTACCTTTTGTTGCCGAAAAGCCAACGAACCTCGCCGTTTACAGCCAACGAAGTCGTAGAAGTCTCGAGTAGTAGAAGTCGCCACCTATGGCGTCGCTCACGTCCGAAACTGGCTAAGCTTAAGCATGCACCCACTCTGAGCGCGAAACCACTTTTCTTGGTCATTATCCAAGCACCGCCAAACGACCAGAAGCGTCTCTAACGGTGTTTTGATGGAAACGTGACGTAAACCGTCGCGATCGGAACGATGCCGAGGCGAAGTACTTGCTGTCGTAGTCGTATTGACCGGGCGGAAGAAGAAACCTTTCGATGTTATAAAGGTCCTTGCAGGTATTGGCTGACACCAGCGTAAGCGCGCCCAGATAGTTCGGTGTTCATCTTTATACAAAGATGTTGTTCTTTCTTCCCGTGAGCGTTGTGCTGCTGTTGCGTGTACCGTGACCCACGTGCCGATATGGTGTGCTTCCGAACTCCTTATTATAGTTAAGCAGCTGTTGCGTGCTGAAAGTAACGTGCGGATAGTGCGACGCCCAATTGCCGTCCGCCACGCGTCTTTGTCGAATCCGTAGTAGGGTTGGGCGGCATCGTTGCCGCGGCTTTTCGGTGTTATAGACGCTTACATTGGCCGTAAACTTGAAAGTCTTCGAGGGTCACGAAAGTCGGCATATCCCCGCATTCCGTGCGTGCTGCTGCTGTTGGCAGATATGTTCAGCAGGTCGTCTTTGCAGCGGTGCATCGTCTGAAGAAATCTCTCTCGTTACGCCGCGTTAACGACCTGCTGCCGTAGTCGCAACATCTTCCCGTTACGGTCGTACAGGATGTTGCCTCGCCATCGCGCGCAGGTATAGCGGGTAAATGGGCGGCACTTGGTGGGCTGCACCGAACGCATTGCCCGACGAATTAGATTCGGAAACGCGTAACTGATGTTTCCGCCGAAGGTTAACCACTTGCGTGCTTTGGTACTCCGACTTTGCCGCGAGCCGAGTAGCGCGTGTAGTCTGAGCCGTAGCAACACCATTATTCTTCATGTAGCCAATGCTGGCGTAGGTCTTGAAGATGTCTGTTCCGCCATTGATGCCGGATGTTATACTCTTGGCGGAAGCCTTTCTCAGCCCCCTCTCTTCCAATCGTCGGGAGCAAAGCACGTACTCTGCTGTTGTGCTGAGGAACCACACTGCCCAAAAGTTGCATGGGATTGAGCTGGCCGTTCTGTCCGATAAGGTACTGCCTTTGGGCATCACTGACACGATATTGCCCAGTCCGCCTTTGGCTACCAGGCTTGTAAATGGTTTCGTTTGCTTTGAGGTAGGCCGCATAAGCATCCATCCCGTCGCCATACTGAAACTTGTTGTAGATGGCTTTTATAAACATTTCGTAGTACTCGCCGGGCGACCTTACGTTGTCGTAATCAACTTTCGCATCTTCGTCAAAGCCCCATTTGGCGTCTCACTGAGATAACGGCATTGCTGCGTTTGGCCGTTTTGGTGGTGATATGATACCGCCATTGGCGCCGCGTACCGTAAAGCGATAGATGCGCACTTTTCGACACGCTGATGCTCTCATATCGGCGGGATTGATGTCGCCGTAATAGCCCGGAATAGGGAAGTCCGTCGACAACGATGAGCGGACCATTGCCTGCATTGAGCGAACCGATACCGCGGATTTGGATGGTTGCGATGATGACGGACCGTTTCTCTCAATCTGTCTGTACGCCCGACACCTTGCCGTTGGCGGGTCGACGAAGCGTTGCACCACTTGTCGCTCGGCTATTCCGTCGGCACTAGAACGCTGGCCGAACCGCGTGAACGCCCTCGCGCTTTGCTTGCCGAAAGCCACCACGATAACGTCGTCGATTTGTTTCGCATCCGACTTCGGCGACGATGCGCATCTCGGGCTTACGGTGGCCGTTACCGTGTTCATGCCAATGTACGAAACGATTAACTCGCGTGCCGTTCGGTGGTACATTGTCGAGCGTGCAAACTTCCATCGAGGTTGGTGAGCCGCGCCCAGCGCTGCGTGTGTCTTTAACCTTTACCGAGGCCCGATAATGGGTTCGCCAGACTCGCCCACCACCGTTCCACTGGATCTTCACACCTGTGCTGCGCTAGTGCCACAAGGCATGGTGCGAACCGCCAATGCTGCAGTTCTTTCTCTCATCATAGGAGAAAAGTCAATCGTTGCTAGTATGTTGTTTGCTCTAGTTTGAAAGGCCTCGCTCTAAAAATCCTCTGCAGTGCGGGACGCATTGCAGCAGGTCCTCCAATGTTTTCTGCAGTCGTCGCGCTTCTTTCTGCGTCTTTTCAACAGCGTGGCCTTTACCGTCAATTTCAACCAAGCCCGCAAAAATACTGCCGTGATAAAACTCTAAAGACGAAATATAGGTTTATTTCCAAAACTTGCCACGAGCTTTTCATATTCATTTCACTTCTGATGGCAACGAATTAAATTCTGCAAATGCAGCAAAGATTTGGCGAGAGCTGTTCGTTTGAATTTTGTTGTGCACCAACATGTACGCTGCTTTGATGAAACAGCTGTTTGTTTCAACCTCTTGCAGCTGTTAAGGCACGCAGCCTGCATCGGCCTCGGATGGTAAAAAGACAACGAGACGAGGAAAAACAGCTGAAGCGACCGATGGACAAAACAGAAACTCCGCCGCGACGGACAAGACGAAAAGACATGCCAAACAACACACACGGCCTGCCTTGCCTCGTGCCAACAGCGTGCATCGAAACCCTACAAAGCCACAAACAGCATAGAACAATGGGACAGCCTGTGCGGAGCATCCCACGAGAGATTTTAAATCAATCTTTCAATTATTTGTATATGTTCCATCTGGCGTACTACTTAGGACCACGCGTTACAAAGCCATTGCCACGCCTCGGTGAAGTAGCGCATCTTTCATTGGGTTCAATCGCGTAGGGCATAAGCCGAGTGGTAGCCGCCGTGTACGGGCGATGCGGTCCAGTAATAACCTTCCTCGCCCAGCTTTTAGCAGCCCTCCTTAGCACTGTGAGAAGCCCATTGGCAAGCAGTGGAAGAAGTAGTCGGCCGTGCTGGCAGGTCACCTTTCGGGTAACCACCTTTGCCGTGGTTTTGCATTCACATCCCTGGCGTAAAGCCGTACCCATTGCGCGTTTCGCGTTCAGGTCGTGGGTATCGGTTCCCCGCTGGCTTTGGATGGGCCGCTTCGCTTTGTAACCACATACCACCCTTGGTAACAAGGCGGGCCCATTACGGCCCATACGGTAGTGTCGTCCCCACGCAGCGCTCACCAGCTTTCAACAAACCAGTGCGTCAAGTTCACATTGGGGCAGTGGCAGTTAAGATAAAGATTACCGGCCGTGCCACCATTGGAAGGCCGCTGCTAAAATACCTTGGGTCCCTCAGACGTCTCCAGGACAGTTGGCATTATCGGCACAGTTCCTGCTTAGGCTGGCTACGCTAAATCCAGACCAATATTCCTTGTTTGGCATCCCACATGTAATATTGGTCGCCGTAATCACAACACCCATGTGTCTTGGCCTCAGCAAGACTCGTTGCGCCCGGGAACAAGCTTAAGAGTAAGCAAACGACTTCGTTACCACTAACATGTACACCCGTAAGTCATTATCAAGCGAAGCGTACATTCAATTGTAACATGTGGATAGTACCAGGAGCCAAAACCATTACGGCAGCATTACCAGCAGGGTCTTTGGCCCGAGGAACGCTGGAAACCGACTCAACATTCAACGTTACGCTCTTGTTGCTGGCATTTGCAGCAGTGGGCGCGAGCATACGTCAATACCATTATCGTTGAAAGCAAATTGGCCGCTCATGGCAAGGCGTGGTTGCTCACCTTTACCTTTTCGCTTCATTCCTTCAATTAAGCCAGGCTTATTGAAAGGAGCAAAAGGTCAGCAAGAGGCACTGCGGTGCAGCAGGTCAAATCCACCACCTGTGGCAGTGGCTATCGCCGGACACCGCAATCGCCATTCACGCCTCAGCTCGCGTAAACGTCGCTGGCTTTTGCCCGCGATTGCACTCGTCTTGATGTTTACACGGTCACCATAGTGGCTGCCGCTTTCCCGTGTAACGTACCATATATATTGGCGGCCTTCACATAATTTCCCCCAAAGAGTGAAAGTAGCGACAGCCAATTTTGTTGCGTCTGGTTGCAGGCGCAACAGCTCGGCAATATTAGCTAACCGAGTCCAGCGGTGTGGCGGCAGTGACTATGAATCCAAACCCTATCGCCGGCGGTATAATAAAAGTTTAATTGGCCATTATATTTTTCGCAGCACTCACGTTATGGGGGCATCTTCCTTGGCGGCAGCTATTGTTCCCGTAAACTCGGTCAAGCTGGCATAAGTACGTTTCAAGGCGCGGGTTTCTGTTTTGGATGTCGTTATCCTCGTTTACTGGCACCCGTTAGGAATGTTTATTATAAAGATAGTGGCACACATGCCAACGGTAAAAGTCGTAATCTCATTATTGTTTAATCTGTTCTTTTAAATTTATAATACCTAATTTTTATTGCTCTTATGCTGTTGGCTCGTCTTAATCATCATCGAAGAAGCTGTCTGGCATCACCAATTTGTGGACCTTCATCAGCAGGTTTATTCCCCACCTGTGAACTTATTTCCTCCGTTATTGTTCGAGCCGGCAGCAGCTGCAGCTTCCATTTCAATTACTGTCATGCCAACAAATGGCTTGTTGTACTCTCTTTTTAATATCCTTCTTATTCATTTTGTACCTACAATTTTATGAATTAATTATATTTGTTTCAAAACACTATACATCAGCAATATGCTCTTCAGGATTAAAGAGCAGCATCTCTGCCTTCTTAACAGGGGGTAACACAGTTTTTATCTCTCTCCATTAAATACAAGATCCTCCATTACCTACAACGAATGGGAAATGTCTTAAACGTGTCATGTAGATGGGTTACGGTATGTTGGCGTAAGCCATCTCGCATACAAGTTCAAACCTCCGTACACTGCAATTAAATTCACACCATAGTAGCACGTATCATCCTGAAATTGGTAAAGGTAATAATACTTAAAATGAATTACACAAGCATTCGCATGGAGGAAAAACGCCCATACCTGCGATTACTTGATATAGTCGTGTAGGGTGTTTTTAACACCCCAGGCAATCATTTCTGGTTAAGGTCCAATTGGTTGCTTTCTCCAACAGTACGCGTTCCTCATCGCGAATGGCTCACCCCCTATCCGCCAACAAGGTTGCACGAGGCTTTTGTTTTGTATGATTTTCGGCATACCTTTTAACATTAAAAGAGCTCTTTTTGTCACCAATTGCCCACCTTGCCCCAAAAATCGATTCTCGCGAGGTTTGTTTGATGCAGAGAGAGTACGCGATGCGTGGAAAAATGACTTTTATTTAACGGGAGTACCAGTTGCACCAGTTTTGGGACTATTTGTTGCCAAATACACTGCGTTTTGTGCTAAATGCACTGCGTTTTGCGCTAAAATGCACTCGCGTTTTTGGTGCTAATTGCACTGCGTTTTGGTGCTAATTGTAAGGCGTTTTGAGTGCTAAACGCACCGCGTTTTAAAAGCAAAACGCAGTGTGAAAAGCATAAAAATGTACTGCAAAGGTGAGTGAAGAGTAACTTTGCGAGCCATGAAAACAGGGCCTGTAAGGGCAAAACAGCTGCTAGCAGGATTTTAGGGGCCAAAAGGTAATTGGGTTCTGTAGAATTTCGATCTAGCAACCAACTAGAAAGGCAAAAATGGTGCAAAATGCAGGTGTTTTTCAGAACTGTACACTTTGAAGACGTGAAAAGAAAAACAGTGGCAGTTTACCTACTTTTTGAGCCCTTATTTTCGCCAGAACGGGAGTAAGAATGAGAACGACTTTAAAAATAAAGATAATAATTTAAGTGGGTTGGTGAGTTTGTTATTTACGGGCTGACAAGTTAACGAGTTGACAACTCAAGAGATGTTTTTAGTTGACGATAACAAGATGACAGTTGGTAGGCGCAGCCATCTTTTTCACTTTTTCACCTTTTTCACCCTTTCACTTTTAGGAGTTAGGAGTTGAGGAATCGGCAAATCATAGTCAAACAGAATTGCATTTGGAAAAATTGTTGTTAGCAGCCTGCAAGACGTGCGTTTGGCATAGAATGAATAAAACCCTTACGGAAAGTGTTAGTGAGGATTATTTGTTTGTTTACAATACTGCTGTGTCTTTTCAAATCCAATTCTGTTTGATCATATAACAAGGTAGACAAGTTGGCGTTAACGAGGTGACAAGCTGACGGGTTAACAAGGTGGCAAGTTAATAAGGAGGCAAGGGAAGGTGTAGAGGTGAAGAATTGAGTGAATTGGGGAGTTGAGGAGTTATGTTAACAAGGTGGTGAGTTGGCCTGTTAACAAGGTGGTGAGTTAACAAGATGGCGAACTAAAGAGCATTAGGTATAGGAGCAAGCGAGGATTGCTAGTATCTAGTCTTGCCGGTTAAGCTATACCGCCTAGTTTACCAGGGTTACCAGTTATACGCCACTTACTTGCTATACGTGATTTACCTCGCTATGCGTGGTTTACGTGTTACGTTTTGGCTTCGTAATATTCGGACCAAACAGCCTTGTTGCCTTGGTACCTAGAAAGGGGCGCACCACAAGTGTGGCACGCCCCATGAAAGCATCGGTGTAAGTAACACGATGTTGCGCCTAGCACATTTGCCCAGGACGAACACACCATGCAAACATGGTTGTATGTGTTAAGCCATTGGCCTAAGCCTTACCAAATACGTAATAGCGGCTACCTTATTCGGTAAATCCACTTCGCCGAGTGCCCGTTACACGATAGGTTTTGCCTGGATAACTGCTCAGTTGCACGTTAAACACGATGCTGTCTGTGGGCATGTTGTGCAGGTTGTGCCCCTGCCCTTCCAGCACTTTCCCGTCGGTAATGCTCACTGTTGCCCCAGCATCGTCGCTGTTGTACACGGCTTTCACATTTTGGCAAGCAAAGGTGCGCGCGCCATAATTAATGGGCGTAACAAGCAACAGGCTCCACTGCTTGCCAATACTTACATTCACCCACATCTTATCGGCCGTGTTTTCTACCGTGTTATAGGTTTGCAGGTTATAAGTGCTGCCGCCAAAAACGTTTGGTGTAAGCGTTCCGTCGGCGTTCACTTCGTGCACACGCACGTCCCAAAAGCCCGCCATCTGCTCCACTTCCGTTCCGCCCGGTTTCTCGTTTGTTTCCACATCGCAAGCCGAAAAGCCCATCAGGGCAAACGCTGCTGCGGCTATATGTATGATGTATTTCTTCATAATCGTTGCTTTTTATCTGTTCAACACAATGTTGTAAGTGTCGCCCTTATAGGTAACCGTCCATGTAAACACCCCTTTCTTGTCGTTAAAGGTGGCATTCGAGAAAGCGTCTAACTGCACGGCTTTTCCGTTTGCCTTAACCGAATAGGGCTTAAAGGTGCCGTCTTCTGCCATGAGCAGCAGTGCCTGTATGGTTACGGCACCGTCTGTTGGCTGGTTTGAAGCTTTCATCGCGGCGTAATATCCGCCCAGAAGGTCGTCCACCCCTAACCAGTCCGCTGGCCAGTTGCGTAACGTTTACAAAGCTCTTGGTGTAGGCTTGCTCCACACCATTGGCATCCACACGCTTTGTGCCGGTAGCGGTTAAGAAGGTTCCAGCGGCCTTATACTTCACCTTGGGGTTGCAAACGGCCACCACTCGCTCTGCATTATAGGTGTGCCCTTCGGGCGTTGTGCAAGAGTAGTAAATGGGATATAACCCTGGTGCGTTGGTGTTTACGGCATCCAGTCCATCCACTTCTATCTTGTCGGTATAGTCTTTTCCCATATAAGTGGCGGCGCAACCGGGGTCGTTGTACGTCGCTCCCCACTGCCACTTCAATCATGGCATCGCCTCGCCATGTCCATCAAGACGATGGGTGTAACCTTCGAGTCGGTAAAACTTTCATCGCCACATGCGCTCAACCCCACTACGAGTGCCAGCGCGGGCAACAGGTTGATGATATATTTGTTCATTGTTTTGCAGTTTATACGTTATATAATAAGGTGTTTAGCTTCATCCAAAGCCTCGCCCTCTGCACAGAGAGTGAGGGACAGGGACAAAGGCCTCATATCATTTAACATCCCAGAAAACAGGGTCGCTCAGTTTCTTTTCAGGCGGCGTTTGCGTTGGGTTAAGCCTTCGGGCGTGGTTAGGATAAGGCACGCGCTTGACAAACCGCCCACTTGAATGTGGTTAACGGCCGGCACAATGAGATTAGCTGGGGGTGTAGGCTTCGCCCTCAAACACCTGTTTGGCGGTAAACTTACTGGTTTGCGGCACGTTGGTGCGCCTTATTTCAGACCATGCTTCCATGTGGTTGCGCATAAAGAATGCGGCCCACTTTTGCATATATATAGTTGCAGCTGTTTCTTTCAACGCTCTTTCCGTCGAACTTCACTTTGTCGTTCGCCAAGAAAGCAGCTGCCTTTTTCTTTTGTCAAGCCTCGCGATTCGAAGTCTGCCTTCACCGCTTCCTCACAGCATGTTTTGGCTTTGGCTGCATCGTTATTAAACCTCAGCTGCACTTCGGCCAACAAAAATTGCAGTTCGCTTTGGGTAAAGGCAAAGATGGGTTGCAGCCTTCATAACTTGAATTTTGATGGAGCTGACGTGTTTTGTTTTTCCAATCTTGGTTGTTTCTCCATTCTTTCATCGTAGTTTTTGCGCCAGGCAATTGGCCTACATAGCTACCTGTCGTAGCGGTTACGTTTATGGCATAGGCCATGCGCGGGTCGTCGGTATCGCTGTAATACTCCACCAAAGGATAAGCTGCTACATAGTTGTTGGCGCCCAATGCAAACATGGAGCCGTACCAAGGGTTAAACTGATTTTTGTACGGGCGAATACACATCGTACGCCACGTTGCCCTTGAAGAAAGCGTTGGCAGCCACCAAGTCTTTCGCCTTTTGCGTGTAGTTAGCCATCTACCCCCGCCGTCTATGAATCGCATGTAAATGCGCAGGCGCAAAGCATTGGCAAATCCTTTTCCATTGGCTTAACTTATTATTCATCATTGGGTCGTTCTACCGTCATGCTTTCACCGCCGATGTTAGCCTCAGCCTTGTCCAGTTCGTCTAGCACTCCCAAGAGAACCGTCTTACCATCTTCCCATTTAGGCGTTGGGTTGGCCTTGCCTTTCAGCGTTTCAGAGTAAGGCGCATCGCTCATGTTGTCGACAAGCAGCTGGTATGCCCACACCCTTCAGCACCGTGCAAGCGTAGTGGTCGGCCTTGTTGAGGCTCTTTTCGCCATCACCTCTTGCAAGTCTTTCAGTGCGCCGGCATAAAGCGTTTGGTAACACCGGTCGAAGAGATTGCTACCTTCATCAAGGTGCAATTCAGCCAAATTGTTGTATTGGTTCTGTTCGGGACGTTGCTCGAAGTACCGCGAGAAGAAGCCCGAGTAGGTGAACATCTGGTCGCCCAACACGTCGGCGATAGCGTTCTCGGCAGACGGGAACAACTTTTTCAGGCGTAACCTGTGTCTCTGACGGATAGTTGGATCGTCGTTTATGTCGAGGTTGCAGCCGCTCAACACCATCGTTGCGAGTGCTGCCAGTATTGTTATCTTTTTCATCATGCTGCGGGTTTAGAATTTAACAGAAACGTTGAAGCCGAACTCGCGAGCTTGATTGGCTGACCACTCGCCGAAGTTGCCTTTCGCAAGTCGTTGCCAAACGATGTTAGTTCGGGTCGACAAAGGTATTTTCGGCAGGTGTCCAGAGGAAGAGGTTGTTGCCAAACGCCGACAGGGCGTACATCTGTTAGGAATGTGTTGAGCCCAGCCACTTTCTGGGTAAAAAGCCCAACTAAGGGTGATTGCGCGCAACTTAATGTACGACTTGTCGATAAGGTCGCCCGCTCCCATTTCCAATCCGCCATCGTCCCAGAACTTATAGATGCTCGTGGCATTGAGTGGCGTGTTGTTGTCAACATACACGGGCTTTGCCTTTGTGCATCTGTTCCATTCTGCACCACGGTATTGGGTATTATCCACGGGTTACGGCTGTTGCAGGCCGTTTGCATGGCGTTTCCTGTAAAGTAGGTTATGTTCTTAGTGCGCGAGAACATCTTTCCACCTTGGCGAATGTCCACGTCTCACCGAAAGGCTAACGCCCTTATAAGTAAAGTGTTGTTGATGCCCATCGTGTACTTGTAGTTCATACTACCCACGATTTGCTGCTTGGGATTGCGGATGGGTAGGCCGGTTGTCGACAACCACTTTCCCCGTCGCAGGGATCGCGCAGTGGCACGTATGCTTTTAAACACGCCCTAACTCTTTTCTCCCTTACTGGCAGTAGAGGCCCGTTCCGCCAGTCAATCTATAGATAGACGACTCGCCACCCTAGCTCTTCGGGCAGGCTGATTACCTTGCTCCAGTTCTTGGTAAAGTTCCAAGTAACGTCCCAAGCAAAGTCTTTCAGCTTCACTGGCGTACCGCTAACAACCAGTTCAACGCCGCGGTTACGTATCTCACCCAGGTTCATGTTCTGGTAAAGATAGCCCGAAGCGGCATCCATGTCGAGGCTAAATATCTGGTGGTCGCTGGTTCGGTTGTAGAACGATGCGTCGAAACTGAGCCTGTTGCCAAGGAAAGCCATGTTAAGTCCCACTTCAAACTCGGTGGTCATCTCAGGACTTAGCGTGCTGCCACCAAGCGTATGTGCCCACGGTATAGGCATTCCAGTTGCCATTGGTGAAGGGAAACTTACTTTGTTGCCCATCCGCTACTGCTGGCCGAACCTTGCGGATAAACGGTCTTTACCATGTAAAGGCAGGGGCGTCGTTGCCCGTCTTTCCCCATGCTGCACGCAGTCATGGCGTAGTTAACTGTCTTCTTAACGTTCTCTGGAAGCATCTCCGAGAGTATCCAACCGGCCGTTGCGCCAGGGTAAAAACATACGAGCGGCTGCCGCGTCGGAAGCGTAGACGACCAGTCGTTACGAGCCGTAAGCGTGAGGTAAACCATGTTTTTAAACGCCACTTCGGCTCAGTCCTAGCACGCCCATCAGTCGCTGGGTGCGCTGGTAACTCATCTATCGTTGGCTTATCAGCCGTATTTGTCAGGTTGTACCATGTGGGTATAGTGAGGTTCGTCACTCCGCACTCTGGTAGCTATACTTGCGTTCGTTGCCGTTAAATCCCACCAATGCGTTGATGTGCCAGCTGTCGGTAAGGTCCTTGTCGAACATAACCAAGAGGTCTTGGTTTTTATCTCGCGGCGGCGTGTTGTTTGCTCGCTAACTCGTCCCGTGAGGCTACTCTAGGGCTGAATCCCAGTTAGGCGTACCCTTAAACAGCACCGACATGTTGGGTTCGCCCATATCGTGAGTGCTCGGTACTGGTGTCTCAGTCCGAAACGATAGGTAAGTTTAAAGTATTTCAAGAAGTCGTAATCCAGTTGCAGCTTGCCGCAGAAGCGTTCGCTTTCAAACTCGTTCTTAAAGTTGTTGAGCAATGTAATAGGGGTTGGTTACGCCGTAGGGCGTGTAGTAATAACCAGGAGTATTGAAGGGTTGTTCAGGTCTTTCAGCTCAACGATGCTGATGTCGCGCGGCGTTTGCATCACGTTGTTGTACATCGAGCTCGACTTCTGACCCGTAGACACGAAGTTGTTGCGCTGATAAGCATAGTTAAAGCGATGTGCTGAACGTAAGGTTATTCACCTTGTGGCTTGCCCTTGCCGAGAACGTGTACTTGTTATAGCTGTCGGCATTGGTGGGTATGATACCATCTTGCGCTTATCTGCGACAGGCTGAGGAAGAAGTTGCTCACGTCTGTTGCGCCGTTAAAGCGTACACGCTGTTGCTATATCTATAGCCCGTGTCGAAGAAGTCGCGCACATTGTTTTTATTGGCACATAACTCTTAAAGTTCTGTGTGCCTTCGTAAACCGCTCCCGTAACGCAACCACGAACCATCGAAACGCGGCCCCCAGGAGCCGTTCTCGTTGTCGGTTTTGTTGCCATCACCAACCCATACCAAAATCGTTTTGCATCTGCGGCAGGCGCAACAGCGTTTCCCATGCATGCCGCCGTTATACTCTATGCCCAGTCCCCTTTGGGCTTTCTTACCCGTCTTGGTGGTGATAAGGATAACACCGTTGGCGGCTCGGCTACCATACAGAGCCGTTGCGGCTGCTCCTTTAGGATGGTCATGCTCTCCACGTCGTTGGGATTTACGGAACTTGCGCCGTTACCAAAGTCGTAACCGCGGTTCAATCCGTTGCTACTCACCACCGCATCGTTGGTCAACGGCACGCCATCGATAACATATAGCGGCTGGTTGGTGCTACCCAACGAACTAATACCACGCACAATAACCGACTTAGACGAGCCCTGGTCTGACGAAGAACTGAGATATTTGCACGCCCGCCACCTTACCCGCAAGGCTCGACATGATGTCGTTTGTACGCGCTGCGGCAATCTCGTCGCCTTTAACCGCCGTGGCCGAGAAAGCCCAATGCCTTGGCCGAACGCTTAACTGCCCATCGCCGTAACCACCACTTCGCCCAGCGTTGTGTTCAGTGGTTCCAGCACAACGCGCAGGTTATCCTTTGCCGTTACGTCCACAGCTTTCATTCCTGCCGAAGATATATGCAGCTTTAGCACGTTCGGGTACGGTAAGCGTAAACTGTCCTTCGAGATTGGTAACCGTTCCCTGGCCTGTGCCAGTAATAACGACAGAGGCGCCAATCACTGGCTGTCCGTCTTCCGAACTGATTACTGTTCCTGAGATTTTCATTTGAGCCAAGGCCGCTCCCATACACAAGAAGAGGGCTGGCCAATAGCATAGTAAACCTTTTTTCCCATAAATTTTCTCTCATTAGTTATTATTAAAAACAACACTTTATGGTTGCATGTTGATTATTCGCAGCGTAGAAGGATGGCCAAAATGCCTATGTTCTAATTACAAGCGTTTTAATGAATATTGCAAAGCTAAGGAAAAATTTTAAACGTCTGCCAAATATTTTTGGCAATTAAAATGATGTTTTTACCTATTATCAGGTAAAAACGAATAAAAATATAACTCAAAAATGCAATGTTTTCGCGCAATACACTTGCTTTCTTTTAGCACTGAAATATTTCCATTTCCTTCTATTTTTACGTCTTTATTTGTCGTTCATTTTATCGTATTTACTCGCTATTATCAGAACAACACGCAACTTCGATCCCTGAAATGTTTTGGGCGTTCGGGCCTATTACTTTTAATTTTGTATGGCTGCACAACGGCAAAGCAAACGGCAAGCGTTGCTGCCTTCGGGCCACACATACTAAAAACATAAAGACAGAACGATATGGACAACAAGATACCGCAAGAGTGGAACGACATCCTACTGAAAAGACGTGTAACTTCATCGACTCTGATGAAGCACCGTATATATATGTGCTCATCGTGGCCAACCCCTACGATGCCTTTATGTTGGAAGACGATGGCCGCATCGACGAGAAGATGTATAACGAATACGTTGAACTAGGACTGCGCTATCCGCCCACTTTCAAGCAGGTAAGCACCGTTGAAGAGGCCGAAGAGGTGATGCAGAGCATTGAGCGTAGACCTCCATTATCTGCATGCCTGGCAATGCCGACAACGACGCATTTGCCGTGGCGCATGCCGTAAAAGAGCGGTTCCCACTGGTGCCTTGCGTGGTGCTTACGCCGTTTTCGCACGGCATAACGCGCCGAATGCAAGACGAAGACCTCAGCATCTTCGACTATGTGTTTTATCTGGTTGGGCAACACCAACCATCCTCTCCATCATCAAAGCTTTATCGAAGACAAGATGAACGTGAACACGACATCGAAGAAGGCGGTGTGCAGATGATTTGCTGGTTGAAGACAGCATACGTTTTCTACCCTCCATCCTCCCCAACCTGTACAGCTACATCCTCGTTCACAGCAAGCGCATATCCACCCGAGGCTCCCTTAACCGTCAAGCGTTGCCGCTTTTGCGAATGCGAGGTCGCCCCAAAGTGGTTCTCGCACGAACATACGAAGAGGCGATGGAATATTACGACAAATACGCCGACAACATCTTGGGCGTCATCAGCGACGTACGCTTTCCCAAAGACGGCGTAAAGGACCCCGAGGCGGGCATCAAGCTGTTGCGCGAGATACGCCGCCGCGACGAGTTTGTGCTGCCATCCTGGAAAAGTGCCGAAACAAACACAACCGCGAAAAAGCCGAAAAAGAAGGCTTTCGCTTTGTAGATAAGAACTCGAAGAAGATGAGTATCGACCTGCGCCACCCTCATGGAAGAGCACATGGGCTTTGGCGATTTCATCTTCCGCGACCCCAAAACGCGTAAAGAAGTGGCACGCATCGCCTCGCTTAAACAGCTGCAAGACAACATTTTCAACATCCCTCTACGACCTCGATGCTCTTCCACATCAGCCGCAATCACGTTAGCCGTTGGCTTTTCGGCAAGGGCCATTTTCCCCTGTTTCGGCCTTCCTCAAAAAGGCGTTACGTGGCACAAATTAAAGGATGTGGATGCGCACCGACAAATTATCTTCGAGGCCATTGTGCGCTACCGCAACATGAAAACATCGGCGTTGTGGCCGTGTTCGACCGCATGAAGTTCGACCGCTATGCCCACTTCGCACGCATCGGCGACGGCTCGTTGGGTGGAAAAGGCCGCGGACTGGCCTTTTTCGACAATGTCATCAAGCGGCATCCAGAGTTTAACAGCTTTCGGGCGTAAAGGTGCACATCCCTAAGACGGTTGTGCTGTGTACGGATTTCTTCGACCAATTCTGATGGAGCAGAACAACCTGTACCCAAATTGCTCTAAACGATGCAACCGACGACGAGATACTTCGCCACTCGCCGCAAAGCTTCCTGACAGCCTAAAAAGCCGACTTCACCACCTTTTTCGATGCCACACGTTGCCCCATTGCCGTGCGTTCTAGCTCGCTACTCGAAGATGCGCACTATCAACCCTTCGCTGGAATATACAGCACACATGATTCCTTACGTGGAAGATGCCGAAATGATGCTCCGCATGCTTGCTGCAGCCATCAAAGCGTGTACGCATCCGTGTTCTATAAAGACTCAAAGCTCATACATGTCGGCCACAAGCAACGTTATCGACCAAGAAAAATGGCCGTCATCTTGCAGGCCGTGGTGGGTAAAGACTATGGCGGACGATTTTATCCCAACGTGAGCGGCGTGTTGCGCTCCATCAATTACTATCCCTGTTGGCGACGAACAGGCCGAAGACGGCATTGCCAACCCAGCCCTGGGGTTGGGCAAATACATCGTGGATGGCGGTCAGACGTTGCGCGTTAGTCCCTACCACCCCAACCAAGTGCTGCAAACAAGCGAGATGAAATGGCCTTTACGCGACACGCAAACGCAGTTCTACGCCCTCGACACCACGCACCTCAACACCGACTTTGCCGTAGACGACGGCTTTAACATCCTGAAACTGGGCGTAAAGGAGGCCGAGGCCGACCATTCATTGCACTTCATCGCCTCCACATACGACCCTAACGACAACATCATTCGCGATGGCCTTTACGAGGGCGGGCGTAAGCTCATCACCTTTGGCGGCGTGTTTAGGCACGATGCTTTCTACCGCAAATCATGCAAATGGCTATGCGCTATGGCGAGGATGCCATGAAACGCCCTGTGGAGATTGAGTTTGCCTGTAACATCAACGCCGACCGTACGGGCGAGTTCAACCTTTTGCAAATACGCCCCATCGTAGATGCCAAACAAATACTTGACGAGGACTTGTCGGCCATACCCAACGAGCAGCTGCCGTTGCGTTCGCACAACACGTTGGGGCATGGCGTTACCGACGACGTTACCGACGTGGTGTACAAGTTAGCACGGCGACAATTTCTCGGCTGCCGACAACTATCGCGTGGCTGAAGACGTGGAACGCATCAACAGCAGCTTTCTGGGCACCGACCGAAACTACATTCTTGTGGGGCCTGGGCGTGAGTTCGAGCGACTTTTGGTTGGGTGTTCCCGTTAAATGGCCGCATATCAGCGCAGCACGCGTCATCGTTGAGGTGGCATTAAACAACTACCGCATTGACCCAGCCAAGGAACGCACTTCTTTTCAAAAACCTCACCAGCTTTGGTGGGCTACTTACGATAGACACGAATATTCCCGATGGCCTTTTTCCGCAAGGATATTCTCGACGCCATGCCCGCCGTTGAAGAGACACAACACGTTAGGCACGTGCGCTTTGAACAGCCTTTGCGCATATTGATGGATGGAATGAAGGGGAAGGAGTGGTTGGTTTTGGGAAGGAGTAAGGAGGGAAAAGTGGTAAGGAGTAAGGAGAGAAAGCAGGGAAGTAGAAAGGAGAAAGTAGTAAGGGAGAAAGGGGAAAGGAGGAAGTTAACAAGCACGCAAGGCTGTTGGGCTAAACTTACTAGTTTAACTAGGCTGGCTAGATTAACTAGAAATACTAGCCCATCTAAAACCAATCAGGCTTACCACCGTCGAAAATCTACCACATTCTTTTTACAAACCATCCTTCTTCCCCACCCCATTCTGAGCGAAAAACAAGGCTAAAAAGCGGTCAATTTGTCGCATTTTTCACATTTTGCGCTCTCGTTTCACCCAAAATTTAAGCGCATTTGTTGCATTTAGCACCATTTTGCCTTTTCTAGTTTGGGGCCAACTCGTATTTTTCAAGTGCCAATAACCCACTTTTAGCCCCTAAAAACCCACTTTTTTGATGGCCTTTTTGCCCTTTTTAGCCATGTATTTAAAGGTTCGAGAGGGTTGTATTTATTCCATTGCAGCGTATTTTTATGCTTTTCGGCTCGCATTTAGCAATTATTTTGCCTTTGCGTTTTTGCACCAAAAACGCACGCTATTATAACCCAAAAACGCACTGCATTTAGCACCAAAAACGCACTGCATTTAGCGGCATTTTTGCACTATATTTAGCAGAAAACAGCCCAAAAAGCTGGTGCAAATGGCGTTCCCTTGAATAGATATTCATTTTGCATCATTCGCAGACCAACCCCATTTTGTACCAAAAACAAACTCGTCTAAGAATCGATTTTTGCGGCAAGTTGGACGTTTGGTAGAAAAAGGGCAGTAATAATGTTAAAGCTTTTTACTAAAAAGCGGACAAATGTTAGCAAGTTGACACCCCTTTATAACCTCACTAATGAAAAGCAAGCGATATCTTGCCGCGATAACGGCAAGATATGGCTTTCGCTTGCGATGTAACTTATGCTGCATTAATAGGGGGCTAAGAAAGTGCGGCAAGGCACTTTGCTGTGCCACACTTTAAGGCAGCCTGCGCTGCAAAGCAAAGCCAGAAGGCGGCTAACCTAAGCCAACCATCAGGCATTCTACGCCGTAATCGGCGAAGGCATGGTGGTGGCCACGTTGAGTTTGAAACCCGATAACTCGCCACCAGCACCGAAAGTGGGGGCATTAGAACCCTTGTCGGCATACTGATAGCCCACTCTTGCAGAGAGCATGCGGCTGTGGTGTACTCCAAACCACCGGCAAGCAAGGTTTCGCTAGCATCTTTCGGGGTGAAAATAACGACACGTAAGGGCGTGGGTAAGCGCGTGTTGCGGAGCGAAATTCACGGCCCAGTCGCCACCAACGGCCACCGAAGTGGGCAAACTTTGGGGTATGCCCGTATCGTTGAACTTCACCGACTTGCCGAAATCCATCAGTCGTGCGCCAACGGTTAGCGTGGTTGGAACAGTTGGACAGATGTTGAAACCCTTCTGATAGGCTGCTCCAACCGAGAAAGCCAAGGCATAGCACTGGTTGCAGCATGACTTCGGGCGTAGGTTGCAGTGGCATACACGGCCACTTCGGGCGTTACGGCGAACGAATAACCCAAGTCATGGCCATATCGTAGGGCGAAACCTTATCCGGTTCGCCCGTAGCACCCACCGATGGAACCGTTAGGCCGCCAGGTAACGCACGCCTGCCATCAACGCCGAGCGATTGGCAAAGCGATAACCCGTCGGCAAAGTTGTATTGCATCAGTCGACCTCGTCGGTTTTGGGCTGTGCCTCGGCAGACAAGTCTGCTACAAAACGTTTTCGCCAAAGGTAAGGGCGGCGGGGTTAGTGTAAATGTGCATTTGGTTTGGCATTGCCTAGCGAGTGCCACCCAGGGCTGCGGTGCGCGCATCGCGTGGCTTGCTAGCACAGGTAGTATGCGGCTTTGCGCCGTGGCTCCATTGCAGGCTTGCGCCAAGCGCGAGAATGCCATTGATATCTTATTCATGTGTGCTGTTTGATTTCTTGATGAAGGTGTGTTTGCTTGTTATGCGCTCGGTTTTGAGCAGCAGATAGTAGGTGCCAGGGAGCTAGTCGGTCGATGCCCAAAGTTACTTCGCTGCGTGCGACTGTCGGGCGTTAGGTTTCATCGATAGCTTTTGGCCGCAGAAGAGGTAACGATAACCTGCACCTTACCCTACTCCCACTGCGCATAAGTGCCTTGATATAGCTGTGCGCGGGTATGGGATAGATGGTGTGCACGTCAGGTGCGTTCTTGTCGGTACACGCACCTGGATGGTTGTTGTGGTGCGTTTGCCGCCGTCGATGGCCGTGAGGGTTATCGTGGCCGTACCCTTTTTGTCCAGGGGTTAGCGTTAGCTGCGTGCCCGTTACCGAGGCTTTTACCACCGCATCGTTACTAGATGTGGGCCGAGTACATCTCGCCACCGCTCATGGCCGTGAAAGCGTTGGCCAAATTGACTTTGTGTGGCCTCGCCTGCTCGAACAGCGACACGTCGCCGAGCGTGTTGTTGCGGGCTGGGGCATGTGCGAAACCACCTTATAGGCGAATTTCTGACTGTCTTTACCGCCAAGTTGGTCGGTAAGGGTCACTTCAAAGCCATACGTCACCCAACGGAACCCTACCTTTATAAAGAGGGTCTAAGGCGTTGCCTACACGTTTAATTTCAACGCCGCTGGGCAGCGCGGTGGTGGTGTAGGTCAGCGTGGCCGTCTTCATCGGTTACGGGTAGCACCTGATGGTAGTAAAGGTTGCGTGTCGAGTAGTCGCAACGTGTCGGTCATTGCGCCGCCAAAGTACGGGCGCATGGTTAAGGCGCGTCTTTGAAATCTAGCCGTTGCATCGGCCGAAGTATTGTTGAAACGGTCGCGCGCCGACATCTTTTACCACATAGTCTACATCGGTATTTAGCCCCGTAAACTCTTGCTCCAGCTCGGTGTCGACAGGCTTTGTCGTACGAATAACGTGTAAAGGCTTTGCACGGCTTTGCTCATGTCGGCCTTTCTTTTATGGGTGTATGTCGTAGGCAAAGGCCGTGTGTTGTTTGTTCAGCGCATCGGCATCTGCGGTTACTTTCCACGTTATGCGGGCATCCGTAATAGCCGCGAGTGGCATCCGTTGAATAGTCGGTAACGGTCATTTCGGGGTGCGTCGGGTTTCTGCGTTTCGGGGTCGGCAAGGGCAAAATCTGCATCAATAAAGCCCACACCCATCTTGCCTGCGAGGTTGGCATCGGTCTTTACGGCGATAGGGACTGAGTGGCCTTACGGCTCAGTATGCGTCGGCGAGGTCCTCGTTGGTGAAGTTGGGGTTGGTTTTACGCAAACTTCGACACAATCAACGCGGCAATACCCGACTACGTGGGGCGCAGCCATCGACGTGCCTTGGCGTATGCGTAGTTGCCGTCGTTGGGCAAAAGTGAAGTCGGTATTGAGCGTACGAACCTGTGCTCATACTGGGCAAAAGTTGCTTGGCACGGTGCTCAGCACGCCCCTCATTACCTCGCCCGTTTCGGTGGTTCCACCCGAGCAAGGATGTCAACCCATGGTCCTTGTTCATATAGTCGGTGGGAATACCCATGCTGTTGGTTGCGCCCACGGCCACCACGCGGGGATAAGGGCGGGTATCATGTCGATATCGTACTGCGAATCGTTACCCGATGCGAAAGAGCAACAAGACCACCTTTCATGTAAGATCCAGGCTTTTTGTTGCCCTGCGGGTTCGCATCCGGCAATAGTCGGTAAAGTAGTCGATGCCGTCTTTCAGCAAGTCGAACTGTGCTTTGAAGATGCTTTGGAAGTTCTCGTTGTTGAGGTATTTGCTTCGGTCGAAGGCGTAACCCCACGAGCAGTTGCATACGGATGCCCCGTTTTCGGCAGCAAATTCGAAGGCTTAACGATGTAAGCGGTGAGACGGTTTCTTTGGTTCATCGCGCCCGTGATATTTCGCAGCTCATCAATCGACGCCCGAGTCGTCGTTGCCGTTGCCACCGGCCACGCCACAAAACGCCAAGGCCGTTGTTGTTTTCGTGCGGCAATGGTTCTGCCACGTGCGTTCCGTCGTCCGCCGGCCACGATCAACGTTGGGGTCGCCCTTACCGCTTTCGGCAGCATAGAAGTTACGTCCGTGTATCTTCTGACCTGTATTCTTGTCGACACCTTGCCAGGCAGAGGCGGCCAAGTCTTCGTGTTCGAAGTCGACACCCGAGTCCATCACGGCCACCACCACGTGGGGGTTGCCCGTTCTTTCTGCCAAGCAGGGAACAGGTTTACGTCTGCCCCAGGCTTAAACATGCCATATTCGGTTTACGGTTGTGGTGTAATGCCACTGGTATCTCAGTAATGGGTCGCTAAAATTAAGAGACCAGTGCCGTTGTTTGCAGGTCTTAATTTGTTAGAGGGATGGGAGACTGCGATGTGGCGGTGTGCTGCACTTGCTGGGCGCAATCTGCATGTTGCCGTGAGCTCTTCTCGATGGCAGGGTCGCGGCGTAGTTCGTTGATAACTTCTTCAACGTTCTTTTGGTGCTGTCGAATTTCACAACAAACCATCGGTCGAGCCTCTGCACGTTTCAATTGCGGCATATTCGTTGTCTGTCGCCACCTGTCCACCTGTTTACGTCGGTGTTGTCGAACACCTTTGCACGCGTTACGCTCTGCGTTGCGGCACGGTGCTGGGGGTTACGCTCAGGTTTCAGTTTAATGAAAGCCATGCCAGGTTGCCAAGGAAAGGCCTCGTCGGCGGCGGTTTGGGCGGCGATTAGGGTTGTTTTACGTGGGTGAGGAAGTCGTCGTTACAGGCCGAAAACACTGCCTAAGGTCACACGTATACGAGCGCCAGTGTATATATTTTTCTGAACTTTTTCATCGGATGAGATGTCTATAGGTTGAGAGTTTCTTGATGGGGTTCACATAATGCTTACTCTTATAGTAAGTATGACCGTACGCGTTTAGCTGCGGACGGATGTCGATGAGGTCAGCCTCGCCACGTGAAGTAGGTAACAAAGCCGCTCATTGTCGCCACGGAAGTAGCTGTAACCCTTTCTCTTCCATTGCGTTCCTTGTGCTGGTTGGCAAGGTATGGGTGTACCATTCGTACACGCCGGGAGTGCCTTCCACTCACGATCATAACACTTCGCCGCCCATGTAGAACACTTGGCACGAACCAGCGGTGCCACTGAGCTCATCGGCCACCAAACCTCGCATCAATGTCTTCGGAGTAACGCCTCGCCAGTTGAAGAAGTAGATGACTGGCCAACGAGCTGGGTCATGGCTAGCGTATTTTCGGGCACGAAAAGGCGCGAGTACTTTCACAACTGGGGTCTTCGGTGGTGGTAGTTATCTTTTCGCTGTTGAATTGGTTTCTCGAAATCGTTTCATTCCGCGTTTCTTTCAAACTCAATCACCTCTTTGCAGCTTAAACGACTTCGTTGTGCATCGCTCGGAAATGAATACTGCGAAGCGTGTGGCCTTGCCGTTACGACTTTCAGTTCGTTGGAGCTCACCACCTGCTTCATGCAGGACTCTGCTATATATGCCTGCAAACATCTTGAAGTTGTTGGGATCGTTGTAGAACGATATCACATCGCGTTTGATTTTCCTCTTCGCAGTAGTACTGCGCTTCGGTGGCATTACGCTGTTTGTTTACCGTCTTTAAAGTTCTGTTGTTTCAGCCCACGGGTCGCGTGATCTCTTTTTGGAATCCTTCCCTTGGGTGCTTTCAACCACGCGGTAGTAATGGGTTGCTGTAATAGTTGGGCGTGTAGGGCTCATGTGAGGTGATTGTTCGCCGGGCGAACGGAACGCATAGTATACCTTGTCTACGTCTTCTTTGAGGGCAGAGCAGAGTCGATCTCGAAACGCCTGTCGCGACTGTTGTGTTCTTTCGCCTTCCAGGGTCTGGGTGACGAGCCGAAAGTCAGGCTTGTCCAGATCCCACGGGCAGACTGAAATTACATGATCCGTTTTGCGTTACGCTGAGCAAAAGTGCTTGTTTCCGTTAGATAGGAACAGCTGGTTCTGACTGCTCTGCGCCCATGGACTGTGTCGGTCGATGGCGGTGAGGGTTAGCCTCAGCTTGCGTTGCGCTGGTCGACGTCACGTAGAGCCATTTATTGCTTTTCCTGTCACCTGCTCGCGACGCCAATTATCAGAGTTGGAAATAACGTTTCATCTCTACGGGCCGTATGCGCCTCATGGTTAAAGATAGCCGTACCATTGCTACCGTCTCAGCAGCAATGAAAGGCGCCGTGCCGAAACTGCGTAACCGTTACCGTTTGCTTGCCGCTGGGCGTGGTGAGAACCACTTCGGCTTGGCGTTCGTCAGCTCCCCTCGTTGTGCCGTAGCCGTTAGTTCAGTGCTTGTCCCACCTTCTTCGCGGTGAGCCAAGCATCGTAAGTCCTTTCACTTGCCATTCGTCGCCAAGTTGCAAAAGCTACCGTCTTTTGTTTCGCCCTCTTGTTTTAAGAGTGAGGTCTGCGCCTCGCCTCGAACGAACTCTTCTCGTTCCGCCCAAGGTAAGATCCTTCTGGCATGCGCTAGCCAACGATGCCACGATGAGCAAAGCCCATATCTTTATATTCTTATACATAGCGTATTTGTTTTTGTTAGCGTATGTGTCATTGCTTATCCCAGCCAGGGTTTTGCTAACGTTCGGGTTTATCTGCACTTCGTTGTCGGGGAACAGCACACAAACATCTTGTTGCCTGTTGTATGTCTACCTTGTAGCCCTGCGTAGAACGATGCCGGCACTTGATAATAGCCCTTGGCACCTTGTGATCGTACGCTTTGCGTACCTAACTTCAACGGCGCAAGTCCCAAAGGCGGAACCTTCGTAGCCAGTTCGCGTGCGCGCTCGTTCTTTATTTCTTGGTACAGGTCTGTCGCCCGTTGCTTGTGGTAGGCACGCCACGCGATTGACGAAGGTGTTAAGATAGCTGGGCATCGGCCGTAGTTACCCAATTTGTAGACGCGCCTCACACGAGTAGTGTTGTTCGGCGATGCGGAAAGGCTTAGGTGCCTGATTTCCGTTGGGAACATAGCCGCAATGTGCTGGTGAGCGTTAGCGTTGGGGTTGCCCTTAAGCTTAGACACAACGTGAGCTGAGAGCACATTCGTCGTTTACCGTGGTATTTACAAACTCAGAGAGTTTGTGCATGGTGGTCGTTTTCCGCTGGCAAAAGAGGTCGTTAATCACTGCGCGCGTTGGCACGTAGGGCGGTTTGTTGTGTCGCCACTTTGGCTGCTGCTTGGCCTCGTCCCAATGAGGTTGTCGTAGAAAGGTCGGCACCATAGGCGAAGTAACCGTAGTACTTCCGTTTTCTTTGAGCCACGTAGGGTTGCCATATCTGTTCCGGTACCCGCTTATCATAGAACCACATCTGCGCAAAAGGGTCTTCGCTGGGCGTTATTTCCCCTCGCTGTTAAGCTTTTGCCGTGTAGGGTGCGATAAGCGGATAGGTGTTTTTGTCTACCAATTGTTCGCTTCTTGGTACGCTTTTGTCCATGTCGCCCATGTATAGGTACAGCGCGTGCGCGAAGTGCTCGCACGGCATCGGCGTTTATTTTCGGTGTCCTGGCATGGTAAGACATCGCAGCGTTTCGGCCTTCGTTCAAAGTCGTCCACATTCCGCTTATAGGTCTGCGCGTTGGTGGCTCGTGCGAGCTGTTTAACGAACCCTGGCTCTAATGCCAGTACCACTACCGAGGTCTTTGTCGGCCGTGCCGCATCGTAGAATCATACCCATCGATAGGCCAAAGTTAAAAGTGATAGAAGGCCTTGCATGTATGCGTGCCCAAATATATGGCGTTGCGTGGGCCTTTTCGCGTACTGTGACGCTGGGCAACGCATGACCACGTACTGGGCATCTCACGGGCCGAATAATACGCAGTGATAGATTTCTTGTATCACGCTGCTTTCGAGCAAGATGGTCCATCCATGAAACTCCCATAAAGGTTTCCGAAGGCCGCATGCGCGTTAAGCATATCGGCTTTGTGCCTCTTGGGCAACACATAGCCGCTCGAACTTGCGCGACAGGGTAGATGCGTTGTCCCATCGGCGGCATCTTGCATATTGTTAAACGAGGCGTTATAGTCTATAGTCGGCGCTGGTTCGCGGGTCAGATTGCACCCTTGGAGCATGGCCGCAAGCGTAAACGCCCATAATAATATCTTCGTTGTTTTCATATACGTGTTCATTATTTACGTGTTGTTGTTGGAGTCCTCATCTCACACCTACGCTCAATTGCTTGGTGTTGGATTGACACCATACGAAACTTGCGGTTCACTTCAGTCGATACCGCGGAACTTTGGTAAAGGTAAGCGGGTTTCCGCCTGTACCTCCTTTGCCGTGCGTACGATGTTCTCGATCGTCCAAGGCTCTTACGGGGATGTCGTAAACTCAAAAGGTAAAGTTTTTCAGACGCATGAACGAGGCGTCTTTCAAGCATTTTCGAGTCCACGTAGTTGCTTTGGTGGTTGATCGGCGCACCCATGCCAACGAGGATGTCGGTGTTGTCGCCAGGTTTCTTCCAGCAGTCTGTCAGTCTGCGCGACCCATTGAAGTTTTCCTTCTGCGGTTACGAACGATAATCGTTCTCGTAAAACTGTTTATCCATCGAAATCGTGTAGCGCGCAGGGCAACGAAAAGTCGGCGTTGAGGTAGAAACCTTTCCAATAAGCCGAAATGCCCCATCCGCCCGTAAAGGGAGTGTGGGCGTTTACGCCTGTGTTCTGACTGAGCGAAGAAGAATATTCGGACACCACGTCGTTGTCGTCGCGCCGCGTTTGGTTCTTGTCTGCGCCCGGTTTATGCCATTCGGGCACGCCCGTTTGGGGTTCACGCCCTTATAAAAGCGGAAGTACAAAGGTTGGCGGGCTTACCTACCATGTAGGCGAGTTGTCCGCCTGGTTCGTGTCACGACTGACGTCCCTCGAACAGCCTCGAGCACTTTATCGCGGTTGTAGTTGAAGTTAATGTTAGCCCGAAACGCCCCAATCGCGACCGCGAAGGATGTCGGCACCCAGTTGAAAGTCGATACCGTGGTTCAGGTAACGCCCTACATTCTCGTAACGGGTGGCATAACCTTCGTTGCCCGCAGGCACACCCGATGTAGTAGGGCAGTGAACTTCAAAGAGCATGTTGCTCGTTATACGGTTGTAATACTCCACGATTTCAGGTCCAGCCTACTTTAGCAAAGCGAGCCTTCACGCCGATAAATTTGCTTTTGGTGTTTTCCCCATCCCAAGTCGGGGTTTCCAAGACTAACAAAGCCCAAAGCTCATGCGCCTTTCTTCGTCCCACTTTTCCTACATACGATGATAAAGTGCTGTAAGGAGGTATCGAAGAGTTGCCCTGTGTTCCGTGAACTCGTTTTGAAGTCTCAACTCGTTAAGCCACGATACGTCTTTTTGAGAAAGCCTTCACCCTTAGCCTTCCACAACAGCTACCGACCAGAACAAGCCGTTGCGCTTGTTGCGCAAAAGCGTGAAGAGGCATCGTTACGCAAAAACCAAGTCGACGAACAACGTTCGGAGAAATCGTAAGACAGCTGGGTAAAGAACGAAAGGAAAGCATAGCTGTTGGTTGCCCTCGCCCACATTCTTCTTTGCGTGGCGTTGTTAAGCGGTTAAGGCGGTCGTCTCAAGATGCCCGAACCCGATGCAGAGAAACCATCATCGTTATAATTGGTGTATTCATGTCCCAACAACGCGGTAACGTGATGGTCGCCAAAGCCCATGCTTTAGGCTACGCGTTGGTGATAGTGAAGTTGATACCATCGAGAAAACCACGTTCGGCACTGCCATTTCCGTATGCACGATAGTAGCTGGGCATGCAGCGAACGGCTGTCGCCGAATTTCAGCTCAATCCAACAAGCGAACGCAAGGTTAGGTTCTCTATCGGCGTGAGCGTAAGATTTCCACTAGCCGACAGGATAAAGGCATTGGTCTTGGCTGGGTCGTAGAAATAACGCTTAGGCGTAGTGATGTCGAGCAGCGGCACGCGTTCCAGTTCTTCTCCCGTCCTTTGGTCGTAGGGCGATGCAAAGGGTGCGTTCATGGCTGCAACGCCTCCGCCCACGGCATTGTTGCTGCCGAAGGGCGAAATGTGCGTATCGTCGTATGCTATTTGGGTGTTATGCCGGCGCGAACCCATTCGGCCAGTTTCGCATCGAGGTTAATACGGCCGAAGGCTTTTGCCGTAACCCGACCCCATGCGCAGTCCGTCTTGGCTCAATGCGCCGCCCGACAGGTAGTACCTAACGGCAGATGTGCTCGCCCGACACCGACACGTCGGGCCGTGTACATGGGCGCAGGTTGGTACACATATTTATACCATTGGAGTCGGTTTTGAAATACTTGTTTTGTGGCTGCTATTTGGTCGGCGGTAAATACCCGTCTCCTGATAATAGCGTAATAGTTCGGGACCAGTCATCAGTTGGTCAAAGTAATCGGTGTTGGACAACGACGAAACGGCGTACTGCGCCCTAAGATTGATGGTGGGGCGCGTCTCTGTTCGGCCGCGTTTGGTGGTAACATACATCACTCCGTTGGCCGCACGTGCGCCATAAATGGATGTTGCAGCCGCGTCTTTCAAGAACCGAACACCTCGATGTCGTTGACGTTCATGGATTGTAGCACGGCCATACCAACTTGCATGCCGTCGAGGATGATAAGCAAGCCCGTGCCTGCACCCAACGAGCCTTGTCCGTGCAAGGCCATCGACAGAGCGCGCGAAGAGGGTTCGCCCGACGAGGAGAACACCCTGTAAGCCGCTCACTTTGCCCTCGAACGGCGTCCAATGGCTGGCCACGGGTTTCATGGCCAGGTCTTTGGCCGTTACCTTTACCACAGAGGCGGAGGTGTTGGTTACCTTTACGTTCCATGTAACCCCACCACAACAACGTCGTTCAACGTCAGGTCTGAGGGTTCCATCCGCACGTCCATCTGGGATCGTAGCGGCCACTCTTGGCTCTTATACCCTCATGAAACCAAACGAAGTTTCTCTCCGTTGCGCACACTGATAGTAAACTTTCCGTCTATGTTAGACACGGTGCCCGTCTCCCGGGGCCGACTTTTGGGATAATACTTCGCCAGGCAAGGCCTCCCCGTTTTCATCTACGACGTTTCCCTTCACTGTTATGCTTTGCGCCAGGCCGAACTCAATGCGGTTAGCAAGCAAAGGGTTAACATCCAAATTCTTACTTTCATAATTTTTATCTAGGTTGATTATAGTTTTCCCAATGCACCACGCAACCACATGTTTAGTAAGTATGGCCGCACGGCTATTTTAAACCCATTTTGTTTTAGTACAGGTGTCGCAGTACATCTCACAGAGTTAAACTGCCCTGCAAATATATGCAATAAATTTATAAAAACAAGCAAATAGGAAGAGTTATTTTTCAAATTAATGCGCATTTTGTTGAAATTATGCAGTCTACTTGCAATAATTGTAAAAAGTGTAATTTAATAACTGGCATCATTTTGCCAAGCAAACGGCACATCGTTTTTTACCTTTAAAACAAGCACAAACAGGCGATTTTAAGTCCGCATTCTTCGTTCTGTGCACCTAGAAACGCCTGCCGTATTGGAATTTAATAACCACATTGCTTAACCGATACACACCTAAGTTGGTAGAGGTTCAACCAAACACGTTTTTACATCTTGTTTCTTAGAAAAATAATTACCTAGGGTAATCCAGTTAATTCTCTCTTAGGAATCTCTGGAGACTGTCAAATGCCAGATTCTTTTCTTGAAAAGCGTCTTTGGAAGAGTACTTGATGTGCTTTGCGCGCAAAAACTCCCAAATGTCGAGCCGTATGGGCACACCTGTCCCTTCCATACCTGCCTATGGATGGATATAAAATCACCTCATTTTTTATCAAGCCGCCTTCTTCATGTCCCTGGCCATCTGCCTTGCGGCAAGGACGGCGGCATTTGCCGTATGGATTCCGAAGAAGAGCAGCAATGTTTCGCTGAACATGTTGCGTGCCTTGATGCGCCCAACGGCATAGTGCTGTTTCTGGTTCCCGAAGCTGCCCTCCATTACCGTGGCCCTGAGGGTCCCGATAATCCTCCTCGCCTTCTTGAGGCATCCGGCTTCTTCCTTGGGCCTTGGGCCTTTCTGACGAAACAGGTCGTTATGCCTTTTTCCGTACACATGGTGCGGTTGGCGTTGTTGGCGTATATGGAGTCGGCACCGACACGTTTGACTTTGACCCCCGTCAGCGATTCCTGATATTCAATGCACTGCCTAAGGCGAATGCCCTCGTTGAAGGCCTCGAAGGAGTGGTGTTCTATGAATGATATGCCGTCAATCTGTATGTTGTTGACCTTTGCCCCAAACTCCACGCGCTTGTTTTCCTTGCCCCTGACGATGGGGCGGAGGTACGGGCGGTCGATGCTGACGATGCGGTGCTTGACCTCCTTGCCGGCGAACAGGTCTGACTGTTGGAGGCATACCTCACGCACGGCGCACAGCCGCTTTTCCTGTTCTGCCGACAGGCTGATGCAGGGGCCGTACAACTTGCGAAGGCCGTTCCATTGGAAGCGGAGCTTGGCAAGAAGTTTCAGGAGCCTTCTCCTGAGCCTGCGCGTGGCCGAGCCGGTGTGCTTGCGCTGCTTGGCGTATGCAAGCGTGGCCTTGGCAACATCATTGTACTTGTTTCTCGGAACGCGTTCCGACAACCGCTTGCTCTGGCAGACGAGTAGGTTGTGAAGCCATCGGCAACACTCCCAAAGCAGTTTGACGTCTGTCGGGAAAACGCAGGTGGCTCTCATAGCAGGTCGCATCCGTCAGGCACAGGTCCTTGTCCTTGAGGTCGCCTTCCCACCGGGCGTACAATATGCGTTGAAGGCTGTCTATGTCGAGGTGCCTGGCAAGACGGTTGCGTATGGCACTTACAATCTTCCCGTCCTTGATAGGATTGGCAGGGTCTATCAGCACACCGCAGAACATCTGCATGTGGATGCTTCCGTTGAGCAGCTCTATCAGGCCGTCGTCCGACAGGCCCGTGTATGCCTTGAGGAACATGAGGGCGATTTTCCTTCTGCCGAAAAAAGAGGCTTTTTTTCCCACGCCTACGCTTATGGGTGTGGGTTGCCAACCTGCTGCCAACTCCTCAAGTGGGAGCTGGGCACGGATGCGCCCAAGTTCGCTTTTTTTGCAAAGCTATCGCGATAATGTTGTAAAAAAATCGAACTCTGTAAAGGGCAAAGTTGGTGTTATGTCAGAAATTTTTTTCGTAACTTCACAGCAGTTAATTTTATGAAATTTTCCCCGATTCTGCCCGTGATGGGTCGTTCGGGGGTTTTTATGTAAAGGTACAAATAATATATTACACTGACAAACAATTAGTTAGATATTTACTGAATATCCTACCTATTTTTGCAATACATAAACGCTTATCGTATCACAGCTAAACAAAAATAACTTGCATGAAATCATATATAACAGGTATAATCTTGCATCATCTCACCTTAGTTTCTTGTCAAATATCGGGCTTGACGTCAGGTTTTTCTAGCCTACCAAAGGGAGCGCAAGAACGAGTTGTACATTATAAAGGTGCAATAGATGACATTCGCGATTTCTCAAACATATATGCGATTGGCGTAGAACAAAAACAAAAGACTACCTTACAAAGCACGAAAAGGCTTTATCATATATGATTTCACTCCATTTTGCAAATCGGGTCTTTTTGCGTGTCGCCCTTTTGGCATCTTTTCAGAAATCTGCAAAAGGCAAAACATCGACTTGTTGGTTATCTCAAACATCTATAACGACGTCTTTAGTGCGGTGAATAAGAATTTCCCCCATACTGATGATAGACACAGATGCCCTTCAAACCAAGTGGCGGGGAAAGTACATTGAGGCTTTTTACTACCCGCTAATCGGCCGGTCGCAAAAAGAAATAAACTATGCAAGCTACCTTTATTTCCATAATGGCACCCACATGCAAGGAGCTTTAAAGATTATAGGGAAATAGAGAAAGCCGGCTTATGATTTAAGCTTATGGGCTTGTTGGTTTGTGTTTGCAAAGTCACAACCAGTGCAAGCTGAACGCCACTAACCCATAAGCGCAAGCATAAACCAAAGGCCGACAAACCATAAAGCAAAAGGCCAAATGCCCGTAAGGCGAGGTAGGCCAATGGCTTTGCACATCCCTTATCGACCTACCATTAGCTAACGCCCACCCTATCGCACAAGTTGACAGGTGGGCGTTTGGACTGTCTATCATACGCTTGTTAGAAATAAAAACATGGTGTTTGGCCAGCCCGCCAGCCCATGTAAAACTGTAAGTTTATGCCTTCTAGCTCCCGTTAGCTCAACGTCAGAACAAAACGACTGTTCATATCCCACCGCTTAGCTGCACAATAACCGTATCATTATCTTTGCCTCATGGACAAGTTTACGCCCTCGACAACGCCACTGCATCATGGCCTCGATTAAGTCGAAAGACACGAAGCCAGAGCTGCTCGTACGCAAGTATTTAGGGCGCAGGGGTTCAGGTACCGACTAAACTCACGGCCGCTTGCCAGGCTATCCCGACCTGGTTTTTGCGCAAATACCGCACTGCATCTTTTGTTAACGGCTGCTTTTGGCATGGGCATGAGGGTGCAAACGATGGACAAAACCAACACCCCATTTTGGGAGAATAGGTGAAACGCAACCAACAGCGCGATGCCGAAACGCAACGCCAACTGGCACGCATGGGCTGGCATTGCCTGTGTGGTTTGGAGTGCTAACTGCGCCCTTCGCTCCGCAAACACATTGCAAGCCCTTGCCCACACCCCTAACCACATTTTTATTAACCGACTACCAGCAACGCTATGCACTGCCCCACCCCGACGAAGACGAACCAATGATGGCGGCCGAAGAGCGCAGAGAGTATTTGTAGAGCCTGCCTTGAAAACTCATAGCGCATAAGCACACAATGTTAAAATTACACAATGCTTTTACAAAACACACTTTCCTTACAATTTCCTTCTAGCGTAGAAAGAGGCCATTTTGCAGTGCAATTAGCCGCAATTTCAAGCCTTACGCATCTCTGTTTTTGCTCCAATTTTAAGAAAAGCAACCTGCATTTTTGCACCATTTTGCCTTTCTATTTTGGATGCAGCTCGTAATTTTTCAACCCCAATTACCCACTTTTAGCCCCCTAAAACCCCACTTTTCAATGCCCATTTTGCCCCTTTTGCCCTATGTTTTAATGGCTCGAAAAGGTATTAATTATACCATTTCAGCGGATATTTATGCACAACACCTTGCGTTTAGCGGCAAATTGCACTGCATTTTAGCACCATTTTACCTTTGCGTTTAGCACCAAAACGCACTGCATTTAGCATCAAAACGCCCTCCATTTAACACAAAACGCAGTGCATTTAGCACCAAAACGCAGTGCTTTTGCGGCAATGACCAAAATAGGGTGAAAATGGCGGTATCATAAAATAAATATTCATTTTTGCCTGCATGTACAACTACCCCTTTTTGCATCAAAAACCAAACCTCCGCGAGAATCGATTTTTGCAGCCCTGGCTGAACGATTGGCGAGCAAAAAGGCACTCATAATGTTAAAAACTACACTGAAAAGTTGACAAAACACAAGTTGACGAGTTCATAGATTAACGGGTTAACGAACATACAAGTAGACGAGTTGACGAACATACAAGTAGACAAGTTGACGAGTTTTCAGGTTTACAAGTAGGCAAGCAGGCAAGTGGAACAAGTAGACAAGCTAACGAGTTGACAAGCTGCATGATTGACCAATCAGCCAGTTATAGTAAACCCGGATTGATTTGAAAGATAGGGTACGCCGAAGCAAAGCAAAGCTTCTTTCCCCCGGCGTGGCAGCATGTTGATGCCATGCTGTGCGACCCTGCAAATCTCCCCAACAACAATTTCCCCAAAACAATCAAGCGGCAAGCGTTGAGGTCTATCCTGTTCTGCAATCTACTAAACAAATACCTTCAAAAATACTTTTGTTTTGGCTATAACATGTTGATGAGCGAACGTTAGCCAGACAACCCGTTAACAAGCGGATAATACGCAGCCCATCACCCTCCTCTCCCTTGGAGATGGGCTGGGGTGAGGCCTCTTTTGTTCCTTAACTATTAATTAATATTAAAACAACAAACAAAAATTCATTATCTATCCTTTCGTTTGGTTTCTTTTTGCTTATCTTTGCATCGTAAACAATCAGTAAAAAGCGTTGTTGGTTGCCACCGGCACAACCGCTTAACCTGCCACAAGGCCAATCGTAGGGAACCATGAACAGCCCGCAATACATGCATACCCATAACCAATTAAATGCCGCGCGCATTGAACAACGTTACTCACCAGCGGCCAAAAAGGCAATGACAAAGGCGAGTTTTTAAAACCAGCCGTAATGGACTTTTAGAACCAACCTGTAATCAAACTTCACCCCTCAGACACGGGGAAACTTAACTTAATAACATGACCGTTAGTGAGAGGAAAAGGGTTTTATCTCGCGGTGCTGTCGCACTGCTACTCCCGCCCCTGTGCTTGATGGCACAGCAAACGGGCGAAAGAACAATCGTGGGTCTCGGTTGTCGATGCTGCCACCAATGAGGCTCTTGCAGGGCGTTACGGTGCTGGCACAAGGCAGCGGAGCCGGAACCACCACCGATGCCAACGGTAAATTTCGTTGCGATTGGCCCTCGAACAGACAACGTGCTGTTGTTTTCGTACGTGGGATGATGCCCCACAAAGCGTTAACGTGGCAGGCAAACAAAAACATCACCGTTGCGATGAGCGAAACGGCTAACGCCGTTGGCGAAGTGGTTGTGGTGGGCTACGGAACGCAAAAGAAGAAAGACGTTACGGGCGCCATCTCGGTGGTAGACATGAAAGAGGTGAGCAAGCTGTCGGCTTCTACTTGGCACACGCCTTGCAAGCGCAAGTCAGGTGTAGACGTAACCAGCTGGTGCGCGCCTGGTTCGGGAATTACCGTTAGCGTGCGCGGCATTGGCACGCTGAACGATTCGGATCCCGCTCTTCGTAGACGGAATGATGGTGGGCGACATCAACTTCCTCAACACAAACGACATTGAGAGCGTGCAAGTGCTAAAGATGCCTCGGCAACGGCCATCTATGGCGCACGCGGTGCCAACGGCGTGGTGATTATAACCACCAAACGCGGCTCGCAAGGCAAAGGCCACCATCAACCTTTTCGGCCTATTATGGCATACAAAAACGTATGGCGAAGAACAACGTTTGCGACGGTCCGACGTGGGAATGCTAGCGAAACGAGATGCAAGCGGCTTTGGGGCAGGTGCCGCTTGGAGACGTGCGCTCGTTGCCCACCGTTGATTATTTCGATGCCATACTACAAGAACGCGCTCGTGAAGAACGCCGACCTATCCGTACAGGGCGGAACGGACAAAGCCAACTATTACCTCAGTCTGAACGGCTTTTCGCAAGACGGATTGATGAAGAAAACGGCCTTCGACCGTGTTACGCTGCGTGCCAATGGCGAGTTTAAGGCCAACAATTGGCTGACCATCGGCGAAAAAACATTACGCTGGTGCGCACACGCCAAAAACGGCACTTTGAGAACGACGAGTGGACGAGTCCGATGATGACCACCCTACACCCGCGACCCGATAACGCCCGTGCGCAACGAAGACGGCAGCTTTACCAAGTCTACTTTTCAGCGACATTCACAACCCTGTTGCAACCATCGAGTACAATAATCCCGAAAACATCGTCTATCGCGTGCTGGCCAATGTCTACGCAGAAGTGTCGCCTTTGAAGGGACTGAAATGGCGGACGACCTATTCTACCGAGTACGCCAACAACGAATATGCCAACTATACGCCCGTGTACTACGTATTCGCGGCACAGCAAAAATTCCAAGGAAAAACAGCATAACCAACTCTACATACAGCACTTACATGCGCCAGTTTACCAATACGCTTACGTACGACACGCACCTGGGCAAACCATGCCTTGCAGCCATGTTAGGCTGCGAGAGTTACGCCGTAACGTATAAAGAGCCTGCAAGCATCGGTAAAGAACGTGCCCAGCAACGACCCCTCGGTGATGTTCATCAACAACGCGCGCAACAAAGATGCAGCGGTTGCCGCCAAGGGCATTACCTACAGCACAAGCTGCCGTCGGGCATGGCGCGCATCAACTACAATTATTTGGAACGCTACCTCTTAACGGCTGAACATGAGGCTCGACGGCTCGTCTCAAAGTTCTTACGCGGCACCGTTGGGGCGTGTTTCCCATCGGTTTCGGCAGGATGGCGCAACCGAAGAGCCCTTTATGAAAGACCAGAAAGGTGTTTAGCAACTTGAAGTTGCGCGCCGGTTGGGGACAGATAGGCAACGAAGGGTAGTGTCGATTCCTACCGTATGCCACGTTTGCCTCGGCAGGTTCCAACTACGTGTTTGGTGGAAAGCTGATGCCTGGGGTTTAGTTTTAACAGCACAGGCAACAGCGAATTGAAGTGGAAACATCCACAACCGCCAACCTCGGCCTGACTTTCGCCATGCTAGAGGCAAGCTCGGTACAATCGAAGTGTTCGACAAGACAACGAGCGACATGTTGCTGCGCGTTCCCGTACCTGGACAGGTGGAATTGCCGAACCGCCTTTCCAAAACGCAGGCAAAATGCGCAACCGCGGATTGGAGCTATCGTTGCAGTACCGCAACTCGACCATCCCCTGGGCTACTCGGTGGGGGGCAAACTTCACCACCATCTCTAACCGCGTGCTGGATCTGGGCGCCGATGCCTACATCGAAGGGGCGCGTTTCATGAACTCGGTGTACCTTACATCGCACCGTCGTGGGCAAGACCGATGGCGCAGTTCTATGGACTGAAAACCGACGGACTGTTCCAAAAACTGGGACGAGGTGAATGCACAAAAGGCACAAAAGAACGTGGCTCCAGGCGACGTTCGCTACAAACGGTGAACAAAGACGACCTGATGGCACCAGAGAACTACACCTATTTTGGGAAGTCCGCTGCCCAAATTCTCTTATTCGCTCAACGGCAGCTTATCGTATAAAGGTTTCGACCCAGCCTCGCTTCTGCAAGGCGTTTACGGCAACAAGCTGCACAATGGCCCGTCGACTTCACAGCCTTTCCACAGGCAACCTGAGCTACAACTTCTCGCGCGACATGGTTAATCGTTGGCATGGCGAAGGCACTGCAAAACCAATGCGCGCTACCCACGCATGGGCGGAACAGACAGCAACAACTCGATATTGCAAAGCGACCGCTACCTGAAGACGGTCTCGTACTCACGCATAAAGATGCTGCAAGTGGGCTACGAACTGCCCGCACGTATGGGTTAGCAAGGCCAAACTTACCAAAGCACGCGTGTATCTCAATGCCCAAAACCTATACACGTTTACCAAATATACGGGTCTGGACCCCGAAATAGGCATGCGAGGCGGGTCGGATCCCCTCGATATTGGCGTGGACCGCGGTTATTATCCCACACCCCGACTTTACTTTCGGTGGGGTAGAACTATCGTCCCTAAACCGCGGTTCAGCCTCCCTTTACATCCATTACATTACACAACAATCTAAACCGCAACGAAAAATGAAGCGACACCTTATATATCATTGATGCTGATGGCAATGGGCTTTGCAGCTTGCGACCCCGAAGGTTTTTCGACACGCCAGTGCCCAGCATCGACCAAAAATACGTTCTTTGCCAATGAGACGCAGCTAAAAGCACGCTCTGTAGGAGCATACGACCCGGCCGGCTGGATGAGTTACATCACATCTCGATTGGGCCATTGCGACGTAGCCTCGGACGATGCAACGAAAAGGCGGCGGCGGAGACAGCGACCAGCCCGAGATGTACGACATAGAACACTTTCGCGCCTCGCCCGAACAGGAACAACTCTCAACGGCGTGGCAACAACAATACGAAGGAATAAACCGCGCCAACCGAGTTATCGCAGGCGTTAAGGGCAATGCCAACATCAGCGAGGCAGCCCAACGCCGTTTCACAGCCGAGGCGCGCTTTATGAGAGGGTACTACCACTTCTGTTTGATGAAGGCTTTTCGAGCTGTTCCGTTGGTAGACCATCTGTTGAAAACCCTCCGAATACAAGGGCGGAAGGGCGTCGATGGAGGAATGTTGGGCCTTTGTGGAGGCCGATTTCAAGGCCGCCATGCAAGAATTGCCCCATAAGAAGAGCCAACCCGCAGAGGATTTGGGGCGCGCCACGTGGGGTTCGGCTGCCGCCTTCCTTACCAAATGCTACATTTGGCAGGAGAAATGGAAGGAGGCCGAGGCCTTTCAGCCAAGGAGATTGTAGCCTCTGGCGATTATAGTTTGCAACCCAATTACGGCGACCTTTACCATTGCCACCGACAACGGCGTGAGTCGGTGTTTGATGTTCAGCTTAAAGACTTCAACATGACGCAACGCGACGAAAAACGAGGGGAGTATGATTGAATATACCAACGCTCGCGCGACGACCGCAACGGCGGATGGGGTCTCGACCAGCCCACGCAGAACCTTTTACGATGAGTTTGAACCGGCGACCCACGTCGCGAATGGACCATCATTAAGCATGGCGACGTGTTGTGGCAGGGAACCAAAGACGAAGAAACCATTTACACTCAACTACGACCCCGTGCACAATCCCGATGCAGCCTGCCGTGGGCTATTGTCGTCGTAAAGGTACGTTGCCCAAGAGTCAACGGCTGTCTGCGGAAGATGCGGCAAGTCTCAACGTGCGTGTGATACGCTATGCCGACGTGCTGCTTTTGGCAGGCCGAGGTTGCTGCACACAATGGCAGCGATTGGCAAACGCCACTTAATGCCGTGAGGAAAACGTGGGATTGGGCGAAAGTCCTGACAAGAGCGACCCCTGAAAGCCGTTTATCACGAACGGCGCGTGGAGCTAGCTGGTGAGAAAGCCATCGCTATTGGGATCTTGTTCGCACTATGCGCAACTTGATTGAGGGCTATACCGACAACAAACGATATTCGCCGCATACCGCAATCGGAGATAGGATTGAATCCGAACCTCACACAAAACCCGTATTAATGAGGAGTTAAGGAGTTAAGGAGTTAAGGAGTTAAGGAGTTAAGAGTTGAGTCAGCATTGGTGGCGTTAGGCTAATAGGACCAGTCCGACTTGTCCGAAAAACTAGAATGAACTAGAAACCGCTAAACAACTCTTAAAGGGCGTTAGCCATTTTTCATCTTTAGAAGTTATGGGTTAAGCCAAATGTCTTGTTGCCCTGCGGCTACTTATCTCGTCAACTGGAAGTTATTAACACAACCAAATCAACACGTACGACAATGAATGCCAAACATAGTATGTTCGTCTGCGGTGGTAGTGATATGTTTCGCCGCCTGCGAACCACAAGAAAGCAAAACGGGGAAGATGGGGCTAGCCCCTTCGAACCCACATATAACGATAAACAATGCCGATCCTCACAATCCCATTTTTCAGGGCTTGGGCCGACAATGGCTTTATTTATAGCTGATCTGGGTAACGGACAGGTTATTGCACCTGGTAGAGACACTGCAACGGCTTATCTATCCGCTGCCCGGAAACTACAACGTGAGCGTAACCATCTACGGAGAAGGGGCGCAAGAGGTTAGTGCCGACACGACATACACCGTTACTTCGGCCGACCCCACTGATGGCGGAGAAACCGCTTTTGAAAGAACTAACGGGTGGAGGAAAGGGCGCAACATGGGTGTATAACACCGATACGCAGACGGGAAAGCCCGACTACTGCTACCAAACCACAGGCGACTTGGTGAATTATCCCAACAATTGGATGCCCTCGTCTAGCTGGGGACAGTGCGAAAGGATAACGCCCGACATCAATGGAGAAATGGTTTTCGACCTCAACGGAGGCGTTAACTACACCCTATCACCATGTGGCAGGCGACGCTGGCGTAAAAGGTACGTCTCGTACTAGATGCCGAAAAGCGCACGCTAACGGTGAAAAACCCTCACATCCTAGACCATGCCGTGGGCTGTACGCAGCCTGCCGCAACGGCTACGGGCGTGTATCAGATAATGAAACTCACCGAAGACGAGCTTGTTCTCTTGGCAATGCAAAAGGCACCGACCTCTGCACCTGGCTCGAGAAGGCTGGGGATGGAGCTTTAAACGAAAGAAATAATCTCCAAAACACAACAAATAACGTTGCAGTCGTTGAAAGCCGTTGTGCCAAATGCGCGTACAGGCGGACTGGCAAACGACATGCGCTCTTTGACATCTTGCACAACAACCACACCTCGCAAACGTTGCGGAAAAACGTTGAAGTAGGCTCGCACATGGCTGTTGAGCCACGAGAAACGAAATAAAAACAACAAATCCGAAACAAAAACAAAAGCAAATTGTGTATCTTTTGCGAGGTAGAACAACATCACATCATCGAATTATGGAGCAGCATAACACACAGGCAGACAACATCGTTTTTCAGGAAGAACGACTGCAAACGATTGCCGAAAAGCTGGAACGAGAGGGAAGAATTGTTACGAAAGACTTGGTAGACGAACTCAATGCCACGCCTGTAACTCTGCGAAAAGACCTCTTGTTGCTAGAAAAAGCGTGGCTTGTTGAAAGCGCACCCACGGTGGAGCGGTGAAGGTAAACCGACTTTATCCCGGCCCAAGCGCTTTAACGAAAAGGAGAAGATTAACCTCGAAGAGAAAAATCAGAATAGTGCGCAAAGCCGCCACTTTTTGTGGCCGAAGGCGACACCATCATCCTCGATTCGGGCTCTACAACCAGTCTTTTTGGCCAAAGAACTGCGCAACTTTAAGCGACTGGTGAGTTATCACCAACGCCCCTAAACATTGCCAGCGACCTAAGCGATACCAACGTAGAGGTTATCGTTGTGGGCGGAAATCTCGCTCAAATGGCCGCCACTATGGTGGGTCCTTTGGCCGACGACACGCTCAGAAGGTGTCGTCGACAAGCTTTTCATGGGTGTAGACGGCGTGACATGAACATCGGACTAACTACGCCCGACATCAACGAGGCTAAAACAAGTAGGGTGATGATGGAATCGGCCGGCGAAGTGTTCCTCTTAGTGGATGCATCCAAGTTCGGCAGGCGCAGTTTGGGCGTTATTTCGCCCCTCAACGCCATAGATAAGCTTATCACAACCAAGCATCTAAGCGAAGAAGAATTCCAACAACTGAGCGAAAACGAAATCGACATATCTCATGGTGTGAGGCCCTCCAACTGTTCTCAGGGTGGTTGTGTGCAAGATGCAAGGAACAAAAGAATTGCATTTAACACAAAAACAACGATAAGAAATGAGAACAATGAAAAATGTTTTCTGGCCGTGGCGTCGCTTGCCGTGGTTACAGGTTGGAGCGAACGCTCAAAAGCAAGGTTTATCCCCAAGTAGTAGACGACCAACTGGTTATTCAATGGCGACAAATGCGGCTGGGATGCCGGCACTGTGCACACTTTCTCGGTAGTAGAGGCCAACAAAGACGGCTATAAATACTGGGGCTACTGTGGCCTCTAGACCATTACGAAAAACGACATACACCTTCGTAAGGCAGGACTCGTGCGTAGCAATAACCTCACCGATTGGGTGAAGTACGAGGCCAATCCCATCATCGCAGCCAACTGCCGATGGCCCACTGTGGTGATGAGCGACGGCAAGTTCTACATGTTTTACGCCGAATATAAGGGTCCAAATAAAGACAGTACGCATCGTTATGGCCGAGAGCGAAAACGGCATCGACTTCGACAACAAGCGCGTTGTTGTGCCATACGCCGATGGTCAACAAAACCAAAACCCCTTATTTTCGCTTTAATAAGAACGACGGTTTTTATCTTTTCTATTATAACGGTACCGAAAGAGCGAAAAAGCAACCCACGTTGGAACGTGCTGGTAAAGAAAGTAAGCGTGTGGCCGAGCTGCCACAGCAGAAGAGTTACGAGGTGGTTACATCCAATAAGACCCTTGCCGCGCCCTCCGTTGCCTATCATGGCGGCACATATTACCTGCTCGTAGAAGAGTTTAGCGACGACACCCACACCAAATGGGTTACCAACGCGTTCTCGTCTATGAGGTAGACCGCGGCTGACACACGTAACCAACAACCCCGTACTTTATAAAAACGATGCCTGCGCCTTCCAATACGTGCTAGACGGGCAGCTCTACGTAACTTATTCGCACTGCACCGACCTCTCGAAAGGCCAGTGGTTATGCGCATGATGAAGACAAAATAAGGCGAAACGCCATTTGTACTGTTTCATTGCGGCCTGTTCGCCTTGCGCGTACATGTTTGCACACAGTTAATGAATATGTCAACCAATAAGTTTCTTACCGAAATACTGGAACAACCTGCTGCCATTGGCAACATCATCCACTTCTATTCAGCCCCCGAAGGCATGGAACTCTTGCGCAAAACGAGGGAGGCCATCGCCCAACGTAACATTCACGACGTGGTGTTTTACGGGCATGGGCAGTTCGTTCTTCATCTCGTTTTGCAGCCGCAAGCCTGTTTAACCAACAGGGCATTCATGCCCATTACATCAACACGAGCGAACTGTTGCATTATAATCTCGCGCTGCTCAACCGCCCCACGCTGTTGGTTTGCGCCTCGCAGTCGGGGCGAAAGCTATGAGATTAAAGAGGTTTTAGAGCGTCTGCCGCAGTCGGTGTACTGCGGTGGGCATTGTAAACGAGGAGGATAGCGCACTTGCAAGAAAGGCAGATGGGCCCTATTGTGCAAGGGCGGCCGCAGAGATGACCTCAACAAAGACCTACGTGCTAACTTCCTTAGCCGCTTGCATCTTGGGATTGTATCTAGCGACCGCTGGAACGCCCACACGCAACGCCAATTGGCAGCGCTTACAAGCCAAGTTCGGAAGACATGTTGGCAAGCCACGAACAATGGTTGGGCAAGGGACTCGACTTCCTGGCGACCTCACCACGCTGCAAATCATCGCCCGTGGCCCATCGTTCTCCACCGCCAGCCAAAGTGCCTTGATGTTTAAAGAGGCCACTCACATTGCCGCAACGGGCATCTTGGGCGAGTTCAGGCACGGGACCAATGGAAATGGTTGCTCCTGGCTTTAAGTCGGTGCTGTTTGCATCCGAGGACGCACGCTCGAACAAAGTCTGAAGATGGCAGAAGACATTGCTGGCTTTGGCGGACGCGTGTGGCTTATCACCAATTCGCACGATGCAGCACAGCATGTAACAGACAAACATTCTGCCCGTTTACGTAGACGAACAAGACGAATTCTCTGTTCTCCATCTTAAGCATCGTGCCCGACAGCTCTTCATCGACGAGTATGCCAAGCGTCACGCGATTCGAGGCAGGGCAGCTTTTTCGCGCGGTGCAAAAGTAACCGTAACCGAATAATGAAAGGAGGGCGAACGATGAGCAACAGTGGCGAAAGAAAAACCGTTTATTGCTGAGCATCACAGCCTTGATATACGTGGTGTTTGGCCTTCTAACGTCGGTTATAGGCGTGGCCATCGACCGTTTTTCAGATGCAATATGGCGTGGTCGCTAGGTGTGGCCGCCCTGTTGCCCCTGGCCTTCTTCTTGGCCTCATGGACTAACGTCGATACCTTTTGGATCGCTTACCGACCGTTTCGGAGCAAAGTCTGTGTTGCTTTTGGGAACGGCATTGATGGGCACAGGTTCTGCCCTTTGCTACCTTAGTGCCGCGGCTTTGGGCGGTTATCGTGTCTGTATTTCTCATCGGTACGGGTGTAACGGCTGTGCAGATAGCGGGCAATCCTTTGTTCGAGCTCGACCAGCCATCGCGCTACACGTCTAAACCTAACCCTCATCATTGGTATTGGTGCTTTGGGTTACGCCCCTAGTCCGCTCATCGTGCCCTGTTTTGCAAGCCAACAACCTAAGTTGGATCACCACTTTACCTGCTCCTGGCAGTGGTTAATGCCGTGATATTCGTGGTAGTAGCCTTCGCGCACTTCTCCCAAAGACCACCACCAATGCCGACGAACGGCTAAACCTGGGTAAGTTTTTCCATCTCTGTGGCAACCCTTTGGTGCTGGTTTATGCCTTGGGCATCTTTCTCTATGTAGGCGGCGAAGTGGGCGTTTCGTCGTACATCATCACCTTTATGAACAACGTTCACCACCTCAGCAACGACCAATCGTTTTGGGCCCGAGCCAACATTTATGCACCAACTCTTCCCTTCAAAACCGCCCTCATCGTGGCTTTGTTCTGGCTTTTGCAAGCCGTGGGCAGGCTGGTGGCATCGGCCTTGATGCGTAGAGTAAGCGAACGTGCGGTCTTCATCGTGCATAGCACCTCACCGTGGTGGCCTTGGTGGTGGCCATGCTGGGCAGCGAAGGCGTAGCCTTGGTGTCGTTTGCCCTCGTGGGTTACTTCACTTGTGTGTCGTTCACGGCCTTATTCAGTGCCGTCATCAACAGTTTCAACCACGATCACGGCATGCTCGGGCATTTTTAGGCACAGCCATTGTGGGCGGAGCTCATTGGCTGGCTTGTCGGTGTTGTTGGCAACGCCCATGGCATGGTTTGGGGCATGGCTGTAAATGTCGTTGCCTTTGCATACGTCATGGCTGTGGCCGTGTGGGGAAAAAGGGATGAAGGAGTGCTGACAAGATACAGCAACAAAGCAACAAGGCATTTGGCTTTTACTCCTTTACGCATTACCCTTTAGTGCATTACTCCTTTACTCCTCAATTCCTCATAAACTTAAAACAACAATGAACAATATCATTATAGGTGTAGACCTAGGGCGGAACGAAAGATAATGACGGGTGCCATCGATGCAACCGATGGTCGCGTTATCGGCACGCCGATTAAGATTGCCACGCAAAGTCAGTCTGCCAAAAAGAACAGATTGTGGAGAACATCGCAGTCTATAAGACAAGTGATGCGTGCCAACGGACTTCAAAAACAAGACGTTGTTGGCGTAGGCGTGGGGTTCTACGGGGCCACTCGACCTCGACCTCGGGCTTGGTTTTTAGATTGTCACCGCAGCCACCATGCAACATTTCGCTCTTGCGCGAGGCACCGCAACAGGCCGTAGACTTACCCAGTGGCCCTCAACAACGATGCCAATTGCCTGGTGTTGGGCGAGGCCGTGTTCGTGCGCGCGCGCAACAAGCGCACTGTTCTGGGTTTCACGCTTGGCACAGGGCATTGGCTGTGCGCTGGTGGTAGACGGCAAAATATGGAATGGTGCCACCGGCACGTGCAGGCGAAATATGGTGTTCGCCCCACGGAAAAGGCATCATCGAAGTACGTCGTTTCGCGCAGGGGTGTGGCCAACATCTACAAACAAATAGCCCATACCGACGCCTCTTCGCTGAAGTCATCAGCGATACTCAGCAAGGCGAACGTCATGCGCTCGATGCTTGGGAAACCTTTGGCAACATCTAGCCGTGCCCTTAGCCTGGTGCATCAAACCTCATCGACCCCGATAGTGGTTTTGCTTGAGTGGCTCCATTGCCACCGCCCATCCCTTCTTTATGCCTGCCATGATGCGCGGTTTGCAGGCGCACATCTGTCCGTTGCCCGCTCCAACGCACCCCATCGTTATGGCATCGCTGGCCGACAACGCTGGTTTTGTGGGCGCAGCATGCCTTATGCGCCCCTCATCTAACCCTTAACCCAACCCATTTGCTAATGAGAATAAGTTTTTGCTCAGTATGCCTGTGCTGTTTCACCGTGGCACACGCCGCCAACAATAGCCTAAAGACGGTCGGCAGCTGCTAACGCAATGGCAGATGCAGTCCACAACACGCGTGCCACGAAGCGGGCAACGTGTTGTCGTTTACGCACCTATAAGCCCCAACGCTGGCACTAATGCCACCGTACCCACAAGCGTATTAGGGCTTTGGTGAAAGAGAATGTGTACCCCGACCCGCACTTCGACCTCAGCGACCTACGCATACCCGATGCATCCGACGACCTAAACCGCCGATTGGGACTCAGCAAGTACTCGCACATTAAGGGCGTGCCTAACCCTTTAAGCACCCCTCTATTGGTTCCGCACGCAGTTCTCCATACCTGCCGGCGAACGCGGAAGGCGTGTGTGGCTCAACTTCGACGGCATCACTCATCGCGCCGACCTTTGGGTAAACGGCAAGCGGCCAACAAAACGCAGATGGCGGCATGTTCTTGCGCTTTAAATACGACATAACAGCCCTTGTTTCGGCAGAACAAGCCCAACGTGGTGGCCGTAAAGATATCAGGTAGACAACGTGGGTACGCCACGTCCGGGCTATCTCTTCACCCTTTTCGGCAAGGTAGAGGTCAAGGAGAAGAGATTTTCAGAGATGTAACCCTCAAATTCATGGCCGGTTGGGACTGTTCGCCGCCTGTACGCGACCGCAGCATGGGGCTTTATCAAGACGTGTACCTAACCTTACACCGACAACGTGAAGATTGAAAACCCCTACATCGTTACCAACCTAACCTGCCCGACACCACAAAGGCCAGCATATCTGTGCAAGCAGAATTGCGAAACGCAGGCAACAAGCCCCAAACGGGCGTGTTGCGCGGACGTATCAACCTGCTAAAAGAGATAGACTTCCATACCTATAAAAAGCAGATGCCGGGCCAAATGCCCACCATCGCCTTTCGAAAAGCGCGTCACCATACCCGCCGGAAAGACCCTCACCGTAAACTGTTCGCCCGAAGAGTTTTGCCCAACTCAACGTGCAAAATCCCCACTTGTGGTGGCCCAATGGCTATGGCTTGCAACATCTTCACCGCCTAGACCTCACGTTTGAAGTGGGCGGTAAGCGTCCGACACGCAGTTTACCACTTTCGGCATACGCCAAATCACCTCTACTTTAAAGGAACGCGACGGCGAACATGGCCGCATTTTCTGGGTAAACGGCCAACGCATTTTCTGTCGCGGCGGCTTTATCCAGCCCGACATGCTGCTCGACATGAACCCCAAGCGCATGTACGACGAGGCCCGACTGCTGGCTAATGCCGGCGTAAACATGATTGCCAACGAAGACATGCCTCGCCCCCAGAGGCTGTTATGAGAACTTACGACAAGTATGGACTGCTGATGTGGGAGGTGTTTTTCCAATGCTGGACCAGTTATCCCGGCGAACCTTCCTTCAACAATCCCACCGATACGCGCCTTGCACTGCGCAACATGTACGATGTGGTGAAGCGTTATCGCAACCACCCCTCGTTGGCGCTGTGGTGTATGCAAATTGAAACGATGGTGCGCGAAGAGCTATACGACCTCTACGTGCCTACATTAAGCAGCACGACCCCACTCGCCCCTTCATTGCAACGTCTCAGTCATGGTTGGGATGTAGACAAACTTACGCCCTACATCAAGCCTGACCTGCCCACAGGCATGACCGAGTGAGAACGAACCCGACTACACTTGGTACCCTCATCCCTATTATTATAATATAAGGTGTTGGAAGTGAAAAGACCAGATGTTTCGCAACGAAATGGGTGTTCCTGCCGTATCTACGCTCGAGAGTATGAAGAAGTATGTGTTCGATTTAGGCAAGGGTCGCACAATGCGCACTATCCGCTCGACAAGGTTTGGGCCTACCACGACGCTTGGGACTCCATCTGTTGTCCGCCGTCAAGTTATGCCTTCAAACCCTACGACAAGGCCATCCGTCAGCAGTTTGGTCAGCCTCGTCGGCCGAAGACTCATTCGTTGGGCGCAATACATCAACGCGGGCAGCTATCGGGCCATGTTCGAGGTTGCCAACCACCGCATGTGGGACATAAACCACGGGCGTAATGCTTGGAAACTTAATGCTACGTGGCCGCAGGTGTTATGGCAAATATACGATTGGTTCCTCAATCCCAAACGCAGGTACTACTATACCAAGAAGGCATTAGAACCCTTGCACATACAGATGAACGAGCATAACCGCATGGTGAGCGTTATCAACACGATGCACAAGCCACAAACCGACATCACGGTGAACGTGAAAGTGTACGACAACAACCTCAACGTGGCTTGGCAACAAACGAAAGCACAGCGTGCGTTTGATGCCGACTGCTTTACCGAACTGTTTGCCGTGCCCATTCCGCAGGGCGTAAGCAACGTGCATTTCGTTCGTCTACAACTGGTAGACAAGCAAGGTCACATCGTGTCGGATAACTTCTATTGGCAAACGGCCGACGGCAAAAACGATTTCCGTGAACTAACGCGCTTGCCCAAAGTGCCCTTGAAGTTCGACACACGAACAACACAACGCGATGGCGATATAGTAATGACCATCAAGGTGAAGAACCCTTCCACACAGCTGGCCTTTATGCATCGCTCATACATTGCCAAGGGCGAAGGCGGAGCAGAGGTGCTACCCACGATATGGAGCGACAACTTCATCACGCTTTTCCCTGGCGAAGAACGCGAACTTACTGCCACCTTTGCACAACAAGACCTCGATGGCAAGCAGCCTGTTTTGGTGTTGGATGAGATGCAATAAAAAGCCTCACTCCTTTCCCTCTCCAAGGGGAGAGGGGCGTGAGATCAAACCTCTTAAAAGTGAAAAAGGTGAAAGAGTGAAAAATGGCTAACGCCTTTTAAAGGTGAAAAGGTGAAAGGGTGAAAGATGGTAACGCCTTTAAAGGTGAAAAAGGTGAAAGGGTGAAAAGATGGCTAACGCCTCTTTAAAAGGTGAAAGGGTGAAAAAGGGTGAAAAGATGGCTAACGCCCCTTATAGTTGTCTAAGCGGTTTCTAGATTTCTAGTTCATTCTAGCTTTCTCGGACAAGTCAGACAAGTCGGATAGTCTCACCTGTCTGACTGGTCTCACCTGCCTGACTGGTCTCACACTGTCTGACTGTTCTCACCCGTCTGACTTGGTCCTATTATATACATTTGGCTTAACTCCTTAACCCTAAAAAGTTATATGAAAAAGTATTTTTTAGTTTTATTGCTGTCTTTCTTATTCGCCGCATGCGCCAAAGACAACGGAATGGCACCGCCAGACGAAACACAATATCCCAATCCCGATGCCAAGAAAGTCCCTTACGGGTTCGTTCGTAACCTTCTACGACAAAGACAATTGGGCACCATACCAATGGAGCAGTCTGCTAGAAGGCATGAAGAAGATAGGTATGCGTACCGTTATCGCCCACTCTCTCTGCACACGACCAACAAGTGCTGGTTCGACACAAGCGAAACTTTTGTTACGCAAAAAGCAAATATGCCTTGGGTAGATTGCTTTGCCGCAGCTGCCGAAAAGGGCATGGAAGTGTATGTTGGCCTTTACTTCGACGAGAGCTATTGGAAAAACCAAACCTCCGAAACATGGCTCGACGAGCATGCCAACCGCTGCAACCGCATGGCAACGAGATAAATGCGCTCTATGGCACACAGTCCGCATTCAAGGGTTGGTATATTCTGCACGAGCCCGAACCCTACGCCTACAACACCGAAGAGAAGATGAAACTATTCAGAACGCACTTTGTAGACCGCATCTCAAATCACTTGCACCAACTCAATAATAAGCCCGTGGCTATCGCAGCCTTTTTGGAACAGCGACACTGTCACACCCGAACAATTGCAAACCTTCATGTCGCAATTGGGCCAAGTGCAACCTTCGCTAATTATGCTGCAAGATGGCGTTGGCGTTGGACACGTGTCGCTCGACCGCTTAGAAACCTACTACAAGCAGGCCGAAATGGGCTTGTTTGGCGATGGTTCTACCTTTAAGGGCGAGTTTTGGACGGACCTCGAAACGTTTAACAGCGACAGCTCCTGCAAGCATTTCGCGTGTATCGCAAACAACTAAGCATCGAGTTGGGCCATACCTGCATAACGCGTGCCGTATCGTTCGACTATTACTCCAACATGTGTCCCACTGGCTCCCTCTTCGACGTAAGGCACAAAAGCTGCGAAACGACTATCATAAGCTTATGGAGGTTTTGAATTAATTCAGAGTTTGTGAGTTCATGAGTTCATGAGTTCATGAGTTCATGAATTTGTGAGTTTATTGTTTATCCCCATCGGCCATCAGAGACCATTTTTCCACCTTTTATCTGATGGGCCGATTTTAGTTAAATCAATTGTTTATATTTTTACAAAACGTATTCTATCTACTACCCCTTTCCAGCGACTTCAAAAAACAGGCAATAAGCTATTATTTTCAGCCTTATGAATTTCTTTTTCTGTCCTTTTTGAGAAAATCAGACTGCATTTAGCACCATTTAGCCTTTCTAGATTGTCGGCGACTCGCACTCAAGCCCAAATACCCGCTTTTTGCCCCTAAAACACCCCCTTTTAATGGTCATTTTGCCTTTAGCCCCATTTTTAATGGTTTGGAGGGTTTTGTTTATACCATTGCTGCGGATATTTATGCATATCGACCCAGGCTTTAGCAGCAAAATGTACTAGCATTTAGCACCATTTACCTTGCGTTTAGCACCAAAACGCACTCCATTTAGGCATCAAAACGCACTGCGTTTAGCGGCATAATACATTATGTTTAGCACCAAAACGCACTACATTTTTGCTGCAAATGGCCCCAAAAACGGGTAGTTAGTGGCGGTCATTTTAAATAAAAAATCATTTTGCCTGCGATGTACAACTGTCCCCTTGCATCAAAACCAACCTCCGCGAGAATCGATTTTTGCGGCTCAGTGACGATTGGCGAGCAAAAACGGCACTCATAGTGTTAAATTTTACGCCGAATATTTTATAATGCAACCACGAAATAAGACAGCAGTTTAGCCCACTAACATGTTGTTGCGAAAAGTAAATAAGGCGATTTTGCGGTGTGTCACCAGCTGGGAAGACGGCTGGCAAGTTCCACAGCATTAGGTTCACCTGCAAGAATAACGAGGAAGTGCCGTAAGTCAACGCCTACCAAGCGTATCGAGGCATGCAACATATACGCCATGTCCGCCAACGCTCGTTACTATCGCAACAAAAATAAAACATGGTGCGTGGCACACAGATTTTAAACAACTATTGCCATCCCCACATTCAGATAACCCCAACCTCACCAAAATGGCAATGCAAGATAGTTAAGGAAGATTGTTATCAACACTAGTTTCTGTTACAACGAAGGGAGTTTAGGAAAATACACTCGCGTTGTGGATAAGCCAAAGACTGATGCGACAAATAGTTTGTCTGAATTAGAAATATAGCGACACAACATGATGTTATGTAAAAATAATGATTAATTTTGCATATCAATAATAGTAACGTTATAAACATTATAGATGGCACAAAGAGAACCTTCAAAATGGGATTAGAGCGATATTATATAACCAACAAAATGCAACCACCTATGGCACTGTTAGTGGAAATTGCCCGCCCACTGCTGTTTGATTTCAAAGGGCTGTTGGAAGTAGATTATGATGCTAATGCCAAGTTCCTAAAAATGAAAGATGATAAAAAGAAACAATGGCGAAGAAACAGATAAAGTCCAAGACAATCAAAGAAACGCTTTGGGAATCGGCGAACAAGCTGCGCGGTTCTGTCGAGCCCTCAGAATATAAGCCTGTAGTGTTGAGTCTCACCTTCCAGAAGCGACCTGTTGCAACAGAAGGAAGAGAACAATTGCAGTTGAAAGAACGTTTTTCGTTAAGCATGCGAACAATGTCGAGCTTGCTCGAACATTGTCTTGCGAGAAAACGCACTTTTAGAGGAACAGGAAAAGAACCATTTAATTCATTAGACTATGCACTGAACAATCGAAATTGTGATATACCAGTCTGAGGACGGACAGACACAGGTGGATGTACGCCTGGAGAACGAAAACGGTGTGGCTTACACAGCAACAAATTGCGGAGTTGTTTACCATACACGCCCGGCAATAACCAAGGCACTTGAAGAATATCTATGCATCCGAAGAGCTTGACGAAACGAGCACATGTTCCATTTTGGAACACGTGGTAATACAGGAAAGCAAACTTATCGCACAAAAGTATTACAATCTCGACGTTATTATTTCTGTTGGCTATCGGGTTAACAGCAAAACGCCACTCGCTTTCCGTCAGTGGGCCAACAAGGTGTTAAAGCAATATCTATCAGGGCTACGCTGTGAACGAGCGTATGCGCAAGGAGCAGATTGGCGAGTTGCGCCAACTGGTTGGTATGCTTGGGCGCACCATTCAGAACCAGCCACTGCTGTCTAACGACGAGACCGATGCACTGTTTAAGGTAGTGACAGATTATACTACGCTCTGGACACCCTCGACAACTACGACTACGAGCGGCTTACTATCAATAAGACCACAAAAAGAAGAGCCGTTCATGCCACCTACGATAATGCGATGGAAGCTATCAAAGGGTTGCACGAGAAATTTGGCGGCTCTGTTCTCTTTGGCCATGAGAAGGACAATTCCTTTAAAAGTTCTATCGGGCAGATATACCAAACCTTTGGCGGAGAAGAACTCTACCCCAGCGTGGAGGAGAAAGCAGCCATGCTACTTCTATCTGTTACCAAGAACCACTCGTTCAGCGACGGCAATAAGCGCATTGCCGCCACGTTGTTTCTTTGGTTTCTCAACGGCAACCATATCCTCTATCACCCTGACGGCAGTAAGCGCATAGCAGACAGCACCCTTGTTGCGCTCACGCTGATGATTGCCGAGAGCCGAACAGAAGAAAAGGATGTCATGGTGAAAGTTGTGGTTAACCTGATTAAACAAAAACAACGATGAGTAAAGCAGGGTATAAACGCTTAGGAGCTTTATCAGCGAAGTGAATGTTCGTAATCGGGAGTTGAAGTAGCTTATAGCCTCAATTCCCGATTGGTTTAATCCACAACCTTTTCCTTGTGACTATACTTATAATGATATAAAAGAAATTCTAAACAAAACCGAGTTACAGTCTTTGCTATTATGAAGATGGGCAAACAAAGTATCTTATGATAACCTCCTATGAAGAAATCTAAATCAAATGCACCCAGCGAATTGGAAGACGGACGAGGGTTCTTGATGTCGTATCGGACAAGAAGGTAAGGAATATCATGTTGCAACAGAAACAAAATACATCGTTGAAGACAGGCGGCTGATTAAATGCTCGTCGGATATGAACATCACCATCGACTTTCTGCGCTTTTCCAAAGACCACGACGATCATGGATGTGCATGTGACTAGGCAAGAAAAACAATTATGGCATAACGGACATGCAGGAAGAACAGCTGCGATCTGATGGACCAAGTGAGCGACATACAAGCGCACTTGAGAGATTGGCCATAGACCGCTACGGGCGCATAAAAATGTGCTGAACTTTGACGAATTGCACGACAAAATGGCAAGATATAAAGACTCGCATTAACCCCAACTCGACGAGATGGCAAAAGATTATACACGATGGCTACGAGGTATATGGCATGGGGAGGCACGCTTGGTAAACGACTGAACATGGCCACGCTATAAGGCCTTGGGATGGGCTGTTTTTCGTTTGAGAGCAACAAGAAAGCTGACGACAGTTTCAGATGGAAGATGCCTTCCACCCTGATTCGCTGACACAGGCATCGACTTGAATATCATACGCGATGACGTAGTAAGCGACCCTTCGAGCCCATCACCTTACAAGTTTTAGAGAACAGGACTGCCCAATTTAATGCACTACAAGATAGAGGCTAAGTTTCGCAGTCTGTTTCCTTTTTATTGAAAACAGATGGGGAATTACCGATTGCAGCCTCTTTGTTCGGTGAATAAAGACGACCAGCATGGCTGGCCTGTATCAATAGAGGCTATGTCCGAGTGCGTTTCGCCTGTTTTGGCAGACGTGCACTGTAAGGTAGAAACTAGCTTAGAAAGCAATTACGGCACTGCAACTATTAGGAACTTACGCTGTATATGTTCAACAAACAACATCTTTTACACGCTTTAAAAATGGCAGATTTAAGTTAAAGTAGAAACCACAATCAAAATGGAAGTCCATGAAATTAAAAACCATAAACCAAAAGTAGGCTCTTCATACACGTGTTGCGGCATACCCTTTAGAATTATCGTACTGTAATACTTATTCCGCATGCTGGCATATTATCGCATGGGCTTTTTAGCTGTCGTAAACCGCGATCTTCCCACTAGGACGGAGTAGTAGATTGGGTGCACACCATGAATACTAGTTCTGGCTGGAAAGCAACCTTGTATTAGCGCGGGCGACAGTTTGAACGCTTACTGCGCAATACTACGAAACCATTTCAAGGTGTCTTTTGTTTCCACCGACATTTAAGGTAGCAGACGCTACATTAATTTCGGAGACACCATAACCTTTTATATTTCTCAAAGCCAAGACAAAAGTCGGAGACAAGGACAATGTGTTTAATGACGATAGATTGTTTACACCGAAGGACTGATTGTTAATGGCGAAACAACAGCTAGTCCTGCTGTCGTATCGTTCACGCGTCCTCGCTCCTGACACACAGGCACTGCGGTTGGAATCTTATCTTCTCGGCAATAGCACTATTTTATTGCAGACTATCGTCGGTGGCTTGGCAGATTGATGCAGACTGACTGATCTAACCGAAACCGCTTTATACCATAGAATGTTAGGCAATACACAGACAATGTTAGTATGGAACCGTATCATTTAGACCAACGCTACCGAAAAGAGGAGAAAGAGAGTTAAGATGCCGACAAGCAAACGAAAGATGTACTAGCAGCAGACTTAAAATAGTTGATAAGCGTCAACGCAGCGATTGGAGTTTTAGAAGAGCAGTGGCGCATATCAAGATGATTGCGATGCTCCAATGCCAAAAGAAAACCATAAAGTATTTCAGAAAGTGCCGAACTTTCTTTGTATTGGTGGTTCAACAACAACCAAGAAAGCGCAAATAAGATGATGCTAACCAAATAATACAAGGTGTATTGAATGGCCGTGGGATGATGGAAAACTCTGCACTTCCAACTCTATAAATTCTCTGAATCGAACCACGCCTTGCATCATGCCTAAAAGTGCAAGAATAAGCAGCGGTTTCATTACGGACAACACCCGAAACAGTATCTTTTTCATACGCTCCATTCTCGTGAACATTCTTTTTCCAACCTACATCTGCGACTTCTGTTACACATAGCGCACCTGCAAATGTACATGATTATTTGGCTACAAGACACCGCTTGCGTATGATAAAAGATGTTGCGTTGATAAATTCTAGTGTCGGGTGTCGTAAAAACAAGTGGTTTGCAACGCATGCGCCCATCTATACGAAGAAAAGAGGTGTCTTTTGACGGGTTATGCCCAGGCCGTTGTTGCCACGAACGGGGCGCATTTCCTCAGCGGGCATTCGGGGTCAAGCAATAATTAGCCGACCATTTGGCCCGATAAAAAGTTGCTTAGCTTTTGCAAAACCGCAGCTTGTTATCTGACAATGAAATGCAAATATCAGTGACGAAGAAGTTTATCCTGATGTGATAAACCTAGTTTCGCACCCCAAAAACAAATACATGCCGCATTTTTGTACTTTTTGCAGTACTCTTTAACCCAATGTTATCCAAACACGGATAAGCGTGACAATGGGCTAGCACATTATTATATATAGTACAATGGAACAGAAACAATACAAACGAACCACCATCACAGCCGCCTTTGCACATACGCCAATGGTGGCGTGCATATCGGACACTTGGCTGGCGTTTACGTGCCTGCCGACATCTACGCACGATACATGCGACTGAAAAAGGAGGACGTGGTGTTTATCGGAGGTAGCGACGAACACGGCGTGCCCATCACGATCAGGCACGAAAAGAGGGCGTTAGTCCGCAAGACGTGGTAGACAGGTTCCACGCCATGATAAAAAGAGTTTCTGAAGACTTTCGGCATTTCGTTCGACATTTACAGCCGAACGACCTCGCCCACGCACCATCAGCTGGCCAGCGACTTCTTTAAGAAACTATACGAAGACGGTAAACTGCTGGAGAAAAGAAACCGAACAATATTGACGACGAGGAGGCGCATCAGTTTCTGGCCGACCGCTATATAACGGGCGAATGCCCCGCATTGCCACAACGAAGGGAGCGTATGGCGACCAGTGCGAGAAGTGTGGACGCGACCTTCGCCTACCGAACTGCTGCACCCACGCTCTACCATCAGCGGTTCGCAACCTGTGTTGAAGAAAACCAAGAACTGGTATCTGCCCCTAGACCAGCAATACCAAGACTGGCTGAAAGAATGGATTTTGGAAGGGCATAAGGAATGGCGCCCCAATGTGTATGGACAGTGCAAAAGTTGGTTGGACTTAGACTTGCAACCACGAGCCATGACACGCGACTTGGATTGGGGCATTCCTGTTCGTAGAAGGAGCAGAAGGGCAAAGGTGCTGTACGTGTGGTTTGATGCGCCCATCGGCTACATCTCGAATACCAAAGAGCTGTTGCCCGACACGTGGGAAAAAGTGGTGGAAAGATCCCGAAACGCGTTTGGTGCACTTCATCGGCAAAGACAACATCGTGTTCCACTGCATCGTGTTCCCCGTGATGCTTAAAGCACACGGCGGCTATATCCTGCCCGAAAACGTTCCTGCGAACGAGTTTCTTAATCTGGAAGACGACAAAATATCCACCTCGAAGAACTGGGCTGTGTGGCTGCACGAGTACTTTGGAGGACTTCCCGGTAAACAAGACGTGCTGAGATACGTGCTTACGGCCAACGCGCCCGAAACAAAAAGACAACAACTTTACGTGGAAAGACTTCCAAGAGCGCAACAACAACGAGCTGGTGGCCGTGTATGGCAACTTCGTTAACAGGGCTTTGCAGCTGACGAAGAAGTATTTTCGACGGTCGTGTGCCGCCTGCGGCGAACTGAACGAGGTGGACAAACAGGCCTTGACGAGTTTAAAGACGTGAAGGAGAAGGTGAAAGCTTGCTCGATACGTATAAATTCCGCGACGCACAGAAAGAGGCTCATGATGCTGGCGCGCATCGGCAACAGGTATATCACCGAATGCGAGCCGTGGAAAGTGTGGAAGACCGACCCCAAAAGGGTTGAAACCATCCTTTATATCTCGCTGCACCTGGTGGCCAACTTGGCTATCGCCTTCGAGCCGTTCTTGCCATTTAGCAGTGCCAAGTTACGCGTATGCTCAACATGGAAGGGGGTAGACTGGAACGCATTGGGCAACACCGAGATACTTAAAGCAGGGCCATCAGCTGGCCGAACCCGAACTGCTGTTCGAGAAAATAGAGGACGATGCCATCGAGGCTCAACTGAAAAAGCTGGCCGATACGAAAAAGGCTAACGAAGCCGAAACGTATAAGGCTAAGGAGATTAAGCCGTGGTGGACTTTCGCCGACTTTGAAAAGCTGGACCTTCGAGTGGCCGCATCCTGCCTGCGAAAAAGGTGAAGAAAGGCCAATAAACTGCTTAAATTCACGCTCGACGACGGTAGCGGCACGCCGCGCACCATCGTTAGCGGTATCGCTAAGTTCTACGAGCCCCGAAGAACTGGTGGGTCGCGACGTGGTATTTATCGCCAACTTGGCTCCTCGACAGCGATGGGCATCGAAAGTCAAGGTATGATTCTCTCGACGAAAATTACGATGGCGGGTTGAGCCTACTGTCGTTGATGAAAGAAGTGAAGGCAGGAAGTCAAGTGGGACAGGGACATCAGGCCCGACCAACAACTAGCCTCACCCACTCCATACAGGCCTCACCTCACCTCTCCCTGAAGAGGGGTTGGGGGTGAGGCCAAACATAGACTACTTGTTAATTGAGGATAAATAACCTTTGATTGTTTGGCGGGCTTGAAGTTTTTTTCATACCTTTCGTCCGTGAAACCAACACATCTGATAAAATGAACACTAACAACAACTATTGCCTGATTTTGGCAGGGTGGCCGAGGACTTCGCTTATGGCCTTACAGCCGTATGGCTTTCCCAAAACACTCGTAGACTTCTTCGGAGTGGGAGAAGTCAGTTGCAACAAACGTTCGACCGTTTGCACAACTGATAGACCCTTCGCATATATTGGTGAGTACAAACGAGACCTACGCCGACATCGTGCGCAATCAACTACCTGAATTGCCCACCCGAAAACATTTCTATCAGAGCCAATTTATCGAAGTACGGCACCAAGTGTGGCATGGGCTTCGCACCGCGTTTCTTTCGTCTATGTCCTGAGGCAAACCTTGTGGTAACGCCATCCGATCAGGCCATTCAGGGCGAAGAAGCTTTTCAGCGTGACATCATTCGCGGACTAGACTTCGTATCGAAAAACGATGGTATGCTTACGTTAGGGCGTGAAACCGACGCGCCCCTGAACCCGGGATATGGCTACATACAGATGGGCAAAGCAGTGGAAGACGATGTGTTTGAAGTGCAGTCGTTTCACCGAAAAAGCCCGACCGCGAGTTCGCTCGTGTTTATGCAAAGTGGCGAATTTTATTGAATACAGGACTTTTTCCCTCGTTCAATGCACGCTTTGCCTTCAACTGTTTCAGCGAGCTATTGCCACCTGTTCTTAGGGCAATACGATGCAGACAATCCCGAGTTCGACGCCCTCACGAAGAGGCGCTCTTTCATTCACGAGAACTTCCCACTCTATCCCCAATCTTCTATCGAGCACGGTATATTGGAGTCGTCTCAACGATGTGTTTTGTTATGCAATGCCACTTCGATGGGCCGACCTCGGCACGTGGCATGGCATGTACGAGACGATGCAAAAGGGCGAAAACGACAACGTGGTGATAGATAGCGACGTGATTTTGAGGATAGTAGCAACAATATCATTAAGCTTCCCAAAAGGGTAAACTGGCTGTGATAAACGGGCTAGAAGGCTTTATCGTGGTGAGAGAAAGACAATGTTTTGCTTATCTGTAAGAAAGAAGATTCGTCGGCCAAGGTGCGCAAATACGTTAACGAGGTGATGCTGGAAAAAGGCTAGCGGGTTTGTGTAATCGGCTCTTTGGGATGCCTCACCACCTTTGGCAATCGCACCGCCAACTCACCGCACCGCTTGCATAAATTCCTTTCTTGATATTGCTTTCTTGCCGCAACATGTCTGTGCAGCCATTGCTATATCTCTGGTATGACATATACCTCTTAGAAACAGTGTCTGCATGCATCATATCATCACCGGCAATCACCCTATTCTCTCGCTTTCACGAACAAGCAAACAAAGGCATGCACCGCAAAGTCTGCCACCTTTAGCTCATTATATATACGGTACCCGGTGCACTCAAGGTGCTGACGGCGGAATCGGTGGATGCGCTGGTACTACTCAAACACCAGTGGAGCAATCCATCCCGGTTCGACCTCGTCTGGGTACTATAAAAGAGAGAGTTGTTGCTTGTTCTTTTGGCGCACGTAACTCTTTTCTTTTTGGGGATTATTCCTCGTTTTGTTCCCAATCATTCTTAATGAAGTCATCTAGACTTTTTCCCTCTTTCTTATCTTTTTCAGAAAAATCAGTATAAATGCGATATAGTTCCATCCCTCCCAACTGGTTTGTGTGGTATCGAACCTGTTGAGCACGCTCCTGTATGAGTCCATCCACGCATTGGTCCTTTCAATGCTGTATCTCTCCTTGTAAAGCAGCTCATCAAGTAACTCGTCATCTCTCGCATTCCTCTCCGCTTATTGAAGGCGACGTTTGGGAACACCTCCCTGCTGATGGCAACCTCGCCTGAATAGTGCAGAGTCAAAAGCCGGCATCTGCATTGAGAAAGAGCCCCGATACGGACAAGCCTGAGTCCTTAATACCCTGCGAACAAATCCCTGAAGAACCAGGGAGATGTTGTGAAGGTCGTTGTGAGAACCCGAAACAGGTGTGGACATGGCAAGCGGTATGCCTTGCCGGTCTGTGACATAGATGGCATTGGTGGTCGTTCTTTTCTTGCGTCCTTGGTATCCACAGCACTCCCCACCGCGAAGCGTGGTGGTGTGGCTGCCGTCCAAATCCACACTGGACATGTCCAAGAAAGACCTGTGACGGCTCAATATCATGCCCCAAACCTTTTTCCATTCGCCGTTCCTCGACCACTTGCGGAAATGGGCATACACGCTCTTGTAGCTCAAAACCCTCCCCGTGAAGATGGCTGAAACGGGAGGCATGTGCCACTGACAGCCCGTTTTCAACTTGTAGAGAATGCACTGAATGACCTCCACCAGGTCACTTTTTGTCACATAACCGCGTTTTGCCACCGACAAATATGGCAAGATCTCAGATTTTATTGTATCTTTGTCCAGTACTTCGTACATGAGAGGAGTGTTTATCTTGGTTTTTACAGTACAAAGATAATAAACTCCTCTCAATTTGTAGAGATTTAAAAAGTCTAGATGACTTCAATAATACATTTGTCCTCTTTGAGGAAATCAAAAACAAACTGGAGACAATTTACAGGGAACTAAAGGAGTTGAAAGAAAAGGAGAACGGTTCTAGTTTCTCCCTGTTCAATCTACACACCAGCACAAAGTGATGAGCAGAAAGAACAGGAAATGCTCAATCAGCATGAACAGAACAAAAGAAGTGATTAACAAGTATATTGGTGTACAAGGGCATCAAGGACGAGGAAGCCAAATCCATTGATAAGTTGAGTAAGTGTGTTTTGACTATGTTACACGAGTGGCAGGGAGCAGAAAAGAACATCCACAACCCTCAAGAACAGATTCACAGACACAGTTTTGACATCAAGTCCTCGAAAGTTTTTACTTATATGGCTATGACAACTGCCGTATGTTTTATTTCTTTTGGTCGGCAATTACTCCGATGGCAAAGCAAACAGCAATATAATGACGATGCTTTAAAGTTCCGGAAATATCAGAGTATGGCGAGGTTGCAGCCCGAAGGAAATACTATGGCTCAACGATGTGTTTTGACATTCATCGTAACGAAACCACAATCGGAAAAATCAAGAAGAAAGCTGATGGGTACGACTTGGAATTGAAGCAGAAGGCAGACAGTCTGATACAAAAGAAAATTGAAGTAATCCTTACGGGAACAAGCCCAACCAAAACGGGAAACTTGGTTGGGCTTGCTATAATGCCATATTATTCTATGATTTCAGAAGCCACCATTATCTGGTCCAACACGGCGAAGGTACTTATTACGCATATATTCGATATTACGTATAATAGAAGTCGCACTAATACCAACAGCAGAGGCAAGTTCCATCTTTGTTATATAGGGATTTTCTCGTCATTAGCTGCAAAATGGTAATACGATTTTTGCGTTAATTTATCACCATTTTCTAATGCTTTAGCCACTGCTCTACTATCATCTCTCGCTTATCAGTAACCTTAGTTTGTTTATCAGTAACCCTATCAGATACCCTTTACCTGCTCATCATCAGTAACCTTTTTATGTACCTTCGAGAGGGTATCAGCTACCTTATCTGTATTCTCTTTTCACAGACATTTCTTGTTCTGACATAACTTTTTGGAACTATGATTTTCAAAATAAAATCATCAAGGTGGAAGGATATATTTTATCAATAGTATCATTGGGACTTACAGTTGTGCATTTTTATTGATAGCTGGTTGACAAAGCACCTCTTTTAACCTCTTGACTGTTTGTGAGTATTTCCCTTTTATTGTCAAACTCATATCTTTCTTTTTATTACATACCATTGAAAAACATGTAACAGCTTAATTTCTTCTTATATGCCCCGATTATGAGCAGGATAGCTGCTTTGAGGCCAAAGGGTGGGTGTGGACAACATTAGAGGAGATTACTTCTAAAATTGGCTCAGGAAGCACCCCAAAAAGGAAGTAAATCATTCTGAAGAAGGTATTCCTTTTTCGTTCACAAAAATGTATATAATGAAGCTTTGCATACGAAGACATAAAATTTATTTCAGATGCTAGCACACCAATTAATGATTGGCACAGAAGTTCATTCCAAAGATTTACTTAAATATAACAGGAGGTTCTTTTAGAAGATGCGCCATTGTTCCTGCTGATTTTCAAATTGGTAATGTTAGTCAGCATGTATGTATTATTCGTTCTATATTAGTACTATCATCTTATGTTCATACTTTTATTTTGTCTCCCTTCTTTAAGAAGACAATGAATATAACAGGAAGTGGAAGAGAAGGACTTCCAAAATATAATTTAGAAAGATGTTTCTTCCTATCCCCTCTGAAAGCAGAGCAAGAGAGAATTATAAAAGAGATAGAACATTGGTTTACTTTTTATTGACGCCATTGAACAAAGCAAGGTAAATTTACGACCGCTATCAAGCAGACGAAAAAGTAAAAATCCTTTGGACCCGCTATTCATGGCAAACCTGTGCCACAAGACCCGAGCGATGAGCCGGCATTAGAACTGCTCAAACGCATCAATCCCAAGGCACAAATCACTTAGTGATAACGAGCATAGTAGGAAGTTGCCCTTATAATTGGTCTTGTATTAGTCATAATTCTATAATTGAGTTATCAGGAGGTTCACAGCCGCCCAAAAGAAAGTTTATAAGCAAAACCTACTAAAGGGTATATAAGGTTATTTCAAATTCGAGATTATGGAAAGAATCCATTACCAGTCTATATTCCAAATGTAGATGCGGTAAAACAAACACATAAGGGAGATATATTACTTGCTCGGTATGGAGGTTCTTTTGCAAGGTTTTTATAGCGGAAAACGGGGCTTATAATGTAGCAATGACTAAGGTAATCTTCAAGCAGCCGCAGTTGATTGACAAGATGTTTGCTATTATCATTCGAGGGTATATCAAGATAAATTGAAAGAAATATCACGAACTGCTCAAGCTGGCTTTAATAGTGGTGATTGAGGATTTATATTTCCTTCCGCCTCTCGCAGAACAAAAGCGCATCGTACGTAAAATCGAAGACTTGTTACTTTTGATTAATATACGAAATGGAATTGGCCGATTAAAACAGCCAGAGAGAATTTAGTCCTCTGGCACATCCTAAAAGAATTACATCACCCACGAGGTGGGTATGGATCGTTACCACGCGAATCTCGCTCTCTAATACGCCCGTCAGTACCATGAATAAATAGCTCAGACTGTTGATTTCTTGATATCCTCAATGAGCTTTAGCAATAGCTTCGCCTGAGTATTAAAGGTTGAAGTCAGTTTAGTGTTGCCTTCACCTTTATTCTCATCGTCCATTATTTGGAACTACATGTTGATTCTTTCCCCATTTTTACACCTCCTTTCCGAAATATATTTTGTCAGAATATTACCTCCAACATATTTCATTCCTGTTATCTGCAAAAACATGCCATTGTTTTACCACTCCACCACTTTATCCACAATATTCTGTTGCTCACTCGCAGTCCTACGTAGATAGATACGAGTAGTCTCTATGCTTTCATGCCCCATAAGGTCGGCATAATAGCGCAAGGTCGTTGAAAACGGTCGAGAAAGTTCTTTTGCAAAGCGGTGGCGGAAAAGAATGTGGATAAACCACATCACGATTTGATGCCATACTTTTCAGCAAAATGTTTAAGCTGTTGAGCAATACCACGTGTTGTGATACGATTGTCCAAAGCGATTGAGGAATATATACCCCCGAACTTAACCCTTTCTTTAATCCACTTATTCGCTTCTGTCCGTAAAATTCTTAGGAATATACAAACGCCTTATCTTTGCCACCTTTACTATAAAGATCGAGATACCCTACTTGTACATGCTCTGCTTTAATTTGCAACACTCACTGCACACGTGCGCCCGTTGTTGCTATAAACCATATCGTGAAGTACCACTCATCAAAGCCATCAGCCTTGAGCCTTGTCTTTTAGGAACTTATAATCAGAATCACTGATTACATTCTCCAAGAAGTTCTTTTGTTGCACCTTCACAAACTTTACTTTGAGCTTATCCTGCTTTGTAAACTCAAGATATTTATTGATACCTTGCAAACGCAGGTTCACTGTCTGTGGCTTGAAGTTTTCACTAAATACCCTTTTGTAAGCCAATAGGTTCTTTCTTGTTCACTTCTTTTGTAGTGATTAAGAAAATAGTTCACCGTCCACACGTAAGAAGCGATGGTGTTTTTGCCAAATTTGTTTTGGCAAGATGTTTTTGAAAATGTTGTTACCATATTACATTGATTTATAATGAATAAAGTAACAATATAATAAAGCATATCGAGCATTATCCGTGAAGTTGCCTAAGGATGGAGCATATGCAGGCTTGGAGACGTTGTAAAATATGAACAGCCAACAGCATATATTGTACAATCAACTGCATATAGTGATGCTTTATCCTATTCCTGTTCTAACGGCAGGGAAACTCATTTATTATTGGGCATACGAAAGAGACGGAAGGAATCTATAACAGACTACCTTGTATTATCTTCGACGATTTTACAACTGACTCTCGATTGGTGGATTTCCCTTTTAAGGTTAAATCGTCTGCAATGAAAATATTACAAGTGCATTATGGCGTCGAAGTGGAATATGTATCATTGTTTATGAGCATAACAAGACTTGTCGGTGACACGCATAAACGATATTGGATTTCAGAATATTCAAAGTTGGAAATACCTATTCCTCCACAAGAAGAACAGAAACGGATTATAGGAAAGTGCGTCTACTCTTTGAGAGTTTTAGATGTAATTGAGGAGAGTTTATAAGTTCTCCTCAATTACAGTAAGCAATGCATACGCAGCATTTATTGCATTAATAATTCTTTCTTGTTCTGCATAAGGCGGTATCGGCACAGGGATCGCCTTAAACAGTTTTTTGTTCAAGTGTGGAATAGCAGAGCCTACTTTATTCTCTCTCAAAGACTTTCTATGCAAATTGATGATGTGTAAGACAAACTTTTCATTCATATTTCTCATTGATATTTAGCTGCTTGAAAGTACTACCTTGATAGCCCTCAGTTGAAGTTTGGAACACTTCTCCCGAGTTCTCTCCATCAACTAATATCATATATGTGTTGGCTGGAACATATCTGCCAGCTTTTATAACTTTCCCATCAGAAAACCCTCTTAAAAACTCTTTGCGTCTAAGTTGGTCAGCAACCTGTCTTCTTGCCTTTTCTCCATCAAACAAACCACACACTTCCTGCATAGAAGTAATGCTCCATCCCTTAGGCAACTGCGGATAATGCTCGTTATCACAAGTGATTTGTGCCTTGGGATTGATGCGTTTGAGCAGTTCTAATGCCGGCTCATCGCTCGGGTCTTGTGGGCACGAGTTTGCTGAGGATAGCGAGGTCAAGGATTTTGTACTTTTCGTCTGCTTGATAGCGGTCTGTAAATCACTCTTTGCTTTGTTCAATGGCGTCAATAAAAAGTGTAAACCACTGTTCCATCTCTTTTATAATTCTCTTGCTCTTTCAGAGGGGGGATAGGAAGAAACATCTTTTCTAAATTATATTTGAAGTCCTTCTCTTCCACTTCCTGTTATATTCATTGTCTTCTTTAAAGAAGGGAGACAAAATAAAAAGTATGAACATACAGATGATAGTACTAATATAGAAACGAATAATACATACATGCTGACTAACATTACCAATTTGAAAATCAGCAGGAACAATGGCGCATCTTCCTAAAGAACCTCCTGTTATATTTAGAAGTAAATCTTTGAATGAACTTCAGTGCCAATCATCTAATTGCGTGTGTAGCATCTGAAACTAAATTTTATGTCTTCGTATACCAAACCTCATTATAGTACATTTTCGTGAACTGAAAAAGGAATACCTTCTTCAGAATAGTTACTCCTTTTTGGGGTGCTTCCTGAGCCAATTTTAGAAGTAATCTCTAATGTTGTCCACACCCACCCCTTTGGCACCTCAAACGGCATATCCTGCTCATAATGGGGCGTATCGGAAGTTTTTGGCAGTTTATTTTCGGCTACGCTTAATCTTCTTCTTTTATCAAGCGTTCTTTTTCTGCACGGATGCGCTCCAAAACAGATGCAGGCTCATCGTTTTGGGTCTTGAGGTACGAGTTTGCCGTGTATGGCAAGGTCTAATATCTTTTGTCTTAACTTCTTTGTGTCCATTATCTCCCAATTAATCATTTGTATTGTTTTTGCTCTTCCAAAAAAGGTTGCAATATTCATTGAGTTGTTCTGCATACGCTCTAGGGAATGTCTGTATTCTGTTATCAGAAGGCTCATACTGCGACTCACAGCGTATTCTACCACCATCTTTATCAACATCAGGACACTAACTAGAATACCAATAGAGGGTTTTCATTGCTGCGCTTTACATCACGATCAAGTGCTTCGAGATAAACTCCAGCTGTCCGAGATCACGAGGATGAAACTTTGTCTTTTTCAGTTCTACCGCAACAAGTGCTTGCAAGCCCACGATGGAAGAACAATAAGTCGGCTTTGAAAGTTGATGCACCCACATTGAGGTTATACTCTTGATCCATAAATATAAAAATCTTTACCCAGCTCAAGGATAAACTGCTTCATGTGTTCTATCAATCCTTTCTTGAGCTTTGCTTTCACTATGTTTTTGAGGTAACCGAGGAAATCAACAAACAAAGTGTCCTTAAATACAACAGGAGCATTAGGATAATTCTGCAATAAGCCTTTTCGACATATTCTTTTATCGCCTAACAATGTTGTGTAGGTCTGGTTGGTAATGCTACGCTGAAGCTCTCTCTTTACCAAATGTTCTTTATGAGCATACAGAAATATAGAATAGTCGTTCTTCGCTGCTTTTTACAACGACATAATATCTCTATATGGATTCTGTTAAAGTAGTTAGTGTGAGGAGTTTGGGAAATTGTCCAATTCTTGGCTGGACAACTTGCATAGGAAAGAGTGTCCAGTCCCTGGATAATCTTGTATCAAAGGTTTATCATTAGTTTGTGCAATTTTTGGCTGCACAAATTCTTTTCAGATAGATATTGTGATGCTATGGATAAGAAGCTTTCGGAAGAATACTCCTCGTAGAACTGCACCATATTATACACACTTCGTCTGCTATATCCTTTCAACTTTGGTTGTTTGGTACGGATATATTCAGAAAGTTGAGTAACAACTTTGCTACCCCATTCTTCTGTTTTTAATTTATTGGAAACATAACCGCCCACATTCCAAGCCATAAGTAGCATTTCTTCATTCACTGCCCTTGAAGCACGACCCTGATGCTGCAAAATGATGTTGATTACCTCATCAAACTGCTGCTCTGACTCAATATCACATTACTATCCATTCCGTTTACTCTTTAATTCCATCCATTAACTTCTGCAATTCAGCTACTGCCTTACTGATGTTACTGGCTTGAGTTTGTGATATTTGTCATCAGCTCATCTAGTGTAAATTGTTCTTCCTTCCACCCGCCTTAATCCAAGTGATATCAAGACTTGTTTTGTCGCGAGCTATAATGTCCTCTATCGCTATTTGCGCCATCTACCATCACGAGCAGTATCTTCTGTTATAGGTTTCGACGACGGATTAGCAGTATAGCAGGCTACGAAAATCATCAAGATGATGACGCTGCAACTTATTAGTTGCCAATGTGTCTTTCACATCCGTGCGATAATCATAGAACCAAATATCCTTTGTTGGTTGCCCTTTACGTGAAAAACAACACATTGGCTTTAACGCCTTGCGCATAGAAAATACCAGTGGGCAAAGCGTAAGATGGTGCAAGTTGAAGTCGCTCAATAGCTTCTTGCGGATCGTTTCGCCTGCACCACCTTCAAACAGCACATTATCAGGAAGTACCACTGCTGCTCCGACCACCTGCTTTTCAGCATCAACATCATGTGCTGCAAAAAGTTGAAAGCTGGTTATTTTAGTTTCTACATAGAAAATCGGGACGATTGATATCCACTCGAGCCTAGCGGGACGAGTTCCAAAAGGGAGGATTGGCCAAGAATTACATCTACCAAGGTGTCTGGCTCTTCTCTCAAACCATCTTCGCACGCAATAGGGCTACGGTCGGTGCCAATGCCATGTAAATACAGGTTCATTGAAGCCAAGGTAACAACTAACGGAGTGTTGTCGACACCATGCAATGCCTTGTTATTCAAGAAGTCACGTTTGTCCTTATCTTGTGATTGTTGTTTCATACAATCGTATGCAGCTAACAGGAATCCGCCTGTACCACAGGCTGGGTCGCACACAGTTTCGCCAATCTTGGGCTTTGATACAATCCACCATTGCTTGGATAAGAGGACGAGGCGTGAAATATTGTCCTGCACCACTCTTTTTGTCTTGACCATTCTTTTCCAAGATACCCTCGTAAATAGCACCTTTTACGTCACCATCCATTACAAGCCACTGCTCTTCGTCTATCATTGAAATAACCTTCTTCAGATAAACAGGTTTATCAATCTTGTTCTGTGCCTTAGTGAAAATAGTTCCGATAAGATTGTCTTGCTCACTGAGTATTTTCATGTTTTCTCATATTGCTCTATCAAGTCTAGCCTATCAAGTTCTATCAGATTACTCCAGCGATAGCCTTCTGGGATAGAGGATGTTCTCGAACAATTTCTCATTCTCTGCATCCATCTTGAGGAAAAAGAAGATAAGTGAGCTGAGTAACATAGTCGGTGTATCCAACACCCTGTCCTGATAGCGTGGTTGCTAAATTCCAAACCTTTTTGGTAAGAGCCTGTTCTGTTGATATTTACTGCCATTTGTTAAGCTATTTTTCTGTAAATGATAAATTGTGATAATAGAAGACAAAGCTTCATCTGCTATATTTTCCACCAAAGGCACGGATAAGTTGTGCCGCCTGTGTCTTGTCATTGTCTTTAATCTCTGTAATTGTACAATAACCATTCGATGCAATGTAGCTAAAACACCTGTTGCATTACTCCTATCTGTTCTTCTGTGAGGGGGTCGTTGATTTTGTCCACACCAAAGATTAAACCTTTGGCTGGCAGATGGATATAAACTTTCGAGCCGCCCTATCTGATGGAAAAGCATAACGTCACTAACTGGATGATGTTTGTAAGGGCTCTCCTCTCTCTGTATGAACTATCGTTTACCATTTGGGGATTGATGATAGCGTAGAGGTTCCATAGCAATGAAGTATTGAACTTACTACTTGCAAACTTCAATTTATTCTCCAAGTCCTTCAGCATGGTGTATGTGAGTGGCTCACCTTGATTGTTGTAGATGATGCGCAATGCTTCTATCTTGCGTCTTTATGTTCCTCACAATAGGCTTCAAAAGCCGAGGTGGTGGTTTGCGCTTCCTGTGAGAATCCCTTTGATATAAGCGTGTCCTCGCGGGCATCAAAGTTTCTCATAAAACCTGCATTGAGTATCAATAAGAACTCACGTGCATCGACAATTGGCAATATTGTACACCAATGCCTTTTGACGATCTGTATTTGGCTCATTCACATTGATATACTCTGGTAAGAATCCTTGTTCGAGCGCATCAAAGATATTGGATGCAATATCCATCATACTGATAATGCAAGACTGATAAACTTCTACGGTCTTTTTCTTTCACATTTATGACTGATACGAGATAGGCGACTTTGCTAATAATACGTAGATAGTCATCATTCATTACCATGCTACGTTATTTTTCTCCAAGAGTTCTTTTCAAGGAGATTAGTTTGGTGGTTGCACCATCTGAAGGGCGGTAACTAGATCTTTTCATGCTCCGTAACATCGACAGCATCAACTGAGTAGAAACAATCCTTACTATACGCATTAGAGTAACGTTACGGAGTTGTTCGTCACCAATAGTACGCACGCCTCGCCCCTTCATCTGAATGTATAAAGGCTCTGATGCCACATCACGCATGAACATCACCACTTCAAGAGGCTTTAATGTCTGTACCTGTCGCCACCAATGTGCAAGTTACGGCAATACGGAAGTCTTTATCGTTGCGAGAACTGGCGTATCAACTCATTGCTATCACCTGCTGAATAGGTAATTTTCTGTACGAAACGATTATCATTATGTCCAAACACCTCTCTAGCTATCTGCACAATGTTAGTGGCATGATTTTCATTAGCGCGAAAATCAGTGTCTTGGGCAGATAATCCATATTAGCTTCACGCTGCGGGTCGGTAAACATTTCGTATATACTGCATCACGATAGGTTTCTAATATCAATTTTATCTGTGCAGGATTAACAATACTACGATTGAGTTCCTCACGAGTATATTTTTGTTTCTTGGTTGTTACTGTTTCAACTTGTCCTGTATAGCACATTTCTCTTTTACCTTCTCACCTTCGAGAATGGCACCTCCATTTTTCTGTTGCCTGTGTTTTGATACGATAAACACGACAATCAACATTTACACCATCAATGATAGACTTCTCTAACGTATAGTTTACTATGATATTATTATTGAAGAAAGCCTTCGTTTCAGGGACAGGTGTTGCTGTTAACCCTATCAACTTTGCTTTTTGAGAAATAATTGAGGACTTTCTGCCAATTACCATAAATAGAACGGTGGCACTCATCAATGATTATCATATCAAAAAGAAATCTGAAGGAAGGTTAGGATGCTCTGGGAGTATTATTTCCTTATCTTCTATTTCGTCATAATCATCGTCACTATCAGTAATTTCGTCACCCTTTCAACAATGAGAAAAAGTCGTTGTATAGTGGATATTACCATACTGCTATCCGCTGGTACGCTTGAAGACTTCAAGCGATTAACCGTAAAAATAGTATTGAATGGATCGCCATTCTCTGTCAAACGGAATGTACTCAAATTCAGTTTCAGCCTGCTTACCCAAATTATTCCTATCCACCAAAAACAAGATGCGCTTCATTGGCGTGAAAGCTAACATGCGATAGGCTGCCAAACAAGCATGTGTATGTCTTTCCCCGCACCCGTTGCTAAAACCATCAAGCACGATTTTCACCATTACGAAACGATTGCTCTAATTGAGTGATTGCCTCATATTGGCACGCACGCAATCCTTTGGGAGCTCAATGTGGGCAAAGCCAACATAATCATCTTCCAAGCCTAATAACTTTTTAACCTCTTTGGGAGTATGAATTTTTCTTACAATACTCAAATTCAGAATTACTCTTTCGAGTATCATAAAAACATCAAGTCTCTACTATTAGCAACATAGGCAAGTGGGTAAGGTATATTAGGAAACCATGCTTGGCACCACTTAGGGACAACTACGTGTATATAAAGCGTGCTTGTCTTGCACAATATCAGAATTTATATCTGTTTCAATGCGCTTAGCTTCCAATACCCCACTGCTTTGCCGTTGAGAAACAATAAATAATCAGCTTCCCTATTGCCAACCATCAATCCTTCCCTGATAGCCACAGCCGTCATATTTGGAGCATACTTATCTCTATCAACGACTTTCCCAGCCTGCTTCTTCAAACATTCTGTCTATGATAGCTCGTGCCTTTTTCTTCTGGTTTCATATCTTTCTATGGTTCTTATAAGTGCATATTATCGGAAGTTAAAGAAATGGTTTTCTCAAATAAATCAATCATCTAAATAACATATTTCAAGATAAAAGGCAAGACTTCTTCGTCTCCAATCCGAATTAAATCACCAAGCACTATATACATTATTATTACACATTGATTAGCTTCTTGTTCCGTCACTTTTATTATGTACACCCTTGTTGAGAGCTCATTTACTTTCTCTATTCTTTTCACCAAATCTTCAACACTTTGGTTTAGCAATTCTGTATGAGTATGCTTACCTGCTTTTTCAAATAACACAAAACGATATTCTATTTAGGTATTTGTCTTCCTGTTAAAACTCTCCGTTTGCCATCAGAACAGGTAACAGGGTCTGCTTAGGAGGACAAATCGCATTTGCATAAAAGCATCAATACTTTTCTTATATCAAGTAATGCCTCCTCACTAATCAATAGCGTCCCTTTATCATATGAGAATCTATCGCTTTAATATAATCATTAAAATTAGTGTCTATGTTTTCCAAACTTTATCTACGACCCATTCTTTATTTATTATTTTAAAGTATCTTGATAAGGTATTACCCTGCATTAATTGTATTCGATTTCTTACGTGAGATGGTCTATTACTCTGTCTCTAATCCTTTTTACTATGTTCTGAAATTGCTCATACTGAAGATTAAGGAACATTCATCTGCAGCATTATTTTGTCTGCATAATATACATCCAAAGTATGCATACCCTTGGTATTAACAAAGGATTTTCTGTGATTTTCGATTGTCTGGATCCTATCTTCTATATCATAAATACTATATGGGAAGACTTGGTCGCTTTTCTTTATACCCCCTGTTGGATTTAGTTCGTTAATACTCCTTTCTTCCTAACCATTTCAGTTAAATACTTTTCCCATATGATTCATAGTCTTCTTTAACGAACTTAGCCTTCATTGTGTCATCAATTCTTCTGAAATGTCCTTGCGATTACCCCTGCAATTCTTGTAATATCCACCATAGATTTATAAAATCTTTGCGGTGGAGTAGCTATGCGTTGAGCTTGTTTTAAGCAAATTGCTGGTTAGATAATTCTGCGTATTCGCATTTGATAATGCACATTGAACCAGTTCTATATAAATATCCTTCAGTCATAAAAGATTCCCTCATATTATTCTAGTCACAACAAATCATCAACCCTCACGCCCAATATCTTTTGCCAGCTGAATAAACATTTTCAACATTGGGCTGGGCAACATTCGTTACCCATTTTGATATAACCGCAGGGTCTTTTGTCCAAAATTTCTGCCAATTGTTTATTTGTCATTCCTTTTTCGGCAAGAACCACCTTTTAGGCGGTTTATTTTCTTGCGTCCCATACTTATGTAACTTTGATTACGCCATAAAATTACTCATTATTTCTTAGAATGCATGCTCTTTCTAAGAAAAAGATGAGTCTTGTTGCTAATCATGTTTTAATTCATCTGTTATAACTTCAATTCAGGCAAACTATTGATCGCTTCCGACTTCAAATTTATCCACCGCACGAGTATATTTCTCTGTGTGTCTCAATCCGCTATGCCCTAATAGACTGGCAACGGTCTTGATGTTGGCACCATTATTCTTTCTGATTTTTCCTCGCGTTTCCCACAAGCGCAAAAGAGTTGTAGCAAGTAATTATTTTCTTTTGCTGTGTGAACAAATACACTACCTTTGAAAAGAAATAACCAATTAAATAAAAAAAAGTCAATGGAACAAGGAGTTTGGCAAGAGATTGAACAGTTATACCAGAAGTTTCTGGCAACTTGGTATCAGTGAAGCGGTGGACTATGAGAAGTACCACTTATTCTCTTATTGCCCATTCATTAGCGATTGAGGGGGTCAACACCACCGAAAATGGAGGTGCTTTTCGATGAGGGCTTGACCGCTATGGAAAACCTTTTATACACTGGCTTGATGAATGAAGACTTAAAAGAAAGCATACGAGCTTGCTAAAGAGGATGCCAAATGCAAAGAGCCAATCAATTCTGCATTCTGCAAAAGCTGAATGCCACTTTAATGCGTACCACTGGCAGTATTCACTGCGTGATGGGTGGTACTTTCGATTCTTCCAAAGGCGAATTTCGCCCGTAGCGTTACATGGCGGGTTTTGGTGGGCGTTCTTAATGAGTTATCAGAAAAGTCCCAGCCAAAGTAGAGGAGCTTTGCACTTATTGCAAGATAAGCAAAGGCTGCGCGAACATTCCGTGAACAATAAATTCAAGTTTCAATGCCCACTTTAACTTAGCAACCATTCATCCGTGGGTAGATGGTGTAACGGGAAGGGGCTGCATCGCCTGCTGATGAATTACATCTAGTTTTGCTACAGCCTTGCCAACCACATATTCAAGGAAGATAGAGAAGGGCATATTTCTGCCTTTACGGCTATCACGCGAAGAAGAAGTCAGCCTGCCTTTCAATTTTTTTATGGCTGGTCAGTTAAAGAAGTCCCCTCTCAGGAGATTAAGCGGTTCAATGCCTCCCAGACGAGAGAAGTTTTAGCTTTATAATTTAGCTAATGCGCATATAAGTTGTAAACGCAGTAGAGAACAAACCAAGTTGAACATTCCGCTCATGTACGGCGTAGTTAACAAAGGCACCGTAATCTTCGAAATGCTGATCGCTTTATCAGTGGCAAATGTGGTTATGCTCTTGAGCTAGGTATGAACTCATAAACCTGTCAAAGAGAAGCGACGGAGTTAGAGAGTTAAGCCAAACTATTTGTTCGGAGTGGGCGACAACTTTGCCAACCACAAACTCGTTAACCAGTAAACACCCTACTGCTCCAACTCATAACCTCAGGCGTATAGGCTCAGACCATCGAGCCAACACGTTTGTCAACTTGTTGACTCGTTAACCGCCAACTCGCCAACCCAAGACTTTGTCAACTTTTCAGCGCAAATTTTAACATTATGAGTGCCCTTTTCTGCTCACCAATCGCCCACCTTGCCGCAAAAATCGATTCTCGCGAAGGTTTGTTTTGATGCTAAAAAGGGTTAGCTGTGAATGCAGCAAAATGAATTTTTATTTAAAAACAACCGCCATTTGTACCTGATTTTTGGGGGCTAGTTTGCTGCAAAATGCAGTGCAGTTTTTGCCGCTAAATGCAGTGCGTTTTGCGCTAAAACGCAGTGCGTTTTGGTGCTAAAAATCGCAGTGCGTTTTGGTGCTAAATGCAAGTAAAATGCTGCTAAATGCGGTGCGATTGCCGCTAAATGCGCGACGACAAGCATAAACATCCACAGCAATGGTATAAAATAAAACCTCTTACTAAGCCATGAAACACATGGCTAGAAAAAGGGCAAAATAGCCGTTAAAAAGTGGGGTTTAGGGGCTAAAAAGCGATGTATTGGGCGTAGAAAAATAATGAGTTGGCAACCAATCTAGAAAGGCTAAAATGGTGCAAAATGCAGGTTCTGGGTCTTAAAAACAGACAAAGCTCCAAGGTATGAAAGGGTGAGAAATGAGTGGATTTTTGCCTACTTTTTAACTAATATTTTCGCTAGAACGGGGTGAAAATTTAGAGCGAAAATGTAAAATAAAAGATAACGATTTAAGTTTTGAGTTGGTGAGATTGTGAGGTTGATGAGATCAGTTGATGATGAGATGTGGAGTTGGTGAGTTGTTGAACTTCATGGTTTTGAGTGTAAGTACTGTGTTTTGAGCGAGCTGTGTGTTGATGAGTCGAGAGTTGATATGTTGGAGGATGATGCGAATTGATGTATCTCGGGCGTTGATGGCTTTCGTCGAGTTTATAAGGCGAGTGAGTTGATTTGCCCCAGCACTTCGTATATAGAGAGGTGTGCCTGTCTTTGTGTTCGCATCACAGCATAACAAGCTACGCTCAATTTATGAAATATTGAAAGCCACGACAGCCTCGATGCCCGTCTTGTTTTAAGTCCCGCTGTCACTCTTTTTACTTCTATATAACCATGCTTTGGGCGTTTCAATGTTAAGAGAATCAATACTATCAATAACCTGCATTATTATACCCTGAAATTTATCGACCCCACATTAAATATGTGCTGTTTAAAAAAAAAATCCTGCTCCTCTATAAAGCTGGAACATTTTTTAATTCATACAGGCTTATCAATCGCAATTTTTAGCATGCACTAGCACTTCGTACGCGAAAGTTGCAGCATAAATCTTCAATTTAGCAGTGCTAAACCAAACCCAACAGGTATATAACAAATTCAAATGAAGATGATCCGATATTATCCAATTCTTACATGCGCATTAAACACCTCTCTGTTTGTTGTATCGTTTCTTTCTCTGCCTGTACCTTCGCAAAGAAACAGACTCCATCAGCCACACCTTACCCCATCTTGGGCTACTATCGTTTAGGATGACAGAAGAAGAATTTCTTTCACAGATGTACAAATGCAAAGCGAAACAGGGTTACAAGACAGCATTAGCTTTCAAACTCAGTATCTATAGACGTAAACGGCATTAACTTTAAGGCGGACGGCGGGCCTGCAAGCTCTTGTTTAGACATCATGGCAACAACCTGTTCCCGCCAAACCAGATGCCACACCGCTATATTTTGCCGGGGGAACTTATTTCCAGATGGGAAATTGGTTTCTTTTTACCGCCAATGCTTCATCATCAATCGGTTGGGATGCCTGCGCTTTGCTACATGCGGTAGAATCTCCCTGCAAGAAAGCCCATATCCCACAAAGCTATGTACGACATTCATAATGTAGAGCATCACAATAGCCTGGTAAAACAATCAAACGATTTGACTGCTTACCTTTCCAAAATACGGAACACCAACGAAAGAAAAACAAGCTAAACTTCTTGCCGCGACTGAAAGAAGACGAATACGTACGCACATTGGCGAATGGTGGAACTTGGCATGATGTTGAGCCATTCCTCCCACGAGCAGAATGGAAAACAAGGCAACATGAAAATTGTTACGGAATTACAAGCTCTGGCAGGACATTCATTTCTTTTCTAGACGAAAAAGCCCTGTCGCACGCCAATCTTGACGAACACTTTAAACAAGCTGAACCAACAAAAGCAAAAGTGGTTTGGTGATGGGCTTCCGCCTGCTCCATCCTAACCTAAATACATCACCTTTAATATGATTCGAAATTATATTTATTGCTGAGCATCTGCTTCATCGTTAGCTGTAACCAACCGAAAGATAAAGCCATGTATAAAGGTCAAGAGCTGCATCGTTTGCTGCTAGCTGGTGTCGTATTGCCATTATATTGACACGCTAGCGGCGGAGACACAAGTTGTTATTTCGTTAACAAAGCGGGCGAACCAATAATGGTAAACAGCCAACCGCTCTTTGGGGAGGAGAAAAGGCACAGACTCGCTACAAACGATAAGCCATTTGCTACGCTACAAAGGGAAAACGGACACAACATATACATATAGGATAATTAGTGGAAACCTCGTCGTAGAAAGAATCACCGGCTTTATAAGTCCCTACCTGTTTACGTACGACGGTATAGTTTATTAAAGCCACAACTCACGCCACGGACACATATCAATATAAATTAAATACAATCTACTTACTGACATCACTGATGGAAGGAGTGATATTACAGCAGAACATTTCGTACACATATAGAATACGACAAGTCTCAAACCATCCCGCAATCAGGTCTGTTTCGCATTACTTGACGGGGCTGCTTGTTTTCTATGCACCCTCGTCAAAACGTCTGCTAACAGGCTATATGGGCAGGTTGCCCACCCGCCTGTGAAGAAGATGCTGACGATACAGGCAGAAGACGGCAAGACCATACAGCGTACAACGTTAAGACTACATTCGATAAAACTAAAAAGAATTACATCATACACGCTGGTCAAGCCCAATGGTATGCTTTATGTAAACAAGATTTCTATTATCCCGGACTAACGTGAGAAGGACAACACAACAGATAAATCGCAGAAACATGACACAATAGACAAACAAAACTTGCACTTGTTCTATTTGTGCATTTGCTACGATAATACATGCGTCAACCCCATTTATCCTCACGAGCAATTGCTTCAACACATTGGAACGGCCTTGTTGTTCATTCCGCTAATCACCGATGTGTTTAAGAAAGCAATGCCCATGTCGGCTTTTATAGGGCTTCGGTATGTTTCCACCATCCCGCACGTTATTATTGGCGCATCATCGCCATATCTATTCGTACGTGCCGTATAAAGAATTAGCTGTTTCGTTGCTGGCTGATACCAGTTTTTCAGGACCCTCGCAATCATTACAGGACCGCTTGTCTATTTTTCTTTCGGCGTATTGTTCCCATATTTGGTCTATGTTTGCAAGAAATGGTTTAGAAACTGCAACAGCTCATCGCTGTTTTATGGCATGGTTGATGAGATACAAACGGGCAGCATGATATACGAACTGTTCGAATGGTTGCTTACTATTGTTATGTCGGCAGATGGCAGACTGTTATAAACGGTCACAAGGCGACATGTGGGATGCTCAAAGACATGGCGCTTAGCCCTGCTTGGTCTCCACGGCAATGCTGCTATAGTGTTCGCAATGCGAATAAGGAGAGAAAGCCACTGAAGCCATCTTCATAAAACACTGCATCCAAAACATCCGTCACAGATTCAGGGCATAAGGCAAAAATCGATGTGAACATCTCAGGTCAAAGCCATCTGCCACATCACCATTCGCCGCGTATTCGCATGAAACTACGCCCCGTTTGCGATATGCACCGAGGTTAACGCCTTTACAACAGCTCCCCCAAACACATCAAATCACAAGTTTAAGCTCAAACACATTGCGCCAATATAATGCACGCTCGTATCTCCCAATTCTAGCAAAACATAAGTCGTTTAACCCAACTGCCGATAAGCCTGTATTATCCTTCTCAAGGCGTAGCGGGACTACGTCAAACAAGAAGAATGGCAAGATGCCGACAAGCAAACGAGAGAGGGACAGGAGGCTGCGCAAACATCTTAGAATCTTTCTGAAGAGCAGACCGTTTCAGCTGGCTAGTTGAAACGCAGCACAAGCAACCTTTAACGAATTTGATGTTCTGTAAAATATCGCTAACCTGTTTGCCGTTCTCAATATTTTTTTCGAACTTTGTAAAAGGATAATACTTTTTACCGATTGAGAAGTTCAACGAGCAGGATGATTATCTGCTGTTAAGATAAGGCTTTTATTAAACCCGTTAAAGATAAATGTTTGGATTTTATTACAAAATGATAGATATAAACACAATCAATCCTCCCAAGTAAGATGAATAATTTTTTATGTAAACAAACATTTCAGGCGGCTCTGCTTAGCGGTAACGCTCATTTTTAGCTTGTCGGTTGCTGCACAAAGCGACTTCCACCATCCGCACAGGCGTAAATGTTGCTGATGCAAAGATTATCGAACAAGCGCATTAAAGTTGTTGAACCGCCCAAAGACCCGGCAGCAAACTCGGGGTAACGGTTCTGACAACGACAACAAGGATCGCGGCAACAGCGTTGACACGAATTTTATCGGTACACCTACCCCACCGTCAACGCCAAGCACAACCCATAACCTTATTCATGTTTGCAGCAATGCCCAAGGCAGAGAGAGAGTACTATCAACAATACGACATTCTGGGATGCCACCCACCATCACAGACAATGCCAGCACACCTCGGAATATGTAAGGGGAACACTATGTTTAGCGAAGCGGCATGCTCACGATGCACGCCAAGGTTCAAACCCTTTTGAGCGCATACACCCGCCTTGTAATACTGCCTGACCATCAGGGTATACAACTCAACGAAGCGCGCAACTCTACCTTGTAGAAGACGTTACCGCCCGACAAAGTGTGGACGCTGCGCTACGCATTGAGTTGTACAAACCTGCAAGAAAAGCGGGCAAAGATAAGGGATAATTGGAAAACCGTATGTGATACTTCGGTGGGAGCAGGGCAATGGTTGCCAAAGGTTCATTGAAACCAATTCACTAGACACCGACCTGCATTTGGCGGTGGTTTGTATGCGGCGCGATGGCCCCTATAACCCCATTGCCACACTGCGAACTTACCTCCGGCCAGAAGACAAGGTGTACATGCCGTTGCATTGGTTGCTTATCATTAAGGGCATGCTAGACTATAGCCCTTACATGCGCTGACATAAGGTAAGCGACTATTTCAACAAACGATTTCTAGACACGGGCATACTCGATTGGATTGCCCAAAAGGAGAAAAAACACTTTACGACATACACATGCAATTGAGGAAAACGTTTAACTTCAAGAAAGAGAGACGAGCGGGAGACTACCTCAAAGCATCTGGTATAAAGAACCAGAAGCTTTCGCGCGTTTATGGCGAAAAGATGAAAGGCGAACCCATGAGAAGAACCCTAAGTACGAAGACCTTTTTACGCCGCTCTACGAAAACAACCTGACCGAGGTGGATGGAAACCCAAGTATCCCATTTACCTGGTGCACTCGCGAACAGACGAGGTTGTACCCATCGCCAACGCCGAAAGTACTTACAACAACATGAGTAGAACAGATGCTAAACCCAACATCATCAAGTACACCTACCTTTAACAATAAAGGCAACCATTTATGACACGGGCAAGGCCTTCTACTTTCATATCGGGAAATGTTACATGCGGAAGTAAGGGCATCGACATTAGGCGGAGAAGAAACGTGGAACAAATTTGTAACTTCTAATGGCAATTAGCACACACATCATTGACAATCATCAACACAGAAAAGACATGAGAAAATATATCATATTACTGCTACTATTACCTGTACACAGCTGGCCGATGGGTTAGGCAAGGAAACGCTCATCAAGGGAACAGCTAAACTTGCGGGGAAAGACGTGCCGATGTGGTTTAACGTAACGGGCACAGACGTTGTAGAAGTTGGCAACGGCAAGAATGCGGCCATCAGT
>BNJV01000374.1_pt1 | contig 103991 bp, 118 predicted proteins | sample 8540591 | NCBI WGS metagenome assembly BNJV01 (sample SAMD00202457, study PRJDB9452) | human saliva metagenome | host: Homo sapiens
AGCTCGTCGGATCCGCGTCGATGGCTCCCTGAACATCGTTGAAGAGCAGGTTCGAGATCTCGACCTGCACCGTCTCAACCTTCGGTACGTCGCGCAGCAGCAACGGATCGTCAGCGGAGGTCTGGAGGGCGAGCGTGCCGCAACCGAAGATCCGGTCATCGAAGTCCTTTTCGATCTGGATGTCGGAGATGCGGGTGAGGGGCAGGTCGTGACCGGTGCGCTTGATGATGCCCGTGCGGGTGATGACTCGCTTCGTGGTCACCGTGTAGGTCGTCGTGATCCACTTGATCCAGGGAACAAGGATGAGCGGAATCGACAGGAGGAGGACGGCGATCCAAATGGTCGGAAGCGCCCAGTAACGCGCGTTCTCAGGAACGTAGAAAGAACCGACAGCCGCTGCGATCACGAGGATCGACTCCACGATGATCGCGGGGAGCAGCTTCTTGATGTGGGTGTGCATGTGGCGGACGATGATCTCGTCCTGGCTGAGGAGCTTCTGTGACAATGCCATGGCACCATCATGCCAGATCTTGCGGGCGAGTGAGGACGCCTGCTTCGTCGGACGGTGCTTTATCGAGGCCTGCGGTGCGTTCCGAGGACATCGGTGTTGACGATGCCGATTGCTGCCATCAGCGCGAGCATCGTCGTGGGGCCCACGAAACGAAACCCTCGGCTCTTGAGGTCGGCGGCGAGTGCCACCGACTCCGGCAGCTGCGTGGGAACCTCGTCCTGCGAGCGAGGGTGTGGATCGTGGGCCGGGCGATACGACCAGACCAGTTCGCCGAGATGGGAAGGGCCGTCCGTCGTGTTGGGATTGTTTCTGATGGCAACCGTGGCGTGCGCGTTAGCGATCGCCGCCTCGATCTTGCGGCGGTTACGTATGATCCCGGGTGCGCTCACGAGACGATCGACGTCGTCGGTCGTGAAGGCGGCGACGCGGTCGGGAATAAAACCCTCAAAGGCCTCCCGAAAAGCCTCGCGTTTTGCCAGGACCGTGCGCCAGGAGAGGCCAGCCTGGAATCCCTCCAACACGAGGCGTTCGAAGACGCCCGCCTCGTCGTGGATCGGCAGGCCCCACTCGGTGTCGTAGTAGCTGCGTAACAGCTCGTCATGGAGGCCCACGTGGGCCGGACGAGTCCGTCATCGCACAGCGTGAGGCCTGACGTTAGGGGCGGAACTGCGGATTGTGTCGGTGTTGTATCCATACGTCGATCCTGCGTGAGCGGCGTCGCCCGGTCAAGCGACAACATCGAGGCCTGTGGATAACGGCACCGGGCGACACGACCCTGTGGAAACACGCCAGGGGAGTGGCAGGTATGTGTGTGGCCCGCCTCCAGGTGGAAGCGGGCCACGCGGGTCGGCGTGTCCTTACCGGCGTCGTTTCTCGCGCACGCGCACCGAAATCTGAATCGGCGTGCCTGCGAAGCCGAAGGTCTCGCGCAGGCGGCGTTCGATGAAGCGGCGGTATCCGGGATCAAGGAAGCCAGTCGTGAACAGCACGAAGCGCGGGGGCTTGCTCGAGGCCTGGGTGCCAAAGAGGATGCGCGGCTGCTTGCCCCCACGCAGCGGGTGGGGGTGTGCGGCCACGAGCTGGCCGAGGAACGCGTTCAGCTGTCCGGTGGGGATACGCGTCTCCCAGCCTTCGAGGGCGGTGTCGAGGGCGCGCACGATGCGGTTGGTGTGCCAGCCGGTCTTTGCGGCCAGGTTGATGCGAGGTGCCCACTGGATCTGAACCAGCTCGCGCTCGAGCTCGTTCTTGATCTCCTTCTGGCGGTCCTCGTCAACGAGGTCCCACTTGTTGGTGACGACGACGAGCGCGCGGCCTGCGTCGATGACCTGCTGAACGACACGCACGTCCTGCTCGGTCAGCGGCGTCGAACCGTCGATGAGGATGAGAGCGACCTCGGCCTTCTCGATCGCGGCCTGGGTGCGGATGGAGGCGTAGTAGTCGGCGCCCGTCGTCCGGTGCATCTTGCGGCGGATACCTGCGGTGTCGACGAACCACCACGAGCGGCCGTCGAGCTCGATGAGCTCGTCGACGGGGTCACGGGTGGTACCGGCGAGCTCATTGACGACGACGCGCTCGCCCCCGGCCAGCGCATTGAGCAGGGAGGACTTACCGACGTTGGGGCGACCGACGAGGGCGACGCGACGCGGGCCGCCCGACGGCAGGGCCGAGGCAACGGCCGACTCCGTGGGCAGAACCTCCATGACGACGTCCAGGAGATCACCGGTGCCACGTCCATGCAGGGCGGAAATGGGGTGGGGCTCGCCCAGGCCAAGGCTCCACAGGTAGGCAGCGTCGGCCTCCTGCAGAGGAGAGTCCACCTTGTTAGCGGCCAGGATGATCGGCTTGTTCTTGGCGCGCAGCATTTCCACGATGCGCTCGTCCGAGGCCGTGACGCCGACGGTCGCGTCCAGGACGAGGACGACAGCGTCAGCCAGGTCGACGGCAATCTCGGCCTGCTCGGCGACGGAGCGATCCAGTCCCTTGACATCGATCTCCCAGCCGCCGGTGTCGACGAGCGTGAAGTCGCGACCCGCCCATTCTGCGGGGTACGAGACGCGGTCGCGGGTCACGCCCGGCGTGTCCTGCACGACGGCCTCGCGGCGTCCAAGAATGCGGTTGACCAGCGTGGATTTGCCAACGTTGGGGCGGCCGACGACTGCAAGAACGGGCAGGCCGGCTGCGACGTCGTCAGAGTCCGCGAGCGCGGACTCGCCGGCCAGGAGGGCCAGGTCTTCCTCGTCCAGGTCGAATTGGTCGAGGTTAGCGCGCATGAGACGGGCGCGAGCCTCGCTCTCCGTCTCGCTCAGGTCGATCGAGTCGGGCGAGGCCACCTCCGCGTCGGCGATGTAGGTCTCGGCCGCGTCCGCGTCGAATGCTGCGGTCGCGCCGGGCTGGTTGTCAAAGTCATTCACCCGCTCAGTCTACGGCGTGGCGTGCCGCGAAGGCCCGATGGGGGCCCTCGCGGCGCGCCAGTTCACAGCTTCGCGCTGTTTATTCGTGCGCGCGTACGTCGCCCGCGAGGACTTCGGCGGCGACGGGCACGTCATTGTATCGGTGGTGGATCCCCTGGATTTCCTGGTACCACTCGGCGCCCTTACCCGTGATGATGACGGTGTCGCCGGGCTCGGCTGCCAGGATCGCGCGCCGTACCGCGTCGCGGCGGCAGGTCGTCACCTCGGTGACGTCTTCCATGCCTGGGCGCACGGATGCGATGCCGCGCAGCAGGTAGTCGCGGATTTCCTGGGGGTCCTCGGTGCGCGGGTTCTCGTCCGTCACCCACAGCACGTCGGCTCCGCGTGCAGCAATCTCGGCGAGGTGTTCGCGCTTGGTCGCATCGCGGTCGCCGTCCGTTCCGAAGACGATGACGACGCGGCCCGGGGTCAGCTCGCGGGTCGAGCGCAGAGTCCATTCGAGGGCTTCGGGCGTGTGCGCGTAGTCGACGATGACAAGCGGCTGATGGCCAGGCATCGGGTTGACCTTCTCCATGCGTCCCGGAATCTGGGGAGCATCCTCGATCGTCGCGATCACATCCGCGAGGTCAATGCCGAGGCTCACTGCGCTGACGATTGCGACGGCGGTGTTCTGAATATTGACCTCACCCAGGATCGGCATGGCAACGCGGTGGCCGGTGCCGCTGGGATCAATCAGGGTGAACACGGTACGCCCGATCGTCTTGTCGGGGGTCACGTCGCGGACTTGCCAGTCGGCGGCCTCCTCGGTCAACGCGGACACCGTCGTGACCGGTACGGTCGCCTGCTGTGCCAGACGGCGACCCCATTCATCATCCACGCACACGACGCCGTGGCGGGAATGCTCGGGGGTGAACAACAGGGCCTTCGCCTGGAAGTAGTTCTCCATGTCGCCGTAATAGTCGAGATGGTCGTGCTGCAGGTTCGTAAACGCGGCGACGTCGAAGACGATGCCGTCGACGCGGTGCAAGGAGAGCGCGTGCGCAGACAGTTCGATAACGCCCGCGCCGCACTCGTACTGCTCGGTGGCCGCCAGGAAACGAGCGACGACGGGGGCTTCGGCGGTCGTGCGCACGGCCTCGAACGAAATGGGGCCGACGTGCGTTTCCACGGTGCCGCACAGCGATGCGTTCGGGAATCTTGATGCGATGGCGGCGCGCATCAGGTACGAGGTCGTCGTCTTTCCCATTCGTGCCAGTCACGGCCATCGTTGTGAGGCGAGTGGCGGGGGATGCGTAGATGTTCGCGCACAGCTGCGGAACGACGGCGCGCGGGTCGGCCACCTGGATGACGGGCACTCCCAGGCCGCGTTCGAAGGCCTGGGTACGGCCCTCCTCGTCTGTGAGAACGACACTCGCACCGGCCTCGATCGCCGCGTGCGCGAAACGGATGCCGTGCTGCTTCAGGCCCGGGATTGCGACGAACAACCACTCGGCCTCGCAGTCGTCGGACGACACGGTGATGCCGCGCAGGCTGAGGGGGGACTCGGCGATCTGCGCAGGCGAGCCGTCGGAGCCGTAGAACCCCTGGATGTCTAGGCCTTCGAGGGCGTTCGTCAACGAGAGCGGCGCGATCGTGGGACGAATATCAGTCACTGAAGTCATGGGTCTACTGTAGTTCGTCGCGACGGCGGCGCGCGCCACACATACCGGCGGTGACACAGTAGGATAAGGGCATGCAGATTTTGACACGCAACGAAGCAACCCATCGCGCTGCCCATCTTCACGTTTCCGCCATCGACGTCGTTGTCGATATCCGAGACGCACAGGACACCACGAACCCGACGTATCCCGTCACGTCGACGCTGACGTTGACGTCGGACGAGGAGCGCACCTTCATCGATATCGCCGGCGAGGTGGGCGAGGTGCTCCTCAACGGCGAACCCCACGCTTTCGACGACGATGAAGACCGCGTGTGGGTCGGTGGACTACCGGTGGGGGGAGACGATCACCCTCGAGGTTCGTGCCCTGGCGCGTTACTCGCGCAGCGGCGAGGGCCTGCACCGCTACACCGATCCCGAGGACGGTGAGGTCTACCTCTACACCCAGTTCGAGCCCAATGACGCTCACCGTGCGTGGCCGTGCGTGGACCAGCCGGACGTGAAGCCGGAGTGGACGTTCCACGTGATCGCCCCCGCCGGCTGGGTCGTCTCCTCCAACGGAGTTGAGAGCGCCGACGAGGTCGTGGATGACTCGGGTGCGGTGCGCCATGACTTCACGGCAACCCGCCCGCTTTCGAGCTACATCACTGCGATCGTCGCAGGCCCGTGGGCGGTCATTGACGGCGGCACGTGGAGCGGCGGAGCATCGGATGGCGGTCACGCCGAGCTGGCGCTGCGCCTCCTGTGCCGTCGTACGCTCGCGCGCTACCTCGATTCCGACGACGTGTTCGAGGTGACCCGTGCAGGGCTCGACTTCTTCCATGAGCGCTACGGAGTGACCTTCCCGTGGGGATCCTACGACCAGGTGTACGTGCCCGAGTACAACCTCGGTGCCATGGAAAATCCCGGGTGTATCACGTTTAACGAAAACTACATTTCGCGCTCCACGCCCACCTTTTCTGAGCGCCAGCGCCGCGCGAACACGACGCTGCACGAAATGTGCCACATGTGGTTCGGTGACCTCGCCACGCCCTCGTGGTGGGACGACCTGTGGCTGAAGGAGTCTTTCGCCGAGAACCAGGGTGCCAGCGCGATCGCGACGGCGACCCGCTACGTGGGCGAATGGGCGAACTTCGCGATGAACCGCAAGATCTGGGCCTACACGCAGGACCAGATGCCGACCACGCACCCGATCGCCGCCGACATCCCGGACGTCGCCGCTGCAAAGACGAACTTCGACGGCATCACCTACGCGAAGGGTGCCTCCGTCCTTTAAGCAGCTGGTCGCCTGGGTCGGGGAGGACGCCTTCTACGAGGGCGCACGCAGCTACTTTGCCGAGCACCAGTTCGGCGCGACCAACCTGCAGGACCTCCTCGTTGCGCTCGAAGGTGCCTCGCGCCAGGAGCTCTCCTCCTGGAAGAGCGCGTGGCTTCAGACCTCCGGCCCGTCGACGCTGTCCGCTTCGTGGGTGACGGACAACGTTGGCGCGATCACGGACTTCACGCTTCACCAGGGCGGCGAGGCCTGCAACGGCGTGCTGCGTCCCCATCGTGTCACCGTTTCAACGTGGCGCGTCGCGGCCGGGGCACTGGAGCGTACCCACGTGTTCGACGTGCGTATCGACGGCGAAACTGCCCCCATTGATCCCGAGGGTGTTGTGGCGGTGCCCGGCGGCGCCGCGTCCGCCGACCTGGTCGTCGTCAATGACGAGGACCTCACCTACGCGATCTCGCGCCTCGACGAGCGCTCGACCGACGTCGCGCTGGCCTACGTAGGCACCATCGATGCGGCTATCACGCGAGCCGTCATCTGGGCGTCGCTCTGGAACGCCGTGCGCGACGGTCTGCTGGATCCGCGTCGCTTTGTCGTCGCGGTTCTGAATGCCGTTCCGTCCGAAACTGAGCCCGCGATCCGTGATCGCCTCCTGCTCTTCGTCGCTGAGGCGATCTCCTCCTTCCTGCCGGGACAGGCTCGCGCAGACGTTCATGACCAGGTGCTTGCGACGACGATCCGTCTGTCTCATGAGACCGTGGACTCCGACGCGTGGCGTTCGTACACGCGCGCGTTCATCGCCGAGTTCGCCGCCCGTGGCGGCGATGAGTATGAGGCGACGGTCCGCGACTTCGCCAGCAGCGACAACCCCGATATTGCCTGGCGTGCGCGGCGTGCCCTGGCTGCCCGCGGCCTCGTCGACGAGGCGGCCATCGAGGCGTGGCGCAGTGCCGACGGCTCGGGCGAAGCCGCCCGTATGAGTGTCGAGGCCTTCGCGTCACTGCCCTCGGAGGAGGCCCGCGCTCGGGCCTGGGAGTCGGTGTTCTCCGATACCCTGTCGAACGACTACCTGACCGCGACCCTGGCAGGCCTGCAGGCCTCGTCGTGGGAGGGGGAGTCCGGCATCGCCAGCGCCGTCGAGCGCATGATCTCCTACTGGGAGACCCACACGATCGGCATGGCGCTGCGCTATGCAAACGGCGTGCTCGCTCTCGGTGTCGACGTTGACCGTGATGGCAGCGTCGAGCGCTCCGTCGGACTGCTGCGCCGCTGGATCGGAGAGCACGAGGATGCGCCCGCTCAGCTGCGCCGCATCGTCGTTGAGCACCTCGACGCATTCGAACGCGACGAGCGCGTGCAGCGACGCTGGAGTTCGGGCCAGTGACGCAGCCGGAATATCGAGGCGCGAGGCCGGGGGAGCAGCACGACGACGCTGGCACCCAGGCCTCGTCCGTGGACCCCGCCGCCTCGATGTCCCTGCTCACGGCGCTCCTCGCCAACCCCCTGGACGCCGGCTACGAGCACTACCGCGCAGACCACGGCCCACGACCCGCGGGACTCTTCGGCCGCATCGCCGTCTTCGCAGTGGCTGTCGCCCTCGGGTTCGGATCGGTGATCGCGATCCACTCGCTGCGGCACCCGGCCAACGACGTGAAAGCCGACCTGAAAGAGCAGGCTGCCACGCGGTCGAGCAACGTCGAAGCCTTAAACGACGAGGTGCAGTCGCTCGGCCGTGCCGTCGACGACCTGTCGCAGTCTGGCTCGCCAATCGCCGTGGATGGCGCGCGCGACCTCGTGACGGCCACACGACCCGTCAGCGGCCCCGGCATCACGGTGACGCTCACGGATCGAAGCGGCCCGGGAAAGGGAACTGGAGCCGTTCGGGATCAAGACGTCGCGATGGTCGTCAACGCCCTCTGGGCTGCCGGTGCGGAGGCCATTTCGGTCAACGGCCAGCGCATCGGGCCAGATACTTTTGTGCGCACCGCAGGCTCGGCCATTCTGGTCAACGTCACCCCCGTGTCCTCTCCCTACGAGGTCGCGGCGATCGGGGACTCGAACGCGCTCTCTGTCGCGCTCGTCCGCGGTTCCACAGGTGACTACCCTGTCTGCCGCCCAATCAGTGAGCGGCATGACCGTGAGCTCGAAGGTCTCTCAATCGCTGAGCATGGAAGCGCTGGCACCGACATCTTCGCAGTACGCACAACCGCTGGATACACAACACGAAGGAGACACTCAATGATCGCCGTCATCGGATTGATCATCGGCATTGCTCTCGGCGTCTTGCTTGACCCGACCGTGCCCGCGTGGCTGGCCCCGTTCCTGCCCGTCGCCGTCGTCGCCGGCCTGGACGCGCTCTTCGGCGCGGGGCGCGCATGGCTGGAGGGGCGCTTCGCAGACCGCGTGTTCGTGACCTCATTCTTCTGGAACGTCGTCGTTGCGTGTCTGCTCGTCTTCCTGGGCACCCAGCTGGGCGTTGGATCCGCCATGACGACAGCCGTCGTCGTCGTGCTGGGGATTCGTATCTTCTCCAATACCGCATCGATCCGTCGACTGCTCCTGAAGGCCTGACATGAGCGAACAGAGCCCACAGACAATCCCTTCCGTCTCTGAGAGCGAGCCCTCGCCCCGCGGGCGCGGTGTTCATCGTGAGCCTCACGCCGGCCCGCGCCTGTGGGCGCGGGCGAGGCAGGCGTTCTTCGCGCTGCCCCGTGGGTTGCACGTCGTCATGCTCGTGATCTTCATGGTTGTGGGATTCGCGTTTGCCACGCAGGTGCGCGCACAGCGATCCGACCCCCTCGAAGGCCTGTCCGAACAAGACCTCGTGACGGTGCTTGATGAGTTGAGCACCCAGGAGCAAAACCTGCGCACGCGTCGCGGTGAACTGTCCAGTGAACTCGATGAGCTGCGCAGTGCTGCGGATGAAGCGCAAGCTCGTGAGCAGGCAGCACGTAAGGCCGAAACGCAGGCGCAGATCGCCGCGGGCACAGTGCCGGTGCACGGCCCCGGCGTGACGGTGTCGGTCGTCGACACCGGCGCAAATCTGACGTCGACGCAGTTCGTCATGACGCTCGGCGAATTACGCAATGCGGGTGCCGAGGCGATCGAACTCAACGCTATCCGCCTGTCGACTCGGTCCTCGTTCACCGGGCAGGCCGGCTCGATCGCGGTCGACGGAATGCCCATTGCGTCGACCCTACACGTGGAAAGTGATCGGAGAGTCTCAGACGATCGCCACCGCGCTGGACATCCAGGCTGGTTCGGCAGCCCAGATGCGCGCAAAGGGCGCCAATGTGGCGATCACTCCGACGACCGACATGACGATTGAGTCGATTGCGTCTCCGCGCCCGCCCCAGTTCGCAACCTACCAGTGAAGTCCCCCCGTATAATCGGTGGGGAGTCACCGTGCCCGCGCTTGTCGGATGGTGAACGTTTACACTTAATCCAGTCCCTGAAATGATCGTTTGGAGCGCACAATGTCCGACAACCAGCCGTTTGACCCGACCGCAACCTCCATCTTCGGCCTCGCGCCTGTGACGGAGGACGTCGAAGATGCTCCCGTTGCCCTGTCTGCTCGCGATCGCGAGGCCGTCGAGGCGCTGCCTGCCGGCTCCGCACTCCTGATTGTCCAGCGCGGCCCCAACACGGGCGCGCGCTTTCCTCCTGATCCCGAGGTGACGAACGCGGGTCGTTCGCCCAAAGCCGATATCTTCCTGGATGACGTGACGGTCTCCCGCAAGCACTGCCAGTTCATTGCCTCGAACGGCGGCCACATCGTGCGTGATTCCGGTTCGCTCAACGGCACGTACGTGAACCGTGAGCGCGTCGATTCGATCGAGTTGCACGCCGGCGACGAGGTGCAGATCGGCAAGTATCGTTTGACCTACCAGCCGTCGACCAAGCAGGCCTGACGTGTGCGCAGCTCTTGCACGTCGTCACGAGGTTGCTTCCGCTCAGGAGGTGACCTCGTGGCCGCATGATGCGGACCATTCGCCCGAGCTGTCGATTGGCCGTGTCGTTGATGCGCTGAAGGCCGAGTTCCCCGCGATTTCGCTGTCGAAGGTTCGCTATCTGGAGAGTGAAGGCCTCGTCTCGCCCGCTCGCACCGGATCCGGGTACCGCAAGTATTCGGCCGCCGACGTCGAGCGACTGCGTTACGTCCTGACGGAGCAGCGCGATTCTTTCACTCCGCTGAGTGTGATTCGCGGGCAGCTTGATGCGCTCGATGCCGGTCATGAGCCCGTGCGCCGTCGTGTCGCACAGGTCGTTTCTTCAGAGGGACAGACGGTGTCGCTGGGAGGCCGTCGGGCCATTCCAGCGGCGGACCTGTCGGACCTGACGGGCGTCGATATGGACACTCTCGAGCGCTATGCGCGGCTGGGGCTGATCACTCCGGACCTGGCCGGTTATTTCCCTTCCCGCTGCGTGCAGGCCGTGTCCACGATCGCGCGTCTCGAGTCCGCTGGCGTGGATGTTCGGGTGCTGCGCGCAGTCCGTCAGGGCGCGGAACGCAGTGCCGATATCATCGATCAGACGGTTTCTTCTCAGAGGGGACGAGGCCGTGGTGCGGACCGGGAGCGTGCGCGCGCCCGTGCTATCGAACTGGGCGACCTGTTTGCCGAGTTGCATCGGGACATGCTGGCGGTGGCGGTATCATCGCTGGCTGAGGACGGGGACTAAGTCTCATGTTCAACATGAAGGTTAGACTCGCCGGGTCGGTCATTGACCGAGCGTCGCTCGTGGCCTACCGTAGTCCTGTTCTCATCACGTATTACCTGCAAGGAGCCCCCGAGTGAGCGCACAAGCGAACGCCGCAAGCCGGCAAGGCATGCTGTTCGGCGATCCCCTCGAGGGGCTCGACACAGACGAGGTGGGCTATCGCGGCCCTGTTGCGTGCAGTGCGGCTGGTATTACGTACCGTCAGCTCGATTACTGGGCTCGCACCGGTCTCCTGCAGCCGTCGATCCGCGCCGCGCGCGGCTCTGGCTCGCAGCGTCTCTACTCCTTCCGTGACATTCTCGTCCTCAAGGTCGTCAAGAAGCTCCTGGACGCCGGTGTTTCTCTCCAGCAGGTTCGCGTTGCCGTGTCGTCGCTGCAGAACAGGGGAGTGGATGACCTTGCGTCCATCACGCTGATGAGCGACGGCGCTTCGGTCTACGAGTGCACCTCCACCGATGAGGTCATCGATCTCCTTCAGGGAGGACAGGGCGTCTTCGGCATCGCTGTCGGCCGCGTCTGGCGCGAGGTCGAGGGCTCGCTCGCGGAGCTGCCGCTTGAGCGCTCCGAGCCTGCGTTCGTCGACGAGCTCGCCGAGCGTCGTCGGTCGAAGCTTTCCGCTTCCTGACACGCGTCTTCAACGTAGGTGTGGGGTCCAGGCACGATGCCTGGGCCCCACACTTATTGATAGGTGAGCACCGCCCGCGCGATTAACGCCGTCCGAGAGGGCGTGTCACGGTGTAGTCGGCCTCCAGGTCCTTGATTTCCACGGTGACCATACCGTTTTCGTCGACGATGTAGGACTCTTCGATAAGGGGGCCGCCCTCGGTGCGAATGACGGGAACGGTCGAGAGGTCAATATCGGAGTGGCGCAGGGCGCGATCGAATGGAACGATGACCTCGCCGTAGGGCTGCAGGTCGCCGCGGGGCACCCCGGCCTCGTCGAATGACGAATACTCGACGAAGCGGAAGTAGCCGATGTTGTGCGCGGCGCGGTAGCGGCGCTTGATCGTCAGGGTCTCACCTGGAGCAAGCTCGGTGTTCGGCTCAAGGAGCGTGTCGAATGAGATGAACGAGCCAGCCTCGCGCTCACGGAAGACGCCGACGCCGCGAGAGAGCTGTTCGCGCACTGTGTACGCGGCCTCGGGATCGGCGCCGATGGCCAGACCGATCGCGGTCGAGGCTGCCGTGTGTGGGGAGCGGTGCACGCGGCGGCCGAAGCGCGAACGGAGGATGCGGGCGACCAGCGGCAGCTGCGAGCCGCCGCCCAACGACGTAGAGGCCGGCGATGTCGCCGCCCAGCTGACCAACGCCCTGATGCGTCGGGCACCAACAGGGGTTCCATGGCCTCGATCGTCGCATCGACGAGGGGAGTGGCGGCCTCGTAGAAGTCCGTGACGGGAATTGTCACGGGCTTTCCGTCGACGGGTACGGTGATGAACTTTGTCGAGGGTGAGAGGGTCTCCTTCGCGTCGCGTGAGTCTTCGACGAGACGCTCCCACGCCTCGTCGCCGAGCTTGCCGGAGTCGGTGCCGCCAGCCGCTGCGAGGCGGGTGGCGAGTACGACGTCGAAATCGTCGCCGCCGACCATGTTGAGGCCGCGCGATCCCATGACCTCGTGGAGCGTGCCCGTGGCGGAGACGATAGAAGCGTCGAAGGTACCGCCACCCAGGTCGTAGACAAGGATTGCAGTGCGCTTGGAATTGAGGGTGCCAGCGTGGCGATGCGTGTACTCGAAGCCCGCAGCGGACGGTTCGTTGACCATCGCGAGCACATCCCAGCCCGCGCGGCGGAAGGCCTCAAGGGTAAGAAAGCGCTGCGCCGACCACGCATGCGCTGGAATGCCGACGAGAGCCTCGAGCGGCTCCGAATCGGGCAGCGAGGCGATGGAAGAGTTCGTGCGCAGCTGGCGCGCGACGTAGCTGAGGAAACCCGTCAGCGCGTCGAGAATCGAAATGCTGTGATTGCCCAGGCGCAGCGTGGACGTGTCAGTCACCGACGGATCAGACAGCAGACGCTTGAAAGAACGCAGGTGAGGAGCACCGCCCCTGGCGGCATCCTCAGCATCGAAGCCGTAGATGAGGCGATCGCCGTCAAGAGCGATGATGGACGGAACGAAATCGACCGTATCGTCATGATTGTTGACGAAAGAGACGATCGGGTAGTTCCCCCGATCAACAATAGCGATCGCAGTGGTCGTGGTGCCAAAATCAACTCCGAGTCTCATGGCACCCACACTAGCGTTTAAATGGGGGAGCTCCTAGGACGTCTCGCCGGGCGTTCGCACATTCCCCAGTAAGGCTCTGTTTACAATGGTGACAAAGAGCCAGGCGAGAAGGAAGTACACACATCCGGCAATGGCGTCAACCACATAATGATTAGCCGTTGCGACGATTGTCACGATGGTTACAACGGGGTGGGCGGCGAGAATCAGTCGCGCCCACCACGAGCGCCACACGTACGTGCCAAGCATGAATGCAACCCATATGGACCAACCCGTGTGCATCGATGGGCATGGCTCCGTAGGGGTTCGCAAGCGTGCCAAACAGCTGGGAATATGCGGACGTGTGCTCGGCGACCGCATCGACAAAGCCGAGCTCGGGAACGAGGCGCGGGGGAGCCAGGGGATAGGTCCAGTAGGTGATGAGCGCGCCGATAGTCATGATGACGAGAGTCCACCGCGCACTGCGATAGTGGGTTGGGAGCCTTGCGCCACAGGACAACCAAGGCGAAACCGGTCATTGCTAAAAATGACACCGCGTACTGCGCGGACGCGGCAGATGCGAGCAGTGGATGAGCGCTCAGCCAGGCGTTCGCCGAGCCTTCAATAAACAGTCCGAGCGGGACTCAAAAGCTGCAACGTCGTGTGCGTGCGCGACAGCGACGGATTTGGGTGCCTTGGCAAGGAACGACAGGACCGAGTATGCCAAGCAGGCCAATGAGAGTACGGCGATCTCACGAAAGGCAGGGGGCCTCAGGGAGGGCGAGTGTCGGTCCGTTGTCATGACTGCAACTGTACCGCGTGGTCGGAGGGCGGTCGATAAAGAACAACGGACATAATATACATTATCGGATCGTGGGGTGCGGCTCGGACGTGGTCGTGGGAGCGTTCCGCTTGACGTGTCCGATAGAATGGACCCGTTTCATTCTTTTGTTCAGGAGGCTGTTATGGCTGACCGCGCACTGCGTGGCATGCAGATCGGTGCGAAGTCCCTCGAATCTGAGGATGGCGTTGTTTTCGCCGATCGTTTCGTCGTCCGTTACGCGTGCCCCAGCGGACACGAGTTCGAGGTGACGCTGTCTAGCGAGGCCACCGCGCCTGCGACGTGGGAATGCAAGTGTGGCCAGGCGGCCGAGCTCATCGGCGAAACCGTTGAGGACGAGGAAAAGCAAGCCCGTCAAGCCGCAGCGCACCCACTGGGACATGCTGCTCGAGCGTCGCTCGATCGAGGAACTCGAGGTCGTTCTGACCGAGCAGCTGACCGCGTATCGCGAGGGGCGCCTGCGTCCCGAGGGCTCCTACCGCAAGGGCTAACGTTTCGGCAGTATCTGTCGCGCGGCCTGGGCCAGTCGGCTCAGGCCGCCTTTCGTTACCATCACGAGCTCCTCAACAAAAATTGACGAGTCGAGCTTCGATTCGCCGGCCATGCGCTCGTCAAAGGTGATCGGAACCTCAGCGATGGTCGCGCCCAGGGAACGTTCGAGCTCGGTCATTTCGACCTGGAACCCGAATCCTGTCGTCGCCACCCGACCGAGAACCGCGTGTTCGCTCAGGAAAGACGCGCGGTGTAGGCGCAGGCCTGCCGTCGCGTCGCGCACGGGCGTTCCGAGGCAAAAACGGACATAATAATTGCCGGCCTTGGACAGGGCGACACGCTTCGCCGACCATCCGTTGATGGCTCCGCCGGGCACCCAACGCGAACCGATGACCAGGTCCGGACGGTCCGGACCAGCCATGCGGCTGAGTAGCTTCGGCAGATCAACGGGACGATGCGACCCATCCGCATCCATCTGAAGAATGAAGGGGTATCCCTGGTCGATGCCCCAGCCAATGCCGTCGACGTACGCGGTGGCAAGCCCCGACTTCGCGGGGCGATGAAGGACGTGCAGACGCTCCTCGCCCTCCCGTCGGGTGTCGACCCACTCCCCCGTTCCGTCTGGCGACGAATCGTCGACGATGAGCACGTGCGCACCCGGCACGTTTGCCCAGATGTCGCCCAGAATCGTCGGCAGCGTCGACATCTCGTTGTACGTCGGAATAACGATCAGGGTGTGGTCGCCGGACGGCGACGGAGAGAATGGTACCGATTCAGTCATGAGTCACATCTTGCCGAATTTAGTGGTCGGACGCACGTCTGGCGCGCGCTGACGCCCTGATTCTTTGTCCGATAACTGTTGCGGTGGTGAGAATCGCAATGACCAGCGTTGCCACCATCACGGCACTCGGAATGCTCTCCCCCGCCGAAGCTGTCAACGTCTGCGAGGACCGAAGCGGGATGTCGGCAGCGAGCGAGGCCGCCTCCTCGGTACCTGTGCTGGCGAGAATCGAACCGTCGGGACGAATCACGTACGAGTGGCCAGTCGTTGAAGCCTGAACGGCGCTGCGCGAATACTCCATTGCGCGCATGCGCAAAAGTTGGCCCTGCTGCGCGGACTCGCCCGACGAGCGGAAATGGTAGTTGTTTGACGGGACAACGATGGCCTGTCCGCCACGCGCAACGCCATCGCCGATCACGAGGGGGTACGCTGCCTCGAAACAAATACCGACAGCCAGGGGAACGCTGCGCCCGTCACGCGCGCGGACCGTCATTAGGGGAGGCTCCTCCCCCGCTTCCATATCCTTACTGGCCTGAGCAACCTCTGTCGCGAACGAAGCAATGACATCCCGGAAAGGAATGAACTCACCAAAGGGAACGGGAACGTGCTTGGAGTAGCGGGCGGCCTCGTCCATGCCTGTGCCAGGCTCCCACAGCGCCAGCCAGTTCTTGACGTGGTCGCGCTCGTTCAGGTTCGTGTAGCCGATCAGGATCGGCGCATCGAGTGCCGTGGCCGCGGAATCGACGGCCTGGCCGATTGCGGGGAATGCAAGCGGATCGCGATCGACGGAACCCTCGCCCCAGAGCGCGATATCAATCGGACGATCAATGACCTGCGGTGAACTCGCGAGCTCGAGGGACGCACGCACGTTGTTATCGGTCACCTCCCCCTTGCGGCTGTACGCCTCGGCCCCGGGCAGCGCAATATCGCCCTGGACGACGCCGACGCGCAACATGCCGTTCTCCGCCTGATTAGGCAGTGAAATGGCGAGGGGGGCAACGTATATAGCGGCGACGATGACAGCCAGCGCCGGGCGTGAAAACCAATGCTCGCGCACCACGGCGGCGTCGCGAGCCGCGAAAGCCCGGCGGACAAGAACGGCAAGAAAAACGACGGCTGCAGTGATGAGCGTCGTACCGCCGTAAGGCGCGAGATGGCCGAGCGGCGAATCCACCTGAGGCAAGGCAACGGAGCCCCACGGGAAGCCCGACCACGGCCATCGCGAGCGAGCAGCGTCGACGCCGGCCCAGGTCAGTGCGAACAAGAAAGCTTGGACGAGAGGTCCGCGCGCCCACCGCCACAGCTGGGTCCAGCGCGCAAAGACTACCCAGCCCATGAAGAAGAATGTCTGCACGAGCGCGAGAACGAACCATGGGGGCGTCGTGCCAACGGCCAGCGGAATCCAGTCGATGAGAGGAACCCAGAAGCTCATGCCGAACACGAACGTCACTGTCAGCGCGCGCGGGGCCCTGGCCTCGTCAATGCGCGACACAAACAGGGCGAAGGCAGGCACCGATAGCCACCACCAGCCCACGGGTGGAAACGACGCGTACAGCGCGAGACCGGCGATCGCTGCGATGATGGAATCGCCGCACACGTGTGCGAAACGATGCGCGCAGGAAGATGTGCTGATAGCCCACTAGCCCTCCGGGTGTCTCAAATCGTCGACCACGCAACGATACCGCGACCGATGCGGTCCTTCGCGGCTTCGGCTTTGCGCGTGAGCTCGCCGCTGGACGACGCCGACGCGATCTGACCGAGGCAGTCCATGACCCTGACGCATCCAGCGGACGAAGTCTCCGGCCTGGATCGGCGTAGCATCAATCGCCGTGGCCAGTGTCGAGCCGTGCGCCCACGCAAGTGTGGCAGCCATCAGGCCGGCGTCAAGGCTCGGGGTCAGGTCGCAGCCGCAGGCCTTTTCGACGCGATGTACGCGCTCCAAGGTCGCCAGGCTCTCATGCCATGCTTCCTGCAGTCGAATGCCCACACCCCCAGGAGCCAGCTGCTGCGCATCGTCGTCGGAACGAGAATCGTAGACGAGCGCGGACACCATCGACGCGAGCTCTGCCTCGTCGAGTTCATTCCACGTACCCTCATTCATCGACATGGCCACCACCAGGTCGCGCTCACCGAAGATTCGGCGCAAGCGTTGACCCGAGTCCGTGACCTCATCCCCGGCCAAAAAGCCGAGACGTTCGAGGACCGCGCAGACGCGGTCGAACTGGGCGGCCACGGAACCCGTCTGAGAGTCGATGGATGAACGGAGACGATCGATCTCGCGTGCCAGGCGGGCCCACTGGGCACCCGCACGAGCGTGCTCCTCGCGGTGCGGGCAGCGGTGAACCGGATGTTGACGCATCGCACCGCGCAGTGCCGAGATGGGGTCGGATGCCTGCGTGGAATCTGCGGGGACCTCGTACATGCCCTTGGCAGCGCCTGAGCGAAGCTCCCCGGCGATGCGCGTGCGCTCCTTCGTGCGCCGCAGCGCAGATCCGCCGGGAATGGACATGTGTCCGACGACAGCGATTGCACCGCGCACGTCCTCGGGAGCCAGCGCCCTCCACGCGGCATCCTCCCCGATCACCGAGACCTGGGCCCTGCCCGAGGCGCTGGCGGCCTTCGCCCCGACGACGCACAGGCGTGTCTTGCGGCCACGAGTCAGTGCCAGGACGTCGCCCGGGCGCACGCCGGACAGAACGCGCCGCGATTCATCTCGCGCCTCGCGCTTGCGCGCACGCGCACCAGACTTCTCCGCCTGACCCAACTGGTCGCGCAGCGCCACATACTCGCGAACATCTCCGTGCGAACACGACAGATCCTCGGCTGTCGCGTCGCGCTGCGCCTCCAGGTCGGTCAGTCGCGACGCGAGTGCGACGACAGCGGAATCGGCCTGGTACTGCGCAAAAGAAGACTCGAGCACCTTGCGAGTCTGGGCGCGCGTCGAGCGCGCGAGCAGGTTGACAACCATGTTGTACGTCGGAGTGAACGCAGAAATCAACGGGTACGTGCGCTTCGATGCGAGGGCGGCGACCTCTTCGGGAGCAACTCCCCCACGATGCGAGACGACCGCGTGCCCTTCGGTGTCGATACCGCGGCGCCCCGCCCGTCCTGAGAGCTGCGTGTACTCGCCGGCGGACAGCGAGACGTGCGCCGAGCCATTCCACTTCGTCAGTGATTCGATGACGACCGTGCGCGCGGGCATATTGATGCCGAGCGCGAGCGTCTCGGTCGCGTACACCATCTTGACGAGGCCGCGCGAAAACAGGTGTTCGACGCTCTCCTTCATGAGGGGCAGCATGCCAGCGTGGTGCGCGGCGATGCCGCGCATGAGGCCGCGTTTCCACGCCTCGGCACCGAGGACGATGACATCCTCAGGAGGAAACAGCGCGATGACCTCGTCCACGTAGCTCTCGATCTCGGCGGCCTCTGAGCGGGTCGTCAGCGTGATGCGCGTGGAGAGAATCTGGCGAACCGCGTCCTCGCATCCTGCCCGCGAGAAGATGAACGTGATGGCGGGCAGCAGGCCCGCGCGATCGAGAGAAATCAGCGTCGAGGGACGCGATTCGCGCCGCACGCGGACCTCGCGGTTCCACGAGCGCGAACCGCGCCCGCCGCGCATTGCGGTGTCCCGCGTCGCGGCCACGAGCTGAGGATTGAGCTTTTCCCTTTCCGGTCGGCGCGTAGAGATCAAAAATGTCCTCGCCGACGATCATGTGCTGGTAGAGCGGGACTGGGCGCTTCTCGGAAACGATGATCTCGCAGGTGGAGCGCACTTCCCGGATCCACGCGCCGAATTCCTCGGCGTTCGACACCGTGGCCGACAGCGCGATGATCGCGACGTGTGCGGGCAGGTGAATGATCACTTCCTCCCACACTGGGCCACGCATCTTGTCCGCCAGGTAGTGGACCTCGTCGAGGATGACGACTCCCAGGTCGTCGAGAGGAGCACCCGCGTAGATCATGTTGCGCAACACTTCGGTCGTCATGACGACGACCGGGGCGCCGGAGTTCACCGACGTATCTCCGGTCGCCAGGCCGACGTTGTCAGAGCCGTACAGGTCGCACAGCTCCAGGTACTTCTGGTTGGACAACGCTTTGATGGGGGTCGTGTAGAACGCGCGCATCCCCTGCTCGAGCGCGACGTATGCGCCGAACTGGCCGACGATGGTCTTGCCAGCACCCGTGGGTGCGGCAACGAGCACGGAGCTGCCGGCCTCGACGGCGTCGAGTGCCTGGATCTGGAACGGGTCCGGAGTGAAGCTTAGCGTGGAGACCCAGCGTGCACGCAGGGACGAGGCAGCCTGCGCTTCGGCCTTGTACGCGGCGTAGCGCTGGGCTGCGCCGCCGACGCCGAGGCCGACTTCCTCCTCGTGGCGTGCTGCGTGCTCAGCGTCCCGGTTGCGGTGTCGACGTCGTTTGGGGCTCACGATGCATCCTCTCGGGTCCAGACCGACAAAACTGAGCGCGCACGGCGTGCGGCGTCGTCGCGCACATCCGGCGTTACTGCTCGCAAGTGTGGGGCGACGTCAATGAGGAGGCTCAGGCCCCACTGTTCGTTCCAGACGGGCAGCGTGATACGTGCTCCCCCGCCGTCCAGCTCGGCGACGATGCGACCGTCGTATTCGTCGGCGATCCACCGAGCATCGCGATCGACGTCGAGCGTCCAGGTGGGTGCATCATGGCGCACGCGGCGCGGCTCCTCGACGCGTGGCCCCTCGCCGCGTACGTCGCTGATCGACGCGACCGCGAAACTGCGCGCTTGCCCCGCGCGAGTGCACCAGCCGCGCAGGAGCCAGCCGCTGGCGCTCGCCTCAAGCGACCACGGGTCGACGATGCGGCGCGTGCAAACCCCCGAAGCGGACACGTAGGTGAAAGACACTCGTTCTTCGCGCAGGAGGGCATCACGCAGAGTCTCAAGGCTCGCGCTTGATGAGGCCAGAGACGGAATCGCTTCCACGCGCTGTTCGGCGTCGGCCTCTTTCAGGCCACCGAGCGCGCAGACGACGAGGGCTGCGTGCGGAACATGAGCGGAAAGCTCCTTGCCGAGCAGCGGGGTCATCGCAGACAGGCCAATGAGAAGAGCCTGCGCCTCGAGCGCAGACAGACGCAGCGGTGCCGAGGCACCCAGCGTCGAGCGCAACGACACGCGCTGTTCTTGCTCGTAGAGCTCCCAATCGAGCTCGAAAGACGCGCCGGGCAGTGAATCTCCGACCGACGCGAGATACTCGATGTCACGACGCACCTGTCGGCGAGTGCGATGGAAATGCGCGGCGATCTCATCGACGGTCGCGCCGGGATGATCACTCATCCACGCCACCATCGAAGCAAGCCGGACAACGGCCAGCTGAACGTTCTCAGGCATCGCGCTCACCCCACGTGGCGGCCGCGCGCAAGCGCGTCAGCATCGCATCTCGCAGGGGCTCGGGCACGACGACAACCACGTCGGCAGCCAACGGAAGAAGGCGGCCGATCCACGTTCCCATCTCTGCGCCTTCGAGCGCGACACTCTCCCAGCCCTGCCGAGGCGAACCGTGCTCGTCAGACGATGCCCCGGCCTCGTAACCGTGCAGAAGCGTGCGCGCGGTGGAGTCGATGCGCACGTGGACGACGGGAGAGACGAACGACGACACGGGAGGAAACGTCGCGCCCTCGGGCGGGAGCGAGGCGTCTGACGGCTCTCCGATGAAGGAAATCTGCGACCGTATCCGCGACACGCGGAACGTGCGCTCGGCGTCGCGGTCCAAATCCCAGCCCCACAGGTACAGGGCACGGCCCTGCACTGACAGAGCCCACGGCTCGACGGAACGCTCAGTAAGTTCGCGTGAACCCGGGTATTCGAAACACACCACGCGTCGCTCGCGAATGGCCTGCGACAACACGGTGGCAGCGCCGAGGCCGGTGAGACCCAGGCGAATCGTGGGGGCGGAAACATCGTCGGAGGAAGCTGCGGCTGCCTTCGCGTCGATAGCGTCGGCGAAAAATTCGCTGCTATCCCACGCGCGCGCAGCCAGTGATATCAGAGCGCGGTCAGCACTGGTCACCTCTATGCCGGGCGCAAACGAATCCCACGCGATGCTGTAGCGTTCCCCCGAGCGAATCGTCATGTGGGCACCCGCATCACGCAGTGCGTCCTTATCGCGCTGGAATTGTGTCTCAAACGCGTCGTCTGCAAGCCCCTGATATCCGGGAAGGGTACGCAATTGCGCCTTCGTGCGCCCCGGACGCGCGCCCAGGAGCTCAACAAAAAGCTCGAGGACGCGCACGTTAGCGTTGACGGCGGTACCCACTCGCCTACCCTACGCGAAACGCGCGCGTCCCGAGCATACGGCGCACCGTTTAGGACTGAGAAGACTCGGTATCAGCCGCATTCGCGTACTCGTTGGTCACGATGACGCTCGGATCGACATCCCCCTCAAGAACACCAATCGAGCTCAGGAACGACACCATCGACGACCACGTGGCGAGATCCTGCACGCCGTCGGCGCGCGCGTCATCCCCGAGCCACAGCGGAACAGTCGCAGCGAGAACGGCGTTCGCTGCGGCCAGCGAGGTCTCGTCACTGAGCGACGTGTCCCACTTGGCCGTCGCGTCGATCGCGACCTGGGGATCGGCAGCGATCGTGTTCATCGCTCGGTGGTTGCAGACACGACCGCGCGCGCCGCATCCGGGTGGGCCTGTGCCCACTCACGCGTCGTGATAATCGAGGCCGCCACCAGCGGGGTTGAGGCGTCATCGAGCGGGATCTCCCGGATGTCGATGCCCGCCAGCCTCATCTGCACCGCGTCGTTGTTGGTAAAGCCAACGACTGCGTCCACCTGTCCAGCCGCAAGGGCTGCCTGCTGCGTGTAGCCGATCGATGAGATTGTCACGTCGGAGGTCTGTAGGCCGCCGGCCTTGATGGCGGCGAGAGTGGCGTAGTAGCTCGAACCGTACTCGCCGGGGATGCCAATGTTCTTTCCAGCCAGGTCCGCGAGGCTCGTGATGGACGACGAGGCCGGAACGATGACGCTTCCCGGGTAGGTCGCGTAATACTGGCCGATAGACACGAGGTCCAGGCCCTGCGACGCTGCAACCGCCGCCTCGTCGCCGGAGGCAATGACCACGTCCTCCTGACCAGCGAGAAGCGCCGTGAAGAGGCCCTCGTCCGAGCCGTGATGACGAATGGTGGGCGTGATACCGGCGTCGTTATACAGTCCCTGAGAATCGGCGACGTAGACGGGGGCAAACTGCACGTTCGGAATGTAGGTCAGGCCGATCGTCACGTCCGAGGTGCCCCGCGAGGACGCGCCCGACTGCGTAGCGCCCGGACCGACTGTGCAAGCGCCCAGAGCCAGCGAGGCGCTGGCAGCGATAACGGTCGCGCGAACGATAGTGGAAAGCTTCAAGGGATGTCTCCTTCACTGCGTGATGGCGTAGCGCTTCGACCGCTCGATCCGGTACACGATGACGTACAGAATCGTCGCCATGACGCACAGGATCGCGATAACGACGAACATGCCGGCGGTGTCCACGTTGCTTCTCATTTGAGTGAGTACCTGCCCGAGTCGGACCCTCCCATGACCATCTCCCCCACGACAGCGCCCGTGACAGACAGAGCGAACCCGTTACGCAGACCGCCCAGAATGGCGGGAGCGGCGAGCGGTAGCTCCATGTGTGCGGCCATCGTCCAACCCGTTGCGCCGTCGAGTGCGGCAGCCTCGAGCAACTCGCGATCAATATGACGCAAGCCGACGACAGTGGACACAAGGATCGGGAAAAACACCATCAACGCACACAGTACGATGACCGGTGTGATGCCGTATCCGACCCACAGGACGAGGATGGGGGCGATTGCGATGGCGGGCAACGCCTGGGTTGCCCCAAGGAAGGGTTCCACCGCCGCAGCCAACAGCCGCCAGCGGTAGATCGCATACGCTAACGGCAGCGCGACGACCGTTCCGAGCGCGCACCCCGCGATAGCCTCGCCTCCCGTCACCGCAATCTGGTGCCAGGTCGCGGGGCGCTGGAGCAGCGCCACTCCTTTTCGCGCAACAGCAAGCGGATCGGGTAGACGCCAGGCTTCGATGCCGGTCAGCGTCGTCGTCAGCCACCATCCCGCCAACACAACGGGCGAGAAAGATGATCGGTGCCGCGACGGTGAGCGCACCGCGGGGCTTGTTCCGAATTGCCACGACTTACTTTCCGACACCGGGGGTACGCGCAGCACAGCAGACGCACGGATGCGCCTCATGCACTCCTCCCATCCGGACTTTAACCGTCGGTTCCGGAATTTCACCGGCTCAACCGCCCTCGTTCTGTGAGGGCGGGTCGCGGACTATCACCGCCGGTTCGGACTTTCACCGACCCCGGAGTACTCGTGTGCCATTGTGCCACCGACGTGCGCACCGCGCGAGGCGTATCCGCTGTGAAAGAAAAAAGGCGGCCGGGCGGGACCTCGTCCCTTTCCGGCCGCCAGAAAAGTTGTGCGGTCAGTGTGAGTGGGCGTTGGCGAGCTCGCGCAGCGCCTCAACCTCACGATGAGCATCTTCCGCACGGAAGACCGCGGAACCGGCGACGAAGTTGTCAGCACCGGCCTCGGCCGCGCGCTCGATGGTGGCGCGGGAGATGCCGCCATCGACCTGGATCGAAACCTGCAGCCCGGCGGCGTTGATCGCGGCGCGAGTACGCTCGATCTTCGGGATCATCTGCTCAATGAAGGACTGGCCGCCGAAACCGGGCTCGACCGTCATGATGAGGATCATGTCGAACTCGTTGAGGATGTCCACGAACGGCGCGATATCTGTCGCGGGCTTCAGAGCCAGGCCGGCGCGCACACCGATGCGGTGCAGCTCGCGCGCCAGGCGCAGCGGCGCTGCTGCGGCCTCTGCGTGGAAGGTGACGGACTCACAACCGACCTCCGCGTACTGCGGAGCCCAACGATCCGGATCCTCGATCATGAGGTGCGCGTCGACCGGGAGAATACCGGACTTGACGACAGCCTCCGCGACGGGCAGACCCCACGAGAGGTTGGGGACGAAATGGTTGTCCATGACGTCGACGTGAGCGATGTCCGCTCCTGCGATCTTCGTGAGCTCACCGCGCAGGTCGGCGATGTCGCAGTTGAGAATCGACGGGCTAATTGTGGCGTTCATAACGCATATGCTAGCGCCTGCGCAGGCAGGCTACAAACATAAGATCCGTGCCGAAACGGTGGTCCCATAGCTGGAGCGTCCGACCGACGAAGCCCGCAATGACGCCCGCAGATTCCGGCACGTCCAGCGCCTCAGGTGCGCACTCGTTTGCGAGAGCCACGGTGTCAAGCAGCTCGACCTCGCCAGCCTTCAACAGACGCTCGACCTGTTCACGCGTCTCGGCCGCGTGCGGGGAACACGTGATGTAGGTGAGAACGCCGCCGGGGCGTGTCAGTGCGACCGCCCGATCGAGCAGTTCGCGCTGGAGGACGGTGAGCTCCTCCACGTCCCCGGGCGTGCGGTTCCAGCGAGACTCGGGGCGTCGTCGCATCGACCCCATGCCCGAGCAAGGTGCGTCGACGATGACACGATCAAACGAACCGAGCGGCCACGCGCTCTGGCGCCTCCAAAGGTACGACCGTCGCCGCTCACGACCTCGATGGAGTCGAACTGACGTGTCGTCCGCTCGACGAGGCGTGCGCGGTGCGGGTGCATCTCGTTGGCGGTGACGCGCGCTCCCCTGCCGGCAGCGAGGCCGGCGAGAAGTGCGGCCTTACCGCCGGGACCCGCACACAGGTCGAGCCAGCGCTTGTCTGAACCGCCCTCGAGCGGTGCAGATGCGGCGATGAGGGCGGCGAGCTGCGAGCCCTCATCCTGGGCACCGGAGCGGCCGTCACGAATTGAGGGAAGGCGCGCGGGGTCACCGGATTCGAGGAGCACTGCATACGGGGAGACAGCGCCCAAGGCGACGCGCGTGTCGAGAATGTCCTCGGCCTCGTCAGCGAGTTCGTCGACGCTCATCAAAGACGGGCGGGCCACCAGAGTGACCGTGGGAACCTCATTATCAGCCTCGAGAACATCGAGAAGCTCATCCGTGGGGTAACCGTGAGCCTTGAGGGCCTCACGGAACGCAGCGACCATCCACGCCGGGTGTGAGTAGCGCACGCCAAGAGCCTCATCCTCGTGCGCAATGGCATCCATGGCTGCCTCACGCTCCGAAGATCCTCACGGGTGATCGAGCGAAGTACGGCGTTCACGAAACGGACGGGGCCATCCGTCAGGTGCTCTCGGGCGACGTCGACGGTGGCGGAAACAGCCGCATGGTCGGGCACGCGCATGTCGAGGAGCTGGTGGGCACCCATGCGAAGGATGACAAGAGCGCGCGGATCGAGATCGGCAAGCGGACGATCGATGTGGCGCGAGATGACCCAATCAAGGCGGCCAATCGCGCGCAGCGTGCCGTGGACGAGCTCCGAGGTGAAGGCAGCATCCCGATCGGAGAAGTGACCGTCGCGCCGTGCCTGGCGCAAAGCCTTCGGCAAAATGATGTTCGCAAACGCGCCCTCAGTCGCGACTTCGTGGAGAACGTCGTATGCGATACGACGAGGTTCATCGGCCTTGCGCAGCTTGCGGTAACCGTCCGCGTAACGCCTCTCGCTCATCGCTCACCCTCCAGCTCTCCCCCAAGGCGCAGGTCTTCGGACGGCCGCGCTCCCCTCGCCCAGGCGGCCGCGTCCATCCAGGACTTTCCGGCCGGGGCGACCTTGCCGAGCACGAGAGCTCCGCTTGCGCACCCGACGGTCACCTGCTTCTTCGTCACCTCGAGCTGCCCGGGAGCCAGATCGTCACGGTCCACAGGCGTTGCCTTGTCAAGCTTCATGCGGGCCCCGCCCGGCGCCACCGTGTAGGCACCGGGATTGGGCGTCACGGAACGAATGATACGATCCTCGTGTTCGGCGTCATGCGTGAACGACACGTAGCCGTCGACGTGCTCGAGGCGGCGCGCGTGCGTCACGCCTTCCGCCGACTGCGCAGTCGCGGTTGCGCTGCCATCGGCAAGCGCATCGACAACGCGAAGCACCTGATCCGCGCCGGCCTCAGCCATGGACGCGAGCAGCTCGCCAGCGCTCTCGCGAACGATCGGAACCTCGATGCGTGAGTAGACGTCGCCCGTATCCAGGCCCTCCTCGAGGTGAAACACGCAGGAGGCAGTCGTCGCATCCCCTTCGCGAATCGCCCACTGGACCGGAGCAGCTCCACGCCACCTCGGCAGATCCGAGAAATGCAGATTCACCCACCCGTGGGCGGGCATCGCCAGTACGTTCGGGGGCACGAGGCCGCCGTACGCGACGACGACACCGAGGTCCGCCTGTGCATCCTCAATGCGGCGTGCGATCTCGGGAGTCTTCAGCGTCGTTGTCTCCAACAGTTCCACGCCGGATTCGTTGGCAACTTCCGCCACCGGAGACGGGTACAACGTCTTCCCGCGGCCGCGCCGAGCCGGCGGGCGTGTGATGACGAGGGCGACCTCGTGGGACGACGACAGCAGGGCCCGCAGCGTAGGGACTGCGGCCTCGGGGGTACCAGCAAAAATAATGCGCACGGCCGCCAGTTTACGGCACCGTGCAGGCCCTGACTCAGAAGAGCTCGGGTGGGTTCACGCTCATTTTTACGAGCGGAACCTTGCGGGCACTGCGCGAGCGCCGAATATCGGTGAGAACCGCGAGCATCGACGCTGCCCCAGCCAACGGGGTTCGCACCAGCGTACGCACCTCGTTTTCTTCGCCCTCGCGCGTCGCCGGTCGTACGACGGTGCCGACCAGCTCAGCCCCTCCCTCACGAATGACCTGTTCGGCGACCTGACGGACCTGAGCCGCCGGCCCATCGAGCGCAACCATGGTCGTGGCCGGGAAAAAGCCCAGGGCCTCGCGCTCATCGAGAAGACGATCAGCGTAGTCAGTGGGGGCCCAGCGCACCAGCGCCTGCCCCAGGGCATCGGGAATCGTCCCGACGACGAGGCCGGGGTGGCCTGGGCGGACGAGCGACAGCGCGTTGAGCCACCGCCTGGCAGCTTCCTCCGGGGCCCACAGCTCCGTGCGGCCAGCAAGGGCGTGGGCGTCGAGAATGATTGCGGCGGCGTAGCCACCGTCCACGTCCGGCTCAGCTCCTGGCGTCGCAACGACAACAGTGGGACGTGCGGGAAGCTGACGGCTGATCCGATGAGCTGCCGACGACTCGAGGACCGACGCATCCGGGAGGTTGCGCGCGATCTCCTCGGCGGTGCGTGTAGAACCCACGCGAGCTGCGCGCAGCTCTGTGCCGGAGCAGTGCGGGCACCGCCACGTCTGCGAGGTACGCGCACACCACGAGCAGGTCACCTCTCCCCCACTGCCCACAGCGAGAGGCCCGGAGCAATGACGGCAGCGCGCACGTTCGCCGCAGCGCCGACAAACGACCGTCGGCCAATACCCTGAGGCCGCGACCTGGATGAGCACGGGGCCTTCTCGAAGCCCCTGGCGGATCATACGCAACGCAGCCTGAGGAATGCGCATGTGGCCACTGGCTCCCTCACATTCCGCTTCCACCTGGCCATGCAGATGCACGCGAGGAGTCGCGTCGCGCAGCGCGTCGGGCACGGGATCAAGGCTCACAGCCCAGCCGGAACGAACGAGTGCCTGTGCCTTGACCGAGCGCGCATATGAGGCGACGAGGAGTCCCGCTCCCTCCACCGCGCATCGCTGCACGGCGACATCAAGAACATCGCAGCGAGGAAAACGGCGCTCACGAAGGCGATCGTCCCCTTCATCGCAGATGACGATGAGGCCCAGCTTCGCGCACGGAACCCACGCTGCCGAGCGGGTCCCAACCACAATCGGAAGACGCCCGAGTGTCGCTGCAACGTGGATACGGTAGCGCTCCTCGGGACTCACGTCTGCGCCCGTGAGCGCGACGGGGACACCGAGGTCCTCCTCGAGGATACGTGCCAACCGCGCTGCGTCCTCTCCGGTCGCCGTCACAATGATGGCGCTGCGCCCCGATGAAACGGTGGCCGCGACGGCATCCGACAAGCACGCGCGCATCCGGGGACGCAGCGCGGTGACGACTGCACGCGGAGACTGGCCGGCTGCAAGACGGTGAAGTAACGCTTCTCCAGCAGAATAAGCTACCCAGCCCTCAGAAACACTCGGAGCCGCAACGGACGGCCACGCCGACTTGCGTGCCTCGACAACGGTCTTTTCACCACGCGCGTGCCGCGGCGGAATCGCGAGCGACAGCACCTGGGAGGTCGTCGCGAGGAAACGCGCGGCAATGCGACGAGCAGTCTCGTACAGAGCGGGCGTCAGTACCGGGACCGACGATACGACGGATTCTATCTGCGCGGCATTATCAAGCACGTCGCGCCGTGTACGCTCAACGATCCAACCATCCGCGCGCGTGCCGGAAAACCGCACGCGAACTGCACGGCCGACCTCGGCCTCGTCAATGAGCTTGTCCGGAACAACGTAGTCGAGCGGCCGATCCATGTGGGGCAGATCGACGTCAACGAGCACACGAGCGATGTCCGCGGCCCGAGACCGCGGCGGATCGAAACCGTCAAGCATGCCCTGTTGGGAAGTCATGATCCTAGTGAATCACGGCCCGCACACATCTGCGTCCCGCTCTCAGCCGAGAAGCTTCAGACCGTACTTCGCGACCACCATGGCGAGCACGCCAAAAACGATCAGGCCCCACAGTGCCCAGTCGAGGCCCTGTGCGACAAGACGACGCAGCCCCTCGGGCACTGGGATGACGCCATCGCGAACATTGATGCGAGTGATTCCACCAAACACAAGTGTTGTCGTCAGAGTGATGAGCAGGCACCACGGGCACAGCACCTGAATGATGAAATACGACTGCCCGAACAGCCAGAACGCAAAGAAGAGCGCGATCGTGTACAGCAGGTTCGTGCCGAGCATGTACCAGCGCGGGAACTTCACGCCCGCGAAAATAGCGACGGAGATAGCGAGAACCACGGCCTCGAAAAAGATGCCGAGGAAAGCGTTAGGGAAGCCGAGGATACGCGCCTGCCACGTCTGCGCGACCGTCGAACACGACAGTACGGACGAAATGTCGCAGCCAAAACGCGCTGAAGAGTCAGCGGCCAGCTGCCACGCCTCGATCGAGAGAACAAACGACGTGACGAGGCCGATGGAGCCGGAAATGATCATCTCCAAGCTCGTGCGCCGACGCCACGCGCGGCGAGCGGACTCGGTCTCGTACGAGGGGAGGTGGTCCTGGGCTTCCAATGCCTCACTCATGAGAGCGCAGCCTTGAGCTGGTCGACGCGGTTGATCGCTTCCCACGGGAACTGCTCGCGGCCGAAGTGGCCATACGCGGCGGTCTCGCGGTAGATCGGACGCAGCAGATCGAGGTCTTCGATCATGCCGAGGGGACGCAGGTCGAAGACCTCGCGGATGGCGTCCGCGATGCGTTCTTCAGGCACCGAAGCAGTCCCGAAGGTGTCGACGTACAGGCCGATCGGGCGAGCACGTCCAATGGCGTAGGCGAGCTGAATTTCGCAACGCTGGGCGATGCCGGCGGCCACGACGTTCTTAGCCACCCAACGGGCGGCGTAGGTGGCGGAACGATCGACCTTCGACGGGTCCTTGCCGGAGAAGGCACCGCCGCCGTGACGGGCCATACCACCGTACGTGTCAACGATGATCTTGCGGCCGGTGAGGCCGGCGTCCGCGGCGGGGCCGCCCAGGACGAAGCGACCCGACGGGTTGATCAGAGTGGTCATGGATCCGGTCGCCAGCGCGAGACCGGACGACTCGATGACAGGGGTAATGACGTTGTCGCGCACCGCGTCGGCGATCGCCGACTGCGACAGCGCCTCGTCGTGCTGGGTGGACACGACGATCGTGTCGATACCCACCGGCCGACCGTCTTCGTACGCGAGAGTCACCTGAGTCTTGCCGTCGGGACGCAGCCCTTCAACGATGCCCTGCTTGCGAACGTCAGTCAGACGCTTTGCGAGGCGGTGTGCCAGCCAGATGGGGGCGGGCATGAGATCCGGGGTATCCGAAGAAGCGTAGCCGAACATGATGCCCTGGTCGCCGGCGCCGAGACGGTCGCGCGGGTCACCGCCCTGGGTGCCGCGCACTTCAATGGCTTCATCAACGCCGCCGGCGATGTCGGGGCTCTGGCCGTCCAGCGATACGGAAACGCCGCAGGAGGCACCGTCGAAGCCAACGCGCGACGAGTCGTAGCCAATCGAAAGAATCTCGCGACGCACAATCTCAGGAATCTCAACGTACGCCTCGGTCGTCACCTCACCGGCGATGTGGATGAGGCCGGTGGCCGCCATCGTCTCGACGGCAACGCGCGAGCGGGGGTCGGCGGCGAGCAGCGCGTCGAGGATCGCATCGGAGATACGGTCACAGACCTTGTCGGGGTGACCTTCGGTAACGGACTCAGAAGAAAAAAGCTGTTGACTCACCGCTTTAGATTATCAAGGAATGAAGCCATATGGCCGACAAGACCAGCGGCAACCTCATCCTTTGAGCCGACGTAACGGCCCGCGATGTGGCCGCTTGCATCGAGGAGGCGAATATCGTTGGGCACGTCGCCAAATCCGACGCTCTCCCCCACCCGGTTCAAACAAATGAAATCTGCACCTTTTCGAGCAGCCTTGTCAGCGCCGTAGGCGAGAATCTCCTCGTCGGTGCCGGTCTCCGCGGCGAAACCGACGACGAGGGGCGGGCGCTGGTCGCCGTGCGCGACTTCAGCGAGGATATCGGGGTTACGAACCAGGCGGATCGTCGGAGCATCCTCGGTTGATGGGTCCTTCTTCATCTTCGACTCCGAGGTGGCCTCGGGCCGAAAGTCCGCAACGGCTGCCGTCATAACGAGAGCATCGGCGTCGGCCACCTGATCGATCAAAGCCTCGCGCATCTGCAGGGCACTGCCCACGCGAGTGACCTGCACGCCCGTCGGAAGGGCTTCGAGGAGAGCCGACTCGATGTTGGCGGCGATCACACGGACAGAGGCGCCGGCTCGCGCCGCTGCCGACGCAATCGCCAGTCCCCTGACGGCCGGATGACTGATTGCCCAAAAAACGGACCGGATCGATGGGTTCGCGCGTCCCGCCGGCGGTGACAACGACCGTGCGGCCAGCGAGCACCTGCAATGACTGGCTGCGAGAATCGAGTAGCTCGAGAGCTACCCGAGCGATCTCCTCGGGTTCAGGAAGACGGCCGACACCGCTGTCGCCAGAACCGAGCGCGCCAGACGCGGGATCGATGACGTGCACACCGCGCTCGCGAAGCGTCTTGACGTTCGCCTGCGTGGCCGGTGCCAGCCACATGTTGGAGTGCATCGCGGGGGCAACAACAACCGGCGCGTCAGACGCGAGAACCGTCAGCGAGACCATGTCGTCGGCGAAACCGGCGGCGAGGCGCGCCAAAGAATTAGCGGTCGCGGGAACGACGATGATGAGGTCTGCGACGCGAGCAAGCTCCACGTGCTCGGCGCGCCCCTCCCCCGCGATATCCACAGCGACCGGGCGGGACGTGATGCCCTCCCACGTGGAGCGGCCAACGAAATCCAATGACGCGCGCGTCGCAGCGACATACACGTCGTGGCCCGCGCGTTGACACTCGCGGACCACGATGGGTGCTTTAAAGGCTGCGACGCCGCCGGTCACACCGACGACGATCGTTGCCATGTCAGGCCTCGGGGTTAGCTTCGAGCGATAGGAGGCCTTCGTTGATCTCGCGCAGGGAAACAGCCAGCGGCTTCTCATCCGGCTGCACGTCGACGACCGGACCCACGAACTGGATCATGTTCTGCTGAAGCTGCAGATTGTAAGAGTTAATCTGGCGTGCGCGCTTCGCAGCGAAGATAACCAGCGCGTACTTGGAATCGACGTGCTCCAGCAGATTGTCAATGGGCGGGGACGTGATGCCCACGGGCTGGGCAACAATTCCGGACATGCGTGTATTCCTCTCAGTGGCGGATTCAGATAGATACTACTCCAGGCCAATGAGCCGAGCCAGCTCATCCACCGCGCGCTCCACGTCGTCGTTGATCACAACATGGTCAAACTCCGAGGCAGCCTCCAGCTCAACGCGGGCGGTAGCCAGGCGACGCGCCTGTTCCTCGGGGCTTTCGGTGCCGCGCCCGATAAGGCGACGCTCAAGCTCCTCCCACGAAGGTGGAGCGAGGAAAATGAACTGCGCGTCGGGCCTGGTGGTGCGGACCTGACGCGCGCCGGCCAGATCGATCTCAAGGAGCACGGGCTTGCCAGCGGCGAGGGCTTCATCGACGGGTCCGCGAGGCGTTCCGTACTTGTTTTTCCATGAACAAGCGCCCACTCCAACATGTCTCCACGTTCGATCATTGCATCGAATTCTTGAGTGGAAACGAAGTAGTAGTGGACGCCGTTCAATTCACCGGGTCGAGGATCGCGAGTTGTTGCCGAGATCGACACATTAAGGGTCGGAAAGCGCTTCGTCAGCGCAGCGACAACAGTTCCCTTTCCAACGGCTGTAGGGCCAGCGAGGACAGTCAGTTGAGCCTTTGTCATGACTCAAGTGTGCCACGCTTGACCGCGTCAGCCGAAACGCTCGACGAGCGCCTTCCGCTGGACGGGGCCGAGGCCACGCACGCGCCTGCTCTGGGCGATCTTGTACTCGTCCATCAGCACGGCAGCCGTGTTCGTGCCGACGCGCGGCAGCGACTCCAGCAGCGAAACGACCTTCATCTTCGCCACGGCTTCGTCTGAATCAGCGAGTTCCAAAACCTCCGACAGGTTCATCGAGCGCGCCTTAAGCGCGTTCTTCACTTCGGCGCGACGCCTCCGTGCCTGTGTTGCCTTTTCGAGGGCCTGTGCCCTCTGTTCTGGCGTGAGATCAGGTAGTGCCATTCTGATCATCTCCTCCGTTGGGATCTTCGGTAAATAAACTATGTCACCTTCCAGACCGCTAGTGCCAGACCAAAACGCTGCTCTTTTAGTAACACAGCAGATTATTGCAGCGAATCGACCGTTGCACGATAGGCATCTCGGAGGCCGGCGATGCTCGGGCCGGAACGCAGGATTGCTCGAGAGGACGAGGCGAGGACAGCGTCTTCGGCTCCGGCGAAAACCTCCCTGACCTGCGCCGGTCCAGCGCCTGTGCGCCCACTCCTGGAGCCAAAAAAGCGCCATTGAGCGAGGCGAGATCGATGCCCAAACGCTTGACTGCGTCGCCCACGGTGGCTCCCACGACGATGCCAGCAGGTCCGAGGTGTTGTTGGTCACACCGGCTGTTAAAGTCCGCCAGTTGGGACACGATCCGCCCCGCAACGCTGGTTCCATCCTCGCCGCGGGCGTGCTGAACGGAGGCACCTTCGGGGTTCGATGTGAGGGCGAGAACGAACACTCCCCTTCCGGTCTGTCGTGCCAACTCGAGGGCGGGGGTCAGCGATCCGACGCCGAGGTAGGGCGAGAGCGTGACTGCATCACCGGCAAGCGGGGAGGCGTCCGACAAGAACGCCTGTGCATAGCCGTCCATCGTCGAACCGATGTCACCGCGCTTAGCATCCACAATGCACAGCGTGCCGACTTCGCGGCAGGCAGCGATGACCTCCTCGAGGACGGCGACGCCTCGAGAGCCGTGCCGTTCGAAGAACGCGGCCTGAGGCTTGAAGGCGGCGACGCGACCACCGAGCGCCTCGATGACTCGAAGGGAGAACTCTCGCACACCGTTCGCGTCGTCGTCAAGTCCCCATTCTTGCAAGAGAGACGCGTGGGGATCGATGCCCACGCACACGGGGCCGTAGGCGCGCATGGCGGCGTACAGACGGTCGCCGAAGCCAGCTGAGGCGGCACGCTTGATTGCGGAAGTTGTCATCGTGTTTCCTCCGATCGAATGGAATCCCATTCCTGCAACGAGCGCACGGAGTAGGCCCCGCGCATACGGACTTCGATGGCCTGCACCATCGCGTTGAACGCCTGCAGCGTGGTCACCGCAGGGCGGTCCTGCGAGGCTGCAGCGGTACGGATCTGATAGCCGTCATTACGCGGGGCGCTGCGCTGAGGGGTGTTGACGACCATGTCGATCGAGCCGTCGTTGATGAGGTCGACGACCGTCGGCTCGCCGCCGTCTCCACGGCCCTCGGACGACTTACGAACAGCCTGGGCTTCGATGCCATTGCGGCGCAGGACCGATGCCGTTCCTGAGGTCGCGAGGATCTTGAAGCCCATCTCGTGCATACGGGCGGCCGGTAGAACGATCGCTCGCTTATCGGTGTCCGCAATCGAAATGAAGACGGTGCCCGACGTCGGCATGTCGGTCGAAGCGCCGAGTTGGGCCTTGGCGAATGCCGTCGGGAAGTCGCGGTCGATGCCCATGACCTCACCGGTCGAGCGCATCTCGGGACCGAGAACGGTGTCGACGATTTCGCCGCCAGCCGTGCGGAACCGCTTGAACGGCAGGACGGCAGCCTTCACAGCGATCGAGCCACCGTCGTGAATCTCGCGGGCGTCATGGGTGGGTAGCAGCCCCTGCTCGCGCAGGGAGGCGATCGTCGCGCCCACCTGAATGAGAGCGGCGGCCTTTGCCAGCTGGACGCCCGTTGCCTTCGACGCGAAGGGAACGGTACGCGAGGCACGCGGGTTTGCCTCGATGACATAGAGGGTGTCGGAGAGCAGGGCGAACTGAATGTTGATCAGGCCACGAACGCCGACGCCACACGCGATCGCCTCGGTGGAGGCCGTGATGCGTTCGAGTTCGCGCGCGGACAGCGTCATGGGAGGCAGCACGCAGGAGGAGTCACCTGAGTGGATGCCAGCCTCCTCGATGTGCTCCATGATCGCGCCCATGAAGAGCTCTTCGCCGTCGTACAGGGCGTCGACGTCGATCTCGATGGCGGCGTCCAGGAAGCGGTCGATGAGGAGCGGTCCGCGCGAGAACAGTAGCTCAGAGTCATGGCTCGCGAGGTACTCGCGCAGCGCCGGTTCGTCGTTGATGATCGCCATGCCGCGACCACCCAGCACGAAGGAGGGACGAACGAGAACCGGGTAGCCGACCTGCTCGGCCACGGTGATGACCTGCTCGGGCGTGTTCGCGGTGTCGTGTGCGGGTGCCGGGCAATGAGCGGCCTCGAGAACCTTGCCGAACTCCTCGCGGTCCTCGGCCAGGTCGATGGCGCGCGGGCTGGTGCCCAGGATCGGCACGCCGGCGCGCTCGAGATCGGCGGCGAGCGACAGCGGGGTCTGGCCACCGAGCTGGACGATCATGCCCTTGACGGGGCCAGCCGCGCACTCGGCGCGGTAAATCTCCAGGACGTCCTCGAGCGTGAGAGGCTCGAAGTAGAGGCGGTCGGAAATGTCGTAGTCGGTCGACACCGTCTCGGGGTTGCAGTTGACCATGATGGTCTCGTAGTGATCGCGTAGGGACATGGCCGCGCACGCACGAGTAGTCGAACTCGATACCCTGACCGATTCGGTTGGGACCGGCGCCCAGGATGATGACGGCCTCGCGCTCGCGCGGACGGACCTCGTTCTCCTGGTCGTAGGTCGAGTAATGGTAGGGGGTACGGGCCGCGAACTCGGCGGCGCAGGTGTCGACCGTCTTGAAGACGGGGTGGATACCGAAGGCACCACGAACCTCGCGCACCGTGTCCTCGGACAGGCCACGCATGGCAGCGATCTGGCGGTCGGAGAAGCCGTGACGCTTCGCCTCGGCCAGAACGTCGCCCGTGAGAGCCTCGGCCTCGCGAATGCGGGTCGCGACCTCGTCGAGGAGAAACATCTGGTCGAGGAACCACGGGTCGATCTTGGTCGACTCAAACAGTTCCTCAAGCGTCGCGCCGCCACGAATAGCCTGCTGGACCTGGACGAGGCGGCCCTCGGTGCCGACTCCTGCAGCCTCGACGAGCGCGCGGGTCTCCTCGGGGGTGGGTGCTTCGCCGTCCCAGTGGAACTGCACGCCGCCCTTATCGATCGAGCGCAGGGCCTTTTGCAGCGCCTCGGTGTAGGAGCGGCCGATCGCCATGGCCTCGCCCACAGCCTTCATCGAGGTCGTGAGGGTCGGATCGGCGGCCGGGAACTTCTCGAAGGTGAAGCGCGGGACCTTGACGACGACGTAGTCGAGAGTCGGCTCGAACGAGGCCGGGGTCGAACCCGTGATGTCGTTCGGGATCTCGTCGAGCGTGTAGCCGGTGGCGAGGCGTGCGGCGATCTTCGCGATCGGGAAGCCCGTCGCCTTTCGAGGCCAGCGCGGACGAACGCGACACGCGCGGATTCATCTCGATGACGATGATGCGGCCCGTCTCGGGGTGGATCGCGAACTGGATGTTACAGCCGCCGGTGTCCACGCCCACGGCGCGGATGACGGCGATGCCGATGTCGCGCAGGCGCTGCATCTCGCGGTCGGTGAGGGTCAGCGCCGGAGCGACGGTGATCGAGTCACCCGTGTGCACGCCGACCGGGTCGACGTTCTCGATCGAACACACGACGACGACGTTGTCCGCCTTGTCGCGCATGAGCTCGAGCTCGTATTCCTTCCAGCCGAGGATCGACTCCTCGAGGAGAACCTCGGTCGTGATCGAGGCGGCCAGGCCTGGCTGGCAATGCGCTCGAGGTCTTCGGGGGTGTAAGCAAAACCGGAGCCGAGGCCACCCATCGTGAAGGAGGGGCGAACGACGAGGGGGGTAGCCAAGCTCGGCAGCGGCCGCGTGGCACTCCTCCATCGTGTGGGCGATGAAGGAACGGGCGACCTCGGCGCCGGAGCGCTCAACGATCTCCTTGAACTCCTCGCGGTCCTCACCGGCGCGAATCGCGTCGATGGACGCACCGATCAGCTCGACGTTGAAACGCTCGAGAACGCCCATTTCGGACAGTGCGACGGCCGTGTTCAGCGCCGTCTGGCCGCCCAGCGTGGGCAGCAGCGCGTCGGGGCGCTCCTTCTCGATGATCGAGGCCACGACCTCCGGGGTGATCGGCTCGACGTAGGTGGCGTCGGCGATACCCGGGTCGGTCATGATGGTCGCCGGGTTGGAGTTAACGAGGATGACGCGCAGGCCCTCCTCCTTCAGCACGCGGCATGCCTGCGTGCCCGAGTAGTCGAACTCGCACGCCTGGCCGATGACAATGGGGCCCGATCCGATGACGAGGACGGACGACAGATCGTTCCTGCGAGGCATCAGTGGGTCTCCTTAGCGGCAGCCATCAGGGAAATAAAACGATCGAAGAGCAGCTCGCCGTCATGCGGGCCTGCAGCTGCCTCGGGGTGGTACTGGACGGAGAAAGCGGGAATGTCCAGGGCGCGCAGGCCTTCGACGACGCCATCGTTGAGGCCGACGTGGGAGACCTCGACGCGCCCGTAGCGTCCCGATTCGAAGGGAGCGATCGAGGGCTCCCCCACCGGGGCATCCACCGCGAAGCCGTGGTTGTGAGCGGTGATCTCCACGCGGCCTGTGGCCACGTCCTTCACCGGCTGGTTGATGCCACGGTGACCATAGTCCAGCTTGTAGGTGCCGTAGCCGAGGGCGCGGCCAAAGAGCTGGTGCCCAAAGCAGATGCCGAAGTATGGGATGCCCGCGTCCAAAACGGCGCGCAGCACGCCGATTTCGCGGTCGGCCGTCGACGGGTCGCCGGGGCCGTTGGAGAAGAAGACGCCGTCCGGCTTGAGTGCCTCGATATCGGCGAAGGACACGGTGGAAGGCACCACGTAGACGCGCACTCCGCGCGCGGCCAGGTGGTAGGGCGTGCGCGACTTGATACCGAGGTCGACTGCAACGACGCGCGCGATGGGCTCCTTGCCCTCGAAGTCGCCGAGAGGCTCCACCACGTAGGTTTCGTCCGTCGACACCTCAGCGGCCAATGCCTGCCCGCTCATCGCGGGCGACTCGGCGACGATGCGCACGAGGGAGGCCACGGCCTCGTCACCCAGGTACTGCGCGCCCACGGGCAGCGCATCACCCGAGAAGATGCCGGCGCGCATGGCACCGCGCTCGCGGATGTGGCGGGTGATCGCACGCGTGTCGACGTCCGCGATGCCGACGATGCCCTGAGAGATCAGCTCGTCCTCCAGCTCGCGGCGCGAGCGCCAGTTAGAGGCGCGGCGGGCGGCGTCTCGCACGACGAAGCCCGCAACCCAGATTCGCGAGGACTCGGGATCCTCGTCGTTGACGCCGGTGTTACCGATGTGCGGGGCCGTCATGACGACGATCTGGCGGTGGTACGACGGGTCGGTGAGCGTCTCTGGTAGCCGGTCATGCCGGTCGAGAACACGATTTCGCCGAGCGTGCGGCCCCTCGCGCCCCACGCGCGGCCCATGAAAACGGTGCCGTCCTCCAGGACGAGCAGAGCGATATCGGACGTGGTCATCGGTCCTCCTTAGCAACCGGGGCGGCATCGACGACCGTGGGGACGCCGCCAAAAATCGTGTAGCGCACCTGTCCGGGCAGTTCCATACCGCGGAAGGGGCAGTTCGTGGAGCGCGTCCACTGCTTGGCCGGGTCGACCGTCACGCGGACGGTGGCGTCCACGAGGGTCACGTGTGCGGGGGCGCCGACGACGATGCCCTGGCCCTGCGATTCCACGCGGCCGATTCGGGCGGGAACCGTCGACATGACGCGGGCGACGTCCGCCCAGTCCATGCGGCCCGTGTTCACCATCGTCTCGATGAGGATCGGTAGCGCCGTCTCTAGGCCAGTCATGCCAAACGCGCCGGCCTGCCACTCGCAGTCCTTCATCTCGAGGGGATGCGGCGCGTGGTCCGTGCCGATGCAGTCGATCGTGCCGTCGGCCAGACCCTCACGCACTGCTTCGACGTCCTCGGCGCGGCGCAACGGCGGGTTCACCTTGTAGAGCGGGTCGTAGGTGGCGGCCAGCTGCTCGGTCAGGAGCAGGTGGTGAGGCGTGGCTTCGGCCGTAATGTCGACGCCCTGTGCCTTGCCCCAGCGCACGAGGTCGACCGAGCCCGCGGTCGACAGGTGACACACGTGCAGGCGCGAGCCGACGTGTTTGGCGAGCAGGATGTCGCGGGCGATGATTGCCTCCTCGGCGACCGCGGGCCAACCGGCCAGGCCGAGCTCGCCGGACAGCGTCGACTCGTTCATCTGAGCGCCCTCGGTGAGGGCGGGATCCTGGCTGTGCTGGGCGATCACGCCGCCGAAGCCCTTGACATATTCGAGGGCGCGGCGCATGAGGACGGGATCGGACACGCACTTGCCGTCGTCGGAGAAGACGCGGACCTGTGAGCGCGAACGGGCCATCGAGCCGAGCGATGCGAGGTGCTTGCCTTCCAAGCCCTTGGTGACGGCACCGACGGGACGCACCTCGACCCAGTCGGCCTCCTCGCCCAGGCGAAGCACCTGGTCGACGATTGCCGCGGTGTCCTGCGTGGGCGTCGTGTTGGCCATCGCGTGCACGGCCGTGTAGCCGCCGACGGCCGCCGCGCGCGTGCCGGTGAAGACGGTTTCGGCGTCCTCCCCGCCCGGCTGGCGCAGGTGGGTGTGAATGTCGACGAGGCCGGGCAGAGCGATGAGGCCTTCTGCGTCGATGACGCGCGGGTCGCGTACGGCGTCGCGAGCGTCGGCACCGATCGCGACGATGATGCCACCGGACAGCGCAATGTCGGTGGCTTCGCCGCCGAGCAGCGAGGCGCCGGTGATCAGGATGTCACGGGTCTGTTCAGTCATTGCTGTGTCCTTCCGATGCGAGGAGCAGGTAGAGGGCGGCCATGCGGATGCACACACCGTTCGACACTGTTCGACGATGACAGATTGGTCTGCGTCGGCTGCCTCAGCGCAGATTTCGAGGCCTCGGTTCATGGGGCCGGGATGCATAACGACGGCGCTGGGCGGCAGCGTTGCGAAGCGTGCGGGGGTCAGGCCGTACTCCGCGTGGTAGGCGCCGGGCGAGGGGGAAGAAACCGCCGCCCGCGCTCGACATGCGTTCGCGCTGCACGCGCAGCATCATGACCGCGTCGGGACCGGTCGCCAGGGCCTCGTCGAAGTTGTAGGAGGTGTCGCAGTTCCAGGTCTGGACGCCGATCGGCAGGAGTGTCGGGGGCGCGACAAGGGTGACGCGGGCACCCAGGAGCGTCAGAAGATCAACGTTGGAGCGCGCCACGCGCGAGTGGAGGACGTCGCCGACGATAATGACGTGGGCGCCGTCGAGGCCGGAGCCGGGGGCGGGTGTTCCGTCGTCGCCGAGCGACGGCGCGTAGTGACGACGCAGGGTCATTGCGTCAAGGAGTGCCTGCGTCGGATGCTGGTGGGTGCCGTCGCCTGCGTTGAGGACCGGCAGGTTCATCCAGCCGGCGTGCGCGAGACGGTGTGCGGCACCCGACGAGGAGTGGCGCACGATGACCGCGTCCGCTCCCATGGCCTCCAGCGTGAGCGCGGTGTCCTTGAGGGACTCGCCCTTGGAAACGGAGGAGCCGCGAGACTGGAAGTTAATGACGTCGGCGCTCAGGCGCTTGGCGGCGGTCTCAAAAGAGATGCGGGTTCGCGTCGAATCCTCAAAGAAGAGGTTGACGACAGTCTTGCCCTGAAGCGTCGGAAGCTTCTTCACGCCGTGGCGCTGAGTGGCGGCCATCTGCTCCGCTGTGTCGAGGATCAGAATCGCCTCCTCGCGCGTCAGGTCACGGATCGAAATGAGATGGCTCAGGCTCATCGTTTACAGGCCTTTCCCGAGAAGGACGCCATCGCGCCCGTCTGTTTCGTCGAGCAGAATGGTGACAATTTCGTCGCGGGAGGTCGGCAGGTTCTTACCGACGTAATCCGGGCGAATCGGAAGCTCGCGATGGCCTCGGTCGACGAGGACTGCGAGCTGAACGGCCGCGGGGCGACCGATACGAGTGAGAGCGTCGAGCGCAGCCTTGATGGTGCGGCCGGTGTACAGCACGTCGTCGACGAGGACGACCGTCTTGCCGTTAATCCCAGTGCGAGGAACCAGAGTCTCTTTCGGAGCCCTCAGGGGCTGAGAGGCCAGGTCGTCGCGGTACATCGTGGTGTCGATGATTGCGAGTTCCGCGTAGGTGCCGGAAACTTCGCGGATGCGATTGACGAGGCGGCGTGCCAACGTCGCGCCACGAGTGGGGATGCCTGCGATCACGAGATTATCGCTGCCACCGTTGCGTTCGACGATCTCATAGGCGATGCGTGTCAGGGAGCGTGCGACGTCGCCAATTCCCAATACTTCTTTGCCGCGCGATGCGCGATCTGCGTGCACTTCGGCCACGCGTACTCCTTCCCCGCCTCACGGGACGGTCATTAAAGGATCTGTCGTACGTCCATCCTACGCTCCTGATCAGACGTGAGTGTGACGCCTCCACGTGTGAAAGCCCACGTGGAATGGTCATGTGTGAAATCGGTGTCGAGCTGTTGGTCATTGCTTGACATGCGACGAGAAGGCTGCGGTGTCAAGAAAGCTGTGCGAACCATACCCGGTAGGGGTATAAGGCGATACCCCTACCGGGTACCACGTCTTTCCATGCCAGAATGCGAGCCCTTTGACAATGCAATGAAAGGGTGAAGCCCGGTAAAATTCAATCTGCGCCGTCGGCGCCGAAGAGACTTCACTAAAGAAAGGCCACACTATGACGATCGAACAGCTTCCCCACCCCGAGGTCCATGGTGGCGGCTGCGGCTGCGGCGAACACGACGTTGCCGTGCCGACCATTGATGCGACCGCTATCCCCCACCGTCTGCGCCATGCGGCCGTTCTCGGTGCTGCCCAGTCGATGAACGCCGGTGAGTCCTTCATCATCCGCGCACCGCACCTGCCTCGCCCGCTGCTCGCGCAGATCGCACAGCTGCCCGGCGAGTGGATCTTTTGAGGTCATCGTTGATGGCCCGGAGTTCTGGGACGTGCGTACGACGCGCCTGTCTCTGTGACACAGCCTCATGACATGGTGAAGGCCGACTCTCGCGAGAGTCGGCCTTCACCATCAGTATGAAGCGAGCGCTCAGTACTCCTCGAGGAGTTCGTCGAGCTCGTCTTCGACGCTGCCACCATCCAGCGGCTTGGCACCAGCGGGCAGAGAGCGTGCGGGCGCTTCCTGCGCGGGCAGCTCATCGTCGGACGATGACTCGGCCTCATCGGAAGCTCGGGCGTCCTCTTCCTCGGAGCTGCGACGCGACCACGCGGGGGACGCGAGATCCTTACGGATCGCGTCGAGAACCGCGTTCACGAACGACGGCGACGTATCGGTCGAGATCGATCGAACGATCGAAATGGCCTCGTCGATGACGATGATCGGCGACACATCGTCGTTTTCGAGCATCTCCCACACCGCCACACGCATGACCGCGAGGTCGACGGCAGCGATGCGATCCAAGCCGGGCACGCGAGCATGCGCCGAGATCAGCGAGTCGATGCGACGCAGATTGTCCGCCACGCCGGCGATGATCTGGATCGAGAACTCCGGGAGCGGAGTCTGGGCCGCGGTAATGACGCGGCGCTCGCGCAGGAGGTCGCGCAGCACGTCGGGGTTGGACCCCATGCCGCGCTGGTCGGCCTCGTAAACGACGTCGGCCGCGCGCTTGCGGGCCTTGGTGCGCGAGGTGAAGCGGTGCTGCTTCGACATTACTCGGTCACGCGACCCGAGTACGAGCCGTCGCGGGTGTCAACCTTGACGCGGGTGCCTTCCTCCATGAAGAGGGGAACCTGGATCTCGTAGCCGGTCTCGAGGGTCGCGGGCTTGGTGCCGGCGGAGGAACGGTCGCCCTGCAGGCCAGGCTCCGTGTGCGTGATCGTCAGGACGACGGTGGCGGGCAGCTCGACAAACAGGACGGTGCCGTCGTGCTGGGAGACGATAACGTCCTGGTTCTCCACCATGAAGTTGCGGGCGTCGCCCACGGTCTCGGCGGGAACGTTGATCTGCTCGTAGGTGGACTGATCCATGAAGACGTAGTCGGTGCCGTCCTGGTACAGGTACGTCATGTCGCGACGGTCGACGGTCGCGGTCTCGATCTTCAGGCCCGCGTTGAAGGTCTTGTCAACGGTCTTGCCGGACAGGACGTTCTTGATCTTGGTGCGCACGAAGGCCGGGCCCTTGCCGGGCTTCACGTGCTGGAATTCGACAACCTGCCAGAGCTGGCCGTCGATGACCATAACCAGGCCGTTCTTCAGATCATTGGTCGTTGCCACAGGGGTACCTCACTTGAGAAGGAATCAGTAATCAGGGGTCAGTTTACACGCGCGTGCGACCAAATCCGCGACTTCTTGCGGGGTGCGCGCACTCGTATCGACTGTTGTGTCGGCCACGGAGGCGTATACCTCGCGCGCTTGTTTCATCAGCTGGGTGAGCACGGCGCGGGGTGCACGAGGCCGACCGAGCGCGGAGCGCCGAGGCCTTCTCGGCGTGATACCGCGGAAAGGTCGGCGCTGAGTTCAATGACGAACGCGCCGTTTGCGCGCGCCCGCTCGATCGACGAGGCAGTGGCTGGGTCGAGCGGCGCAGAGGCACCGAGCGTGACAATGCCCTCGTCGAGGCTGAGGAGACGCGCGGCTTCTTCGCGCGCTGTGGCGGCCAGGCGCGGGTCGCGTCCGACCACGAGCGTGCGCATAGGTGCGCCCAGGCGTTCTTCGACGGCCTCGTCGACCTCGTAGAGCGGAAGTTCGTAGCGACGAGAAAGCTCGCGTCCAACGGTGGTTTTGCCGCAGCCCGTGACTCCGATCAACACGATGAGGCTCATGCGCAAATGCCAATCTGTGAGGCCGGAGCTGCCAGCTCCTGCGGATCGACGGAGACCGTCCCCGGGTTCACGATGCCGTCAAGGAGGACGAACCGCAGGACTCCGCGTCGCACTTTCTTGTCGGAGAGCATGATATGTGTGAGCTCGTCGAGAGTGCTTCCCTCGTAGCGGATGGGCAGTCCGACGCGGGAGAAGAGCTGGTCGTGGCGGGCAACATCGTCAGCGCTGAGCAGGCCCCTCGCCTGGGCCAAACGCGCGGCGAAACAACATCCAACTGCGACCGCATCGCCGTGGCGCCAGGTGTAGTCGTTCGCCCGCTCAATCGCGTGTGCGAGCGTGTGTCCGTAGTTGAGGATCTCGCGCAGGCCGCCCTCCGTCAGGTCGGCCGACACAACGCGGGCCTTCACGGCGATCGCGCGGGTCGTGATCTCTGCGAGCTGCTGGGCTGTTCGATTGGAGGAGCTCGCTCGGTTCGGTCTCCTCGACGATGCGCAGGATCTCGGGGTCGGCGATGAAACCGCACTTGATGACTTCGGCCACGCCGGCCGCCAGATCGGGCGTCGGGAGGCTCTCGAGGAGATCCATATCGGCAACCACGGACGTTGCCGGGTAGAACGAACCGACGAGGTTCTTTCCCGACCGACGTGTTGATTCCCGTCTTTCCGCCAACGGCCGCGTCAACCATGGCGAGGAGAGTGGTGGGAACGTTGATGAGGGTGATGCCGCGTAGCCACGTGGCAGCAACGAAACCAGCCATGTCGGTGGTTGCTCCCCCACCCATGGCGATGATCGCGTCTTTACGCCCGAGCTGAAGGCGCCCGCACTCATCCCACAGGGATGCAACGACGTCGATAGACTTTCCTGCCTCGGCATCGGGATGATCAGCAGTTGATGCGTCGATGCCCTGCTCACGCAGGTACTGTGCTAGGGCCTCGGCACGGTGAGAAAGAGGCCGCGCGTGAATGATGAGCACCTTGGTCGCGGCCTCATCGAGGGCCTCACGGATCGGCTCGAAGCCAAGCCCGTGTCCGACCGTGATGGTTGAGGGGTGTTCTCCGGTGACGCGGATAATCGTGCTCATGAGTGCTCCAACTGCAGGGCGATGGCAGTGACGACGTCGTCGACGGGGCCGGGTCCAGACTCGACAACAATGGTGGCGACGGCTCGGTAGTGTGGCTCGCGCTCGGTGCGCAGACGCGCGAGCGTCCCGGACGGATCCTCGGCCAGCAGCGGCCGATGCGTCTTCGAGGCGGTGCGACGAACGAGCTCCTCGTGGGGAGCATCAATGTAGACAACCGTGTGCCCAGACAGGAGCTCCCGAACTGCGGGAGTTGCCGCCGCTCCCCCACCCAGGGACACGACTGCCTCGTGCGCGAGTGCATCGGCGACTGCTGCGGTCTCTATCAGCCGAAATGCGGCTTCTCCGTCGGAAGCGAAAATATCGGCAATAGGACGGCCCTCGCGCTCGACGATCAGCGCATCGGTGTCGATGTGGGCGACACCGAGACGCTCGGCCAGGAGCCGTCCGACCTTGGACTTGCCCGCACCGGGCAAGCCCACGAGAACGACGGGCCCCTGAGCACTCATGCGCGCTCCCCCACCGCCGCGAGGTAAGCCTGAAGATTCCTGCGCATCTCGCCAACCGATCGACCGCCCGCGTGATCCGACAGGGCGTCGGCGAGCACGAGGGCCACCTCGGCCTCGGCGATCACTGCGCCGGGCACGACCTGGCAGGTGTCGGAGCGCTGGTGCAAGCCCACGGCCTCCTCGCCCGTTGCGAGGTCGACGCTGCGCAGCGCGTGCGGAACGGTCGAGATCGGCTTGAAAGCGGCACGCGCGACGATCGGCGCGCCGTTGGAGGTGCCGCCTTCGATGCCTCCGGCGTGGTTAGACGTACGAGTGAGATGACCGTCCTCGCCCCGCACGATCTCGTCGTGGGCCGCTGAGCCGAGCAGCGCGGCCTGCGCGAAACCGTCTCCGATTTCAACGCCCTTGACGGACTGGATCGACATGAGGGCGGCCGCCAGGCGCGCATCGAGGCGCTCGCGAGCGGTCACGTGAGTACCCAAGCCGACCGGAACGTCGTATGCGATAACTTCGGCGACGCCGCCAATTGTGTCGCCCGCCTGCTTGGCACCGTCGACGGCCGCCTCGAAGTGGGCGTTATCGCCGGATCAAGCGTGCGCATCGAGGCCTCGCACAGTGCCGCTTCGTCGTCGGGCGTGGGAGTCGACGAGGCCGTGGCACTGTGCGCTCCGACAGAGACGACGTGGGACACGAGACGAACGCCCGCGACCTGATCCAGGAGAGCTTCGGCGAGCACACCGAGTGCAACCCGCGCGGCGGTCTCGCGGGCGCTGGCGCGTTCAAGAACAGGGCGTGCCTCGGACAGGTCGTAGGACAGCATGCCGGGAAGATCCGCGTGACCGGGTCGAGGCCTCGTCAGCGGTCGATTACGAGCGATCTCGCGCTCGTCCCCCGTTCCCGCATCGATGAGAAGCGCCGACGGATCGACCGGATCGGCACTCATCACCGTCTCCCACTTGGGCCACTCGGAGTTACCAATGCGGATAGCCACCGGGGCACCGGTTGTGACTCCATGACGCACACCGGCCAGGATCGACACCTCGTCGGCCTCGAACTTCTGGCGCGCGCCGCGGCCATACCCGAGGCGCCGGCGCGCGAGGCCGCGGCGCAGGTCCTCGGTCGTCACATGCAAACCGGAAGGCAACCCCTCGATCGTTGCGAGCAGTGCGGGTCCGTGCGATTCACCGGCGGTCATCCATCTCAGCATGACTCCCAGTGTCCCACAAGCGACAAGCCTTGTGCGAAACGGCTCTCACGAGCTGAACGGTCACGACTGAGGCGTCTGATCCCCGTTCGTAGGGGCACCGGGTTCTGTCCCAAGAATGTCGATGACGACGCACAGCGTGTCGTCACCGGCGGCCAGGTCCGGAGGGATCGTGATGGCGAGTCGCGACCCCACCTTCTGGTCAACGAGAGCCGTCGCCAGACCCTTCATTGCCGTCCCCAGATTAATGACCTCGGGCACGCCGGTCTCCCACGTGGACACACGTACGGTGCCATCGGTCCAGCCGAGAACCGTGAACTGGGCGACGACCCGGTCGCCTTCGTGGACCTGCACCCCGTCACCCTTGATGAGGGTCTGGGTCGTGACGCCGCCGGGAAGTGTGTCAATGTGGCTGATGATCGGCCCGTCCGGGCTCATCTCGACGCTCATTGGGCCGACGCTGGCGTCGACCGACGTGCCGGTTGCGATCGACGGAAGAATATCGACGACGTCGACTTCGATGGTGTTCGGCGATCCGTCGCCCATCGTGATGGAACGGAATGCGAGCACACGTGTCCCCTCGCGCTTGCCGGTCACCAGACGCGAAAGGTCGTCATCGATCTGGCCGGAGCCGACAATGCCGAGGCTCATCTGAGGACGGCCAGATTCGGAGAGCATGCGTCCATTGGTTCCGTCGAAAGCGGTGACGGAGACGAGAACGGGTGAGCCTTCGGTGATCTCGCGACCGCTGCCTTCCTCGAGCACGCGCGCTTTGAAACCGTCGATCTCCAGCGGTGCCTTGATCTCGATGGTCGGTGTCGCACCAACGCGGCCGGACACGGTCACTCGGTCGAAGAGTGCGAGGCTCGGCGACTGCGTGGCGGCTTCGGGCACGCTCGCTTCGTCTGCAGAGGGACGGGGATGGAACGCCCACCAGGCAAGCCCGCCTCCCGCAGCGATGAGAACCGCCGCAAGCACAACGCGCAGCAGGATAACGGCACGTGAGGTGCCGCGGGAGCGCTGCGCACGCGCGGCCGCGCGCTGGGAGGATCCGCGTGCGCGGCTAACGGCACGGGACTCGGTGGACGGCGACTCGGGGCTCATGCGGGAATCGTAGGAGACTGAGCGTCGATCTGCGCGATGAGCGCGTCAACACGCGGGTCGGTCGTGGCTAACGGATCCTGCAAGGACAACGGAATCGTCGAAGACTCGTCGAGACGCACGTGCACCCAGTCGACGCTCAGGTCGGCACGGGCGTCTTCGGCGGCTGCGATGATACGTCCGCGCAAACTCGCGCGGGTGGACGCTGGTGGGATCGTTTGCGCGCGACGGACACCTTCGGCGGTCGTGAGGCGTCGCATGAGGCCCGCACGTTCCATTCGCTCCCACAGGCCGTCTGCGGTGATATCGGAGTACGACAGCTCGAGGCGCGCCACGCGCGGATCAGTAAGGCTCGCTCCACTCCTCGCGCAGTACGACGTGAGGAGCTTGTGCTTGATCGCGATGTCGAGCTCCGTGTCGATGCTGCTCCAGTCGCCGCTAGCGATGGCATCAATGCCTCGGCCCCACAGGTCGACGACGTAGGCGCGCATCGGATCCAGATCCGCGACGGGAATGCGGGTGAGCACGCGCTCGCGGATCTCTCGTTGCAGCGCGACGGCGCTGGTCGTGCGCCCATTGGCAAGCTCGAGGGGCGCTGAGCCAGACAGATCCGAGTTGACCTCGCGGATCGCACGCATCGGATCAGCGAGCGCCAGATCTTCGATCTGCAGCCCGTCCTCGATCGCATGGATGAGGAGCTCGGTCATCCCGACTTTCAGCGCAGTAGTCGGCTCGGCGACGTTCGTGTCGCCGACGATGACATGCATGCGTCGGTATGCGCCGGAATCAGCCAAGGCCTCGTCGCGCGTGTTAATAATCGGACGCGAGCGTGTGGTCGCCGAGGACACAGCGTCCCACATCTGATCGGCGCGCTGGGAGAACTGGAGGCGCGGAGATGCCGCAGCGGTGTTGATCCACCCGTTGCCGACCAGGATCTGGCGCGTCACGAAGAACGCGACGAGCGCATCGGCGACCTGACGGAAGTCGCGGCGTCGATGGAGAAGGTAGTTCTCGTGGCAGCCGTAGGAGTTGCCCTGTGAGTCCAGGTTGTTGCGGAACAGATGCAGGTGCAGGTCTGAGCCGAGCTCGGCCAGGGCCTCGTCTGCCTGGACGGCCAGATCCGCAAGCATGGAGGCGCCAGCGCGATCCTGCGCGAGTAAATCCTCCAGACGATCGCACTCGGCAGTCGCATACTCTGGGTGAGCGCCCACGTCGAGGTAGAGGCGCCCGCCGTTACGCAGGAACAGGTTCGACGAACGCCCCTGATGCAGGAGCGGCTCGAACAGCTGGCGGGCGGCGTGCTCGGCATCCATCGGGGCGCCCCCGCTCGGGGAGGCGGCCGTGAGCCCGTACTCCGTTTCGATGCCGAAAACTCGACGCCTCACGTCACTGGCCGCCCTTCTGGACGAAGCCCTGGACGAACGCTTCGGCGTTGGTTTCGAGAACGGAGTCGATCTCGTCGAGGAGGGAGTCGATCGACGAGGTGCGAGCCTGAACCTGGCCGGCCGCCTCGAGAGCGTCGTCTTCGGGGGTCGGGCCACCAGCAAAAATCTGATTCGACATTATTCGTTCTTCTTTCTGTCGTCGTTCATCGAGTAGATGTATCGCGTGCGTCGGGAAGCGGGAATCGGACAAGGTCCCCCTCGCCCGGGTCAAAGACGAGCGACGTCCATGACGCCTTCGCCAGGTCGGGTCGATGGGCGACGGCCCATCCGCGGACGTGAGCGCGAGTGTTCGTGGGTGCCACATCTGCGGCGCGCTCGACCTCCTCATCGGACACGAGACGGCGCACCATGCCGGCCTTCGCGAGTCGATAGACGAGGCCGTGGCTGAGACGCAGGTCAGCCCACTGCAGGTCGATGGCGGCCAGACGCGGATCGGTCCACTCGATCCCGGCGCGTTCCTTCTGTCGCTTGACAAGCTGGTACTTGCCCACCCATTCCACCTCGGTCGCCACCGAGAAAAGATCGGCGCGCATGCGAACAAGCACCGACTGCCACAGGGTGAGGATCTCGCGGTCGGCCGCCGTGGGCGTCGTTCCGGTTTCTTCAAAAGTGTCGAGCACCAGATCCAGGTACACCTGCTGAAGCTCCGCCGCCGTATAGGCACCGCCCGCGGTCGTCACCTTGTAGTCCAGGTCGGGATGATGCGACACGTTCCAGGTTTCCTGCACCGGATCGTCCATGACGATCGAATCCCAGCGCAGGTCCGTGCCCTGCTCGATTGCCCACAGGACGAGCGACGTCGTTCCGAAACGCAGGAAGGCCGAGACATCGAACATGTTGCCGTCTCCGCCGATCACGTGCAGTCGGCGGAACTGAGCCGGATTCGCATGCGGCTCGTCGCGCGTGTTGATGATCGGACGGTTGAAGGTGGTCTCCAGTCCGACTTCGTTTTCGACGAAGTCGGCTCGCTGGGACATCTGGAAGCCGGGAACCTCGCTCTTTTGCCCGCGTCCGACGCGGCCGGCCCCGCAAATGACGGGACGCGTCACCATGAAGGGCGTGAGACCTCGGACGATCGCATCGAGGTCCGTGATACGAGGCATCTGGTAGTTCTCGTGGGTGCCGTAGGCGGCACCCTTACCGTCCGTGTTGTTCTTGACAAGGACGATGGGTTCTTCGCCCTGTTCCTCCAGGCGTGCCATGACGCGCTGGGCGATAACCTCGCCGGCGCGGTCCCACAGGAGCGCATCGCGCGCACCGATCGTTTCGGGTGCGGAGTACTCGGGGTGCGCGTGGTCGACGTACAGGCGTGCGCCATTCGTGAGGACGGCGGTCGTCGCCGCTGGAAGGGCCAGTTCTTCGGGGGTCGGCCGAGCGACGCGTTCCGAACCGCCAGACGGTGCGAGGTGGTACGGATCGTCAGTAAGAAGCGACGGGTCGGCAGCCGCACGTGACATACGCATGCCGCGCAGATCGTTCAGCGGATCCTCCCCCGTGTAGTCCCAGCGGACGACGCCCGCGCCCTGGGCAGGCGTGCCATCGCGGCTGATCTCTCCGTACGTGGTGACAACCTTCGTCGACAGAGCGATCGGGTTTGCCCACGCGTCGCCCGGACGGTACACGCCGTACTCGGTCTCGGTACCAATAATGCGTTCGCTGCTCATTTCACCGTTCCAATCGGCTTCACGCTGATGATTTCCGGAGCCAGCCCGCTGGTGCGCGCCCAGTCTTCCGGCGAGGAGGTGGCCGCAAGCTCGAGAGACTCGTTCATCTCCTCGTGGACCCCGCGCAGCAGATGATCCATGCTCAGGCCAGTAGAGGCACCCGTCAACGCGTCCTTAATCGCGTACTTCTTGGCGCGTTCGACGATTCCGGCAATGAGTGCGCCGGACACGAGGTCGGACAGGTAGATGCGCTTGTGGTCACCATTCACGAGGGTTGCGAGGAAGAGCGCAGTCGTCTCGTTCCGCGCGTAGAGCGCGTCGACAGCTCGTTCGCTCATGCCCGCCACGGCCTCGTTAATGCCACCGAAACGCTCGATTTCCGAGGCGTGGATCGGCACCTGGGGCGTCAGATACTTCGAGAAGATGTCGAGGGCACCCGCGCGGTCGGGACGGTCCACGCGGATGCGCACGTCGAGGCGCCCCGGCCGCAACACGGCCGGATCGATCATGTCCGCGCGGTTGGATGCGCCGATGATGACGACGTTGTCGAGGGATTCGACGCCGTCCATCTCGGCGAGGAGCTGCGGAACGATCATCGTTTCGACGTCTGAGGACACGCCCGTGCCACGCGTACGGAACAGGGCCTCCATCTCGTCGAAGAAGATGACGACGGGAGTGTCGCCGGCTGCAAGGGTCCGCGCACGAGCGAAAATGGCGCGAATTTGGCGCTCGGTTTCGCCCACGAACTTGTTGAGCAGTTCCGGACCCTTGATCGACAGGAAGAACGTCGATGCTCCCCCGCGCTTCGACAGCGAGTTCGCGACGGCCTTCGCGATGAGGGTCTTGCCCGAGCCGGGAGGACCATACAGGAGAATGCCTTTGGGTGGACGCAGGCCAAACTGGCGGTACAGCTCGGGATGGTTGAAAGGCATCTCGATCGAGTCGCGCACCTGAGCGATCTGATCGTCGAGACCACCGATATCCTCGTACGTGACGTCGGGAACCTCGGGGGTGAGCAGCTGCTCGACATCCTCGCGCACAATGCGCTCGAACGCGATGCCCGAGCGGGCATCCACGACGAGGGAATCGCCGGGGCGCAGGTTTCCGTGGCGCAGAGGCCCGGCCAGCTCGAGCAGGGTCTCAGCGCCGCCTTCCGTCGCCACGAGCACGCGGTCTGCTCCAACCAGCTCAAGCACGGACACGACCTGCCCGCTGCGCGGGAAGTCATCCGCGGCGACGGCGATCATCGTGTCGTCAAGGCGCACCCACTGCCCGTACGACAGGTCGTTGACATCCAGCTTCGGGGCCACGGCGACACGCATACGCTTACCACCCGTGACGACCTCGATGTGACGCGACGCGGGGAATGCCCGCACGAACGTGGCCAGAGTCTGCGGAGGGCGCGACACGTCGGCCAGCTCGCCCTGCAGCCGAATCAACTCGGTGCGCGCTGTCGTCAGCGCGGTGGTGAGTCGGCCGTTCTTTTCCTCCAGCGATATCAGGCGCCGTTCGAGGGCCTGACGGGCTTCGACCTCACTCATCGGTTGCTGCCTCACGTCCCTCCGGCGCCCATGTGTCGGCCTGTGCAACGACGTCGCGGCGAACCTTGCGCACCTTCTTCTCTGAGTTGACGCGCTGACCGACCTTTTCCAGCGACCAATCCTGCTCGTCGTCCCACGCGCCGCCCTGGCCTTGCGCTGCCTTCGCCGGGCGCATTGAACGCTCCTGCGGCGTGACGCCGGGCGCGAGGAGGCGGGTGACAACCAGGAAACCGGTGTGAGCCACCATGCGATGCTCGGGGCGTACGGCGAGGCCGTCGAGGTGCCACTCGCGGCGCATATCCTCCCAGGCAATCGGGTCGGTGAAACGCTCGGAGGCACGCAGATCCTCGACGAGACGCGACATCTGGGTCACGGTCGCGACGTAGCACACGAGCACGCCGCCCGGAATCAGCGCATGGGTGATGGCATCGATGTTCTCCCACGGCGCGAGCATATCGAGCACGATGCGGTCGACGCTGCCTCGTTCGGCGGACCGCAGCACCTCGTCAACGTCACCGACGCGCAGGTCCCACGCGGGGTGACGGCGGCCGAACCACAGGTCGACGTTGGCAGCAGCGATATCAGCAAAGTCCTGGCGGCGCTCCACGGAGATAAGACGGCCCTGCGGGCCAACCGCATCCAGGAGAGCCATCGATAGCGCGCCGGAGCCAGCGCCGGCTTCGACGACGGTCGCGCCGGGGAAGATATCACCCATGTGGGTGATGACCCCAGCGTCCTTGGGGTAGACGACGGCGGCACCGCGGGGCATCGACATCACGTAGTCAACCTGAAGCGGGCGTAGGATCTGGAACTGGCGGCCTTCCTCCGTGACGATCACCTGGCCATCGGGACGGCCAATGACGTCGTTATGGTCGAATCCGCCGCGGTTGGACTGGAAACGACCCCCGCTCACAAGAATCACCTGGTGGAAGCGTCCCTTGGGGTCGCGAACCTGCACACGGTCGCCCTCGGAAAGGACGCCTCGGCGGGTGGGCTGGCCAAAATCGGTGGCCGACATCGAAGTATTACGCTGAATAGTCATTACGTAAAGGATAGCGCTTGCCACCTGCTGCGCCCATGGCAGGACACAGATGAGGGTGGGAGGGGTTAGCGTGGTATTCATGACAGACCTGATCACTCCTTCTGCTAACGAGCGCACGTGGGAACCCGCTCTTTCGGCCTCGCGAGCGAAGGAATACGAGCGATGCCCCCTGCAGTACCGCCTTCACGTCCTGGACGGGTACCGCGAACCGGAAACACGCGCGAAGGCGCTGGGAACGATCGTGCATGCGGTGCTGGAGAATCTGTTCGCTCTGCCTGCTCAAGAGCGCACGCCCGAAGCTGCGCGCGTCCAGGTGTGGCCACAATACGAGGCCCTGGCGTCGAAGAACCCGGAGGTTCCCGCGTTATTTCGTGACGATGCGGACCGCGATGCCTGGCTTGACGAGGCACGCGCGGTCATCGACGGGTACTTTGCGATTGAGCAGCCTCAGTGGATCGCGCCCGCAGCGCTCGAGCAGCGCGTGACAACGACGACATCGGGAGGCGTGCGTCTCCTCGGTTTCATCGACCGTGTGGACCGCGCCCCCGACGGGCGGCTGCGGGTCGTGGATTACAAGACCGGAAAGGCACCGGGCCCGCGTTACGTGGACGAGGCCCTGTACCAGCTGCGTTTCTACGCGCTGCTCCTCGCGCGCACGCAGGTGCTTCCTTCTCGCATGCAGCTCGTCTACCTGAAAGCCGGCCAGGTCATCACCTTCGATCCTGAGGCGGGCGATATCGCGAACTTTGAGCGTCACATTGACCAACTCTGGGACTCGATCGCCCGCGACATCGAGAATGACTCGTTCACACCGCGCAAGAATCCGCTGTGCAACTGGTGCGGGGTGCGAACGCTCTGCCCGGTGTTCGGTGGAACCACTCCCCCGCTCCCCGAGCAACATGCACGGTGGCTGTCGCGGACTCGGCTAGGCTAGACGCATGGACTTGAAGCAATGCGGCCGCACCGGGCTCTACCTGTCGGCTATTGGCATCGGCACGCTCACCTGGGGCCGTGACACCGACGGCCCCGAAGCGCTCGACATGCTGCGCCGTTTCGTCGACGCAGGCGGCAACCTTGTGGAATGTTCCGCGTCCCATGGCGACGGTATCGCGGTCGACATTTTGTCCGAGGCCATGTCAGCTGTGGGTCGCCACCGCGTGTCGGTGGCGTGGCGCGGCGGTGTGCGCCGAGCGTCCGAAGGCGCGTGGGTGAGCGCCGCGGGGCGCGGCGATCTGCTGCGCAGTCTCGATGATGCCCTCGCACGGTTGGACACGGACTACGTGGACGTGTGGATGGTCGAACCGCGCCCGGAGGTTCCCCTAGAGGAGACACTCGAGGCGGCAAGTGCAGCCTACCGCTCTGGCCGTGCACGCTACGTGGGCCTGTCGCGGGCGACGCATTGGCAGCTTGCCGAGGCCGTCACGCGCGGCGTGGTTGGTGCCAGCGCTCCGATCTCGGTGGTGGAGTTCCCCTTCTCGCTCGCCGATACCTCGCGCGGAGCGACGGTTGCCGAGCTGAGTGAACACGGGGTCGGCGTGATCGCCGCATCCGCGCTGGCCGGCGGTGCTCTGACGGGCAAGTACCGCCACTCCACGCCCGCGGATTCACGCGCTGCTTCACCTCATCTACGCCATCTGGTCGAGGGACACCTGACGGGTTCTGCGCGCGCCGTGATCGAGGCCGCCACGCGCGCGGGCGCGGGACTGGAGCGCTCGACGGGCGACGTTGCACTTGCATGGGTGCGCGATTATCCGGGAGTCACGAGTGCCCTCGTCGGTCCCCGCACGTTGCGCCAGTTGGAGACCCTGCTGGACTACACCGAGCCATTACCGGTGCCCATCCGGCAGGTGCTCTCCGAGGTGGCTCAGTAAGGCGCGCTTCACGCGATCGGGCCCACCCATCTATCCATCTATAACAGGCTGATAATCGAATCAGTCGTCGACTTCGATGAAGTCGTCGTCCTCATCATCCTCGTCGCCGTCTTCCTCATCGTCATCATCCTCGTCGAAATCGTCATCGTCATCCTCGGAGTCATCGAGAATATCGAACGGCAATTCCACGCCCAGCTGGGTGAAAAGAATGTCGTCGTAGGTGAAGAAGGCGTCGCGCAGTGCAAGCTCAGCTGCTTCGAGCGCGGCGTCGTCGGCCTCATCTCCATCGCGCGCGATGTCGAAGTGGTTTCGAAAGCGTTAAGCAGGCGCGTCAGCGCGCGGCGGGCATCTCCAGTCATGACAGTCATTCTATCGTGAGACGGCGCACTTTATCAGGGGAGGTTGAGCTGCGAACGGATAACGGACACCATCAGGTCCGTTCCCTTGATCTCAGCGGTCTGTTCCGCGCCGAGAATGCGGGTCTGGCCATCCGCGTCAAGCAGCTGCGACGCGCCCATGTTCGGACCGAGGGGCAGGATCACCCATTCCTTCGTCGGCTGGTAGATGGCGTCGGGCTTCTCCCCTTCGATCTGCGCGGTGATGTTCGCGATCACGACGCGGGCCTGCTGGCGCGCGGCATCGGCACGCTTCGATTCGCGCACGTCGGTGAGGTCGCCGACAGCATAGACGTTCGGGTGATCCACGACCTGCATGGTGCCATCGACGCGGATGGTACCGTTCGGGTTCATGACAGACTCGTAGTCGCTGCCGATCAGGAAGCCGGTGTTGGCGCGGGCACCGTAGCACTGGAACCACAGGTCGGCCTCGATGACGTCACCGTTCTTGGTTTCAACCATGAAGTGTCCGAGGTCGCCGACGTTCTGAGGGGGCAGGTAGGCCAGCTCCGAGCCGGTCACGACGCGTACGCCGAGGGTGCTCAGCTGCTCGCTGATCTCGTTGCGCAGAGCATCGGTGTATCCGGGGGTGCCCAGGATCTGATCGGAGGCCTCGACGATCGTGATGTCCAGGCCAGGGAAGGCGTTGGCGAGCTCGCCGGTCAGCTCAATGCCGACGGTGCCACCGCCAACAATCATGACTGAGCGGGCGCGGCCGAGGTTCTCGTGCAGCTGCTCAAGGCGCGCTTTGGCCACGGAGGAGCGGTAGGAGGAGTACTTCGCGGGGAACGGATAGGTCGATCCGGTCGCGAACACGACGTAGTCCGCCTCGATTGGGTCGTGGCCGAAGACGTGAACGGTCGTGCCATCAACACGCGAGACGGTGCCGCGCAGGACCTCGCCGCGGTGCAGCAGGTTTGTGTACGGCATAAAGATCGCATGTTCCCACACGGTGTCGACCGCGGCACGCAGCGCGGCTGCGTGGTGGACGAACTGGTCCTTCTGTTCGATGAGAACAACGTCCGCGAGGGGGTCCAGCCCCTTTGCGACCGTGACGCCTCCGTAACCTCCGCCGATGACTGCGACGCGTGCCATGTCTTTCCTCCTTATGAGTGAACCGCGTCTATTGTGTCACCTGGCGGGCACGAATGCGCGTGCTAGGGACCTTAGTCCGCGTCGTTAGTGTTCTCCCTTGTCTCCAGTCCGAGGCCTCGGGCGATATTGGGCGCGAAGAAGTTGGGGCCCTTGAGGACCTTTCCGTCATCGCGAAGCTTGACGGAGCCGTCGGGCATGAGCTTGGAAAGGTTCGAGGCCTGGACCTCGGCGAGCACAGAATCGAGATCCATGCCGGACTCAATCGCCATGCCGTAGATGACATAGATGAGGTCGGCGAGGGCATCGGCGGCCTCGATGACGTCGCGCTCGCCATCGTCCGCTGCGACTGCCTCGGCGGTGGCCGCCTCAATGATCGCGCGGGCGCGCGTGCCGTACACCGCTCCCACGAGTTCGGCGAACTCTTCGGCGATGAGGCTCATGCGCAATCCGAGACGCTCGTAGGACAGCGTCGGATCGTCGAAAGATCGAATCGGCACAGAGTACGTGCGGTGGAACTCCTGGACGAGTTCCATCGGACTGGGAGCGCCCTGCGCGGACGAGGTGGGGGTGTTCTTCTCGCTCATGCGTGATCCTTTCGAGACTGTTCCCAGGCCGTGGCCAGGATGTTCGTAAATGCGGTGATCGTTTGATGTCCGTCGACGAGGAACTGCGCGTCGAAGACGTACGTCGGGACGGCGGTGACACCCATGTGCATCGCTACCTGGAAGTCCGAATAGACGCGGGAGGCCCATTCCTCGTCGCCCACGGCGAGAGCAGCAAGCTCCGGTTCCATGCCAATGTCCTGTGCACACCCGATGAGGACCTCGGGGTGAGAGATGTCCAGGCCCATTTCGAAGTGCGCACGCATGATGGCCTCGGCGACCTTCAGCTGCAGCGAGGAAGGACCTGCCACCGTGTCGGCATCAATGTCAGCATCGTGCGCAGCCGCGATGACGCGGTGTGCGCGCGATGTCGGAGCGATGATGAGCTTATCGAAGTCGAAGCGAATGCCCTCGCGCACACCGACTGCCTGCATCCGTTCGTCAGATTCGCGCACTTCTTCGAGCGTCGCGGCACCGGATTCGACGAGGGCTACGACGCGTGGCTTGTCCACGGGGCCGTCAAGTTCCGGGTTCGAGAAGGAAAGCGTGCAGGTAGACCTCGACCTCGTCACGATGCTCGAATTTCTCGAGGGCTGTGCGCAGGTGCCTCAGCCCGAGATAGCTCCACGGGTCGCAGGTGTCGAGCCACATGTCGATACGCACGATGCCTCCTCACGGTTGATATGGAAAACCCCGGAGCCTTTCGGCTCCGGGGCATCTCGTGCGCGGAGGGGGACTTGAACCCCCACCCTCGTAAAATGAGGACTAGCACCTCAAGCTAGCGCGTCTGCCTATTCCGCCACCCGCGCAGGTGAGCGATGCGAACCGTTGCGATCCGCAAGCGAGTAGAAGCTTAACACGATGTCAGCGACATGCGCCAATCGAAACTAGGAGTCTTTTTCGTCGCCGCGCAGACGCGAGTCGAGAGTCGAGAAAACCTTGACAATGGAATCAATATCGGCTTCTGTCATGCCATCCAGGAGATACTCGCTGACGGTCTGCTGATGCAATTCTGTGGCAGCAAGCACAGTTTCGATTCCCTGGGTGGTGAGACACGCGTCGTAACCGCGGCGATCGACAGCGGACGGAATGCGCTCCACCCACCCGTCGCGCGACAGATTCGAGACGAGGTAAGTGACGCGCGACGGAGAATAAACGACGCGGTCAGCCAGCTCACCCATGCGTAGGCGATGGCCCGGCGCTCCCAGAGGGCCAACAGGATGTTGTAGTCGGGCATGGAAACCCCGTAGGTGCGCTTGAGGCGCGTCTCGAGAATGCCCTGCAGGCGCCCGGACGCCTCGAAGAAGACGCGCCATGCGGCAGCGCGCGCACTATTGGCCTGGACGATCGGCGTCAGTCGTGCTCGTGATTCCATGTCTCCCTCCTCGTGGTCGTGTCGGATGCTTCTCTCGGGATAATAGGGCATAGTGACTAAGAAAGCACCAACAACGCGGGGGAGCCACGTGTCTTTATCCATTTCTGTTGTCCTTTTTGACGTCGACGGAACGATTGTTGATTCCGCTCCTGCCGTCATGAGCGCATTTCGTGGCGCGCTGTCAGACTATGATTTGCCGATTCCCGACGATCAGCGGCTTCGCACGTATGTCGGCCCACCGCTATGGTACTCCTTCGGCGACCTGGGGTACGAGGGTGAACTCCTGGCCAACCTCGTGAGCCGCTATCGCGAGCGATATCAAGCTCACTTTCTTGATCCCGAGCCATTCCCCGGGGTCATTGATCTGCTCCATGAGCTTCACGATGCGGGTGTCCCGCTAGCGACTGCAACGTCGAAGCAGGCACCGATGGCTCAGGCTCAGATGTCACATCTCGGCCTGTCCAGTGTTTTTGATGTGATCGCAGGGGCGACCCCTGACCCTGCATCGAGCAAAGCAACCGTCATTCACGATGCCTTGACGCGCTTGGAGGAGCGCGGCGCTGATATCTCCTGTCCCGTCATCGTCGGCGACTCAATCTGGGACGTTCACGGTGCCAAGGAGGCCGACATTCCGGTAATCGGCGTTGGATGGGGCTACGCAACCGACGACGGCTTGGACGATGCGGATGCCGTGTGCGAGACGGTCGAAGACCTGCGCGCCTACCTCTTGGATGGCATGGCGAAGCACGCGCAGAGCGCTCGTTAGCGAAAGTCTCGGGAACGCACGTTGATGGGCAGGTCGACGGGAGTGACGCGGAAGGCTTGCACGTTAATCGCACCGTCGCCCCATTCGAGCGTCCCACGAACGAGGAGTGCATTCGACTCCAGGCATACGCGTCGAAACTTCTTCCACGCGCCCACCGACACGGAGACATTGACGAAACCTGTCTCGTCTTCAAGCGAGAGGAACGTGATTCCTCCGCCCGTGTGCGGGCGCTGTCGATGGGTGACGATTCCGGCGACGTCGACAATGCGTCCGGCCAGGTGCTGCCCCAGCTCGCCGGCCCGGAGGGCGCTAGCGGGCAGCGATCCGCGCACGTAGCTGAAAGGGTGCTCCCCAGAGGTTAACCCCGTCGTGGCGACATCCGATTGCATGCGTTCCGCCTCCGATAGTGAGGGCAAGTCGGGCACGCGCGAGCCCACCTCCGTGCCTGGAAGAAACGGCTGCCATTGACCGCCCCGAGCCTGTGGCTGCGCGAGTGCTCCCGCAGCCCACGCCCCCTCTCGCCTGCCCACCCCTAGACACTCGAGGGCACCGGCCATCGCGAGCTTTTCCATCGCGGAGGCGCTCACGTGGGCTCGCCGTGCGAGGTCCGCCTGGCTCGCAAACGCTCCCTGGCACCTGGCTTCGACGATGCGCTCGGAGGCCGCGCCCAGGCCTCGTACCTGATTCAGGCCGATGCGCACCGCGAGGTCGGCATCAACGTCGAGGGGAACGGTGCCGCGCGAGGGCAAAGACTCCGGACACCCCGGGCTGTAGGACTCCCCTGACTCGTCCTCGCTCACGCGTTGCACGCTCGCGTCGACGAGCGAATCGTTGACCGACGGACCGACCACGCGCACACCGTGTCTGCGGGCGTCCTGTACGAGGGTCGCGGGAGAATAGAAGCCCATCGGCTGGGAGGCCAGAATCGCGGCATAAAAGTGCTCAGGGGCGTGCACTTTCAGCCAGGACGAGGCGTACACGATGTGGGCAAACGAAAATGAATGAGACTCCGGGAATCCGAAGTCTGCAAAGCCCTTGAGCTGTTCGAAGATACGCTCGCGCGTGGGCGCGTCGATCCCTCGCTCTTTCATGCCGGCCATCAGGTCCCCCTTCAGGGCCTCCATGCGCTCGGGGCTGCGCTTAGCCCCCATCGCGCGACGCAGCTGATCGGCATGCGCTCCCGACAAGCCCGCCGCGTCTGTCGCGATGCGCATGAGCTGCTCCTGAAAGAGGGGGGACGCCGAGAGTCTGGCGCAGAGCAGGCTCAAGAAGCGGATGCAGATAGGTGACCTCCTCGCGTCCCGAGCGTCGCCGCAGATAGGGATTGACTGAGCGCCCCTGGATCGGCCCCGGTCGGATCAGAGCGACCTCCACGACAATGTCGTAGAAGCAGCGCGGTTTGAGCCTGGGAAGTGTGTTCATTTGCGCGCGCGACTCCACCTGAAAGACCCCAACCGTGTCGGCCGCGCACAGCAGGTCGTAGACCCTCGGATCCTCCTCCGGCAGTGTGTGCAGCCCCAGGGGTTGCCCCTCGCGTCCCCGTACTACTCGAGGTGCCCAGCCGCGTAGCTGATTCGAGGCATGACCCGCACGTTCACCGCCCGCCTGGAGCTCATCGAAAGCGACGCGCAACGCCGTCAGCATGCCGAGCGACAGTAGGTCAAACTTTCACGAGGCCGGCGTCCGCGCAGTCTTCCTTGTCCCATTGGAGGACCGTGCGTCCCGGCATCGCGGCCCAGACGACCGGGCAGATGCGCGACACCGGCTGATCGGTGAGCACCATGCCTCCCGAGTGAATCCCCATGTGCCGGGGAAGACGCGAAAGCGCGCGGGCCGCATCCCCAACGAGGGGTGGCACCTCTCCCCTGCCCTGGGACCAGGCTGTGGCCGTGCCGATCGGGTATCCGAGGGCACGCGCGACGTCTCGGATCGCTGAGCGCGGGCGGTACGTGATGACGTTCGCGACCTGGGCCGCGCGATCCCGCCCAAACGTGTCGTAGACGTACTGGATGACTTCTTCTCGGCGGCAGGCTTCGATGTCGACGTCTATATCCGGCGGCCCCGAGCGCGCATCGGATAAAAATCGCTCGAACAGCAGGTTGTGGCGCACCGCGTCCACCGCCGTGATTCCCAGGCAATAGCACACCGCTGAGTTGGCGGCGCTTCCCCTGCCCTGGCAGAGGATTCCGTTGCGGGCGCAAAAGTCGACGATCTCCTTGACGATCAGAAAGTAGCCCGCGAAGCCGAGTCGCTCAATGACCCCTAGCTCGTGATCGATCGTCTCCCATGCCCGAGGGTGGTGCGCGCGTGATCCGTAACGCGCACTCGCACCCTCGAAGGTGCAGTGCGCAAGCCAGCTGTCCGGGGTATGCCCGTCGGGAACCTGGGTACGCGGCAGGCGTGGAGCGACGAGGCGCAGGTCGAAAGCGCACGAGGCCGCGACCTCGCACGCGTTGTCAAGAGCCTGCGGGTGCGCCCCATGCAGTCGCGCCATCTCGGCGGGCGACCGCAAAAACGAACGGTGCGCCCCAGATGAGCCTCCGCCTCGTCCAAGGAGGAGCCCAAGCGGGTCGCCGCCAGAATGTCGCCGAGCGCCTGCTTCGAGGGCGACGACATGCGCGCCCCACTCGTTGCCACCAGGCGAGTTCCGCTCGCGCGCGCGAGCTCCGCGAGCACGTCCCCGACCTCGTCTTCGTCCCCGCGGGCCCCCTGCCATTCGACGAGCACATGGTCGCGGCCAAACGCGTCCACGAGTCCGTCCAGTACTCGGCGTGCGGACAGTGCGCCCCCCGCTCGCAGCGCGCGCATGAGCGGGCCCCGCCTGCCGCCGGTGAGGGCGACAAGGCCGCCGCCGGCCTCGCTCAGATTGACGAGGTCGTGGCGGGGTTTGCGCTGCCCGGGTTCGCTCAGCGCTCGCTCGCTCATGGCCCCACGAGATTGGCGTAGCCGCTGGGGCTGGCTGCCAGGATGGGAAGACGCATCCCCGGATCTTCCGCCCCGGGAGCGAGTCCCCACCCCGGCGCAGACGAACCCGCAACGATGCCCCTCAGGGCATCCCACGCGAGCGTCAACTCAGCGCCGTACACGATCGGCAGGCCGGCCGCTCGGGCGGCCATGGTCGTCTGGACCGTCGAGTACATGCCATCAACGTCGAGAATTGCGAGGGCGTCGAGGCCCAGGCGCGCAGCTTCTTCCACCATCCGCGCGGGTTCGTCGGTCCCGTCGAGAAAGGTGAAGGCGCTGTGTGCGTGCAGTTCTGCGTAGCGTCGTTCCGTGGTCACCCACCCATTATATAGAACATATGTTCGATAGCGATGGTGGGCATGTGCGTTGGCGCGTACGGATGGAGCGAACGGAGCGCCTCCCGCGACAGTCACAAGCCCTATGCTGGGAGCATGGAATCCATGCTCGCAGCGTCGCTTCACTCCCCCGGTGCCCTGGTGCTCGAGAAACGCCCCATCCCAGCACTTCGCCCGCGCGACGTTCTCCTGGCCGTCGAGGCAACAACGCTGTGCGGGACGGACCTGCGCATCGCGACGGGACAAAAGACGAACGGCGTCGCCCCGGGCGTGGTCCTCGGGCACGAAATCGCAGCACGCGTGTGGCGCATCGGAAGCGACCTCACCGCTGGGGTCGACGTTGCCACCCCGGGCACGCAGGTCGGACTCGCTCCGGAGATTGCCTGCGGGCGCTGCGTTCCCTGCACGAGCGGGCGCGCCAACGTGTGCGCGAATATGCGCCTGTTTGGAACGGGGGTCGATGGAGGCCTCGCGGACCTCATTGTCGTCCCCGAGGAAGCTCTCGCGTGCATCACCCCCGTCGCTCGCGACATCGCCCCACCTCACCTCGCGCTCGCGGAGCCGCTGTCCTGCTGCCTGCGCGCAACGTCGCGCCTGCCCATCGAAGCCGGCTCCCGCGTTCTCGTTGCGGGTACGGGCCCGATCGGGCTCATCCACTGCGCGCTCGCGGTGTCCGCCGGCGCACGCGTCATGGCGTGCGGACGACAGGCACGCCTAGAACCCGCGCGGGCGATGGGCGCTGAGGTGACGACCGCCACCCAGGGCGAGGAGCTTGTGCGTGAGGTCCTTGCTTGGACTGATGGCCTCGGAGCGGACGTCGTCATCATCGCAGTCGGCGACCCGGGCCTCGTCCCCATTGCCGCTCAGTGCGCCCGCATTGGCGGCCACGTTTCCTTCTTCGCAGGCTTCCCCGCGGGGACAATGGCTCAGATCGACCCAAACCTCGTGCACTACCGCGAACTAACCGTCAGCGGCAGCGCCAACGCGACCCTTGATGACTACGCGGCGGCCGTTGATGCGCTCTCAAGCGGACGCATCGACCTGTCGCCACTCATCACACACGAGTATGAGCTGTCCGACGTGCACGACGCCCTCGAGGCTGTTCGGACTCGCGCCGGCCTGAAGGTGGCCGTGCGCCCGAGGGGCGTGAGCGCGCCCTAGTCGAGGAGCCCACGCAGGTCCGCCTCACTGAGCCGAGCGCCCGTCCCGGTCCCGTTCATCACCGAGGAAATGAGCTGGCGCTTACGATCCTGGAGTTCCACGACCTTCGCTTCGATCGTATCCGTCGCGACCATTCGATAGACGTTCACTTTCTTCGTCTGACCGATGCGGTGTGCGCGATCGATTGCCTGCTCCTCGGCGGCAGGATTCCACCAGGGATCCATGACGTAGACGTAGTCCGCCTCGGTAAGGGTCAATCCGGAGCCGCCAGCCTTCAGGGAGATGAGGAAAACCTGGGCCTGACCCGAGCGGAACTTCTCGATGACCTCAGCGCGACCGCGTGTGGACCCGTCTAGCTGCACGACGGATATTCCACGGCGCTCCAGCATGTGTCGGATACGCTCCAGGAACGAGGTGAACTGGCTAAACACCAACGCCTGATGTCCGAGTGGCACGATCTCATCCAGGCGATCCGCCAGGTACTCGACTTTGCCGATCCCACGTGCGCATACGATTCTTCGACAAGAGCCGGATCGAGCGCTAGCTGGCGCAGCCTCGTGATCGACGCGAGCACGCTCATCCGGTTCGCATCCACATCGCGCAGCAGATCGAGAATCCGCGCACGCTCGCGCGCCAGGTACTGGTCGTAGATATGGCGGTGTTCCTTACCCAAATCGACGCGCACGATGTCGACGATCTTATCGGGCAGATCCGGAGCGACCTCCTCCTTCGTGCGACGCAGGACAAAGGGGGCAACATAGGCCGTCAAACGCCCGAGCATCGCCGGATCCGTGCCGTTTTCAATCGGCCTGCGCACCTGCTGCTGGAACGTCTCCCACGGGGGCAGGAGGCCGGGGCACGTCAAGGACAGCAACGACCACAGGTCTCCCAGCGAGTTTTCGATGGGGGTACCGGACACCGCCAACTTCCAGGGTGACTCAAGATCGCGAAGCGCGCGGTACGTGGCGGTGCGAGGGTTTTTCACTACCTGCGCTTCGTCGATGACAACTCCGCCGAGGCGCACCTGGCTCCACTGCTGCGCCTCCAGGCGGACGAGCGTGTAGGAGGTGACGACGATATCCGCGTCGGCAACCTCTTGCGCAATCGTTGTGCCGCGTCGAGTCGCCGTTTCGGTCACTCCTCGTACACGCAGATGCGGCGTGAATTGTCGGGACTGTTCGATCCACACGCCGACGACGGATGTCGGCGCGACGACGAGAACCGGCGTACCTCTTTCCTCAGACTTGTATGAGCGCAATGCCGCCACCGCCGACAGGATCTGAACGGTCTTACCCAGGCCCATGTCGTCAGCCAGAATTCCACCGATGCCACCGGACAGGCGAGCTGTCAACCATGCGTGCCCGCGCTGCTGGTACGGGCGCAGGATCGAACTCAACGACGACACCGGCGGCAAACCCTTATCCGCAGAGCGCTCGCGCAGCGGAACGATCCGTGTCCTCCACGCGTCGGCGATGCGTACGTGGTCTGATGCGCTCGCGAATAGGTCGACGATGCCGACCTGCATCGGCGTGAGCCTGATCCCCTCGCCGTCCCATCCCGCCAGGGTGCGCGCCTCCTCCAAGAGAGCCGCCAGCGATCGAATACGTTCCCCGTCGAGGCGAACCCACGTTCCCTCGACCTCGACGTAGTCCTGCCCGCCTGCGATCGCCTCGAGTGCGTCGCGCACGCTGATCGTCACGTGGCCGAGGCGCAGACGCACGTTGAGGTCGAACCAGTCGCGCTCGGCTGGATCAACGCTCACATCGACGTCGAAGCCGCCTTCTCGCACGTTAATCGAACGCACGTCATCCGCAACGTCCCACACGAGGCCATCGACGCCTTCGGAATCGACAATCGTGTCCAAGAATGCAGGAACGCGCCACGGAGACAGCCGCCCCGTTCTCGGAGGCGCGCTCCACAGGGTGGAGTCCAACCCGCGGCCCCACGACTCGACGCGCCCCACGATCTCGGCCACGGCTTCGTCCCCCAGGCAGTGGGCCACAGGAGTGCGCGAGCGTGACTCATCTGGCAATACTCGGCCCACCAGCGCACCACGACCCATTCCCCGTCGCGACGCACCGTGCCCACAAGGGACACATCCGGGCGAGCCTGAGCGTCAAAACTCCCATCGGAAGACGCCATCGAAAAACGCCTGAGGAGGGCGGGCAGCCACGTGCCACGAAACTGCGCGACATCGTCGACAGGAATGTGCAGGCCGCGATCGAGAGGAAAGCCATCGAGCGTTCCCAGCCCCTCGATGCGCGCGATCGCGCGCCCTCCATCCAGCAACAGCACGCTTGCGTCGCGGTCGATGCGCGGCCTCGTGATCACCTCGTCTCCGTTGCGCGCGACAACCATGACGTCAAGGCCGTCGGAACCTGAGCGCACATCAATGTCCGCGTCCCACGTCGCGTGCGAGAGCACCACCAACTCATCGGCCTCTGGCGAGGCGTAGAGCTCAACCCCAGCGCGCACGAGGCGCGACAGCCACGCGTAGGCATGCTCGCCCAGCGAGCTGAGCGTCACCTCCGTGCGCGAGTGCCACGAACGCGATTCGCGCGACAGACGGTAGCCCTCGCGCATGAGAGAAACATGCGTCGGATCCAAGCCATCCGTCACAGACGCCCACTGGGTCGCCGTCAGATCGAGCCACGAGGCTCGCTTCGTCGTCCACCCCGATGAGGAGCTACGGCGCAAAGGGATAAGAGATGGCTCGACGCCGGGATCATGCGCGTCAACGACGAGGGCTAGCGGCTCGCCCAGCCGGTCGCGGTCCGAGCCCAGCATCTGCTCGAGGACACGGCTCCACTCAGGCACGGAGCGCTGCTTGTCGCGGGCGTCTTCGCGTCCGATGATGAGCACCGCGACCGTATGCGGACAGTCACCGCGCAACGGGCACGCACACGTGAGGGAGGGACGCACAGCGCCCTGCGCGACGCGCGCGCGATAGGTCAGCCCTGCTTCCTTCACGCGCGCCTCGGCCTGCTCACCATCCTCGCTCCAGGAAAATTCCCGCACCGCGCCACCGCGCGCCAAACGCAGGCCGTTCGCCCACGCCGCCGGACCAACGAGGGCCATCATGTCGTCATCCGACAGTGAGGCCAGCGTGTGCGACAGAGATACCATCCTTTCAGTCTACGGCACCCACCCATCCCCAGCACCGGCTCACTGGACCAGCCCCTCGATCGCCCACTCCCCCTCCTTCCACACGAGGAGAACGTTCCCGTCCGTCCTCAAGCAGAGCCCTCATATAGGCCCGAGGCCGTTCCTGCGCCCACCAACGACCTCCCACAGGCCACGGCCCTTCCACGCGCGCGATAGCGACACGGCGCCCCCTCCCTGATGCGGATTGCGAGGCCTCACGCCCGATCACGAGGTAGGCGGGCGCAGCGCTCAAAGCCCCCCGATGGTCCACACGCACATCATCAAAGGTGCCCGATGCGCCAACGATCCTCACGCGTACAGGCTCGTCAAAGAGCGTCGCCGGGGGCTGAGCGATGCGCCCGTCCCACGCCCCCTCGCGCGGACGAAGGAGAGGCTCACTGCCCCATCTGGCCATCACAACACGGCTGCGCGGATCATATCCGCCCTGCACCCGCGGCATCAGGAGAGCATCTGGCCCCGCCATGCCCTGGATGCGCACGACGCTGCGCGAGACATCGCGCTCGCGGTCTGAGCGCCCCCACAACGCCGATGCGCTGCGCCCCACCCGCGGGTCACATGCGGTCACACGTATACAGGTCACTGCGCCTCTGGGACCTTCGACGCCCGAAGTCCACCCCGCGAGCGTCCACCGAACGCGCAGAGCAACGTCGTCGGATGCACACACGTCGCATCCGCTCCACGTGCGAGTGCGCTGGCCGCCCCCGCCATCCTCCACATCGATGCGCAGCGTTTGCGAGACGAGTCCGCCCTGCCCCAGCCTTTGAGACAGGTCTCGTGCGATGCGCCCAATGGGCACCATCATCGTGTCGATGGAATCTCCGCCCGCATCAATGATGCACTCCATCGTGATGTCTGGTTGAATGCGCCCGGCCAGCATGATGGCACTGTCGCCTCCGGAGGCGAGAGTCCAGAGCACGTCACCGACGTCACCGAAGCGCTCGCACACACGGCCTCGCCCCAGCGCCAGAAAATCCGCGCACGTGTGGACTCCCAGTCCTGTCAGTAGCTCAATGGCGTCAGCCGTTCTGTCAGTCATCGCGTTAGGAACGGCCCACAGGGCACGATGTAACGGGATGCGCCCCAGGAACGATCGGCTTTCTTCGGTAGGAACAATGCGTCCCTCGCGCGCCGCCTCCAGGGATGCGACCGGACCATCGGCAATGCCAACAAAACACTCAACACCGACGGCTTCTTCAATCGCCGACACGAGAGCCAAGGCGGCGGCCTCCTCACTCCCGTGCCAACGGGCGGGGCCGCGCGCCCGACACCTGGCCACCCCGGGGCGCACGCACTCCACCCCGGCCGCCACTGAATCGAAAGCATCGACAACGGCGCCAAACGCTCTGGCCTCACGATCGGGATCGCGAGGCAAACAGACGAGATCGGGACACACGTACGTCGCCTCTCGTATGCTCATGCCGCTCCTGACTCCGGCGCGCCGAGCAGCGCCGCTGGCAACCTCGACGCGTTCGCTATGCACGACAGCCCCAGCTCCACCCGGCGGTAGATCGACCACGAGGCAGTGGACGGGCCAATCGGGCACCCACACCACCATGTCACGCAACTAGACCACCAGCCGCATCCGTTGACGCACCCCATCGCGAGAGAGTCCCGGCCAGGGACGCAGTGTCACGATGGTGCGTCCCATCGATCGGGCCCGAGCGGCCAGGGTCCTCTGTTGCGCACTGGATAGTTCAGGAACGTCGAGGCAGACAACATCGCAGGCCTCTATCAGAAGGGAACACAGGTCCCCCACCCGGTGATCTTTCCCTGCGTTTAACACCAGAACACGGTCGAGGTCCATCCCCTGCTGCGAGGCCCATTCCCAGCCGATATCGCCCACTCCACACACGCCGATCCATCCCTCGGAGGGGCACACGTCGATCAGTAATCGGATGAGCTCGGCTCTGCCAGACGGCCCCAGAAGCACAGGAGAAGTACCCGTCTGCGTATGCTCGACATCGTCACGCGCGCGCAGTCCCAACAGCCTGTTCGGCGCGGTTCAACACGTCGCGCGCCGTCAGCAATCGCGCGTGCGCATCGGTCACGATTCCCCCTCCCAACAATAGAACATGTGTTCGATAGTGGAAGTGTAGAACCCTGCTCACACATCTGCGTCCCGAACGCCGATCGCGCGCGAATAGGTCACAATGGAAACACCAAGAAAAGGAGCACGCATGAACATCGACCAGCGCCCCCTTGCACCCAAGCCCCTACGAAGGCCTGGACGTTCCCACGTTCACACTGTCGTCGAGCGTTCTCACCGACGGCGCGCCAATGCCCGAGTCGGCGACCGCCGAGGCCGGATCCCTTTCCCCGGACCTCACGTGGCACGGCTTCCCCGAGGGCACGGCGAGCTTCATGCTGACCTGCTTTGACCCGGACGCCCCGATCCCCTCGGGTTGGTGGCACTGGGCAATTCTTGATATCCCTGCGTCCATGACCCACCTGGAGGCGGGCGCGGGCACATCCGACCTCATGCTGGACGGTCCGGCTTTCCATTTGCGCGGTGATGCGGGCGAGGCCTCCTACTTCGGAGCTGCTCCCCCCGTCGGTGACCGCCCCCACCGCTACGTATTCACGGTGCACGCCCTCGACACGGATTCGCTGGGGCTGGATGACGACGCAACCCCGGCCATGGCCTCGTTCGCGGCGCTCGAGCACACGATCGCACGCGCATCCCTGACCGTTACCCACCAGGCCTGAGGACCATGCTGCACATTATTTTTTGGGAGCCGGAAATCCCCGGCAATACGGGAGCCGCTATTCGCCCTGTCCGCATGCACGGGTTCCATGCTGCACCTTGTGAAGCCCCTGGGCTTCGACATGGATGACGCGAAGCTTCGCCGTGCGGGCCTGGATTACCACGACCTCGCGCACGTGAAGGTTCACGACTCCCTGGACGAGGCACTCGCTGATGTTCCGGGACGCGTCTGGGCGCTCACAGGCCACGCGACCACCATGTACTCCGATGTTTCCTACGCCGATGGAGACGGTCTCCTCTTCGGACGTGAGTCGGTAGGCCTCTCCGAGGACGCGATGCATCATCCGCGCGTGGAGGATCGCGTGCGCATCCAGATGGTCGAAGGGGTGCGCTCCCTCAACTTGGCCAACTCCGCGTCGATCGTCCTGTACGAGGCGTGGCGCCAGCTGGATTTCCCGAACGGCGTCTGACCCGACGATAGATATGCAATGAACGAGGCCCGGGTCGGATCACTCCTCCGGGCCTCGCTTGCTACGTATGTCGTTCGTTCAAGCAGTGGGTCAGTGTGCCCTCCACGGGGCGGACGGACGTTCGACCTGCTCTGCGAGCGAAACAATCCTGCGCGGGTTCGACCGCCACATCCAGACCAAGCCGATGATCGACGCAATGAGAGGTAGGTAGTAGAAATCGACACCAAAGCCGGTCCAAGCCGAGCGCGCCGAATTCAGCTCATCCAAGCCGAGCGACGCGACCCACAAAATGATAGGAATGGCGATCGACAGAGAGATCGTCACCCAACCAACCAGGCGCATGCGTCGCCCGTTGTGGGTGAGCGCCGTGGCCGCGATGAGATAGTCGATACCCGCGAGCAGCGCGACGATGCGCGGACCCCAGGGTTGTCCCTGCGCATGAAAAAGATCGAGGACAGCCGTCACGAGAATCCAGGCTCCGAGAAGCCAAAACAAAGCGATGATAATGCGGCCAAGTCCAAGCGACGGTGGGCGCTGATCGCGCGCGCCGACGGCCTCGTTCGTCGTGTCATGTCCGTGCACATGTCTGATCCTACCGACAGCGCTGTCGCGACGCATCGCATGAGGGAGGAGCACCACGCGCGGCCGTGTCGTGTGGCCTGAAGCACCGCGATGGAACACCGAGCTTCAGGACAGCGTTGCACAAACGTGGGACAATAGACCTATAAGGACCGTGAGGCCCGTCATGAAATCAACCATCTGAGCTTCGGCTCATCAGCGAGGAGTTTTAAACCTTGAGCGAATCGACCTACGACATCGTCATTCTGGGTGCGGGTTCCGGCGGCTACGCGACCGCCCTGCGCGCTGCGCAGCTGGGCATGAAGGTCGCCCTCATCGACGGCGATAAGGTGGGCGGCACTTGTCTGCACCGCGGCTGCATCCCCACCAAGGCGTACCTGCACGCCGCAGAGACGGCCGAGGCCGTGCGCGAGTCGTCCAAGTTCGGCGTTTCCTCCACCTTCAACGGCATCGACATGGCTCAGGTGGGCAAGTACCGCGACTCGATTATTTCCGGTCTGTACAAGGGCCTGCAGGGCCTGCTCAAGTCGCGCAACGTTGAGGTTATCTCCGGCTGGGGCCGCCTCGCCGATGCGAACACCATTGAGGTAAACGGCGAGCGCATCACCGGCCGCAACATCGTTCTGGCGACCGGCTCTTACTCGCGCTCGATCCCCGGCCTCGAGATCGGCGGCCGCGTAATCTCCTCCGACCAGGCCCTCCAGATGGACTGGGTTCCCTCCTCCGCCGTGATCCTCGGCGGCGGCGTCATCGGCCTCGAGTTCGCCTCCGTGTGGCGCAGCTTCGGTGCCGAGGTCACGATTATCGAGGCGCTGCCCCACCTCGCCAACAATGAGGACGAGGCCATTTCCAAGCAGCTCGAGCGCGCCTACCGTAAGCGCGGCATCAAGTTCCACACGAACACCCGCTTCGCCTCGGCTACGCAGAACGAGCAGGGCGTGCACGTGAGCACCGAAGACGGTAAGGCATTCGACGCTGATGTCCTTCTGGTCGCTGTCGGCCGCGGCCCCGTCACCGAGGGCCTGGGCTACGAGCAGGCCGGCATCACGCTGGATCGCGGCTTCGTCATCACCAACGATCGCCTGCACACCGGCGTCGGCAACGTCTACGCGGTCGGCGACATCGTTCCCGGCCTTCAGCTGGCACACCGCGGCTTCATGCAGGGCATCTTCGTCGCCGAGGAGATCGCCGGCCTGAACCCGACTATGCAGGCCGATATCAACATCCCGCGCGTGACCTTCTGCGAGCCGGAGATCGCCTCGGTCGGCATGACCGAAAAGCAGGCGCGCGAAAAGTTTGGAGACCAGGTGCGCACCGTCGAGTACAACCTTGCCGGCAATGGAAAGTCGTCTATCCTGGCCACATCGGGCATCATCAAGCTGGTCTCGGTTGAGGGCGGTCCGATCGTGGGCTTCCACGGCATCGGCGCGCGCATCGGCGAACAGATTGGTGAGGGCGAGCTCATGGTGAACTGGGAGGCGTACCCCTCCGACGTCGCTTCCCTGATCCACGCACACCCCAGCCAGAACGAGTCGCTCGGCGAAGCGGCTATGGCACTGGCGGGCAAGCCGCTCCACGTCCACAACTGACCAAAATTTTTTTATAGGAGAACACACATGGCAACTTCAGTGACCATGCCCGCTCTGGGCGAGTCTGTCACCGAGGGCACCGTCACCACGTGGCTCAAGCAGGTCGGCGACACCGTCGAGCTCGACGAGCCCATCGTTGAGGTGTCCACGGACAAGGTTGATTCCGAGGTCCCCTTCCCCGTGGCCGGCGTCCTGCTGGAAATCCTGGTCCCCGAGGATGAGACCGTCGAGGTCGGCACCGAGATCGCTCGCATCGGCGACGCATCCGAGGCGTCGGCGGCTCCTGCTGCTTCTGCAGCCGCCCCCGTTGCGGCACCGGCTGCCCCCGTTGCGGCACCCGTCGAAGCTCCGGCCGCTGCCCCTGCCGCCGCCCCCGCACAGGGCACCGAGGTCCGCATGCCCGCTCTGGGCGAGTCCGTCACCGAGGGCACCGTCACCACGTGGCTGAAGTCCGTGGGTGACGCCGTTGACGCCGACGAGCCGCTGCTCGAGGTGTCCACGGACAAGGTTGACTCCGAGGTCCCCTCCCCCGTCGCCGGTTTCCTCGCAGAGATCCGCGTCCCCGAGGATGAGACCGTCGAGGTCGGTACGGTCGTCGCGATCATTTCCTCGTCGGCTCCCTCTGCTGCTCCCGTTGCGCAGGCTGCGGCACCGGCGGCGCCTGCTGCCCCCACCGCTCCCGCAGCACCTGCTGCTCTTGCAGCACCGGTCGCCCGGCGGCTCCCTCCGCTCCGGTTGACCCGTTCCCGAACGCGTCGACGCTGGCCCAGACGGCTTCCGCGGCTCCGGTCGTTGAAACACCTGTCGCCGTGACCGGCTCCGCCTACGTCACCCCGATCGTTCGCAAGCTCGCCCGTGAACTTGGCGTCGATCTGGCTTCCGTGTCGGGCACCGGTGTTGGCGGCCGCGTTCGCCGCGAGGACATCGAGGCTGCCGCCGCTGCCGCTCGCGCCGCAGTCGCGGCACCCGCGGCTCCTGCAGCACCTGCGGCGCCCGCCGCACCGGCCGCCGCTGTCCGCGAGCCTTCACCGCTGCGTGGCACGACCGAAAAGATGTCGCGCCTGCGTCAGACGATCGCCCGCCGTATGGTCGAGTCGCTGCAGACCGCGGCTCAGCTGACCACGGTCATCGAGGTCGACGTGACGAAGGTCGCCGCGCTGCGCGCGCGTTCGAAGGATGCGTTCCTCGCCAAGCACGGCACCAAGCTGACGTTCCTGCCCTTCTTCGTGAAGGCCGCGACCGAGGCGCTCGCCTATCACCCGAAGATCAACGCGACCATCAACGACAAGGAGGTCACGTACTTCGACTACGAGCACGTGGGCATCGCCGTTGACACGCCGCGCGGTCTGCTCGTCCCGGTGATCAAGAACGCCGGAGACAAGGACATCGCCGGCATCGCTGCGTCGATCAATGATCTGGCTGCTCGTACTCGCGACTCGAAGATCGGCCCCGACGAGCTGTCCGGCTCGACGTTCACGGTGACCAACACCGGTTCGGGCGGCGCACTCTTCGATACGCCGGTCCTCAACATGCCGGAGACCGCGATCATGGGTGTCGGTACGATCGTGAAGCGTCCCGTCGTGATGAAGGGTGCCGACGGCGCCGATGTCATCGCGATTCGCTCGATGGTCTACCTGTCGCTGTCCTACGATCACCGCCTGGTTGATGGTGGGGATGCGTCGCGCTTCCTCATGGACGTGAAGAAGCGCCTGGAGGAAGGCGCGTTCGAGGCCGACCTCGGGCTCTGATCCTCACCGAACGTTGATGGGGTGGGCCTCGCACGAGGTCCACCCCATCACTGTCACTTTCACGAGCCACACAGTTGTCAGGCGTTATTGCGCCGCGGCACCACTTTGCTGTTCGGCAGGCTCTGCCTTCACGACCTTTCCTGACACCGGATCGACGCGCACGCGAAGGTCGGTCGCTTGCGGCTCCGTGCTTGCCTCACAAGTTCCCGCTCGGCATGTTTCCGAGGCGAGAACCGTCAGTGTAGCGCCGACATCGATAGCTCCCGGCTCACAGGCCAACACGGACACGTTATCGATCTGGGAGGACAACTGTGCGACGCGCACTCCGTCGCTTTGCATCGATGCGATACGCGTCTTGTCCTGATCGAGCAGCTCGCCGCCAAGAACGCTTTCGAGAGCCGTCGGATCACCGGCTACCACGGCCTCGTCGCGGGTGCGGATCGCGCGGTTAATCGTCTCCGAGAGCGCGGAAACATCGCATGCACTACCGGTCGACTGCTCGAGCGACTGCGAGGGATCGGCGTGGACAGGTGCCTCCCCTTGACCATCGCTCGAACCTACGTGCACCAGGCCGTAAGCCATGATGGACACGCCCGCAACGATTGCCACCAGCCCGACAGCAAGGACGCCCAACGCCCGGCGGTGGCCGTGGTGCCGGGACTGTTCCGGCCGTGTGTGTCAGGCGGCGCCAACACAGTTTCGTGCTCGGACCGACCATCTCTGCAGGTATCTTCGCGCAGTGCAGCCGCGCGCAGGTCGGCAATGACACGCTCGGGATCCACGGGCTCACGCGAAATCGGATGCTCGATCGGATCGTCAACGACGGGCGTCGCCTCTGCACGACAATCGTCGCGATCGTCAAAGCCAAGCTCAGCCAGCGCCTCATCCATGTGCAGAATGTGCGCGAGCTGACGCAGGCAGGCGCGATCAGCCTGCTGACCGATAAGGCCTTGACTCCACCCCGGGGTTCCGTCGTACTCTCCCAACTCGTCGATGAGATCGATGATGACCGCGCGCCCGGATGGTGTCACGATGATGTTGGAGGGGGACTTAAATCCCCGTGAACGATTCCGGCGCTGTGCAGAGCACTGACTCCAGCGGCAATGCCTTCGATGATCTGCCGGCGTGTGGCGATGGGACGCAAGTCAGGCGAGCCAATTTCCGCATCGAGAGGGCGTCCCGCCACATAGTCGTAGACGATTGCCCAGCGGCCGTCATCTGATCGCGCAACATCGCGCAGGGCAACAACGTGTCGCGACGTGATCGAGGCCCATGCCTTCCATCGCTCGAGGCAGCGCTCTCCATCTGCGCCAGCGCGCAACGACAACAGTGCTTCTCCCGCATCCGTGCGTGTACGCCACACGGGGCCAGACGCTCCGATGTGGAAGACTTGGCCAACGTCGTAACCGCCAATGTTCATACCGACATTGTCCAAAGCCACGCAATGTGATGCAACTCATTTCACAAAGTGCCTGATCGGACGGGTGGACTTTCGATCACCAATTGCACGTACAATAATGAGGCTATGAGTGAATCGAATCCCCCCCCGGCAAGAGGCGCTTCTACCAGAACGTCCTCGACGCGTACCGACTGACCAAACGCACCTACCCGGCACTTCCGTGGATGCTCCTCGGAACAGCTGCTGCGGTGATCGCCGTGTTCATGCTGGTGGCCTGGCTGACCAACATGTCATTCATTGGCTGGCTTGTCGTCGGCATTATGGGCTCGTTCACCGCAGCCCTCCTGCTGCTGAGCATTCTGACGCGCCGTGCACTGTACTCGCAGGTTGAGGATACTGCTGGCGCCGTGAAGGTTGCACTGTCCCAGATTCAGCGCGGCTGGGTGATTCCCGAGCAGCCGGTGGCATTCACTCGCGAACAGGACCTCGTGTGGCGCATCGTTGGCCGCGCCGGCGTCGTTCTCATTTCCGAGGGCCCCACGTCCCGCGTCCGCCCCCTCCTCCAGGCCGAGACGAAGCGCGTCACCAAGGTCATGCGCAACGTTCCCGTTCACCAGATCCAGGTGGGGCACGATGAGGGGCAGATCGCCCTGAAGGATCTGCAGCGCGAGTTGCGCAAGTTGAAGAACGTGCTGACCCCTGAGGAAGTCCCCCAGGTCTCCGCGCGCATCAACGCTCTCCGCTCGGGTGAGCCCCCCCATTCCGAAGGGCATCGACCCCCTGCGCGCCAAGCCGTCACGCCGCGCGCTTCGCGGTAACTGAGCTTTTTCAAGTGGGCAAGCACGTAGTGCTTGCCCACTTGTGTATCCACGATCCGAGACTCATTCGACATGCATAGTATGCACATGCTTGCATATTCATTACGCAATACCGAACGAATCATGATATCGAGGAACATAATCATGCACACCAAGAAGATTCTCGCCGCACTCACCCTGGCCAGCACTACGGCTGCCATGGCCGCATGCGCAGACCCGACGACGAGCACGAGCACCGCCGATGCGACGACGGGGGCGACCACGTCGACCACCTCGCATTACGACGTCTCATCGATCCCAACCGTCGACGAGATTGCAGCACTTGTTCCCGACGACATCAAGAAGCGGGGCACCCTGCGTAACGGAGCGTCTACCGGATATGCGCCCGCGGAGTACATGGATACCGACGGGCAGACCCCCATCGGCTACGACATCGACATCAATAAAGCGCTCGCCAAGGTTATGGGCCTGAACGCCGGAGAAACAAAGCACTCCGAATTTCCGACGATCATCCCTGCCCTCGGGACGAAGTTCGACGTGGGCATCTCCTCGTTCACCATTACTTCCGAGCGTGAACAGCAGGTCAACATGGTGTCCTACCTAAACGTCGGATCCGCCTGGGGCGTCGCCGCTGGCAATCCGAAGAATTTCGACCCGTCTGATCCGTGCGGAGCGACAATCGCGGTTCAGACCGGCACGGCTCAGGAAGAATACGCGGCGACCCTCTCCGACGAGTGTGTCGCAGCCGGCAAGAGCAAGATCACGGTCATGCCTCACGAGCTGCAGACGGATATTGCCACCAAGCTGATCGGCGGCCAGTACGACGCAACCCTCGCGGACTCGACAGTCATTGGCTACACGAGCGCACAGTCTGCCGGAAAGATCGAGCAGCTGGGCGACACCTTCGAGTCGGCCCCTCAGGGCGTCGCAGTCGCAAAGGATGACGCACAGCTCACCGAGGCAGTCCAAAAGGCCATGCAGTACCTCATGGACAACGGCTACCTGAACGACATTTTGGCCACCTATGGCGCTGAGAATGCAGCGCTGACGACCGCCACACTCAACCCGAGCGTCAACTGACTCGTGATACGCGGCGCATAATATGCATTAAAATGCATATGGGTGCATAATAGTAGCAATCACGGGCTGAAGCCCACTCCCATCGGAAGGCACATCATGACAATCTCGAAGGCACACGCCCTCATCGTCCTCGCAGCCGCAGCTGCTCTCCCCCTCGCCGCCTGCGCAGACCCGACGTCGACCAGCTCGTCGACGAGCGGAACGGACAACTCCACGGCAGCGGCAACCACGGCCTCGTACGACGTGTCGAAGATCCCGACCGTCGACGAAATCGCCGCCCTGGTTCCCGACGATGTCAAGGAACGTGGCACGCTGCGTAACGGTGCCTCCGCCGACTACGCGCCCGCGGAGTTCCTCGGTGACGATTCGCAGACTCCTCAGGGCTATGACGTCGACATCAACAAGGCGCTTGCCAAGGTCATGGGCCTGAACGAGGGAACCACCAACCACGCCGAGTTCCCGACTATTATTCCGGCGCTTGGCACGAAGTTCGACGTGGGCATCTCCTCCTTCACGATCACCTCCGAACGCGAGGAGCAGGCAAACCTCGTCTCCTACGTTCAGGTAGGCTCCGCCTACGAGCGTCGCCGCGGGCAACCCAAAGAACTTCGATCCGACCGACCCGTGTGGTAAGACCATCGGCGTGCAGACCGGCACCGCGCAGGAAGACTACGCGAACGAGCTGTCGGAGAAGTGCGTCGCCGACGGCAAGGACAAGATCACGATCATGCCGCACGACCTGCAGACTGACATCACCACGAAGGTTATCGGCGGCCAGTACGACGCCACCTTCGCAGACTCCACAGTCATCGGCTACACCACCAACCCTGTCCGGCGGCAAGATCGAGCAGGTCGGCGACGTCGTCGAGTCCGACCCCGCAGGGCGTGGCCATCAACAAGAACGACGAGCAGCTGACGCAAGCTGTCCAGAAGGCCATGCAGTACCTGATGGACAACGGCTACCTGACTGACATTCTGGCGAAGTACGGCGCGCAGGACGCCGCACTGACCACCGCCGAGCTGAACCCTGCGACGAACGACTGAGGATCTCATGGCAACCATCAAAGACGGCGTTGAGCTGATCGACGCGAAACCGGTCCCCCGCCCGGGGAGGTGGGCGAGCGCGATCGTCGTGGCAATCCTCGCGGCAATGGCAGCCCATGCGCTGGTGACGAACGAAAACTTCCAGTGGCAGGTCGTGTTCCAGTGGCTGTTCTCGCGTTCGATCATGCAGGGCGTGCTCTTCACGATCATCCTGACGATCCTCGCGATGGTGGTGGGCACCGCGCTCGCCATCACGATGGCAATCATGCGTCAGTCGGTGAATCCGGTCCTGCGCTGGGTGGCGATGGCCTACATCTGGTTCTTCCGCGGAACCCCAATCTACACGCAGCTGATTTTCTGGTCACTGCTGCCCACTCTGTACCCGAAGCTCTCCATCGGCGTACCGTTCCTCGGCTCGCTGTGGGGCTGTGAGCTGACGTTTGATACTGCCACGTACTTCACGCCGTTCTGGATGGCATTCATCGGCTTGGGCCTGAACGAAGGCGCATACCTCGCCGAGATCATGCGTGCGGGCCTGCTGAGCGTGTCGAAGGGCCAGTGGGAGGCCGCCACCGCGCTGGGGATGCCGCGCGGAACGATCTTCCGTCGCATTATCCTGCCCCAGGCGATGCGCGTGATTGTGCCGCCGATCGGCAACGAGACGATTTCGATGCTCAAGACGACGTCCCTGGTGTCGGCAATTCCCTTTACTCTCGAACTCACGTTCATCGCGCGTCAGCGCGGCCAGGCGACGTTCGCTCCCGTGCCGCTCCTGATCGCGGCTGCGATTTGGTACCTCGTCATCACGAGCCTCCTGATGTGGATTCAGTCCTTCATCGAGAAGTACTACGGTAAGGGTTTCGAGCGCCGCGAGAACGCCAGCGCTCACTCCCCCACATCGTCTCCCTCCGATGACGATGACGAGTCCACGGCCACCAAGCTTAAGTTTATGGATGTGACACCATGACGACCACGACGACGCCGATGGTCTCCGTTCGCGGAGTCCACAAGTTCTTCGGCGACCTGCATGTCCTGCGGGGTATCGACCTGGACATCGCTTCCGGCGAGGTCTGCGTCATCCTCGGTCCCTCGGGTTCGGGTAAGTCGACGCTCCTGCGCTGCCTGAACATGCTCGAGGACATTAGCGCCGGCCGCGTGTACGTCGACGGTGAGCTGCTCGGCTACCGCGAGGGCAAGGATGGCGTGCTGCATGAGCGACGCGATGAGGAGATCGCTGCTCAGCGTTCTCGTATCGGCATGGTGTTCCAGCGCTTCAACCTCTTCCCGCACAAGACGGCGCTAGAAAACGTGATGGAGGCGCCCGTTCAGGTGCTCAAGCGGTCGAAGAGCGAAGCGCGCGCGCAGGCTCTCGAGCTGCTTGACCGAGTGGGACTGGCTGATCGCGCAGACCACTACCCTGCCGAGCTGTCCGGCGGCCAGCAGCAGCGCGTGGCCATCGCCCGTGCGCTCGCCATGGATCCGGAGATCATGCTGTTTGACGAGCCGACCTCAGCGCTCGATCCCGAGCTTGTCGGTGAGGTGCTCCAGGTTATGCAGGACCTGGCCGCATCGGGCATGACGATGGCGGTCGTCACCCACGAGATTGGGTTTGCTCGCGAGGTCGCCGATCAGGTCGTCTTTATGGATGGCGGCGTCATCGTCGAGGCCGGAGCTCCCTCCGAGGTCATCGATAACCCGAAGTCCGAGCGAACCAAGGAGTTCTTCTCCAAGGTTCTGTGAGTTCCCAACGACGAGGCCGGGGCTGGTGTGTTCCAGCCCCGGCCTTTGTCGTACCTGCCGTGAAGCGGCCGAGACGACGCCGTCAGGTGAGGGTAACGAGATCCAGATAGCTGTCGTCCCACAGGTCCTCATCGGCGTCAGGCAAGAGCAGGACGCGCTCGGGGTTGAGCGCCGTGACAGCGCCGGGATCGTGCGTCACGAGGATGACGGCGCCCTCGTAGTCACGCAGGGCCGCGAGGATCTCTTCGCGTGATGCAGGGTCGAGGTTGTTGGTCGGCTCATCGAGAAGCAGGACGTTTGCGCCCGAGACAACGAGTGTCGCTAAAGCGAGTCGGGTCTTCTCACCGCCGGAGAGCACCGACACGGGCTTTTCGACGTCGTCGCCTTGAAAGAGGAACTGGCCGAGAATATTGCGCACGTGGGTGTCGTCGAGGGTGGGAGCCGCCTCGGCCATGTTTTCGCGGATCGTGCGGGTCTCGTCGAGTGTCTCATGCTCCTGGGCGTAGTAGCCCAGCTTGAGTCCGTGCCCGGGCACGACGCGACCGGAGTCCGGCTCCTCGATGCCGGACAGGAGGCGCAGGAGCGTCGTCTTGCCGGCGCCGTTGAGGCCGAGGACGACGACTTTGGAACCGCGATCGATCGCGAGGTCTACGCCCGTAAACACTTCAAGAGAACCGTAGGACTTCGACAGCCCTTCAGCGGTGAGGGGAACGCGACCCGACGGCACCGGGTCGGGAAAGCGCAGGCGCGCGACCTTGTCCTGGACGATCTCGGAACCCGCTTGGGCGAACAGCTCTTCGGCGCGGCGCAGCATCTGCTGTGCGGCGACGGCCTTCGTGGCTTTCGCGCGCATTTTCTCACCCTGAGCCTTGAGGTGTTCGGCCTTCTTCAACGCGTTCGCCCGTTCCTTGCGGCGACGACGCTCGTCTTCCTCGCGTTGCTTGAGGTAGGCCGACCACCCAAGGTGATAGATGTCGATCTGCGCGCGGTTTGCATCGAGGTAGAAGACCTGGTTGACAGTGTCGCCCAGCAGCTTGACGTCGTGCGAAATGATCATGACGCCGCCGGGGAAGGTCTTGATCCAGTCGCGCAGCCAGACGATCGAATCGTGATCGAGGTGGTTTGTGGGTTCGTCGAGGAGCAGCACGTCCGCGTCGGAGAACAGCACGCGGGCGAGTTCGACCCGTCGGCGCTGACCACCGGAGAGGGTATCGAGGGTCTGATCGAGCACCCGGTCTTCAAGCCCCAGCGAGTGTGCGATCTGGGCCGCCTCGGCGTTGGCTGCCCAACCACCGGAGTTCGTAAACTGCTGGTCGAGCTTCACGTAACGTTCCATGGCGCGCTGCTGACGAGCGCCTCGGTCGTGGACATCTCGTGTTCGGCCTTGCGGATGCGCGCGATGATGGAGTCGATGCCGCGCACCGAGATGATGCGGTCGCGGGCCTTCATCGACGGATCACCCACGTGCGTGTCCTGCGCCAGGTAACCGACCGTACCGTTCGACGTGATTGTGCCGGTGTACTCGGCCGCTCCCCCGCGGTCGGCTTCGCCGGCGAGCAGCCTCATCGTCGTCGTCTTGCCCGCGCCGTTGCGGCCGACGAGGCCGATACACATACCTTTGTCGATACGGAAGCTCGCGTGGTTGACGAGCTCGCGAGGACCGATGCGCAACGAAAAATCCTGGACGTTAATCACGATCCAAGAGTAGAGGGAGGGGTGCGTGTGGGCGAATCAACCCGCCTGTGAGGCGGCGCTGTTGCGCATGATCACGCAAGAAGCGGGCACAATGGGTGTCGTAATTAACCGATATCTACTCAGCTTTGTGAGGTTTCCTCCCATGTCCGATAGCCCGGTCCCGTCTGGATCGGCGCGCCCCGCGCGCGCCCTCGACATCATTTCGGTCGCATTCGTCGCGTTGCTTCTTATTTCCAATATCGCCGCGACGAAGGCGTTCATGGTGGGTTCATCCACCCACTATTTGATTTCGATGGGGGTGCGATTCTCTTCCCTCTGACCTACATCATCGGTGACGTGCTCTCGGAGGTGTACGGTTTTGCTCGGGCTAAGCGCGTCATCATCATGGGATTCGTGGCCTCCCTGTTGGCCTCGCTCACTTTCTTTGTCGTGCAGTATCTGCCTCCGGCCCCCGATTACGAAAACCAGGACGCTTTTGCCGCGGTCCTCGGCGTCGTGTGGCGCGCGGTTGTGGCGTCGCTTGTTGGCTACCTGGCGGGCCAGCTGCTGAACTCCTACGTGCTCGTGTGGATTCGCCGCCGCTGGGGTGCGAAGCACCTGTGGGCGCGGCTCATCGGCTCGACGATCGTCGGCGAGGCAGCCGACACGATCCTGTTCTGCACGATTCTCTTCTACGGCGAAATGACTCTGGGCAACTTCATCAACTACACCGTCACCGGCTACTTCTACAAGGTGCTGCTTGAGGTCATCCTGCTTCCGCTGACGTACCCGGTCATCGCGGCCATTCGGCGCACGGAGGGACTGAAGAAGGACGAGGTCTTCGACCGATGAATGAGAACTGGCTGTCCGCTCCCGACCCCGAGCAGCTCACGCCTTTTGAGCCCCCGGCCTCGGAGGGAGCGCACGATCCCGATAGAGGCTTCACGATCGGGCACCGAATGGAGTCCCACGGAGGCCTCGGGCGCACCGGCGTCATCCACACCGCGCACGGGACGATCGCGACCCCCGCGTTCATTCCCGTCGGCACGAAAGCCAACGTCAAGGCCCTCACGCCCGAGATGGTGCGCTCGCTGGGAGCGCAGGCTGTCCTCGCGAACGCCTACCACCTGTACCTGCAGCCGGGATCCGACATCGTCGACGAGGCTGGCGGTTTCGCCTCCTTCATGAACTGGTCCGGCCCCACCTACACCGATTCCGGTGGCTTCCAGGTTCTGTCTCTTGGAGCCGGCTTCAAGAAGGTCTTGTCGCAGGAGTTCTCCGGGCAGGCCGACCCAACCGACCCCGCCGTTCAGATGCAGGCCATCAAGGCGTCCAACGCGGTCGTCGACGACGACGGCGTCATCTTCTCGAGCCACATCGATGGTACGAAGCATCGCTTCAACCCCGAGGTGTCGATGGGGATCCAGCATCAGCTCGGCTCCGACATCATGTTTGCCTTCGATGAGCTGACGAGCCTGCTGCACCCGCGCTCCTACCAGGAGGAGTCTCTCGAGCGCACCCACGCGTGGGCCGCGCGATGCCTCGCCGAGCACAAGCGCCTCACCGAGGAACGTGCTCACAAGCCGTATCAACAGCTGTGGGGTGTCATCCAGGGTGCCCAGTGGGAGGACCTGCGTCGAGCGGCCGCGCGCACGATGGCGGACATGGAGGTTGACGGTCAGCGCTTTGACGGATTCGGCGTCGGTGGTGCCCTCGAGAAGGAAAACCTCGGGACGATCGTCTCGTGGGTCTGTGAGGAGCTGGGCGAGGATCGTCCCCGCCACCTTCTGGGCATTTCTGAGCCTGAGGACCTGTTCGCTGGCGTCGCAGCCGGTGCCGACACCTTCGACTGCGTCAATCCTTCGCGCGTCGCGCGTAACGCCGCGATCTACACGCCAGACGGGCGTTTCAACATTACGAATGCGCGTTTCAAGAGGGATTTCACGCCCCTTGTCGACGGCTGCGGGTGCTACACCTGCACCCACTACACCCGCGCGTACATTCATCATCTGTTCAAGGCGAAGGAGATCCTGTCGGCAACGCTCGCGACCATCCACAACGAGTGGTTTACACTGCGTCTCGTCGATGGAATCCGCGCATCGATCATCAACGGGTGCTTTGACGAGTTCCGTTCCGACATGCTCGGCCGTTACGAGGCCGGGTGCCGCCGCTGAAAGTGTGGAGCAACCATGAGTTTCAATGACAACATCCGTTTGGATCCCTCGCGCGTTGGTACGTCCGGCGCGGGGCGGAAGATCGCGGGTGCGGGCGGTGGCTCGCTGCTCGGTGTTCTCTTGATCCTCGGGTTCTCCTACTTCACCGGCATTGATCTGACGGGCCTACTGTCGGCATCGCCTGACACGTCGTCAACCTCGTCTTCGGCGGTCGATACGTCTACCTGCCAGACGGGACAGGACGCCAACACTCGCGTTGAGTGCCGGATGGTCGCCACTGCGCAGTCCCTCGACGCGGTGTGGAAGACCCAGCTGGCGGCCCAGGACGCGGGCGTCGCGTACCAGCTGCCCGATTTCCAGATCTTCACGAACTCCGTCTCCACCGCATGTGGTAACGCGACGAGCGCCGTGGGCCCGTTCTACTGCCCCGGAGATTCGACGGTGTACCTCGACCTCGGGTTCTTCGACGACATGGTCTCCAAATACGGCGCCTCCGATTCCGTGCTCGCGCAGGAATACGTTGTGGCCCACGAGTGGGGACACCACATCCAGAACATCCAGGGTGTCTTCCGTGCGCACGATACCCGTGAGTCCGGCGACCAGGGCGCGGGCGTGCGCAGCGAGCTCCAGGCCGACTGCTACGCGGGCGTGTGGATGCACTGGGCTTCCAGCACCCCCGATCCGTCGACCGGTACGCCGTTCCTGAAGACCCCGACGACCGATCAGGTCATGGGTGCGCTTCAGACCGCTCAAGCGATCGGGGATGACCGTCTGCAGGAGAAGTACCAGGGGTCCTCGAACCCTGAAACGTGGACGCATGGCAGCGCGGACCAGCGCGCGACGTGGCTGCAGCGCGGACTCGATTCGGGCGATATCTCGACGTGTGACACCTGGAGCGTTCCTCGGGTGTGAGTGCACCCGTGGCTCGGTACAATTGAGTGCGCCGATTCGCAGGAGGAAGTCATGACACGCAGCATCGTCGAGCAGGCTCACGACATGTACGACGCGGTCCCCTACGAGGTTCCCGTGCCAGATGAGTCGCTGTACAGCCTCTTGGACGATGCGGCGCGCTTGTATCCCGATCGCATCGCGCTCGACTACTTCGGGGCAACGACCACGTACGCACAGGTGCGCGATCAGGTCCACAAGGCTGCGCAGGTTCTGCACGAGGCAGGGGTCGGGCCCGGTGATACGGTGGCCATCGCGCTCCCGAACTGCCCGCAGGCTTTTGTTGCCTTCTACGCGTGCATGCGTATTGGGGCGATCGCCGCGCAGCACAATCCACTCGCTCCGGCGTCGGAGATCGCAGGACAGCTGGGCCGCCACGGCGGCAAGGTGGCGATCGTGTGGGAAAAGTGCGTGGACGCCTATCCGCTTGACGTTCTCGACACCGTGTTCACGGTGGATATTTCGCACGGAATGCCCTCCTCGCAGCGTCTACTCCTGAGGCTTCCGGTCGCTCGGGCCCGCGAGACCCGCAACCAGCTCCGTGGCCCAGTTCCTGCGGGCACGCGGTCGTGGGACCGCGCCACGGCCTCGTCGACGCCCATTGACCCGTCTTTCCCGCTGCCCTCCCCCGACGATCGTGCGGTGATCCTGCATACGTCCGGAACGAACGGCATCCCCAAGTCCGCTCCCCTCACCCACCGCAACATCGGGGTCAACGTCAACCAGTGCATGTTTTGGGTCTGGAAGCTGCACGAGGGTGCGGAAACCTTCTTCTCGCTCCTTCCCTACTTCCACGCCTTCGGTCTGACATTCTTCCTGTGTGCATCCGTGCGCAAGGCGGCCACTCAGGTCCTGCTGCCAAAATTCGACGCGAAGATGGCCCTCGACGCGCACAAACGTCGCCCGATCACCTTCTTCGTCGGCGTTCCTCCGATGTTCGAGAGGATCCTCCGACTCGCCACACAGACGAACACAGATCTCTCCTCCATCCGTTACTCGGTCGCCGGTGCCATGCCGCTGTCGACGGCGCTCGCGAGCCAGTGGGAGGCAGCCACTGGTGGCATGATCGTCGAGGGCTACGGCCTGTCCGAAACCGCTCCGGTTTTGACCGGTGCGCCACTGTCGGACAAGCGCCGTCACGGTGTTCTTGGCGTTCCGTTCCCTTCCACACAACTGCGCCTCGTCTCGCTGGACGACGATACGCTCGACGTTGAGGACGGCCAGCCAGGAGAGATTATTGTTCGCGGTCCTCAGGTCTTTAGCGGGTACCTGGATGCGCCCGAAGAGACCGCGCGCGTGTTTACGTCTGAGGGCTGGTTTAAGACCGGCGATATCGGCGTGAACAGTGATGGGTTCATTTCGATGGCGGACCGCAAAAAAAGAACTGATTTTGTCCGGCGGCTTCAACGTCTACCCGTCCCAGGTGGAGGCCGCGATTCGCACTCATCCGTCGGTCAACGACGTCGCCGTCGTGGGGGTGCCCATTTCGGAGGCGACCGAAGAGGTTGCCGCAGCTATCATCATGAAGGACGGCAGCGCTCCTCTCACTCTCGAGGAGGTGCGCGCCTGGGCAGAGAAGACGATTGCGCACTACGCTCTCCCCCGCCAGCTCGTCATCATCGCCGAGCTTCCGCGCAACCAGATGGGAAAGATCCTGCGTCGCAAGGTCGCCCAGGTCGTGCGCGAGAAGCTCGGCCGCGCGTAGCGCCCGTGCGCGGGGCGCGATTCTTCGTTTCCTTCGCTGACCGAGGCTCGGCCGACGATCAACGCGGTGCTGACCGCCCACAGCATAAATCCCCCGGAAGCTCACGCTTCCGGGGGATTCACGTCATGGCCAATCAGACGTTAAAACCAATGGCACGCAGCTGCTCACGGCCATCGGGCGTGATGCGATCGGGGCCCCACGGCGGCATCCAGACCCAGTTGATCTGGACCTCGTCGGTCACGGCAGACAGGATCGTCTGCGCCTGGCGTTCGATGACATCGGTCAGCGGGCAGGCGGCCGACGTCAGGGTCATATCGAGGCGCACCTGGTTCTCGGAACCGATGACGACGCCGTAGACCAGGCCGAGATCGACGATGTTGATGCCGAGCTCGGGGTCGATAACGTCCTTGAGGGCTTCCAGGACGTTCTCGGCCGCAAGCGTGCCCTGCTCGATGACGTCGGTGCCGTCAATCTGACGGGTGGGCACGTCGGTGGCCGGCGCTTCGGGCGCAGGCGCTCCGAAGCGCTGCTCGACGGGCTCAGACTGAGCCATCGGGTTACTCATGGGTGTTCCTTTACTGCTCAGCGGGCTCGCCCGCGGTGGAAATATCAATGCCGGACTTGGCCATCGCGTCGCGCAGCGCGTACCAGCCCAGGAGGGCGCACTTCACGCGATTCGCGAACTGCGAGGTGGATTCGAGAGCGGCAGCGTCGCCCAGGTCATCGAGGATCTCATCGTCGACGCCGAGGTTACGCGAATGCATCATGACCTCCATGTCCCGGTACAGGCGGCCGATTTCCTCGGCGGACTTGCCCTTCGGTGAGGTCGGTCATCATGGACAGCGACGCGCGCGAGATCGAGCAGCCGTCACCGTCCCACTGCAGGGAGGCGAGTCGCTGCCCATCCAGCGTGACGCCCAGCGTCACCTCGTCGCCGCACGTGGGGTTGACCTGGTGCGACGAAGCATCCATACCGCTCGGATCACCCGCGCCGTGCTTCTCACGCGCGTGATCGAGGATCACCTGCTGGTACAACTGCTCAAGACTTCCCATGGCAACCTTTCCACATGATTCCGCTACTGTTGTCGATTCTATCGGCCAAAGAAACGACGCACCTTCGAGAGGCCATCGACGAGACGCTCGATCTCCTGCACGGTGGTGGTCGGCGCGACAGAGGCACGCGCGGAAGATCGCACCTGGAAGAATGTATGGAGCGGGATCGCGCAGTGGTGTCCAACGCGCACGGCCACGTCCACGGAGTCCATGAACTGGCCGACGTCGTGCGGATGCACACCGTCGACGGCGAATGCAACGACGCCGATACGATCGACGTCCGAGTTCGGGCCAAGGACTTCAATGCCGTCGATCGACGAGATTCCATCGAGCATCATGGAGGTGAGCGCGTGCTCGTGGGCTTCCACGCGGTCCATGCCGAGTGCCGACAAGTAGCGCAGGGCCTCGGCCCATGCGGCGATCTGTGCGACGGGCTGCGATCCTGCTTCGAAGCGCTCGGGCGGAGCCATGAAAGTCGATTCCTCCATGGTCACCCATTCGATCATCGATCCGCCCGTCAGGACAGGCGGCATCGCAGCCAGCAGTGCGCGACGCCCCCACAGGGCACCGGCACCCGTGGGCCCGAGCATCTTGTGCGACGAAAACACCGCAAAGTCCACGTCGAGCGCGGACAGGTCGAGCGGCATATGCGCGCTGGATTGGCACGTGTCAAGGAGGATCAGTGCTCCGACAGCCCGAGCGGCCGCAGCCACGGCCGCGACAGGGGAAACCGCACCGGTCACGTTGGACACGTGGGTGAATGCTACTAGCCGAGTGTTCGGCGTGATCACGGACAGTGTGTCCAGGTCGATGCGACCGTCAGGGGTCAGATCGAGCCACGCGAGCTCCGCGCCCGTGCGTTCACACAGCTGCTGCCACGGAACGAGGTTCGCGTGATGCTCGGCGCGGGTACAGACGATCCGGTCGCCCGGTCCCACGCGCAGAGCGGCAGACTCCGCACCTCCCATCCCCTGCGACGCGTTTCCAATGGACAGCGCGACAAGGTTGATCGCCTCGGTCGCGTTCTTCGTCCACACGATCTCGTCGGGCGAAACGCCCACGAACGAGGCCAAGGAAACCCGAGCGCTCTCAAAAGCGTCGGTTGCCTCGTCGCCGAGGAGGTGCGTGCCCCGGTGAACCGCGCCGTTGCTGTGGCGATAGAAGTCAGCCTCGGCGTCGATGACGCATGCCGGCTTTTGCGAGGTCGCAGACGCGTCGAGGTACGCAATGGGCGCCGCCGCGCCCGACGCGACTCAGAATCGGGAAAGTCCGATCGAATAGCGTCGAGCTCGGCGGCGGTGAAGTCCGTGGACACCGTGATCAGAGACCCAGGTACTTGTCGTAGCCGTTCTCTTCGAGCTCGTCGGCCAGCTCAGGGGCCGCCCTGAGCGGCGACGCGGCCGTCGACGAAAACGTGAACGTGGCTGGGCTTAATGTAGCGCAGGATACGGGTGTAGTGCGTGATCAGCATGACGCCGCAGCCGGTCTCGCCGTGGACGCGGTTGACGCCCTCGGACACGATGCGCAGAGCGTCGACGTCGAGGCCGGAGTCGGTCTCGTCGAGGACGGCGAAGGAGGGCTTGAGGAGCTCCATCTGGAGGATCTCGAGACGCTTCTTCTCGCCGCCGGAGAAGCCGACGTTGACGTCGCGCTCGGCGAAGTCGGAGTCCATGCGCAGGTTCTCCATGGAGGTCTTCATCTCCTTGACCCACGAGCGCAGGGCGGGAGCCTGGCCGTCGATCGCGGTCTTGGCGGTGCGCAGGAAGTTGGAGACGGACACGCCCGCGACCTCGACGGGGTACTGCATGGCCAGGAAGAGGCCAGCCTTGGCGCGCTCGTCGACGCTCATCTCGGTGATGAGCTGGTCGTCGAGCCAGGCCTCGCCCGAGGTGATCTCGTAGTCGGGGTGACCGGCCAGAGCGTAGGCCATGGTGGACTTACCGGAGCCGTTGGGGCCCATGATGGCGTGGATTTCGCCGGAGTTGATGGTGAGGTTAACGCCCTTGAGGATTTCCTTGGGGCCCTCGGCGGTCTCGACGGAGACGTGCAGATCCTTAATACGCAGAGTCGACATGTGTATTCCTTACAGCTCAGTTGTTACGGGACTTGGCCAGCTCGGCCTCGACGGTTGCCATGAGGTGGTCAACCACCTCGGGGACGCCGATCTGGTTGATCAGTTCGGCGAAGAAGCCGCGCACGACCAGGCGGCGTGCCTCGTGCTCAGGAACACCACGGCTCATCAGGTAGAACAGCTGCTCGTCGTCGAAACGACCGGTCGCGGACGCGTGTCCGGCACCTTCGATCTCGCCATTCTCGATCTCGAGGTTGGGCACGGAGTCCGCCTTGGCGCCCTCAGTGAGCACCAGGTTGCGGTTCAGCTCGTAGGTGTCCGTGCCGTCGGCGGCCTCGCGGATGAGGCAGTCGCCGATCCACACCGAGTGTGCGTCCTTGCCCTGCAGGGCACCCTTGTAGGTGACGCGCGAGAAGCACTTGGGCTGTGAGTGGTCAACAAACACGCGGTGCTCGAGGTGCTGGCCGCCGTCCGCGAAGTAGATGCCGAGCATGTTGAGCTCGGCGCCGGGGCCGCGGAAGTCGGTGTCGGCGCACACGCGCACGAGGTCGCCGCCGAAGCTGACGACAATGTGCGTGAGCTTGGAGTCACGGCCCAGCGCCAGGCGCTGGTTCGAGGCGTGCAGAACGGTGTCGTCCCATTCCTGCAGCGACACGACGGTCAGATTCGCGCTGTCGCCCGTTTCGACCTCAACGGTCTGGTTGAGCGCAGCCTGAGCGGAACCGCTGTGCGACAGGATGACGGTCGCCTTGGGAGAAAGCGCCAGCGCGGATCACGAGGTGCTGCACGCGAGTGCCTTCGACGTCTGCGACGTTAATGCGCACGGGTGCGTCGAGTTCGGCCTCGGCCGGGATCTCAACGACGGTCGCCTGCTCGAAGCCGTTCCAGGCGACGACTGCGGTGCGGTCGCCGGGAGCCAGGACGGTGCCCAGGCGCTTGTCGTCGCGCGAGACGGTCTCGACGACGACGGGGGCGGTAGCGTCAACCGTCACGGGCGCGTCGCCCGCATCGTAGTTGGAGGGCTCGAAAAGGCGCTCGATGCGACGCATCGGGGTGAATCGCCAGTCCTCCTCGCGGCCGTGAGGCACCGCAATGTCGTCCAGGTTGAACGAGGTCGGACGGTCCGCGCGCGACGGGTGAGCCTTTTCGGCGTCGCCCCCGTGCGAGTGGGCCTTGTTCATGGTGTCGACAATAGTGTTGGGGGTCGTCATCAGCCGACGGATCCTTCCATCTGCAGTTCAATGAGGCGGTTGAGCTCGAGGGCGTACTCCATCGGCAGCTCCTTGGCGATCGGCTCGACGAAGCCGCGGACGATCGTCGCCATGGCCTCGTTCTCGTCGAGGCCGCGGCTCATCAGGTAGAAGAGCTGGTCGGCGCTCACCTTCGTGACGGTCGCCTCGTGGCCCATTTCGACGTCGTCGGTGCGCACGTCAACGTAGGGGTAGGTATCGGTCCGCGAGATCTTGTCGACGAGCAGGGCGTCGCACAGGACGTTCGACTTGGAGTGACGCGCACGGGCGTTGACCTGGACGAGGCCACGGTAGGACGTGCGGCCGCCGCCTCGGGACACGGACTTCGACACGATCGACGAGGACGTGTGGGGCGCCATGTGCACCATCTTGGCGCCGGTGTCCTGCTGCTGGCCGGGGCCGGCGAAACCGATGGACAAGGTCTCGCCACGAGCATGCTCGCCCATGAGGAAGCAGGCCGGGTACTTCATGGTGATCGCGGCACCCATGTTGCCGTCGACCCATTCCATGGTGCCGCCTTCCTCAACCATCGCACGCTGGGTCACCAGGTTGAGAACGTTCGTCGACCAGTTCTGGATGGTCGTGTAGCGCACGCGAGCGTCCTTCTTCACGAAGATCTCGATGACGCCGGAGTGGAGGGAGTTCTCGTCGTAGATCGGGGCGGTGCAGCCCTCGACGTAGTGCACGTAAGAGCCCTCGTCGGCGATGATGAGCGTGCGCTCGAACTGTCCCATCGCCGAGGTGTTGATGCGGAAGTACGCCTGCAGCGGGATCGTCACGTGGACGCCCTTGGGGACGTAGACGAAGGAACCACCGGACCATGCGGCCGTGTTCAGCGCGGAGAACTTATTGTCGCCGGCGGGAACGCACTTGCCGAAGTACTCCTCGAAAATCTCGGGGTACTCGCGCAGGCCGGTGTCGGTGTCGGTGAAGATGACGCCCTGGCGCTCCAGGTCTTCCTGGATCTGCTGGTAGACGACCTCAGACTCGTACTGGGCGGCGACGCCGGAGACCAGGCGCGACTTCTCGGCCTCGGGGATACCGAGGCGGTCGTAGGTATCGCGGATTTCCTCGGGCAGGTCTTCCCAGTCGTTGACCTGGCGATCCGTGGGACGCACGTAGTACTTGAACGAATCGAAATCCACGTGGGACAGGTCGGGGCCCCACGCCGGCATCGGCTTGCGTTCGAACAGTTCCAGCGCCTTCAGGCGGCGCTCCCGCATCCACTGCGGCTCGTCCTTCACCTCAGAGATGAAGCGAACGATTTCTTCGTTAATTCCGGTGGGGACATCCTTCGAGTAGTCGTCGGAGTCGTGCCAACCGTATTCGTAACCGCCGATCGACTCGATGATCTCGTCATCGGTCATTCGACGGTCATCAGCGCCCGAGGCGGGTGCCTGCGTCATAGTTGTGTCAACCTCTCGTTCTTAACCAAGTGCTACTTGCGTCGCACGTTCCGCGCTCCGGGGCGAATCACGGGCATACCCACGGGAATGTGGGTGGTGCACACGTGTCCTCCGCCAGCAAGCGTGGACAGTCGTTGGACGTGGACGTCCAGCAGCTTGCCAAAGGCAAGCGTCTCGGCGTCGCACAGCTGCGGGAAATCCCCCGCGACATTTGAATCGGGCAGTGGCCCTGGCACAGCTGAACGGCAAGCGTTCCACCGCCGATGTCACGCACAGTGGCCGCGTAGCCATCCTGCGTCAGCGCATCGGCGAGCGCCTGGGCACGCACCCGCGGATCTGAACCCGCATCGCGCACGATCGGGGCGTAGCGCCGCTCGATCTCACGCGAACGCGCCGCAGCGAAGACTCGACGGCCTCATTCCCACCGAGCTGCCCAAGGTACCCGAGGGCCTTGGAAGCCAGGTCGGAATATCCATCGGCAAGGTGAACGTGTGCCCGTTCGGTAGCGACATAGTGACGTGCGGGCCTGCCACGACCACGCTTCGACGGAGCGCTGGGCTCGTGCTCGGCGATCTCCTTGGAGTCCAACAGGAGCGTGATGTGGCGCCGCACGGCAGCCGTCGTCAGCCCCAGGACCTTCGCAATCGACGAGGCCGTGACCGGCCCCTTTTCGACGATGAGATCGAGCACCTGCTGTCGAGTAGTGGCGTCTGATTCTTCTGCCACGTGTCCTCCGCTCCGACGCTCCATTACTGCGCCTCTGTGTGCTTTTCTCTGGGAACGAGTGTACGCCAATTTAGATAAATAGGCGTTGCGAAAAGCCGTTAGGAGTGTCGGACGGCCCACAAATTTCGGGACTAAGGGCCTACGGAGTAATCAGGAGCGAAGCCACGGGGCATTGGCGGGCCGCAATCCAGCCCACCCGCGGGCGCGGGCAGCGTGGGTGGCGAGCACACCGATGACGGCCGACGGATTATGCAGTCGCCCGTCCAGCACCATGGTGAGGGCATCGTCGAGGCCAACCCACGCGTATTCCATCGTCGCCTCCTCGTCCTCACGGTCGAAAGCCTCGTCGGCGTCCCGAAGGTCGCGCGCGAGGAAAATACGCAGCGGCTCGGTCGAGCCACCGGGAGAGGTGAAGTAGTCGACGAGAACATCCCAGCGTTTCGCAACCAGATCCGCCTCTTCAGCAAGCTCACGCTGCGCTGCGACGCGCGGATCCTCACCGGGGATGTCAAGCAGCCCCGCGGGAATCTCCCACAGCAAGGCCTTCACGGGGTGACGGTACTGACGTTCGAGGAGAATCTCCTCTCCCCCACTCTCACCGCGCAGCACAACCACGGCAACGGCACCCGGGTGGCGTGTGTATTCACGAACCACGGGTTCCTGCCCCTCGACGACAATGACGTGGTCCTTGACCATGTCGACGATGCGGCCGCTCCATACGACCTGGCTCGCCGTCACCGCGTGCGGGCTTGGTTGATCCGCAATGGCCTGAACCTGCTCGTTCGACAGAAAATGCATGTCGTCTCTTATTCCTTCTCGTCCGAACGCGAAGAATAACGCCCCACGTGACGCTTCAACGCAGCTCAATCAGCCCCGCGAAAAGCGGGTGCGGGCGCGTCGGACGACTCTTAAACTCCGGGTGCGCCTGCGTTGCAACATAGTAGGGATGCTGCTTCGAATCAAGCTCGACGAACTCCACAAGTGAGCCGTCCGGAGAGGTTCCAGACACCTTCAAGCCTGCCTTTTCGAGACCTTCGAGGTAGGCATTGTTGACCTCGTAGCGATGGCGGTGCCGCTCGCTGACCTCGGTCGTCCCATAGGTTGTGGCGACGATCGAATTCGGGGCTAGCTTCGCCGGGTATGCACCGAGCCGCATCGTACCGCCCATATCACCACCTTCGTCGACGAATTCATGCTGGTCAGCCATCGTATGAATGACGGGCTCGGTCGTATCAGGATCCATTTCCGTCGACGAGGCTCCCGGGATCCCCGCAAGATGACGGGCGGCCTCAATCACCATGCACTGCAGACCCAGGCACAGGCCCAGCGTCGGAACACGATGCTCGCGCGCCCACCGCAGAGCACCAAGCTTGCCCTCGATGCCCCGAATGCCGAATCCTCCGGGAACAACGATCGCATCAACGCCAGCGAGCTCGCGGGCAGCGCCTTCGGGAGTTTCGCATGTATCCGACGCAACCCAGCGGATATCGACCCGCGCATTATTCGCGAAGCCGCCGTGCTTAATTGCTTCAGATACCGACAGATAGGCGTCGTGCAGGTCGATGTACTTGCCAACGAGAGCAACCTCAAGGCGGTGCTTCGGGGAATGCACGCGCTCCAGAAGTTCCTTCCATTCCTTCCAGTCAACGTCGCGGAAGGACAATCCGAGCCGCTGGACGAGGTAGGCGTCGAGCCCCTCTCGATACAGCGTCAACGGCACGTTGTAGATGGAGGGACATCGGCGCACTCAATGACGGCGTCACGGTCCACATCGCACATGAGCGCTACCTTCGACTTGATGCCTTCCGGCAGCGGGCGATCGGTGCGCAGCACCAACGCATCCGGTGCAATGCCAATCGAGCGCAGTGCACTGACGGAGTGCTGCGTCGGCTTCGTCTTCAGCTCAGCTGCTGCGGGCAGGAAAGGAATCAGCGACACGTGCACAAAAGCCACGTTTGAGCGCCCGAGGTCGTGGCGCACCTGACGGGCCGCCTCGAGGAACGGCTGCGATTCGATATCGCCGACGGTGCCGCCAATTTCGGTGATGATCACGTCGGGGCAATTCCCGTTCTCATCGGGCTGCGCCTGGCGACGCATCACGTTCTTAATCTCGTCTGTGATATGCGGAATAACCTGAACGGTGTCGCCGAGATACTCGCCGCGGCGTTCCTTAGCAATAACCGTGGAGTACACCTGGCCCGTCGTCGCATTTGCAGCGCCCGACAGGTTCACATCCAGGAAGCGTTCGTAGTGGCCGATATCCAGGTCGGTTTCTGCGCCGTCCTCGGTCACGAAGACCTCGCCGTGCTGGAACGGATTCATCGTGCCGGGATCGACATTGATGTAGGGGTCGAGCTTCTGCATGACCACATGCAACCCCCGGGAACGAAGCAACCTACCCAAGCTGGAGGCGGTCAGGCCCTTGCCCAACGAGGACACAACGCCGCCCGTGACGAAAATATGCTTGGTCATGGAATGTTCCGCACGCTCCGTGCGCATTGAAGTACTCACCATGGAACTTCAGTCTAACACTCCCTCCATGAATCAGCCCCCGCGATCTCGGCAGATCAGCGGGGGCCGACGAGGCACATCGCGTATTGACGCGCTTTACTTGTTGCTGGGGATGACAGACTGTGCTCCGTTACCCACACCGAAAGCGCGGGCACCCGTCGCGGGCGTCGACAGCGCGAGCGCGGTATCGACGGCGGCGAGGGTCGTACCAACGGAGTCAACCGTCGTGACGGTGACGCCACTAGCGCGCACCTGAGAGATCATCGCGTCACGGGTGGAGGCATCGCCAACGAGAACGCCGTTCGTCGAACCGAGGGCCTGACCGAGGCCAACCCACGCATCCGGGCTCTGAGTCTCCGCAGCGGGCGTCGCGTTGGAGACGGCCGAGGCCTGCGCGCGCGGTCCGACCGCGACGATCGCCGTTGCGCCTCCATTCGCATCCTCGTCAACGGTCATGATCGGCGTGGATTCGTCGGTGAGAATCTGACGCAGCAGGTCGGTCTCAGCTCCGGTGGTGGTGAGCACCTGGACAATCGAATAACCAACGACGCCATCGGCGCTAGCGGTCTTGGCCGCACCGGAGGCGAGATGCGACGCCAGGGTCGTGGACAGTGTCGTGCGGTACTGGTTCATCGAGGTCGACTGCCAGTTGTCGCTCAGCGTCACACGCCCGACGACGCTCGCGCCGGCATCGGTCAGCGTCGAACGAATCGCGGCCACGTCATCGTCAGATGCGCCGGGCAGGACGACGAGAGCAACCTTGGCGGAGCTGAGCGAACCGGTCAGCGTCGAAGATGCGAGAGCCTTGAGGCCGGCTGCCTCCGCATCGGCTTGAGCGCTCAGCAGCGGATCCGCTGTCGAGGCAGTAGCCGACGAGCTGACGCCGGCTTGGATACGGCTCTGCAGCGGGCCTGCCCCCAGAACGACGCCAACGGCCAGGGCGATGAAGATCCCGATGATCGAGACAACGTGGTAGCGGAAGTTAATCATTGGGCTCCTCCTGCGGAGTGCATCAGCGAGTCGAAGAATGAAGTAACGGGGTGCAGCAGGTCATTGCCCCACGGGGTCGACCACAGGGCGACACCCATCAGGGCCAGTGCGACCACGGCGAGCAGGACAAGCGTCCAACCGCGCGGACGCGGGCGGAAGGTAGCCGCAACCGCCTGCGCGCCGATAAGACGAGAGCCAACCGCGAGGCGCGAGAAGAATGCGGGGGCGACCAGGGCTCGGCCTGCGTCAACCAGTTCCGCCTCCCCGTAGGACACGCCGGCGGTGACGACAGCGGGCGCCGACGAATGTGCGGCGACAACGAGAGCCGCGTCGAGAGACGTGCCAGCCATGGCGATGCGTTCGTAAACAACGCCCATGCGGTCGAGTCGATCTGCGCCGGGGGCGAGACCGTCTCCTCCGACGCGGACGATAAAGGAGCGGGCCTTGCGGATCGCCTTCTCGCTCATCAGTTCGGCATCGCCGACGACGAGGTCGAGCGACAGGCGGGCCTTCAGAGCCACGTCGGCTCCGCCGTCGACGGCGATCACGAAGGGGCTAACCTCGGAGCGCCACCGCGCAAGCGCGCGCAATTCAGCCTTCGCCTCGGCAGCACCCGTCACGAGGAGAATCGGCCGCTTACCGAGGTCGGATAGCTGGGGAACGTCGACTCCACGCAGCACCGTCGCGCCATCTTTGCCCAGATAGTCCTCAATCGAAGCGTCAACGGCGGCGAAAGCGCGGACGAGTCGGCGACGTCGACGTCCAAGTCGTCCGGGGACACGACGGAGCCGGTCGCGATGACGGAGCCGTCCACGAGGACCTTCGAGCCTGTCACCGTCACTTCTTGACCTTCGCGCAGCGACATGATGTCCTGGCCCAGGTCATCGACGAGGACGATGCCGGCCTCGAGAATAAGGCGAGGCCCCAGGGCGGCTGCGCGGCCCGTCAGAGAAGGCTGCGCGTTCAGCACGGCCACGGGACCGGCGGCGACAAGCGCCGCGGCGCTCTCGCGATCCAGATCCGCAACGTTAATGACGGCGATCTCGCCGCGCTCTAGGCGCGTCGCTAGATGCTTGGGACGGTCGTCAATGCGAATCCGCCCGGAGCGCGCGCTCGATTCCTTTGAAAGTGTCTCACTCATCCCTGCGATTGTGACACGGCAGAGGCCAAGACTTGCGAAGCGTGGCGGCGCGCCGCAGCTGAGTGCGGATCCCCACCCATCATGCGCGTCAGTTCGGCTTCGCGCTCATCCCCGCTGACTTCGCGCACCTTCGTGGTCCCGTCGTTCTTTTCGATGACGAGGTGCTGGTCGCCGAAAGCCGCGACTTGGGCCAGGTGCGTGACAACAATGACCTGCCGCGTTTGGGCAAGCTTCTTCAGGCGTGCGCCGACCTCCGTGGCCGTCTGCCCGCCAATGCCGGCATCGATCTCGTCGAAGATGAACGTCGAGGAGGCCTCAGTGCGCCCCAGCATCAGTTCCAATGCGAGCATGACGCGCGACAGTTCGCCTCCGGAGGCTCCCTGTCCAAGTGGGCGGGCGGGAGCGTGGAGATGCGGTTGCAGCCGGAAAACGACGGTCTCGCATCCATGCGAGGTCGGTTTCGTCGGCTCACAATCGATGTGCAGCGTCGCGTCGGGCATCGACAGGGCGTGCAGCTCCTCGTTCACGCCCTCCGCAAGCTGTGCCGCGAGACGCACTCGCGCCTGCGTGACGCGGCGCCCGCACTCAAGCACACGCTCCTGTGCGGCCACCAGTTCACGTTCGACAGTCTCAGGATCGGACCCCGGCGAAGAGAGTTCTTCGACGCGGCAGCGAGCCTCGTCGGCCCACGCGAGAAGGCCCTCGATGTCAGCAGCCCGCCCGCGCAGAACGTCCTTGATGGCCGCCCGCCGCGCGTGAATCTGCGCCAGCCTCTCCGGATCCGCATCGAGGCGCGACAGGTACGCCGAGACGTCATCGGCAAGCGCTTCCAGTTCGAGCACCTGACTGCGCGCGCGTCCCACAAACTCAGCCACGGCCTCGTCGAATCGGGCTGCGTCATCGAGCTGCGCGTAGGCGTGGCGGGTTGCCTCGACTGCCCCGGTAAAGTCACCGCGATCGTCGCCCTTGAGATACCCCAGGGACACGCCAATCAGCGCGCGCAGGTCCTCGACGTTCGTCAGGCGCGCTGCCTCGCGAACGAGGTCTTCCTCCTCGCCGCTCACCGGGTCAAGTTCTTCGATCTGCTGGATGGCTGCTCGCAGATCCTCCAGTTCCTCGGCGCGCTCGCTCGCATCGCCACGCAGGGAATCCAGGCGATGCTTGACGTCGACCGCGTGACGGAAAGCGGCGCGGTACTCTTCGAGCGCAGCCGCGTGCTCCTCACCGCCGAACTGATCGAGCGCACGGCGCTGGGCAGCTTCCCCCGTCAAGCGGATCTGGTCGGCCTGCCCGTGGATCGTCACCATCGACCCGACGATATCCGTCAAAACCGAGGCCGGCACGGGACGTGATCCGAGGTGCGCGCGGGAGCGCCCGGCAGCGCGCACCGAACGACCGACAATGAGCTCGCCACCCTCGACGAGGCCGCCGCTCTCCTCAACGCGTGCTGCGACCTCCTCCCCCACCGAGAAAATGCCGTCGACGGACAAACGATCAGCGCCCGAACGCACGAGCGCAGCATCCGCGCGGGCGCCGAGCAGCAGCTGCAAGCTTGACAGCACCATCGTCTTACCCGCACCGGTTTCGCCGGTGACGACGATAAGGCCCTCACCAAAGTCGACGTGGGCAGACTCGATGACACCGAGATGCGAAATGTCGAGCGACTCGATCACTGGGGACCATCCCTCCACCCGCGCACGGGAAGATTGAACTTGCGAACGAGACGCGCAGAAAACGGCGTATCGTCCACGCGCACGAGCTGCAGCGGCGATGAGCCGACGCGCGCACGCACCACTGCTCCGGCGGGGACGGTCATACGCCGCAGGCCGTCACACCACATCTCCGGAGGCGTCCACATGTCATCGAGAACAACGATCTCCACACACGCCGACGGGCCAACGACGAGCGGGCGCGTGAAAAGGCCGTGAGCGGCCAACGGGGCGACGACAATCGCCTCCGTATCGGGCCACACGACCGGGCCCCCCGCAGAAAACGAGTAGGCGGTCGATCCCGTCGGAGTCGACAAAATCATGCCGTCGGCACCGTACGTCGACACTTCTGCCCGTCGACAACGAGGGCAAAATGAACGGGATGTGCGACATCCGTGTGCATGACGACAGCCTCGTTGAGCGCCCAGTCTTCAGCCCGAGACCCGTCGGTGCGTTCCACCGTCACATCCAGCGTCATTCGACGCTCGACGGTAAAGTCACCTTCTGCGATCTTGCGGGCGAGGTCTCCGGTGCCCCTGTCGCCCAACTCAGTCAAGAAACCCATGTGTCCAGCATTGATGCCGAGGAGAGGCACCCCCAGCGCGCGAGCACTCGACGCAGCGACCAAGAATGTGCCATCGCCACCGATCGAGAGCACCATGTCGATATCGCCACCCGATGCGTCGTCCACAACGTCGATGCCGCGATCCTTGAGTGCCTCGGCGAGGCTCACGGCACTCGTCACCGCATTGGGACGGTGACGGTGACGAACCATCAGAACTCGAGTCATCGGGAACCTCCAGCGGGTCCGGCCTCAACCGCACGCCGGATGTAGTCAGTGAGCTGCGTCGGATCGATGGGATCCGGATAGTCACGGCGCATGTGCACGAAATACTCGACGTTTCCGGACGGACCCGGCAGAGGCGACGCAGCGATCGCGGCGATATCCAGGCCAAGGTCGATGGCACAGCGCGCAACCGTCTCCACGGTTTCCACGTGATGCACCGGGTTACGGACAACGCCGCCGTGGCCGAGGCGTTCCTTACCGATTTCGAACTGAGGCTTGACCATGAGGAGGAAATCGGCGTGGGGCGCGGCCGCAGCGACGAGCGCAGGAAGAACCAACGTCAGCGAAATGAACGACATATCGCCGACGACAAGCTCAGGGGCGGGAGCAACGGAAGCTGGATCGAGCGTGCGCACGTTCGTCCGATCATGCACCTCCACGCGCGGGTCGCTCTGCAGCTTCCACGCGAGCTGGCCATAACCGACATCGACGGCAACGACGGACGCTGCGCCACGCCGTAGCAACACATCGGTGAAACCACCCGTCGAAGCGCCTGCATCCAAAGCACGGCGTCCCTCGATCAACGGTGCCTTGTCACCGAGCGCATCGAGTGCTCCTGCAAGCTTGTGAGCGCCACGCGATACGTACTCTGGATCATCCGACTTCTCGACGACGATCGCCTGAGCGGGGTCCATCTGGCGCGCGGGCTTGAGCACGATCTGTCCGTCGAGCTTGACGCGCCCGTCCTCGATCATCTGTGCGGCAGCGGAACGGGACTTCGCAAGGCCGCGGCGCACCAGCTCGGAGTCGATTCTGCGTAACTTCATGCGCCGTTCCCCTCGTTGCGTGAGGCCGTCAGTTGCGCGCCGGGGTGGACAGTAGCGGTCGGCGCGTCGGCAGACAGGGCCCGCCGTAGGTCGGCCTCGATCGCTCGGAGCGTCTCTACTTGAAGGGACGCGCCAAGTTGATCGAAACCGACCAGGCGGGCTTCAGTCTGCTCGCGTAATGCCATCAGGCCTGCTCGTCCAGATCCGCCGTGCGCTCCAGGAGCTCTTCAAGCTCCTCCTCGCCGGGCAGGAACGCGGGGGGTCGAAGCGCCCGGCTCGGGCAGCTTGTCGGCATCCGCGGCGACATCGTAGAAGTCGTCCTCGTCCGGAGCGGCAACGGGCTCGGGCTGGGAGACGACACCAGCGGGATCCTCATTGTCGACGACCGTGATGTCGGGGCAGGTGACCGGCGATCCAGCGCCATCCGCGTATTCCCACGCGGCAGCAGCAAGTGCTCGGTAGGAGTCGATGCTGATCGTGACAGGCTCGGTCAGTTCAACGTCGTCAAGCGTGAGCACGCCGGAGCGGGTGGCCTTGGCAACCTGGGAAACACCGCAGGTCCAGGTGCCATCGCGGTGGTGCTTGGGTGCCGGGTGCGCCTCCAGCAGACCACGCATGTCGATCGCCAGGTAGCTGGGGCGCTGTCCACGCGGGGCGCGGATGACGTCGCGAGCCTGGTGAACACCGGTGAGGACGTGCAGGGCGGGCACGCCAGCGGCGACAGCGCCCATAATGTCGGTCTCGAGGCGGTCACCGACCGCGATCGGGTTCTGTGCGCCGACGAGCTCGCTGGCGCGGCGGTAGATACCCGGCTCGGGCTTGCCGCCAGCGATCGGGCGCTTGCGCGTCGCATGCTGGATGGCGCGGACCAGAGAGCCGTTACCCAGGGCCTGGCCACGCTCGATCGGCAAGGTTGCGTCCAGGTTGGAGGCGTAGAAAGCGGCACCGCGCTCAATGGCGAGGCGCCTTCGGACAGGAGCGCCCAGTCGACCTTCTTATCGAGGCCCTGAACGACCGCGACAGGCTCGTCGTCGGCGCTGTCCACGAGGACGAAGCCGCGCTCCTCGAGGGCAAGACGCAGGCCGGCACCGCCGATGACGAAGACCTTCGAGCCCTCCTCAAGCTCTTCAGCCATGATCGCTGCGATGTCCATCGCGGAGGTCATGACCATGTCAGGGGTCGCCGCGAAGTCCATGGAGTTGAGCTTGTCGGTGACCTGCTGGGGGGTGCGCATCGCGTTGTTGGTGACAAAAGCCGAGGCCATGCCGGCCTCACGCGCCTCAAGCACCGACGCAGCGGCGTACTCGATCGTCTCGTCACCAGACCACGCCGTGCCGTCAAGGTCGAGCAGCGCGCAGTCGTATTCTTCAGCGAGCGCCGCGCCGGAGCCACGCAGCGGCGAACGCTTACCATCCACGTCGGCATCAGCGTACAGAGCGATATCGACAATCTCCGTGTCCTCGACCTCTGCGGGCATCGACGCGATGACCTCTGCTGCTTCGTCTTCACGGCCGAGATCGAGCAGGCGCTGCGCCTTGACTTCCATCAGACGGCGACGCAGTTCGTCGTCAGCCGCAGCCGGCAGGGCTGCGAGTGCATCGTCGACGATCACGAGGCCTACCTCGGCTTGGCCGAGATCCGCGCGGGCCCCGGACGAGACGAGGACGAGCTCGACCTGCTCTGCGAGCTCAAGGGTCGAGGGATCGGTCGCGTCGATGATCTCAACGGCCTTTTCCGGATGGCCAAGACCGCGCTCGGCGTCAGCTTCCACAGCTCGCAGCGAAGAATCGCCGCGCATACGACGAACAGCGCGCACCTCGCGCAGGGCCTCCTCGTAGCGGCCCGACGCATAGGCGGTGAGCGCAGCTGCCTCGCGCACCACATCGACACGGCCTGCGCGCGCGACGGCGGCCTGTGCATGCTGGTAAGCAGCCTCGGGGTCAAGATCGATCAGCTGGCCGGCCATCACCAGGTGACGAGCAACAATGTCACGATTCGGGCCAGACAGCGTCGTTAGAGCGCGCAGAGCATCGCGGTCAAGCTCATCTGCGCTAACGCCAGCGGGAATCGTCGGCTCGTTGCCATTGGGCGAAACGTACTCATCCGTCGACGAGTAGTTCTTGTAACCGCCGTCGTTACGAGACGCGCCCCCGCGTCCGCGGTCCTGGAAACCACCGCGGCGGTCGTCGCGACGCTGGTAACCCCCGCGATCCCCGCGACGATCATCACGCGAACCAAAGTCACGACGATCATTGTCACGACGCTGGAAACCGCCACGATCCCCATCACGACGGTCATCACGGAAACCGCCACGACGATCATCACGACGCTGGTAGCCGCCGCGCTCGCCACGGTCCTCGAAGTTACCGCGGCGATCGTCACGACGCTGGTAACCCCCGCGATCCCCGCGACGATCATCACGCGAACCAAAGTCACGACGATCATTGTCACGACGTTGGAAACCGCCACGATCCCCATCACGACGGTCATCACGGAAACCGCCACGACGATCATCACGACGCTGGTAGCCGCCGCGCTCGCCACGGTCCTCGAAGTTACCGCGGCGATCGTCACGACGCTGGTAACCCCCGCGATCCCCGCGACGATCATCACGCGAACCAAAGTCACGACGATCATTGTCACGACGTTGGAAACCGCCACGATCCCCATCACGACGGTCATCACGGAAACCGCCACGACGATCATCACGACGCTGGTAGCCGCCGCGCTCGCCACGGTCGGAGCGTTCGCCGTCACGGTTGCGCCACTGCGGCTGACGCTTCTGGTATCCACCACGGCCGAATTCGCCACGTCCTCGAGTCTCTTCTGCCATGGTGTCTATCCTCTATTCCTGCGCCGCTAGGCGCGCTCTTGTTCATGGTGCGCATCGTGCGCGTTCAACCACCCAATAGTAGACGACGGGCGGCCTATCAGCGGCATGGGGCCGCGAAAACGAGAGGGACGGCACGCTATCGCGGGCCGTCCCTCTCGATGAAGTGTGTTGTGGCGGTGTCTCTCTCCC
>BNJV01001554.1_pt1 | contig 103911 bp, 162 predicted proteins | sample 8540591 | NCBI WGS metagenome assembly BNJV01 (sample SAMD00202457, study PRJDB9452) | human saliva metagenome | host: Homo sapiens
ACCGGTTCACCGGAAGTACAGGTAGCTCTTCTTACTGAGAGAATTATTGAACTTACCGAGCACTTAAAGAGCAATCCGAAGGATCACCACAGCAGACGTGGACTTGATGATGGTTGGTCATAGAAGAGGTCTTCTGGATTACTTAAAGAAGACGGATCTTGACGGATACAGAGCGTTGATTGAGAAGCTGGGTATCAGAAAGTAATAGGCATTTTCGAGGGCAGAGGGGAGATTCCTTTCTGCCTTTTCGTTTGAAAAGAAAAGCCGGGCGGACTTGTGCCGTCATCGGCCCTCTAGTATAATAAGTTGATTCAAGAACCATTTTACTCATTTTTCTTCGGAAAGATTTCCGAGATCACTGAAAAATGGACGAGAGAGAAGCGTAGATTTTTTCAGTGCTTTTTGAGGGCTTCGAAGAAAAGAGAAGGAGGCTTTATGTATAAAAAGTTATGCAATGGAACTGGCGGGGAGGACACTCACGGTCGATGTGGACAGAGTCTGTGCACAGAGTAACGGTGCGGTTCTCATGCACTATGGCGATACGACGGTGCTCTCCACCTGTACGGCATCGGAGAAACCCAGAGACGGCATCGATTTCTTCCCCTTTCCGTAGAGTATGAGGAGAAGATGTATGCGGTAGGAAAGTTCCCCGGCGGATTTAAAAAGAGAGAGGGCAGAGCCAGCGACCATGCGATTCTTACGGCGAGAGTTATTGACCGTCCGATGCGTCCGCTCTTTCCGAAGGACTATCGGAATGATGTGCTTCTGAACAATACGGTGCTTTCGGTTGATCAGGATGCTTCTCCGGAGCTTCTTGCGATGCTCGGGTCTTCTCTTGCAACGGCGATCTCCGATGTACCCTTTGACGGGCCTTGCGCAACGACGCAGGTGGGCATGATTGCCGGGGAGTTTATTCTGAACCCGGGAAACGGTGAGAAGGCGGTTTCCGACCTGCTCCTTACGGTGGCTTCCACAAAAGAGAAGGTCATCATGATTGAAGCCGGAGCGAACGAGCTTCCGGAAGAAAAGATGATTGAGGCAATCTACCTTGCCCATGAGACAAACCAGCAGATTATCGGCTTCTTCGAGAGCATTATTGCAGAGTGCGGAAAAGAGAAGCACGGTTATGAGTCTTCCGCCGTTCCGGAGGAACTCTTCGAAAAGAATGAAGGAGATTGTGACGCCGGAGGAAATGGAGAAAGCCGTTTTCACGGATGAAAAGCAGGAGAGGGATGAGAATATTTCCCGCTTAAGTGAGAGACTCGCAGAGGCTTTTTCAGGAGGATGAAGAAGCGCTTGCGATTCTTCCGGATGCCATTTACCAGTATGAGAAGAAGACGGTTCGGAAGATGATTTCTGAAAGATCATAAGAGACCGGACGGAAGAGCTATAAACGAGATCTCGTCCGCTGGAAGCGGAAGTGGATGTTCTGCTCGCGTTCACGGCTCCGCCATGTTTAAGAGAGGACAAACACAGATTTTAAATATCACGACCCTTGCGCCGCTTTCCGAAGTACAGAAGATAGAAGGAATGAATGAATTTCGAGACCGAGAAGCGCTATCTTCACCAGTATAACTTCCCGGGGTATTCCGTCGGGGAGGCGAAGGCTTCGAGAGGACCGGGAAGAAGAGAAATCGGACATGGCGCTTTAGCAGAGCGTGCCCCTTCTTCCGGTGCTTCCTTCCGTGGAAGAGTTCCCTTATGCGATTCGTTCCGTTTCCGAGACGATGGAGTCCAACGGTTCCACATCGATGGCTTCCACCTGTGCATCTTGTATGTCCCTGATGGCTGCAGGTGTGCCGATTAAGAAGCCGGTTGCCGGAATCTCCTGCGGCTTGGTTACCGGGGAGACGGACGAGGATTACCTCGTACTGACCGATATTCAGGGCTTGGAAGATTTCTTCGGCGATATGGACTTTAAGGTCACCGGAACGAAAGAGGGTATTACCGCCATTCAGATGGATATCAAGATTCACGGTCTGACCCGTCCGATTGTGGAAGAAGCAATTAAGAGAGCCAGAGAAGCCAGACTCTTCATTATGGACGGCGTCATGCATGATGCGATTTCCGAGCCGAGAAAAGAACTTTCTCCCTATGCACCGAAGATTATCACCTTGCAGATTGAGCCGGAGAAAATCGGCGATGTTATCGGTAAGCAGGGGAAGACGATTACCGCGATTATTGATGAAACCGGGGCAAAGATTGATATTGATGACAACGGGATGGTATCCATTTCCGGTATTGATCTTGCAGCCCTGGAGAGAGCAAAGGAGATTATCCTTTCTATCGTAAACGATATCGAGCCGGGACAGATTCTGGAAGGCACGGTAGTTAGAATGATGAACTTCGGCGCATTCGTGCAGTTAAGCCCCAATAAGGACGGCATGGTGCACATTTCAAAAACTCTCCGATAAGCGGGTCAATGAGGTGGAGGATGTTGTGCATATCGGAGACAAGGTGCGGGTAAAGGTAATCGAAGTGGATAAGATGGGAAGAATCAACCTTTCCATGAGACCGCAGGATTTGGCAGAGTAATCGAGTAAGGGGGCTTTTATGAAAATCAGAACAAGGTATGCGCCTTCTCCGACGGGAAGGATGCATGTGGGAAATCTTCGAACGGGGATGTACGCTTATCTGATTGCGAAGCACGAGGGAGGAGACTTCCTTCTGTATAGAAGACACCGACCAGGAAAGAGAAGTGGAGGGAGCTGTGGATATTATCCGCAGAACTCTGGAAGAGACGGGACTTTTTTGGGATGAAGGTCCGGATAATCCCGGCTCCTGTGGGCCCCTATGTGCAGTCGGAGCGTGTGAAGACCGGTATCTATATGGAGTATGCCAAGAAACTCGTGGACAAGGGAGAGGCCTATTATTGTTTTTTGCGATAAGAAGCGGCTCGAGTCTTTACAGACGGAGGTCAACGGGAAATCCTCATGCACTATGACAAAGCACTGTCTTTCTCTTTCGAAAGAAGAGGTAGAGGAGAAGCTTGCAGCGGGTCTTCCCTATGTAATCCGGCAGAATAACCCGACAGAGGGGACAACAACCTTCCATGATGAGTTATACGGGGATGTTACTGTGGAAAATAGCGAACTGGATGACATGGTGCTCATCAAGTCCGACGGCTTCCCGACCTATAATTTTGCCAATGTCGTGGACGACCATTTGATGGGGATTACCCAGTGGTTCGGGGAAATGAGTATCTTTCCTCCAGTCCGAAGTACCAGAGACTCTATGATGCCTTCGGCTGGGAATCCCCGAAACTCGTGCATTGTCCTTTGATTACGGATGAGAATCATAAGAAGCTCTCGAAGCGTTCCGGACACTCCTCTTTTGAGGATCTGATTGATCAGGGCTTTGTGCCGGAAGCGGTTGTAAACTTTGTCGCGCTTCTCGGCTGGAGTCCGGAAGGAAATGAAGAGATTCTTTCTTTAGAGGATCTCGTTCGGGAGTTTGATTATCATCGTATCTCGAAGAGCCCTGCAGTCTTTGATATGGGGAAACTTCGCTGGATGAACGGGGAGTACATCAAGAAGATGGACTTCGATAAATTCTATGAGAGAGCCTACCCCTATCTGAAGGAAGCTGCCGGGGAGAAGGTGGATTTAAAGAAAATTGCCGAGATGGTGAAGAGCCGTATCGAGATTTTCCCTGATATTCCGGAGCATGTGGACTTCTTTAAGGCGGTGCCGGGTATGCCCTTTCTCTCTATCAGAACAAAAAGGCGAAGACGACGGAAGAGAATTCTTTACAGCTTTTAAAAGAGGTTCTTCCTCTTTTAGAACAGGAAACAGATTACAGTAATGACCGGCTCTACAGCCTTTTGCAGGAGTTCAGTGCGGAAAAGGGATATAAAACAGGGATTCACCATGTGGCCGATTCGGATTGCCCTTTTCCGGAAAAATGATGACGCCTGCGGGAGCAACGGAAAATACTCTCCGTGCTCGGGAAAGAGGAGTCTCTTCTCAGGCTGAAAAAGAGCGATGGAGAGATTGGAAGCACGGGAAAAACTAATGTTTTGCGCTTTACGTTTCGATAATATAGGGTAAAACACAGGAAGAGTAAAAAGAGGTTTTAGTATGGATAAAACAGAACTTTTAGAGAGATATCGGCATTCCATGGCGCATATCCTTGCAAAAAGCAATGGTAGAGCTCTATGGAAAAAGACGTACAATACGCTATTGGTCCGCAGATTGAAGACGGCGCTTATTATGATTTCCTTCTTCCGAAGAATCTGACGGAAGATGACTTTTCCGGCAATCGAGGAACAAGATGCGGGAAATCATCAAGAGAAGAGAACCATGGACAAGAGAAGAGCTTTCCAGGAAGACGCACTGAAGCTTTTTGCCAATCAGAAGTTTAAAAAGGAATTGATCGAGGATCTTCCGGAAGGAGAGGTGATCTCCGTGTATCATACCAGGGGATGACTTTGTGGACCTTTTGTCGGGGGACCGCATGTGGAGAATTCCCAGGATCTTATGAATGCGGCGTTTCAGATTAAGTCCGTTTCGGGAGCATACTGGAGAGGAGATGAGCACAGGGATCAGTTACAGAGAGTCTATCTCTTTATCTTCCCGGATAAGAATGCCCTGAAGGAGCACTTGAAGTGGCTGAAAGAGGCACAGGAGAGAGATCATAAAAACTCGGAAAAAGAACTCGACCTCTTTATGTTTGACGAAACTGCACCGGGATGCCTTACTGGCTTCCGAGAGGATGGAAGATGTATCAGGCACTTCTCCAGTATTCCAGAGAAGTACAGAAGAGACACGGCTATACAGAGATTTCCGCGCCTCTTATCAACAATAAAAACTGTGGCTGATTTCCGGACACTGGGCACATTACATCAACAATATGTTTATGGTTCCGGGGGTTTCAGGGATGGTTAAAGGCGGATGCGGATCTTTCCGGCGTGATGGAGAATCCGAACGATCCGAGTCTTCCCGAGAAGACGGTGAAGATTCAGGCGGGTTCTGTCCTCTATAATCGTGAAAATATGGATACCATGGCGGCAAAGCCGATGAACTGCCCGAATGCGATGCTCACCTATAAGAGAAGAAATCGTTCCTATAAGGAGCTTCCCATTCGCTATTCCGAGTATGATGTTCTGCACAGAAAAGAGAAGTCCGGTCAGATGAACGGCCTTTTCCGTGTACAGGAGTTCCGGCAGGACGACGACCATACCTTTGTGATGGAGTCTCAGATTGAGGCGGAGATTGCCGACATCATTTCCATTGCGGATGAAGTCTACAAGACCTTCGGCGTAACGTACCGTGCAGAGCTTTCCACGAGACCGGAAGATTTCATGGGAGATATCGAGGTATGGAATCGTGCGGAAGCCGCTTTAAAGAAGATTCTTACCAAGACGTATGGAGAAGGCGGTTTCGAAATCAATGAGGGAGACGGCGCTTTTTACGGCCCGAAGATTGACCTCCAGATTAAGGATGCCCTCGGAAGAGAGTGGCAGTGCGGAACGGTACAGCTGGATTTCCAGCTTCCGCATAACTTCGGCTGTTCCTTCCAGAATGCGGAGGGAGAGCAGGAGATGCCGGTGGTACTGCACCGTGCCATCTATGGCTCCTTGGAGCGTTTTATCGGCATTATCATCGAGAACTTCAAGGGCAGTTTCCCCTTCTGGCTTTCTCCGGAGCAGGTCGGCATCGTGCCGATTCGGGAAGAGCACAATGCTTATGCTAAGAAAGTTTACGATGCGCTTTCAGAGCTCGGACTCCGCGCTGAAGTGGACTACACGGACAAGAATATGAAGGAGAAGATCAAGACCTACAAGAACTATAAGGATCCGTATATTCTCGTTCTGGGTGATAAAGAAGCATCGGAGAATACCGTTTCCATCAATTTGCGCGGCTCCAATAAGCAGGTGAACAATATTCCGCTGGATCGTTTCTTATCGGTATGTCAGAAAATGCAGAAGGAGCATACTTTGGAGCTCATAGAGGATTTTTCGTAAAAACGGCTTATACAGGGCTTCGGGAGACCCTTTTATATAGCTCCTATTCCGAATCTGTATAGAAGGATTTCGGCATTTTTCTTGCGAAAGCAGGGAAAGTCGCGATAAAATAGCAAACATTATAAAAAGGATTTTTCTTTATTCATTTTCACTTTTATAAAGAAAGGTCTTTTTTTATTTTCCCTTTTCATTCCTTCTGCTATAGGAAAGGGAAGGTTAGTTTGCAGTAGGACAGTGTGTGCAGGAGGCTGTCCGGGAGGTACGTCATCGAATGTCATGACCTATCTTTCGAAAGGAGATGTTGCCCTTTCGGTTTGTATGACTTCCGTTTCCACTATTCTGGCTCCGTTTATGACGCCGCTTCTTACGCTGCTCTATGCCGGAAAAAAACTGTCGATGTACAGGTGGTCGGGATGTTTATTTCCGTCATTAAAGTGGTTCTTCTGCCGATTATTCTCGGTATTGTGGTCAATCGTTTCTTTAGTAAAGGTAACGGAGAAAGCGGTAAAAGCGCTTCCCTTGATTTCCACAACCGCAATTGTTCTTATTATTGCGGCGGTGGTTTCCGTGAATTCCCAACGGATCATGCAGAACGGTCTTCTGATTGTCTGTGTGGTAATCTGCCATAATGTACTGGGCTATTTCACGGGCTACCTTGCAGCAAAAGGCCTTGAAAGCTGGACACCACAAAGTGTCGTGCCATTTCCATCGAAGTGGGTATGCAGAACTCGGGTCTCGCGACGAGCCTTGCAGCAACGCATTTTGCCCAGTATCCGCTTGCAACGGTTCCGGGAGCAGTCTTCTCCGTATGGCACAACATTTCCGGAGCGATTCTTGCGAACATTTTCAATTACAGCTCGAAGCACGGCGGAAAGATTTAAGCGGTAGAGTATATTTATTGCAGTTCAGGAGGTTAAGATGATCAGTGATCATGTAAGAGAGGGTGTGCAGCAGGCGCCCCACAGAAGTTTGATGAATGCCTTGGGATTTACCAAGGAAGAGATGAAGAAGCCGATGATCGGTGTGGTTTGCTCCTACAACGAAATTGTGCCGGGGCACATGAATCTGGATAAGATTACGGAGGCGGTGAAAATGGGGATTGCGGAGGCCGGCGGTCTCCCGGTAGAGTTTCCCGCCATTGCGGTCTGCGACGGGATTGCGATGGGACACGTCGGCATGAAGTATTCTCTTGTTACAAGAGATTTGATTGCCGATTCCACGGAGTGTATGGCGAAGGCACACCAGTTTGACGGTCTCGTGATGATTCCGAACTGCGATAAGAACGTTCCGGGACTCCTCATGGCGGCGGCAAGAGTCAATGTACCGACCGTCTTCGTGTCAGGCGGCCCGATGCTTGCCGGTAAAGTACATGGCAAGAAGCGTTCCCTCTCTGCCATGTTTGAAGCGGTAGGAACGTATGAAGCGGGGAAAATGTCCTTAGACGAGTTAAAGCTCTATGAGGAAAATGTTTGTCCGACCTGCGGATCCTGCTCCGGGATGTACACGGCAAACTCCATGAATTGTCTTACGGAAGTCATCGGGATGGGGTTGCCCGGAAACGGAACCATTCCGGCAGTCTATTCCGCCCGTATCCGTCTTGCAAAAGAAGCCGGCTATGCCGTGATGCAGATGGTGAAGGAGAATATCCGTCCGCGGGATATCATGACGAAGAACAGCTTTGAAAATGCGCTTCGTGTGGATATGGCACTCGGATGCTCCACCAATACGATGCTGCATCTTCCGGCTATTGCCCATGAGTGCGGGATTGAACTCAATTTGGAATATGCCAATGCCATTTCCGATACGACGCCGAATCTCTGCCACTTGGCTCCGGCAGGTCCCACGTATATGGAAGACCTGAATGAAGCGGGCGGTGTTTCCGCCGTGATGAAGGAACTTTCCAAGAAGAATCTTCTGCATCTTGACGGAATGACGGTAACGGGAAAGACGACCGGGGAGAATATCGAGCATGCGCGTAATCTTAATCCGGAGGTGATTCGTCCGATTGAGAACCCGTTCATGCAAAATGGCGGCATTGCCGTTTTGAAGGGAAACCTGGCACCGGATACCGGCGTTGTGAAGCGTTCCGCCGTGGCTCCGGAAATGATGGTACACGAGGGTCCCGCAAGAGTGTTTGATTCCGAAGATGACGCCATTCTTGCCATCAAGGGCGGAAAGATTCATGATGGAGACGTGGTCGTGATTCGCTATGAAGGACCGAAGGGCGGTCCCGGTATGCGGGAAATGTTAAACCCGACTTCCGCCATCATGGGGATGGGACTCGGCAGTACGGTTGCCCTCATTACGGACGGTCGTTTTTCCGGAGCTTCCAGAGGAGCTTCCATCGGACACGTTTCTCCGGAAGCGGCAGTAGGCGGTCCGATTGCCCTCGTGGAAGAAGGCGACATCATTTCCATCGATATTCCGAAGAACAAGCTCGAAATGAAGGTTTCCGATGAGGAAATCGAGAGAAGGCGGAAGAATTGGAAGCCGAGAAAACCGAAGGTTACAGAAGGCTACCTTCTCCGCTATCAGGCACTGGTTACCAGCGGAAACCGTGGGGCTATTCTGGAATTGCTGAAGGAATGGAGATAAGACTTGCATATTTAAAGAAATCATGTACACTGAAAGAGGTATTTAGGAGATACCTCTTTTTGTTTATTTATCATGAGTATCGCATAGAATTGTGCGGCTTCTCATGGATAGATAGCGGTACCGTGCGTAGAACGTTCGGTATCTTGTAGAGATTACCTGTATAGAGATTACTGGGGAGAAGAGTAATTGCGAGGGGTTAGGATGGGAAAAAGAGAAGGAAATCGCCTGCTCGGTCTGAGTCTTCTTTTAGCGGGAATTGTATTTCTTATTTTTGTCGTACTTTCCCTTCGTGCCTGGAAGAATTATTTTCAGGTCAAAACCAAAAGAATGGAACAGCATCACACGAAAAAGAAAAGGATGTAGAGGAAAAGGAGAGTCTTGCTCATTTACCTGCAAAGAACATCCTTTTTAAGTTCTTATGATTCTTATGACCCGGTCTACCAGAAGCAGCTGGAAGGATTGGAAGATGTTTTTCAGGATACGAAAGTGCATCTGGACAGTCTGAATCTCCATCTTTACCAGAGCAAAGCGGCGGAAACAGAGGATGCGTTTCTTGCCATGATGCATAGTTATCTCGCGAAAAAGCTTTTGCCCTATGACGGCATTCTGCTCGGAGACGACCGAGTCTTGAACTTGCTATGCAGTTTAAAGACAGTCTGTTCCGGATATTCCCATGATTTTCTTCTCCGTCCATAATATGGTTCTCGCGAAAAGCGCGGAACAGAACAGCCTGGTTAGCGGTTTTTACTGCCTGCCGAATCTGGAAGACACGGTAGTTGCCGCAACGAAGTTACAGGATAAAGCAAAAATCCATTATCGCGATCTATGACGGCAGTTATTTTGGGACGGCGGCAAGAGATGATTTTCAAAGTGTGCAGAGAAATTTTCCCGATTATCGTTTTGCCGGAATTGACCTTTCCCAGCTTGATAAAGAACAATTCTTACAGTCTCTAAAGGATATCGGGAAGGAAAGCATCCTTATCTCATATGAATGCTTCGGAGGACAAGGACAGGGAATATTTATCCGGTAGAGCAGATGGAGAAAATGATTCTCAAGAGGTGAACACGCCGGTCTACGGCTACTTTATGGATGAAAACTATCCCGGATTTATCGGCGGACGCGTCTTTGATTATCGGAGTATGGCGGAAGAAGCCGCAAGGCTCTTGGGCAGTGTGCTTTCCGGAAAAGTGGAGATTTCGAAAGAGCCGATGAAGGAAGACAGCCATTCCGAGCTCCTCTTCAGTAAGCGTATTCTCTCCGCCTATCATTTGTCTATGAAAAAGGTTACCGAAGGATGCGGTACTGGATGACGGCATCTCGGATTTGTGGACTGGAATACCGGGAGATTATCCTGATTGTGCTCCTTCCTTTTTGGGTTTTATTTTTGTTTTCTCTTGCCTTTTTGTTCAGCCGGATGCGCAGCAAGAAATTGTTCCGTATTCTGGAAGAGGAAAACGATCACCTCGCGGTAGAGCAGGATCAGCTTTCTCATCGATTGCGCTATGACTATCTGACAGAACTTCTGAATCGCCAGACTGCTCTTTCCAGTATGGAAGAGCTTTTTAAAAGAGCATACCGACTTCAGCTGTGTTCTGGTGGATATCGATAACCTGAAGGAATTGAATGAGCTGCGCGGGTATGAGACGGGAGATCTGTATTTGTCCGCCGTGGCAAATCGTTTGAAGCTGATGGAGAAAGAGTATGGTGCCGTGGCGTCCCGTTATGGAGGAGATGAGTTCCTGATCATTTTCCCCGGTGCAATATTGCAGAGTAACTCCTGGAAGTGGGAGGATACAGTCCGCTTTTTACCGCTCCATTACCGTGTCCGAAGAAACGGTCTATATGAAGGCTTCCGGGGGAATTGCTTATTCTCACGGAAATGAAAATCCGAAAGAGGTGGTTTTGTCAGCCGGGATTGCCTTAGCGGCAGCGAAGAGCAAAGGAAAAATCACTTCGTGTTTTATACGGATGAACTGCGGTATAAGAAAGAAAGATTAATCAGATTTTTAAATATGGTAGAGAAAGCCATTCAGGAAAATGCGTTCTACATGGTGTATCAACCGCAGGTGGAGTGTAAAAGCAGAAAGATCGTGGGCTTTGAATCCCTTCTTCGAATTCGGAACGAAGTTTGCTCACCGGATCAGTTTATTCCGGTTGCGGAGCAATATGGTTATATTACGAAGCTTGGAAAAAAATTGCCGTGGAGCAGGTCGTCAGACAGTTGGCAAGATGGAAGGATGAAGGAAGAGATCTTTGTCCGATATCCATTAACTTCAGCAGTTATCAGATCTACGATGATGATTTTGTCGACTTTCTTCTATATCAGTTAGAACGCTACGGGATTCCTACACGCTATGTGGTTCTGGAGATTACGGAAAGTATTCTCTTTGAAGAATCCAAACAGACGAAGGCGGTTTTTCGCAGACTCGTGGATGCGGGCATTGAACTGCATCTGGATGATTTCGGTACCGGATACAGCAGTTTTGCTTATCTTCCCTATATTCCGTTAAATACGGTCAAGATGGATAAGTCCATCGTGGATCATTTCCTGTCTGCGAACGGCGATGTTGTTCGAAACCTCATCAGTATTGTGCATGATCTCGGGATGGTGGTCATTGTGGAGGGAGTAGAGGAAGAATGGCAGTATGAGAAGCTGAACGAATATGGCTGTGACATCATTCAGGGCTATCTTTTCGGCGGTCCGGTTTTTGGCAACGGAAATCAATTAACTTAGAAAAATCTATTTTTCGGAAAAATAAGGAACGGTTTATACAAAGTGATTGTGTTTTTGTATTTTCCGGAAAATATTTATGCAAAAAGCTTTTATTTTATAGAGGGATTCGCTCTTTCTTGAATTAGTATTAAATTGTGATAGACTGTATAAGCGAAAACTTAATGATTAAGTTTTTTTGAAATGGAGAAGAAGAGAGAAGTGTAGGCTTGGTTTGCACTCTTTTGGAAGGGTGCAAGAAGGAGTAAAAAGATGAAGCGAAAAAGAAAATTGCTGGCGATCTTGATGGCCGTAGCAATGGCTTGGCAGGGGTTTGTCTCTGCACAGGCTGAAGAGCTGGGAACTTCCGGCACTGCATCGGAAAGTACGATTACCACCCCTTCTGCAAGCTCCGGCGTTCCTTCTGAAGAGGATATTCGTGCCGCGCAGGCAAGAGTGAAGGAGAAAGTACAGGCAGCCGGTGCAATGCAGACGATGGCATTGACCAGCGAAAGCGGGCGGCTACTGCCGAGAACAGTAAGTCGATTGCTGTGAATATTACGGATGCTTCCTATACGGACAGTAAGGGAAATGCCTATAACGGTTCTTCTGTCAGCAATCATACGAATCTGGGAATTAAGGTAGCGTATTCCATCCCGAATGGACAGAATCCGAAGAGCGGAGACACTACGACGATTCAGTTACCGGATTCCTTTACCGGATTAAAGTCGGAAGACTTTCCAATTAAAAAGCGGGAATGATTTAGTGGCATCCGCGCACTATGATCTGGCAACAAATACCGTGACACTGACCTATAGCTCTTTTGTGGAGACGAAGAGTGATATCAAGGTGAATTTCTCCATTTCCGTACAGGTCAATGCCCTCGAAAGAACCGGCGGCAAAAGATATTAGCGGAAGTCTTACCGTGAATCAGAGCAATACTTTCACGATTGCAGGGAAAGTTCATTATACCGGTATCGAGAAGGACAGTGATTTTAAGCTTGTAAAGATGCCAATCAGACCCTGTCTGAGACTACTGATCCCCAGACCGGAAAACAAGATTAAGCTGGTTCGCTATCGTATCCTGATCAATTTGGGAGAGGCGAGAAACAATCTCACCTTAAAAGGATGCTTTGGGGAGAGGGCTCTTTTTTTCCTACTATGTCGATGATACGCATCCGGTATCCATTCGAAAGGGAAAATGGCAAAGAGGGCATTTTTGAAGGGACAAAGTGGAATCCGGATCCAATCAACGGAAAGCACTGGGATCTTCGGAATGACACTCTTACAGATGGCGCACCGAACATTCATGCTATTGAGAAGGAATTTAAAGCAGAATGCACCGGGAAAGAAGAACTTCCTCCTGCATCTTGGAAATGCTACTGCGGATCAGGGTTATGAGATCTTCTATTATGTAAAGTTTGATGGTGTACCCAAAGCGAATTTTGACTATAAAAATGATATTGAAGTGGATTCCGATGGTGCGGGCGGTTCACCGATAAAGGCGAAGTACGACTTCTTCGTACAGAACTCCGGCGGTTCCGGTAGTGGAGACAACTACAGCATCAATATCAAGAAGACGGATGAAGACGGCGCTGTTTTAAAAGGCGCAAAGTTTGCCGTTGCGAACAGCCAGAATATTCAGGTCGGAACGGTAAGCACCGATGAAAACGGTGAGGCGGTTCTTAGCGACCTTTTGAAAGACACGTATACCGTCCAGGAAATTGCCGCGCCGCAAGGGTATCTCCTTTCCAAGGAGAAGTACAGCATCACGGCGGACAGCTTTGATGCGAACAAGGTTGCCGTATTGAAGGTGACGAATGTAAAGGCAGGGACAGAAGAAGCATAAGCGTTACGAAAAAGTGGGTTGATGCGGGAAATAAAGCGCAGAAGAGACCGAATAAGGTAACGGTTGAACTGCTTCGAAACGGACAGGGAAGCGGGACAACGATGGATCTCAGCCAGGATAACAGCTGGAAGGCCGTTTTCCAGGATTTGCCGAAGTATGATGAGGACGGAAAGCTCTACAACTACAGCATTCGGGAGAATGCGGTAAGCGGCTATAGCCCGGCTATTTCCGGTACACAGAGCTTAGGATTTACTTTTAACCAATACGATTGATAACAAGATTTCCATTCCGGTAACAAAGGTTTGGAACGGAAAAGGAGATCATCCGACATCTGTAACTGTACGACTCGTTGCAGACGGGAAGGTCATTGCAACACAGGTTCTTTCCGCACAGAACAACTGGCAGTATACGTTTACCAACCTGGAGAAAACGAAGGGCGGACAAACGATTCAGTATAAGGTGACGGAGGATGCGGTTCCCAGCTACAGTTCCAGTATTTCCGGTGATGCCGCTACCGGATATGTCAATGTCTTTACCAACACGAAGTTGAAGCCGAATGATCCGAGTAACGGCGGAAGCAATGGCGGAAATGGGGGAGGCAACGGCGAAACGGCGGAAATCATGGACCAAAAACCCAATGTAAAAATGCGAAGAACCCATCCGCTGTACTGGGTGAAAACCGTGATGCTTCTAAACCGACCGCAGATGGAAAGACGGCATTGAAGGGTGAAGTAAAGGGAGAAGAAAGAGCGAAGGATGGCAGCGTGCTGGATGCTTCGAGAAAGACGAAGACAGGAGACCAGAGTCGGTCTATGACATACCTCTTCCTCTTCGGCGGCTCCGCAGTCTTGCTTCTTGCCGTGCTTTATACGGAGAAGAGAAAAAGACGAAGTAGATGCCTGATGGCAGAGGATAGATTCTCCTCCGGTAAAAAGAATATTGATGTAGGCTTTTAGAAAAAGAGCAGAGAGAAAATTCTTTTGCTCTTTTTATTTATAAGAGATATCACGCGCTTTGCGCGCGAAATCTCATTTTTAACAAGTGGCACAGGGAAGCCTGAGACATCTTGTTGAATCTTTTATCGTATCTTTTTATAGAAAGAATCCGGTATTTAGAATGTCAATTAGACAAGCACTCTATACGAGGCATAGAATAGGGAAGGTTTGAAAAAGAGAAGGGCAAGGCGGTGAAAGATGAAAGCGGAAAGTTTGGAAAAAGAAGAAAAGAGGAGAGCGGAGAACCCGTCCCGAAGAGGAAAGGGAGAGAACTTGCTATTGCTCTTTCTCCGTTCTTCTTCGGTATTTTGGCTGTTCTGGAGTATTTTATGTGCCGAACCATGAAGGCTTTTTCCGCAAGCTATGTATATGCCGCATTTCTTGCCCTTCTGCTTCTTGGGAACTTTCTCTCCTTTTGTCTTTCTTTTCGAAGTGCGAGGCTAGGAAAAACTATCTGTATCATGCGCCGTTTCGTGCGTTGGTATTTTTCCTTCTTCTTTCGTATGACCTTCTGACCCTGAAGAGTAATATCCTGATTATGCCGTATTTTTCCCAGTATTGATCAGGTCCTCTCCGCCATGCTGAAGGACCGTGTCTATCTCTTACAATGCACAGGCAGTTCTTTATTTTTACTTTTTTCAGGCTATTTCCTGGGCGTGCTGGTGGGGCTCTTGACCGGCATTGCCTGTGGCTATAACAAGAAAGTGGAGTACTGGGTTGCGCCGTTTCTGAAACTCCCTTGGGGCGATTCCCAGTACAACCTGGATTCCGATTGTCATGGTTCTCGCCACCTCTTTATTTTCGAGGAAGTGTTTTTCATCATTGCTCTCGGCGTCTGGTTCTCCGTTACGCTTTCGACAATCACCGGAATCCACAATATCGATAAAGCCTATTATGAAGCGGCAAAGACACTGGGAGCGAAGGAGCGGGATCTGGTGCTTCGTATTGCCATTCCGTCTGCCCTTCCGAGTATCTTTCAGGGTCTGGTGCAGGCGATGAGTTCAGCCTGTATGGCACTGATGATTGCGGGAGATGATTGGTGTGGAGTCGGGACTCGGCTGGTACATCACCCTGGCAGAAGAGTTGGGCAGAGTATGGGAAGATGTATGGTGCAATTATTCTGATTTGTGTCATTTTTCGTCTCCGTCAATTTTATTTTTGAATCAGATAAAGAGCCGCGTTCTTCGCTGGCAGGAAGGACTCATCAAATAGACGATGGGACGAGAACGATAGAAGGCGGGACGAAAACGAAAAAGGGAAGACGGGACAAGTTAGGGGGCGCATTTTTGGCTTTTAGTGTTAGAAAATGTATCAAAAGTTTCTCCAGAAAAGAGAAGGAAGTGACCTTTGCTCTTTCGCCGGTCAATCTTACCGTGGAGGAAGGCGAATTTATCTCGATCGTGGGACCGAGCGGTTGCGGAAAGTCCACTCTGCTCCGCCTTGTAGCCGGTCTCCTTACGCCGACTTCCGGAAAACTTTCCCTGGACGGAGAGGAAATTATGGGAACGGATGCGAAAAGAGGAATGGCCTTTCAGAAGCCGACTCTTTTTCCCTGGCTTACGGTAGAGGAAAATATTGCTTTTCGGTCCCAAAGTGCGAAAGGAGAACAAAAAGAAGAGATAGAAAGAATGCTTGCGCTTACCCATCTTTCCGATTTTCGCTCCGCTTATCCTCATGAGCTTTCCGGCGGAATGGCACAGAAGAGTGGCGCTTGTTCGAACCATGATCAATGAGCCGGAAGTTTTTCTTCTGGATGAACCGCTCGGGGCACTGGATGCCTTTTACGAGGATGAAGATGCAGGATGAGCTTCTCCTTTTGTGGAAGGAGAAGAAGAATATGATGCTGATGGTCACCCATGATGTGGATGAGGCTATTTACATGGGAACGAGAGTGCTTGTGATGGCGAAAGCGGGGGCAGTGTCCTTCGGGATATCCCTGATTGATTTGGCTTATAAAAAGAAAACGATTGGATCCAAAATTTCTTTCTTACCGGGAAGAAATTATGCGTCTCCTCGGCGTCGATGCGGAGGAATAGAAGAATATAAGGAGGCAGAATGAAAAGAAACTGGATGAAGAGCAGCTTGGCTCTTTCTCTTCTTGCGGCCCTTTCCCTTACGGCTTGTCAAAGCCAGGTCGGAAAAGACGGAGAGTAAGACGGAGACGACGGTAGAGAAGGAGAGCGGTACAAAGGCGGAAACGAAAGCGGATGCGGATGGAAAAGGGAGAAAACACGGAAACGAAGATAGAGGGGAGCGATACCAGGAGAGAGGAAATCAAAGGGGCTTCTCCGACCGCGCGGAAAGCCAAGGATATGTGTATCACCCGATCAAGTTGAGTCCGGAAGAAGAGGAAGCCTGGAAGAAAAGAACCTGCATACGGGAAAACGATTGAAATCGGATACAATGGCGGTCTCTGTACGGGAACCTTCGGTGCTGCACAGGAAGAAGGCTTCTATAAGGCGGAGGGATTAGCACGAATATCGTGGAGATGACGGAGGCCAAGGATGCCGTAGCAACCGGAAAAGCGGATATTGCGGCAGATCACCTTGCTTCTGTATTCGTTCCTGCCGTAAACGGCCTCAATCTGGTATTTACCGGAGGAGCTCACAGCGGCTGTAAGAGTCTCTATGTTTTGAAAGATTCGGACATAAAAAGCACAGCGGATTTGAAAGGAAAGACCGTGTCATTAAGCGACGGCATCGGCAATTCCGACCATAATATCGCCCTTCGTTTTTTCAATAATGACGGTATTAAACCGGAAGAAGTAAAGTACAAGGTCGTAGCCAATGACGCTGTGATTGCCGCTTTGCAGAACAAGGAAGTACAGGGCGCGATGCTTTCCGATATGTTTGCAAGAAAGTTTGTAGACGAAGGGCTGATTCGCCCTATTCGCTCTCTTACCACGGACGAGGACTTTAAGGTTGAGCCCTGCTGTGTACAGATTATGAATGGAGATTTCGCCAAGGAGAATCTGATTACGGCAGAGAAGCTGAGAATGCGGCAAAGGAATGTAGCCATTGATTGAAAAAGAACAAAGAGACCTATGTGGATCTTCTCTTGGAAAAGAACTGGGCAAAGCGGAGACAAAGACAAGGTTCTGATTTTGCCAATTCCCTGAACTTCGGCATCACGGATTGGCAGACCGAAGCGGCAATGGAGAAAGTAATCAAAGATTATCAGTCCTTCGGCATCCTGGATAAAAACTTAAAGCAGGATGATATTATGAAGAAGTATTGGAAACCGATGCAGTATGCAAATGAAGGCTGTTGCGGAGGCTAGAGCAGTCTTCCCTTTTCCCGCAGAAAAATGCTACTCTAATTCTATTCCAGACGGATTAGAGTGAAGAGGGTCGGGAGAAAGAGTGAATCAGATTCTTTTGCTGGCGGGGATTGTGATTATTCTCAGCGTATTTCTGCATAAGCTTTCTACAAAGATAGGAATGCCGGTTTTGCTGGCATTTCTGCTTCTCGGTATGCTGTTCATGTAGACGGCATTTTTAAAATTCACTTTGAAAAATTTTTGCTTTTTCTGAAGCGCTTTGCAGCTTCGGATTAATCTTTTATCATGTTTTCGGGAGGCTTTTGGAACATCCTGGAAGGAAGCTCGTTATGTGGCAAAGGAAGCCATTCTTTTGTCAAGCTTCAGGTTGTTCTGACCTCCCTTTTTGTTGCTAAAGGAAGAAGAGAGCGCGGCATGAAGATTTTTCAGGGCAAGGATCTCTTTCTTTTTAATTTCGGTACGTACCTGCTTTATGGGTGCTGTCCAGTGTGATGGGACCCATCTCTATCCGTTTTAAGCGCTTAACGATGTACTCCGGAGAGAGGGCAAGAAACATTTTCTTGATTTGATGGAACTTTCCCTCTGTTATGGTGATTTCTATGACGCTTTTCTCCTCTTCGAGCATGGAGAATCCGGACATCAGCCGGAGCGGAACACAAGTCTTTATCGTATTGGATTCCTTTCCGAAGTGGAGCGATGTCCGTATCCTTAAGCTTTTTGGCTATTTCACGAGATATTTTTCGGAACATGTTTCTTCGGAGAGAGCAACTGATGCGCAAGAGCCCGTCATTCATAAGGAGAGGAGTCCCTCACTGTCCTTATCGAGTCTTCCGACCGGAAAGAGGTCTTTTCGGTGCGGTTCCGTAATCAGGTCCAGCACGGTTTTCTGTTTTCGGTCTTCGGTGGAGGAGAGCACACCGACCGGTTTATGCATCATGTAACAGGAAAAATGCCTCATATTCTACGCTTTCTCCCTTGTAGAGGATATGGTCGCTCTTCTCACGGAAAAATGCGCATCGCGAACGATGTTGCCGTTTACTTTGCACAGCTCTTTTCGTATCTCCTTCTTGATATCGGAACGGCTTGCCAGCCCCATATCCGACAGGTATTTGTCCAGACGCATTTTTCTCTACTTTCTTTTTTCTAATGAGTTTTTGTTCGTTTTCCAATGCATTTTGTTCGTTTTTCCAATGCGCTTCTATTCGTTTTCCGATGCGCTTCTACTCGTTATTCGCGAGTTTCCTTCGAACGGGGATGCCGTTCACTCCAGATTATCGGAGACGGGAAGAAGAAGGTATTCTTTTCCGTCGATGATGCGGCTTTCCAGCATGGCGGAAACTTCATTTTTAATCTTGAGTTGCAGGTTGTCGGATTGTACTTGCAAGGTATTTTTCTACAAGATTTTCCGTGTAAAATGCGGAATCATTCTCACCTCAAAAGCTTTCGTCATACAGGGCGGAAAAAGTTTGCGAGTCCCTCTTCTCCTGCGCCGGCATCCTCTAAAAAGTTTTTACGGTAGACTTGGAAAAGATTTGTCTTTTTCTTCTTCCTTTCCCTGTTCTTTTCATTCCTGCAAATTTTCCTGCAATGCCCGGATATTTTCAAAGTACAGTCCTTCTTTAAAACATCCTGCACCAGAGCGGAAAATTGCTGCTTTTGTTCTTTCTCCGAAGGGGAGAGATGCCGAAGAGCGTTTCACTGAGTTTGTCCAGTTCGCCTCTCTTTTTGTTCGGTACAAAAAGAGAATGGATATCGGACGCCCGCTCATGGAAAGCGGGGTAGAGGAAAGATAGCTCCGGTTTCTGCACAACAAAGTCTTCGAACGGGCGATAAAGCTGTCTTTTCCTTATCAAAACAGAGTCCTTCCTTCAAGAGTGTAACCGGGCAGAGAAGGAAAAAGGGTGAATTGATACACCGTGTCCGAGGCATCTTCCAGCGTTAGTTATCCGTGGTTTTTCTTTGGGTACATCGTAGACGCGTGTGCAAGAATCAGGAGTTTTTTCCCGGGGGACAGGATAATTTTCCCGGATTTCCCGGAAGAAGTTTTCCACCAGGGGATCTTCTTTTAAGGCGGATTCATTTAAACGGTAGAGACTTTCCTGTTTTTCCGCCGGTCTCTTCTTCAGCAAGAGGAAATTCAAGGTGTAGAGTTCTCCGAATTTACCGGAAAGAGCACGCTTGAAAAGTTCACAATATTTGAAAGTTTCCTCCTCATCCAGGAGAAGAAAGAATCGGAGAAGCGGGAAAGAATCTCCCTCTTCACTGATAAAGCAGGTTCGAGCCGGTCAATCCGACAGTCGTCTTTCTTAAAGCATTTTTAATCTCGTTGATTCCTTTTTATCCATTCAGCGCTTTTTCCTTTCTCCTCGATAACGATGATTTTTGCCCTACAATATACCATAGCTTTTTCCTTGAACGCCTCTTTTTCGGTTTTTAAAAATTATAAAACAGAATAAAAAGATATTTTTTAAAAAAATATTTTCAAAAGCACTTGACAGAAAGACGGAGATAGTGTTTGATGATGGCGTAATTCGAACTAATTCCCACGAATAAATCACGAGAGAAAGTGTATCTAGGGTTCCGGGTCAAGTTGGTCCGAGCGATACACATACTGCGAAGCGGTATGACACCTTAGGGACAAAAAGCCCCGGAGGTAGGGAGTTTCACTTGAAGCCTACTTCCGAGGCTTCATTTATTTCTTGGAGAACCATTTCAGTGAGTTTAAGGAGGAAATTATGCAGAAGATTTACACCGGAAAAACAAAGGATGTTTTTAAACTGGAAGACGGCAATCTGGTTTTTAAAGTTTAAAGACGATGTCACCGGAGAGAACGGCGTTTTTTGATCCGGGGGCAAATGCCGTTGCGCTGACCATTGAGGGCGTTGGAAAAGAAGATTTACGATGCAGCAGGTATTTCTTTTGAGCTCTTAAGAAAGCACGGGATAAAGACCCATTATGTGGATTCGAACGTAGCGGAAAACACGATGACCGTACTGCCCTGTGAGGTCTTTGGAAAGGGGTTGGAAGTCATTGCCCGCTTTATTGCAACAGGGTCTTTCATTCGCCGGTACGGGGCATACATAGAGGACAAAACGGTGCTTCCTGAGACTTTCGTAGAAGTTACTCTGAAGGACGACCAAAGAAATGACCCGCCGATTTTCGAAAGATGCTCTCGCGATACTCGGGATTCTGACAAAGGAGGAGTACAAAGAGCTGAAAGAAAAGACCAAAGAGATTACCGGAATCATCAAAGAGGAATTGGCGAAGAAGGGCTTGACCTCTATGATATCAAGTTGGAATTCGAAGGCACAACGGGGAAGTGATTTTTGATCGATGAACTATCCGGCGGAAATATGCGTGTTTTTGACGGAGACCGTTATGTAGAACCCTTAAAGTTATATTCGTATTTGGAAAAAGGAACTGTATAAAAGAGGAAATGAAGGAACAGAGTTCCCCTGTACAGGTTCATATCGGAGTCTTCCTGAGAAGGCCTGTACAGAGACCCGTCCGAGCTCTCTTTTACAGTTCTTTTTCTTGTCGTCGTCATTGTGTCCGCCAGCCATTTGAAAGGAGAAATATGAAAGTAGCTTTGATTATGGGAAGTATATCCGATGAAGAAATCGTAAAAAGTCTGCCGCTGTTTTGAAAGATTTTTCGGTGGACTACGAGTGCCGTGTGATTTCTGCCCATCGTTCCTTGGGGCTTGTGATTGATTACGTGGAAAGTATGGAGCAGCAGAAAATCGATCTGATTATTGCCTTTGCCGGAAAGGCGGCACACCTTGCCGGCGTGCTTGCGGGCTTAACGATAAAAACCGGTGATTGGCGTGCCGGTGCAGTCCTCCTGTCTGGACGGCATGGACAGCCTGCTCAGTACGGTGCAGATGCCGAAAGGGGTTCCCGTAGCGACAGTGGCTATCAACGGAGCAGAGAATGCAGCCATTCTTGCTATAGAGATGCTGGCTCTGTCCAATCCGGATTTAAGAGAGAAACTCAGACAGTACAAGGAAGAAATGAAACGATCCGTTCAGGAGATGAATGAACGGGTTTCTCTCTAGGAGGTGCGGTGTGAGCGGACTATGCGGCATTTTTTTCTTTCGATAAAAACGATATTACCGATCTCCTGGAGGTGGGGCTCTATGCCTTACAGCACAGGGGACAGGAAGGCTTTCGGCATTACCACCATGGAGGACAGAGAGTCTGTGAATTAAAGCGGAAGGGATTGGTTTCGGAGGTATTGAATCAACAGATTATCGAAGATATCAACGGGTCTTCCGGCATCGGTTTTGTGAAGTATCTCTTTTCCCACAATACCAAATATGAGCCGATGATGCCCTTTGTGTATCAGACAGACCATGGCAACTCCATGATTGCCCTGGACGGCACTTTCATCTTAAACCGGAATTTTAATTTCTGTGAGCTTGTGAATAAAATCAACGGTCCCCTGGAAAGCTTTCAGGACTATATGGAGAGTTTAAAGGGAACCTATAACTTGATTTACATTGATGAGGGGAAGATGCTCCTTGCCAGAGATCCTTATGGCGTGAAGCCCCTCTGTCTCGGGAAGTTGAAAGATACCTTCATTGCCGTCTCCGAGAGCTGTGCCTTGGATGCCATGAATGCGGAATTTTTAGAGGATGTGGAGCCGGAGAGATGATTCTCGTAGAGAAGGGAGACTATTCCGTTCATCGCTTCGCACAAAAACCGCATCATCTCTGCCTCTTTGAGATGATTTATATCGCCCGTCCCGACTCCGTACTTGACGGAGTGAGCGTTTATCAGGCGCGCTATAAGACGGGAGAGCGGCTCTATCAGGAGTGTCCCACAGAGGCGGATATCGTTATCGGCTCCCCGGATTCCGGTTTGATTGCCGCGAAAGGCTATGCGAAGGCATCAGGCATTCCCTTTGTGGACGGCATTTTAAAGAATCGTTACATTCAAAGAACTTTTATCAAGCCGACGCAGGAAGAAAGAGTCAGCAGTGTCAAAAATCAAGTTAAATGCGATTAAAGAAAACTTGCAGGATAAGCGGGTCATTTTGGTGGATGATTCCATTGTCCGCGGGACGACCATGAAGAGAATCATCAAGATCTTAAAGGATGCCGGGGCGAAAGAAGTCCATATTCGGATAGCCAGTCCCAAGGTGGTTTCCAACGATATTCATGCCATTGATATTCCGGAAAAACGAGCAGCTGATCGGCTACAACAAAACGGTAGAAGAGGTTCGGGACTATATCGGCTGTGACAGTCTCTATTATCTGAGTCTGAGGGGCTGGAAGATTGCTGCGGCAATAAGGGCTATTATGAAAAATATTTTACAGGAGTGGATATTTTCCAAGAGGAGGCAGTATGGCACTAAGCTATAAGGAGGCGGGAGTCGACAAGGAGCAGGGTTATAAAGAGGTGGGGTTGATTAAGAAGTTCATCAAAAGAGACCTATACCTCCGGTGTCTTATCGGATTTGGGGGCTTTTCGGGTCTGTTTTCCTTGGAACAGGAGAAGCTTTCCCATCCTGTCCTGGTATCCGGTACAGACGGTGTCGGAACGAAAGTGGTACTGCGCAGAAACTCGATAGACACAAGACCATCGGGATTGACTGTGTGGCAATGTGCGTGAACGATATCCTTTGTCAGGGGCAAAGCCCTTATTTTTCTTAGATTATATTGCCTGCGGAAAACTCCATGCAGAGAAGATGGCAGGGATTGTAGAAGGGGTTGCGGAAGGCTGTAAAAGGGCAGGAGCGGCATTAATCGGAGGAGAGACCGCGGAGATGCCTGGCGTGTACAGGGAGGAGGACTATGACCTTGCCGGATTTGTTGTCGGGATTGTTGACCGGGAGAAGATTATTGACGGAAAGCAGAGAAGTGAAGGGGATCTTATCCTGGCACTTCCTCTTCCGGAATCCACAGCAACGGTTTTTCTCTGGTTCGGAAAATCATTTTTGACAAGATGCATTTTGACCTGGAAAAGGAGCAGATTTCCGGAAAAAGCCTGGCAGATATGCTACTTACGCCCACTCGTATTCTATAAATCAGGAAGTGCTTCCGGTACTCCATGCAGTAGATGTACACGCCATGGCACACATTACCGGAGGAGGACTTCGGAGAATCTCCCCGGTTTTACCGGAAGGACTTTCTGTGCTTATTAACGAAAGCGCTTTGCCCCGCCTTCCTATTTTTAGCAAATTACAGGAGTGGGGAGAATTAAGTCGGGAGGAAATGTTCAGCACCTTTTAATATGGGGAGAGCTTTCACCCTCTTTGTCAGGAAAGAGGAGGAGAAGAAAGTTTTTATCCATGCTTCCGGATGCACGGCGAATCGGAGAAGTGGTGAGAGGAAAGGAGAAGTGACCATTCAGTAGACGCCGGAGGACTCCGGTACTTAAGATGAGGGAAAAGGTGGACTATGGATAAAACGTATTTTTGTACGAAAGAGAGAGCAGTACCGGCAGGAAGAGGAAAAACTGGTAGAGGAATTGTTCCGCAGCCTTTCTATCCCTGTGAAAAAGCGCGGCCATTTATCAAATTTATGATGTGTATTCTATTGAAGAAGAAGTATTGAAACGGGCGGAGCAGTCCGTGTTTTTCCGAGGTGATGGTGAACGAAGTTTTTCGAAGAGCTGCCCCTTCAGGAAGGCTTTTATTTTGCCTATGAAAACCCTTGCCGGCACAGTTTGATCAGCGGGCAGACAGTGCGATGCAGTGTATTCGACTCCTGGATCAGGAAAGTAAGGCGTTTGTGCGCTCCGGAACCTTGCTCGTGTTTGATCGTGCTCTCAGCCCCTTGGAATTGGAGAAGATTTCTAAGTATCTGGTGAATCCTATTGAGTCCCGGGAGAAGGTTATGTCCCTTCTTTCCTTTTCTCCGGATGCAGAAAGAAAAGAAATGCGGGATATGAGCGGGTTCCGGAGTCTCAGCACAGAAGCGCTTGCTGCTTTTAAAGACAGAGATGAATCTTTCCCTTTTGATGGAAGACCTTCTCTTTATTCAGGAATTTTTACAGGGAAGAAGAAAGAGACCCCAGTGAAACAGGGAGCTTTACGTCTTGATTGCTACTGGAGTGATCACTGTCGACATACGACCTTTGAGACGGTGCTGGATAAGATTTCCGTGAGTCTGAGCATTTTCAGAAGGAAATGGAAGAGGCTTTGCAGGAATACCTCAGTCTTCGAAAAGAATTGGGGACGGAGAAGCCCGTTACGCTTATGGATATGGCGACTATTGTGGGTAAAGTATCATCGGCTCATTCTAAAGGATCAGACCGTGGAAGTCAGTTCCGAGAACAATGCCTGTTCCTTCTTTACGACTGTCCCGCATGATGGGAAGGAAGAGCAGTGGCTCATTCAGTTTAAAAATGAAACCCACAATCATCCGACGGAAATTGAGCCCTTTGGGGGAGCCAGTACCTGTATCGGCGGAGCGATTCGAGATCCCTTATCCGGACGGAGCTTCGTTTATCAGGCAATGCGGATCAGCGGAGCGGAAATGTCCTGAAGGGCGGGAGAAGACCCTTCCCAACAAGCTTCCCCAGGCGGAGATTTCGAAAAAAGCCATGCAGGGCTATTCCTCTTACGGAAATCAAATCGGCCTTGCCACGAGTTTCGTACGGGAGTTGTATGATGATTCCTATGTAGCAAAGCACATGGAGGTGGGTGCGGTAGTGGGGGCGAGTCCGGTTGAAAATGTGCGAAGAGAGCTTCCTGCGCCGGGAGATATTGTGGTTTTAATCGGCGGTCGAACCGGCCGGGATGGCATCCAGGGTGCATCCGGCTCCAGTGTGGTGCATACCAGTGCCTCTCTTCACACCATGGCTTCCCCAGGTACAGAAGGGAAATGCTCCGGAAGAGCGGAAGATACAAAGACTTTTCCGCCGTCCGGAAGTCTCCCGCCTGATTAAAAAATGTAATGATTTCGGTGCCGGCGGGGTTGCCGTTGCTATCGGAGAAATCAGTCCCGGAATGGAGATTCATCTGGACAAGGTGCTTCTCAAGTATCAGGGCTTAAATGCCACGGAAATTGCCATTAGTGAATCTCAGGAAAGAATGGCGGTGGTGGTTTCGGAAAAGGACTACGCTTCATTCGTAAAGGCCTGTGAAGAGGAAAATATCGAATATGCCCATGTGGCGACGGTAACCGATCGAAATCGACTGGAAATGTTTATGGGAAAGGAAAAGGTGGTGGACTTAAAGGCCTCTTTTCTGGAGACCTCCGGGGTACGGCAGCATAGAGAGGCTGTTTTAACAGATCACCCTGAGGAGAATCCATTCCTCCATCATGGCTTTCATAAAGACGGCGCTGTAAAAGAACTTTTCAGAGAAAAATGTGGCGTCTCAGAAGGGACTCGCTACGAACTTTGACAGCAGTATCGGGGGCAACAACGGTGGTGATGCCCTTTACGGGAAAAAGAAGAATTAACGCCGGTGCAGGCTTCCGTGCAGGCGCTTCCCACTTTAGGCTTTGATAGTGACATTGCGACTGTTTTAACTTACGGCTTTATTCCGAAGATTTCACTATTCTCCCTTTTTTATCCGCGCTTTATTCGGTTCTTCTCTCCGTGGCAAAGGTCTATGCGGTAGGAGGGGACAGAAAGACACTCTATCTTTCCTGTCAGGGAGTATTTTGAGAAGCTGGGAACAGATAGTAAGAAGTGGGGCATGGCGACGGAAGCGTTACTGGGCGCATTGCACGCCGAGAGGGCTTTGGGAATCTCGCTATCGGGGGAAAGGACAGTATGTCCGGTACCTTTAATGATCTCCATGTGGTAGAAACCCTGATTTCCTTTGCTTGTAGTACGGTGAAGGTAGATGAAGTGCTTACACCGGAGCTGAAAAACTGCGGAAATACCCTTTATTTCCTGCCGGTCGTTAGGACGAGAGAGGCTTTCCGAATATAGCGGAGACGGTAGCGCAGTATGACCTCCTTCACCGCTATATTTCGGAGAAAAAGGTCTGCTCCGTCTATGTTTTGGAGGAAGGCTCCGCCTTTTCCGCCCTTTACAAGATGGCAGTAGGAAATGCCTTAGGTTTTCACGTTACGATGGAAGACCTTGCAGACTTTCAGCCGGGCTCCATGGTTATTGAAGCCGGTGTCACCGACCCTGCCTTTCCGTAAGATCGGAACGGTGGAAGAGGACATTCTTGCGAATGGTGAGCCATTCGATAAGGAGACTTTACGAAGAACCCTATACCGGCACCTTTGAAAAAGCTTTTATCCGGAGTATGAATTTGGAGAAGGGAAATTGTGAGAACCTGTCCAAAGAGACGGAAAGAGCGTTTTTCTCCCCCGGAGAAGGTGGATCAGGTGAAAGTCCTTATTCCCGTCTTCCCTGGGAACGAATTGCGAGTATGACAGCGCCCGTGCCTTCCAAAAGGAGGGAGCAGTGGTGGAAACGGTCATTATCCGGAATAAAAAGAGAGCATGATTTAAAGGAAAGCATGGAAGAGTTTGTGGAGAAGCTGGATAGCGTCCATATCCTGATGTTTGTGGGCGGCTTTTTCCAGCGGAGATGAACCGGACGGCTCTGCCAAGTTTATTGTGAATTTCTTTGAGAAATGAGAGAGTCAAAGAGGCAGTCCACGAGCATTTAAAGAAGAAGCGTCTTATCCTCGGAATCTGTAACGGCTTCCAGGCGCTCTTAAAATCCGGCTTACTTCCCTATGGAGAGATTCGGATTTAACCGAGGAGGATTTAACGCTGTACCATAATGATTGTATGCACCATGTATCCACTACCGCCTTTTACCAGGGTGTCCAATACAAACAGTGCATGGACACGGCATTTCCGCATAGGAGAGATGCATGACGTGGTCTTTTTCTCATGGAGAAGGGAAGCTTTGTAGGAAAATCCATTGAGAAAATGGAAGCATCTTGCGGCGTTCCAGTATGCGGACTTTTGACGGAAATGCAAGCCTGAACGGAAAGTTTAACCCGAACGGCTCTTTGTACGGGATCGAGGGCATGGTTTCGGAAGACGGCTTGATCCTCGGGAAAAATGGGACACAGCGAACGCTATGGCGAGGGACTGTATCGGAATCGTCGAATTCCGAATCCCCAGAATCTGTTTTATAGCGGGTACAGTATTTTAAGGGAGCAAAATGAAGAAAAATAGCAGTGTTTATTTCGGGAGGAGGAACGGATCTACAGTCCCTTATCGATTCGGTGCATGAAAAGAGCGGCGTAATCCGCCTTGTGGTTTCCAGCCGGGAGGATGCCCTATGGACTGGAAAAGAGCGAAGAGGAAGGGATAGAGACTATGGTGCTTCCGAAAGGGGACTATGACAGTGCGCTTTTGGAAGAGCTGAAAAAGAGAAGTGGAGGGATTGTGCTCGCTGGCTTTTTGAAAAATTCTCTCTCCGGAGTTTATCCGGCATTTTCCCCAGCATATTGTAAATATTCATCCCTCTCTGATTCCGGCCTTCCGGACCCGGGTTTTTACGGGATGCGAGTGCATGAGGCGGTATATCGTGCCGGAGTGAAATGGAGCGGCGCGACGGTGCATTTTGTCAGTGAAGTAGTAGACGGCGGGGCAATCCTACTACAGGAGGTGGTTCCCGTTTTGGAAGCAGACGGTCCGGAAGAGATAGCAGGAAAGGTCTTGAAGTGGAACATCGCATTCTACCGGCTGCTGTGAGAGCGTGTTTGGAAGATCGGGTGTTTTTGGCAGGGAGAACGTGCCTTTATTCGGGAGGAAGTATGAAGACTGCATTAATCAGTGTTTTTGATAAGAACGGCATAGTGGAATTTTGTAAAGGCTTAAAAGATTTAGGCTTTCAGCTGATTTCCACGGGAGGAACCTATCAATTATTGAAAAAAGAAGTGGAAGTGAAAGAGGTTTCCGAACTGACCGGTTTTCCGGAAATTCTGGATGGGAGGGTGAAGACCCTGCATCCCCGAATCCATGCCGGAATCCTGTATCGTAGAGAGTGTGCATCGCATCAAAAACCGTGGAAGAACTGGGAATCGACTCCATTGACCTTGTGGTAAATAACCTCATCCCTTTGAGAAGGTACTTAGGAAGGAAGGGGTGAGTGAGGAAGAACAGGTGGAGAATATCGATATCGGCGGGCCTTCCATGATTCGCGCCGCAGCAAAGAATTTTCGGGATGTCCTTGTGGTCACGGATGCCGGAGATTATGAAGAAGTGCTTCGCCTTCGGGAAGGAAGAAATGACCTTTCCTATCGGGAGCAAATGGCGGCGAAGGCCTTTCGCTATACCGCCTATTATGATGCGTTAATTGCAGAATATTTTAATAAACGCCTTTCTGTCTCCGCTCCGGAGTACCTAAGCATGAGCTATCGCCTCGGGACAAGTCTCGCTATGGGGAGAATCCCCATCAGGCTGCCGCTTTCTACGAGAAGGTATATGAGGAAAATCCGGCAGAATGGAAGCAGCTCCACGGAAAGGAGCTGTCCCTACAATAATTATACGGACATGTACAATGCGGTTCGCTTTGTGAAAGGAATTTTTCCGAGCCGGCAGTGGTGGGCACCAAGCATAACAATCCTGCCGGAATCGGAATCAGGGGATACGATTGATGAAGCTTTCGATAAGGCCTCATGCCTGTGATGCAACTTCTCTCTTCGGGGATTTTTGCCTTGAACCGACCGGTAACCAAGCATATCGCAGAGGTTTTGCATTCCTTTTTATGGAAAATCGTGATTGCACCGATTATGAGGAAGAGGCCCTTTCCATTCTGGAAGAGAAGAAAAATCTGCGTGTGATTGTGATGCCGAATTTATCCACCTTCTCCCTTCCGAAGAAGACGGTGAAAGAAGTGCTGGGAGGCATTCTGGTACAGGACTATGACGATGCGAATCTTTCGGAAGAAATGGAAGTGGTCAGCAAGAGAAAGCCCACAGAAGAAGAAATGCGGGATTTGCTTTTTGGCTTTAAGGCGGTAAAAATGGTCGCTTCCAATGGTGCGGTACTGGTAAAGGACGGCGCAACGCTCGGCATCGGGCAGGAGAGGTACGACGCTCCTGGGCAGTAGAGGAAGCGCTTTCCGTGCGGAAGGAAAGCTCTCGGGCAGTGCTTGCCTCCGACGGCTTCTTCTTTAACGATACGGTGGAATTGTTACAGAAAAACGGGATTCGTGCGGTGATTCAGCCGGGCGGCTCCGTGAAGGATCCGGAAGTGATTGCACTCTGCGATCAGTACGGGATTGCTGGTGATGACGCATATTCGGCATTTCAGACACTAAGAGGAATGCATCTATCGGAGTATTGAGGCTCTATAGGACCTCGGTTTTCAAGAAATGAAGAGTTTATAGCATATAAATGAAAGGGGGCTGTACTATGCGTGTATTGGTTGTGGGAAATGGCGGTCGGAGGATGCGCTTTGCAAAAATTGCAGGAAAGTCCGCTCTGCGAAAAAGCTGTATTGCTGCTCGGGAAATGCGGGGACAGCCCGCTATGCAGAGAATCTTTCCCTAGGGAGTAACGAGGAAATCGTAAGATTTGCAAAGGAGCACGTGGATTTTGTGCTTGTCGGCCCGGAAAAGCCCTTGTGTGAGGGAATTGTAGATGAACTGGAAAAAGCAGGCATAAAAAGCATTCGGCCCGAAAAAAAAGGCTGCGCAATTGGAGGGCAGCAAAGACTTTACGAAGCGCTTCTTGGAGAAATATGACTTACCCACTGCCCGGCACAAAACGGTATTTTCTTATGAAGAAGCGGTGGAGGCGTTGCAGGACTTTTCCTATCCCCTGTGATTAAGGCGGACGGCCTCTGCGCCGGAAAGGAGTCGGATTTTTCAGGAGGAAGCGCAAGCAAAGCAGTATTTAGAGGATCTTTTTGAAAAAGATTTTCGGAGAAGAAGCGAAGAAGGTGGTCATAGAGGAATTTCTGGATGGAAAAAGAGGCATCCCTTCTTTGCGTGGTATCGGGAAATCAGCTATTTCCTTTGGAATCGGCGAGGGACTATAAACGGATTTATGACGGCGACCTGGGAGACAATACCGGCGGAGTAGGCTGTTATTCTCCAAACGAGTTGTTTAACACGGAATTACAGGAGAAGATTGGAAAGGTTCTTAAGAAGATATCCTATGGACTGGAGCAGGAAGGACTTCAGTACAGCGGCATTCTTTTTATCGGATTTATGATTATGCGGGGAGAACCGAAGATTCTGGAATTTAACGTCCGTTTTGGAGATCCGGAGACAGAGGTGATTTTACCGAGACTCAAGAGTGATTTACTATGTCTTATGGATAAGGCGATTTCCATAGCCTCCGCAGGGAAGACTTTCAGTGGTCGGAGGAAGCTTGCATGACGGTGGTCATGACCTCGAAGGGCTATCCTCATGCCTATGAAAAGCATAAGCGGATTACGGGAGAAATTACCGATCCGACTATCTTTGTTTACCATAACAATACTGTCCTGGAAGAGGGCGCAGCGTATTCCGACGGAGGAAGAGTGCTCTCCGTCACCACCATGGGAGACAGCCTTTCTGCCTGCCGGGAGAAGATTTATGCTCACATCGGAGAAATCCATTTCGAAGGAGCGACATACAGAAAGGATATCGGGATACCGGTAGAATAGGAAAAGGGAGTTACTTCAACATTAGAATAAGTTGATTATCGGCACATAAGCCTGAAAGGGAGCAATCTGAGCCTCGTCGGTACTTGCGAAAAACAAGAGAATCGAAGTTTTTCGCTTAGTATCCGTTACGAAAGGACAAACTTTTCATCAGAAAAGTTGTCCTGTACAAGACCAACTTCTGAAGGAAGTTGCTTTGCAAAGCAAAGTGAGCAATGGGCTCACTGAGCCCATGCTCAGTCAGGCGAGGTTAGCGAGAGCGTGCTCTCCTTTTTAGACTTGTATTGCCTATATCACTATTTTAGTTTTTTTACAGCCCTTTCCCTATATCTTACCGGAAGCCTTCGACAGTTCTTTTGTATGAAAAAATAAAAATACAGATTAAGAAAAACTCTTTCTGAAAAGTAAGAAAAATTGTGGTATAGTAGGCGGGAGCAGATTTTCAGATAGAAGGATTATTATTTGCATGGTAGATAAGCATAAACCGGGAAGCGGAGAGAGAAAGTTTCGAGATCAGTAGTCAGATTCGCAGGGTACAGACCCCGCTCAATATAGAACAAAAAGAAAGCGTCCTCTTACGGAAGAAGAAAAGCGTCTTCTGATGCGTAGAAGGGCAAGAAGGAAAAGAGAAGCGGAAGCCAGAAAGGCGAGGATTCTTTTTGCTCTTGTTCTTGTCTTCGTGTTGTTTGTTGTTTTTCAGGCTTTTTCTTTTACTTCCCGTCTCATTCGAAAGAGCAGGGAAAAGCAGAAGGCGGAAACGGAAGTCGTGGTAGAGAGAGCAGCATGGAACAGTCCGAAGAGAGTACGGAAGAGACCACGGAAACCCCAGGGAGGGAGAAACCAATGCGGAAGGGATGGTCTTCCGGAGGGCGGTATATCGATCCGGACGAAGCCGATGGTGGCACTTACCTTCGACGACGGACCGGATGTACAGGTGGATGGTGCGCTCATGGATGAACTGGAAAAGGTAAACGGCAGAGCGACCTCTTCGTTGTGGGAACCCGAGTAGAGAAGTTCCCGGAAGACATCAAGAATACCGTAGCAAGAGGACATGAGATTGGCAATCACTCTTATGATCACGATATTCATTTGAGTCAAAAAGGGACAGGACTATATCCGTAATGAGTTTGATAAGACGGATGCCGCGGTAGAGAAAGCCGCCGGGGTCACACCGGCTCTTGTACGCCTTCCCGGAGGAAATATCAGTAACGATGTGAAGGCTGTAGTGAAGAAACCGCTGATTTTCTGGACGATTGATACGGAAGACTGGCGTTCAAGGGATGCGGAGAAGACCAAGAATACGATTCTTTCCCAGGTAAAAGACGGGGACATCGTGTTGATGCATGCTCTGTACCTTTCCACAGCCGAGGCTTGTAAGACGGTGATTCCCGAATTACATGCGAGAGGCTATCAGCTGGTAACCGTTTCGGAGTTGATTAAGTTCCGCGGACAGGATGTGCAGGGAGGAAACGGAGTGCAATACAAAAGCGTTCCCGCCACTGGCCACGCTGGAGACAGGCTCTGCGATGGTGAGCAGCGGAGATACTGCAAGTTCGGAGAGCGCTGCGGCGAAGAGCGGTTCCCTTACGGAAAGCACGAAGAAAAGAAAGCACAAAGGAAAGTACGGGAAAGAGCAGCGAAAAGAGCGAGAAGTCGACAAAGGCCGACAAGAATAAGAAGACGGAAAGTAAAGCGGCTTCGGAGAAGAAAAAGCAGTGCAGAGCACACGAAAGAAAGCGGCAATGTAGTGGAAAGCCGGGAAGTACGGTAGAGAATAAGAGCGGAGAGAAGACAGGAAAAGAAAGCACGCAACAGACAGCCGGAAATATTTCTGGCGATTGATGCGGAAGATCCGCACTAGACTATTAAGGAGAGCAGTTGCTGTCGAAGAATAAAGTGGGGAGAAGGATGCTCCCTCACTTTCTTCGGGAAAAAAAGAAGTATACGGGAAAGAGATTTTCATGGATTTTACTGGATACGACAAGAAAATACGCGATTTGGCGGAAAAGATAGAGGTACAGTATACCCTCTTTGATGAGGGGATTTTTCACAACCTGGGATTGCTCTCGGGCTTGCGGAGGAAATCAGCGATACTGCTCTTTTGGGGTACGTCTACTATCAGCTTGCTGACGCTTACTACAGTTTCCATTTTGATGTGGACAGTATGCAGAAGTATCTGTCTTTAGGTATTAAGTGCAGCAGGAAGAAGAGGATTATTCTCTTTTGGCTAAGTCTTATAATCTCTTAGGGAATTACGGAGTTTTTTGCGGGGAAACTTCGGGCTTTCCTTCGATTATTTCATGTCTTCTTTGGAATACTGCAAAGAAATCGAACCGGTGGACAACAGTTTGAGGGGCATCATCAATTCGAACATCGCACGGCTTTATTTTTACCTTGAACGATTACGACCATGGAAGGTACTATGCGGAAGAAGCATTGTACGATATCAGCGGAGCGCTGCGGACGGTGCTTATCTTTCCAATATGATCGGCATTTATACCTTCCTCGGCAATATTTATCTCCGGCGAAGCGGAGACGTCCGTGCAGCAAGAGCCTCGCATGGAATCGATTCTGGAAGTCAGTAAGAATTCTCCTTATAGAAGCGAGCTGATGGGCGGGCTCGATGTGCTTATTTTTCTCCGTTCGTTTATCGCATTATGAAGGGAAAATGGCAGAGCGGGACCCGCTGATTCATCGTTTTTCCGACAAGGTGGTTCTGTCCGCAATACGTGCCAATATGGTGTTGGACGTCTGCTATCTGGCGGAGTTTTTTCCTGGAAATCGGAAAGATAGAAGAAAGCAAGCGGATTCTGGAACTCCTGAGAGGAAGGATTTTCGGAGATTCATTTGCCGGAGCTGGAGAAACGCTTTGTAGAATCGGAGATTCTCTACTATGAAAAAGACGGGGGAAGTGGAGAAGCGGAATGAGACCTGCTATCGCTATTATCTCTTAGTGAAAGAGCAGGATCAGGAGATGGTTTCGCCTTTCTTTTGCCTTTGGGGATCTCGAAAAGACCTGGAAGACCTGAAAGAGCAGAATGCGTTTATGGAAGAGAGAACGTTCGTCTCACAAAGAAGGCGGAGTATGATGAGCTGACGGGTCTACCGAACCGCTATCATCTCCGTTTTTATGCGGATGCCGCTTTTGAACGGGCTTATAATGCAAGGACAAACTTTGCCCTCGAGATGGTCGATGTCGATTATTTTAAACAGTACAATGATTTTTACGGGCACCAGAAAGGCGATGAGTGCCTGAAATTGGTTGCCGGAGAGATTAAGAAGCTCTGCCAGAAGAATCCGGCGATTTATGCGGCGCGATATGGCGGAGATGAATTTGTCCTCATCTACGAGAATATGACGGACGAAGAGGTGCTTTGCTTATGCGAAAGAACTGGGCGATTCCGTAAAAGGCTTTACATTTAAGTCGGGCGGATGGACAAGGTGGAGAAATCACCATTTCCCAGGGCATCCGAAATTCCGTACCGTTGAAGAAAAATAGGGTGTGGGACTATACCTTCTCGGCGGATACGGCGCTCTATCGTGTCAAAGGAAAAGGAAAGAGGCGGTATCCGTCTGATTCACAGAGCCAAGCTCGAAGGCGAAAAAGATGTACGTCTCAGACTTTCTTCAAGGCCTGTTTTTATGGTTCCTCCGCCGACTACGATTTCTCCGTCGTAAAGGACGACAGCCTCGCCCGGCGCTACGGCGCGTTCGGGCTTTTTCAAATCGTACTTTCACTGTGCCGTCTTCTTCGCAGGACACATAAGCGGGAACAGCTTTTGCATTGTAACGGGTTTTTGCCGTGACCGGATATTCCGCTCGGCGGGTCCATACTGATCCAGTTGAAGTCGTACGCCAAGAGTCCTTCGGAGTGGAGTCCTTCTTCGTACTTAGAATCACCTGATTTTTTCCCTAAGTCTTTTCCGACGACATACATGGGTTCTTTCAGGGCAAGGCCGAGTCCCTTTCGCTGCCCGATGGTGTAGCGTACAATACCGCGATGCTTTCCGAGCTTCGCCCGCCTCATCCACAAAATGTCCTTCGGGATAGGGCTTTCCCCGAAATTTTTTCCAGAAAAATCACCGTAATCCCCGTTTGTTACAAAACAAATATCCTGCGAGTCCGGTTTATCCGCATTGAAAAACCGTTTTTCTCCGCGATGGCACGGATTTCTTCTTTACTTTCATATTCCCCCAAAGGAAACATACTGTGCTTTAATTGTTCCTGACTTAGGAAATACAGTACATAACTTTGGTCTTTCTTTTTCATCCTTTGCTTTTTAAAAGAAGATAACGGTCTTTCTCCTTGTCATAACGGATACGGGCATAATGTCCGGTCACGATATAGCGACATCCGAGTTCTTCCCCTTTTTTATAGAGCTTTTCATGCTTCATAAAACGGTTGCAGCGAATGCAGGGATTCGGCGTTCCTCCGGCTTCATAGGTCTCTACAAAGGGGAGAATCACTTTCTTCTGAAAAATCATCCTTGAAATTCAGGACATAGTACGGGATGGAGAGCGTTGCCGCAACCTGTCTTGCGTCCTCCACATCTTCCAGCGTACAGCAGGTTCTGCTCCGGCACGCCTGCCCCGTTTCCGCATCATATAATTTCATGGTGATGCCGATACAGTCGTAGCCTTTTTCTTTCATAAGAAGAGCGGCGACAGAACTGTCCACCCTGCCACTCATGGCAATCAATGCTTTCTCCATTTATTACTTCTATCCTTTTCTGCTTATTCTTTTAAAATTCTCCGATTTTTATTTCCTTTTCCGCTTTTCTTCTGATGCGATTCTTTTTTGTCCTTTTGTGCTGATAACTTTTAGTTTAGCACAAAAAGAAGAGCGCCGCTATGCCAATATAAAGAAAAATTAACAGAAAAACTTTGTATATCTTTCCGTGCTATGCTAAACTTTCAAGAGTTGTGCGGAGAAGGGGAGACAGAACTTGTTCGCATTGAGAAAGATCTACTAGAAAAAGAGAAGGCATAAAGTCTCTTGAAAAGGGGGAAATGATGAAAAGGAATTATTCTTGCGGGAGGTTCGGGAACGAGACTCTATCCGCTTACCAGAGTGACTTCCAAGCAGTTACTGCCGATTTATGATAAACCGATGATTTATTATCCGCTGTCCGTTCTGATGGATGCCGGAATCAGAGATGTTCTGATTATCTCTACACCGGACGATACGCCGAGATTCAAAGAACTTTTGGGAGACGGTTCTTCCCTCGGAATGCAGCTCGAGTATGCGGTGCAGGAGAGTCCGGACGGCTTTGACACAGAGCCTTTATCATCGGAGAGAAGTTTATCGGAACGGATAAGGTTGCGATGATTCTCGGAGACAACATTTTTTTCCGGCTCCGGCTTCAAGGAGATTTTACAGAAAGCGGTACGGAAAGAGAGGGAGCCACCGTCTTTGGCTATTATGTAGACGATCCCGAGCGTTTCGGTATCGTGGAGTTCGATGCCTCCGGAAAGCGATTTCCATCGAGGAGAAGCCGGAGAAGCCGAAGTCGAATTACTGTGTAACCGGCCTTTATTTTTATGATAATCGTGTCGTGGAGTATGCGAAGAACCTGAAACCCTCTAAGCGCGGAGAGTTGGAAATCACCGATTTGAATCGAATCTATCTGGAAAGCGGAGAGCTGGATGTTGCGCTTCTCGGAAAGGGATTCACCTGGCTGGACACCGGAACGCAGGAGTCTCTGGTGGATGCGACCAATTTTGTCTATACCGTGGAAAGCCATGAACATAGAAAGATTGCCTGTCTGGAAGAAATCGCTTTTTAAGAACGGCTGGATCAGCCGGGAAAAGGTGGAAGAAGCCTATCAGCTTTATAAGAAAAATGAGTATGGAAAGTACTTAAAGGACGTGCTGGACGGAAAGTATATCGAGTAAAAAGCGGAAGGACGCAGGGAAAGAGAACGCAGGGGATGACGGACGGATTATTATAAAGCGCCCTGTCATAAAAACGCGGAAATAATGAAATAAGAGGAGAAAAGATGAAGACAATTGTACCGGCGGTGCCGGGTTTATCGGCGGGAATTTCATGCATTTTGCAGTGAATAACTATCCGGATGAAGAGTGGATCTGTCTGGATAAGTTGACCTATGCAGGGAATTTGGAGACTTTTGGAGCCTCTGGAAGGAAAGAAAAACTATCGTTTTATCAAGGGTGATATTGCAGACAGAACGTTTATTTTTTTGATTTGTTTCGGAAAGAGAAGCCGGACAGAGTGATTAATTTTGCGGCAGAGTCTCATGTCGACCGTTCTTTGAAGGATCCCGAGCTTTTTCTTCGAACGAATGTGATGGGAACCGTTTGCCTTATGGATGCCTGCCGGGAATTCGGAATCGAGCGTTTTTCATCAGGTTTCTACCGATGAAGTGTACGGAGATCTTCCGATTGAGCGGACAGACCTCTTCAATGAGGAGAATCTGATTAAGACTTCGTCTCCTTACTCTTCTTCAAAGGGAAGCGCAGACCCTCTTTGTTCTGGCCTATCATCGCACCTTCGGTCTTCCGGTAAGCATTTCCCGTTGCTCGAACAACTACGGCCCTTATCATTTTCCGGAGAAGCTGATTCCGCTGGTGATTTCCCGTGCCCTTGCGGATGAGGAGTATTCCGGTGTATGGCAAAGGGGAAAATGTGCGAGATTGGCTCTATGTGACGGATCATTGTAAGGCTATCGACTTAATCGTACGAAAGGGAAGAGTCGGAGAGGTCTACAATGTCGGCGGACACAACGAAAGAACGAATCTGGAAGTCGTGCAGACCATCTTAAAGGCGCTCGGAAAACCGGAGTCTTTGATTCATTATGTGACAGATCGCCCGGGGCATGACAGACGATATGCCATTGATCCGACGAAGCTTGAGACGGAACTTGGCTGGAGACCGGAGTATACCTTTGATACGGGAATTCCGGGTAACCATTGACTGGTATTTAAAGAACAAGGATTGGTGGGAGCATATTATTTCGGAGAATACCAGGAATACTACAAGAAGCAGTATGGAGAAGAGGGATAAAGATGAAAGTGTTTGTTACCGGAGTGAACGGACAGCTTGGGCATGACGTGATGAATACCCTCTATCGGAGAGGAATTTCCGCAATCGGATCCGATTTGAAGCCCCTGTTATAGCGGCGTTATGGATGGAAGTCCGGCTTGTACGATGCCGTATATCGGTTTGGATTTAACAGACAGCGCGGCGGCACGTCGCGTTTTGGAGGAAAACGGCATTGATACGCTGGTGCACTGTGTGGCATGGACTGCCGTTGATCCGGCAGAAGAAGCGGAGAATCAGGCTATCGTAGAGAAAATCAACGGAGAGGTTCCCGGGGAGCTCGCGAAAGTGATGCGGGACTTGAACGGAAAGATGCTTTATCTTTCCACAGACTATGTTTTTTCCGGAGAGGGGACAAAACCGTGGGATCCGGAGGAGAAGGATTTCGCACCGATTAATTTCTACGGGAAGACGAAACTGATGGGAGAGGAAAAGATACGAGAGGTTCTTTCCAAGTACTCATCGTCCGTATCGCCTGGGTTTTTCGGTTTAAACGGGAAGAATTTCATCAAGACGATGCTGCAAGTCGGAAAGAGCCACGAGGAAGTTCGCGTAGTCAATGATCAGATTGGCAATCCGACGTACACCTTGGATCTCGCCGAACTCCTTTGTGATATGATTTGCACGGAAAAGTACGGAACGTATCATGCCACGAATGAGGGCGAGTATATTTCCTGGTATGATTTTACAAAGGAAATCTATCGGCAGGCGGGGCTCTCGACTAAAGTGATTCCGGTAAGCACAGAGGAATACGGACTCAGTAAGGCAAAGAGACCGAAGAATTCCCGCTTGATAAGCGAAAGCTGAAAAGTAGAAGGCTTTACACCGCTTCCGGAGTGGAAAGATGCGCTTTCCCGTTATCTCGAGGCATTGAAAGGCGGAAGGCATAAACTAAGATAGAAAAGAGATAGAAAAGAGAAGGAAGGATTCGGTTTTGCAACCCGAATTTCTTTCGTTAAGCCGGAGCGGAAAGCAGAGATCCGGAGCGGAAAACAGAGATTCGGAGCGGAAACAGGAGGATAAATGGGAAAATATTTTGGAACCGACGGATATAGGGGAGAAGCTAATGTGAACCTTACGGCGGATGATGCCTTTAAAGTGGGAAAGTTTCTGGCTTACTACTTTTCGGAAAAAGGAAAGAAAGACTGTCGTATCGTGATTGGAAAGGATACGAGGCGTTCCAGTTATATGTTTGAATATGCGCTTTCAGCCGGCATTACCGCAGCAGGAGCGGATGCTTACCTTATGCACGTGACCACAACCCCTTCCGTGAGTTGCATTGCCCTGTTCGGAAGATTTTTCCTGCGGAGTCATGATTTCCGCGTCCCATAATCCGTTTTATGATAACGGCTTAAGAGTGATTAACGGAAACGGCGAGAAAGTTTCCGATGACTTTATTGCGGAAATTGAAGCGTACCTGGATGGAGAAATCGGAGAGATTCTCTTGCTACGGGAGAAAAATCGGACGAACGGTGGATTTCTTTTGCAGGAAAGAAACCGTTATATCGATATCTGATTTCCATAGCAACCCATTCCTTTAAGGGAAGAAAGATTGCCCTGGATTGTGCAAAACGGTTCCGCCTCCTCTGTTGCAAAAGGCGGTTTTTGATGCGCTGGGTGCGGACACCCACGTTCTTTCCGATGCGCCGAACGGCTATAATATTAACGAGCACTGCGGTTCTACCCATATAGAAGCCTTGCAGGATTATGCGCGAAACAGTGATTGTGAGATCGGCTTCGCTTATGACGGAGATGCGGATCGCTGTCTTGCAGTGGATGCGGAGGGAAATCTTGTTGACGGAGATATGATCCCTATACCTCTGCGGAAAGGATTTAAAGAAGAAGGGCAGTTGCAGAACAACACCATCGTGACTACGGTGATGTCCAATTTCGGCTTTATAAGGCGCTCGATAAGGAGGGAATCCGCCATGAGAAGACCAAGGTGGGCGATCGCTATGTCTATGAAAATATGGCGGAGAATAACTTTGACCTTGGCGGAGAGCAGTCCGGCATATCATTTTCATGCGTCATGCTACGACGGGAGACGGCATTCTTACGAGTATTAAGGTCATGGAAGTGCTTCTGGAAGAGAAGAAGAGCCTGAAAGACTGCCTTACAGACTATCGTAAATATCCGCAGGTTTTGCAGAATGTGAGAGTAAAGGATAAAGAAGCGGCGGGAAGGAAATGCCGCGGTCGCCGAGGCAGTGAAGAAGGTAGAAAAGGAGTTGGAGATTCCGGCAGGATCTTCTTCGGGCTTCGGGAACGGAACCGCTTTATCCGGGTTATGGTGGAAGCGCAGGAGGAAGAAACTTGTGCGTCTTTGCGAAGAAGTTAGTAGCTGCTTTAGGAGAAGGACTGGTACTGGAATAGAAGACAGGGTAGAATTGCCGTTTAGAAGGAAAGTTTTTGCCGAGCTACAGTAGGCGTTTTGAGTAAGAAAAGAGATGGAAAAAGTCAGTCGCTATCGTGCCTTTTCCCTGATCTTCCGTTATCCGGAAAGAACATGGGTGGATCAGAGTATCAAAAAGCACCAATCTGGTGTTCCGTGGATTTAAGCGGATGGAAACCAGGCACTCGTTGGAGCCGATGAGCGTGGAGGAGAAAGTCGAGTTCTTTCAGTTGCTGTGCAAGCTCGGGTTTAAGGAGATTGAAGTCGGTTTTCCCGCAGCTTCACAGATCGAGTATGATTACCTTCGCAATCTGATTGAGCGGAAGATGATTCCGGAGGACGTTACGGTACAGGTACTTGTACAGTGCAGAGAAGAGCTTTTTGGAGAGGACTTTTTCAGGCTATACAGGGGCGAAGAAGGCGATTGTCCATATCTATAACTCGACTTCCATTCTGCAACGGGATGTTGTCTTCAAGAAGAATAAAGAAGAAATCAAACAGATTGCGCTGGACGGTGTCGAGATGGTGAAACGCCATGAAAAAGACTTTCAGGGGAACTCTGTCCAGAGTATTCACCGGAGAGTTTTACGGGGACGGAGATGGACTATGCCCTGGATATCTGTAATGCCGTGATTTCTGCCTGGGGCGCCGGAAAGGGGAGAGAAATCATTATCAATCTGCCCAATACGGTAGAGATGCACAGTCCCAATGTCTATGCGGACCAGATTGAGTTTATGTCCAGGCACCTTTGAAAAGGGAACACGTAGTGCTTTCCGTTCATCCCCACAATGACAGAGGAGAAGGCATCGCCTCGGCGGAACTGGCTCTCCTTGCCGGTGCAGAAAGAGTGGAAGGAACACTCTTCGGTAATGGGGAACGGACCGGAAATGTAGACATCCTTACTCTGGCATATAATATGTTCTCTCAGGGGATTGACCCGAATCTCAACCTGGAAAATATTCGGGAAATACAGGAAGTGTATGAGCGTTGCACGAAAATAAGATTCCGGAGAGGCAGCCTTTACGCCGGAAAGCTCGTGTTTACCGCATTTTCCGGTTCGCATCAGGATGCCATCAACAAGGGATTGCAGGCCATGAGAGAGAGGAAGAGTGCGATTTGGGAAGTTCCCTATCTTCCCATCGATCCCGCCGATATCGGAAGAGAGTACGAACCGGTAGTGCGGATCAATTCGCAGTCCGGAAAAGGCGTGTGGCTTTTGTTTTGGAATCTTTCTTCGGCTACAAGCTTCCGAAGGAATGCAAAAAGAGAGTTTGCTGGACTATATCCAGCGTTTGTCGGAAGAGGTGGAGAAGTGAATCCGGAGAAGATATTCTCCGTCTTTACCGAAGAGTATGTCGAAGCGAAGAAAGCCGCTATGCTTTTTAAGAACCTTCGTTCCATGGATATGGAAGATGAGAAGAAGCAGACTTATACCAGCTTTGTACAGTTAAGCTATGAGGATCGGGGGCGTATTAAAAGAACTGTCAGGCAGCGGTTCCGGCCTGATTGATGCCGTAGTGGCAGCTCTTTCGAAGGAGTTGAAAAAGACTTTTACCGTCATCGATTACAATGAGCACGCCTTGAGTTCCGAGTCTTCCGCAAAGGCCGTTTCCTATATTCATCTTCTGGACAGAAGCTCCGGAAAGAGTACGTATGGAGTAGGAATCAGTTCGAATATTACCCGTTCCTCCGTCCGCGCCCTTTTCAGCGCGGCATCAACCGTTTATATTTTGCAAAGGAACATTAGATCTTGTTTTTGTTCTGCTGTTTCCTTTTTGCCGTTCTTTAAGATAGACGAAGCAGTTTTTCAGGAGTCTCCATTCCAGCCCGAAATAGCGGGTAATGGGGATCGTGAAAATCTGCTTTTTCATGCAGTGCATTTCTTTCAATCCGCGTCGAATCCTTCCGGTAGGCCTTCCCTGTAGCCTTTTTCTGAAAATAAATGGCTTTGATGGCAAATCCGACGAGGAAGGCCAGAAATTGATGATTTTTAAGAGTAAAGGAAAGTTTTTATAGAGGAGGAAAATGGAATTTCTCGCGGAGAGTTCCACTTTGAAGTCACTATACTTTCCGCCGCTGGTTCCGGAACCGACATGCTTGCAAACAGCAGTCGGGGAGTAGTAGATACTATAGCCGTAAAGCGTGGCACGGAAGGAGATATCGACGTCCTCCAGGTAAAGCAAAGTGTTCTTCGTCAAAAAGCCCGGTTCTTTTAATGCGGAAACGGAGTAGAGCGCCGCACCCGCACAGGCGGAGAAGACCTTCGCCTTTGTCCAGTTTTCCGCCCTGTCTTCCAGTCCTTCTGAAAAGGAAAGCCCAGAAGGCAGAGTTCATCTCCGGCATCGTCCATCATGGAAGGATCGTGCATCTTGACCATCTTCGAAGAAAGGGCGAAGACGCGTTCGCCTCGTTTTTCTTTTTCTTCCATACAACGCACGAGATTTTTCCACAAAGCGGTCGTCTGCCTCCGTATCGTTATTTAAGAGCAGAACGTACTTTTGCCCCATCTTCTTCGGCATAGCGGATTCCTTGATTCACAGCCTTCGCAAAACCGTAGTTTTCCGATTTTCCAAAAGATGAATTTCTACCGGAAAGTTTTTGAAACGCCCGGATTGCCTGAATGCTGCCGTCCGAAGACGCGTTGTCCACAAAGTAGATGGAGTAGTCCTTCGTACTTTGCCCTTCCAGGGCACGCATACACTTGTCTAAAAAACGTTCTCCGTTAAAGTTTGGAATTACAATGATTGTTTTTACCATTTTTCCGCTTTGCTCCTGTTTTCATCTATGCCATAAAGGAGGAATGCTCTCCTTTTCCCGTTCCGCTAAGGAAGGGAACGCTTTGAACCTTACCATAAATGCGGCTAATCCGCCAGTCGGCATTTACATTTTTCCGGCGGTACTATAAAATTGAAAAATCGCTGAAAAGAACAGTATTTTGCAGAAACGGGAGAAAGGGTAGGAAAGCATTGGAAGAGAGCAGAAAAGATATCTTTTTGAATGCGCTGGGAAGCATGGTCTATGCCTTGCTTCCATGATTCTGGCTTTTTGTCCTGCGCTTACTTGGGAGAAAGAGAGGGAGGAATCTTCGGCTTCGGCTATTCCACCCTGGGACAGCAGTTTTTATTCTGGCTTATTTCGGTATTCGTCCGTTTCAAATCACGGATATGAAGGGGAGTTCTCCTTCAAAGAGTATCTTAGTTCAGATATCACGGCAGCACTGGCTTCCTCTTTTCCACCCTGTTTTTGCTTTTTCAGTTTGCCGCCGGACAGTATGACGCTGAAAAACGGCGGTTTTATCGGCTCTTTGTCTCTATAAAATTATAGACGGCTATATCGATGTCTCATGAATCGGAGCTGCAAAGAAGAGGAAAGTTATATAAAACCGGACAATCTCTTTTTAGAACCTGTTTTTCCGTACTGGCTTTATTGCTTTTGTCTCCTTTCCACGGGAAAACTCTTTTTCCGTATCTGTCATGAATCTCGCAGAAATCCTTTCCTTCTTTGCTTTTTGCGTTCTTCCGCTCGGAAAGACGGAAGCGCTTGCCGTAGAGCGGCCTTTGACGAGTTCTTCTGTCAGGGCGCTTTTTCAGGAAAATCTTCTCCTTTTTGTCTGTTTTTTGATTTCTATGTTTTTCCGCATCCAAATATGCGGTAGATGCGGTTCTCGGTTCCTCTTATTCGGGAATCTATAACCTTCTGTTTATGCCGAGTAATTTTATTTATCTGCTGGCGAACTTCATTATCCGTCCTGCCCTTCCTCACCTTGCTGCCCTATGGCAGGCGGAAGAACGGGGAGAGTTTCGGAAAGAGGAAAGAAAGATTCTTCGGAAAAATAGTTCTCTTGTCCGCTCTTACTGTTCCTTGCGCTTCTTCTTTCTTTCCCGGCACTTTGGATATTGGAGAGACTTTTAGGGGCGGCGTTTTACGGAAAGATGACAAAAGAGCAAATTCCCTTCTGTATCATGATTCTCGGAGGCTGCTTTTATGCCCTTGCCAATCTGGAGTACTATCTTTTGGTGACGAAAAGAAGGCAGGGAAGAATCTTTCTCGGTTATGCCGTTGCGGCTGTCCTCTCTTCCTTAGCGCGAATTTCATGGTGAGACAGGGCCATTTCTTTCTTGCGGCAGTGGAGTTTTCTCTTGATGTTTTTCCTCTTTGTCTTTGTATCCGAAGAAACGGACAGATAGGGAACGTCTACACGACCGGATAGGGAAAGCTTTGTCGATTCTTTTTCATTCTGTGCAAGCCATGTTAGAATAGCCTTTGCTTTGAAAAGTGTTAAAGGAGAGCATCTCACAATGTTGAGACCGTATTCTCCCGGAAATGAATCTGGAGAAATAGAGGAAAGAGCGTGTCGGAGCGGAATGGCTCAGTTTGAGCAGAATGAACTGCATAAAGAAAAAGGTAGAAAAAGAGGAAAACGTCCCGGTATTTGATGTTTTGATTCCGACCTATAAACCGAAGGAGAAGTTCCGTGCCCTGCTCTCTGCCATGGAAGAGCAGCTTTATCCTCCGCGGAAGATTATTGTAGTGAATACGGAAGAAAAGTATTTTCCAAAAGAGCTCTTGGAGAATAGACGGAGTATTCTGGAAGTGCATCATATTCGGAGAGAGGATTTCGATCATGCTCATGCGCGAAAATCTTGCGGCCTCTTATTCGGATGCACCGTACTCTTTGTATGACTGATGATGCGGTTCCGGCGAACAGGAGGATGACGAAGCGCTTCTCGATGCCTTTTTCCCGGGATGAGGGGATTTGTGCGGTCTATGCGAGGCAGCTCTGTAATCCGGACAGCTCCTTTGATGAACGTCTTTCCAGAGCCTTTTCAATTATGGAGAAAAGCGGAAGTGAAGAGCATAGAGGATGTTTCCCGACTGGGAATCAAGTGTTTCTTCGCATCCAATGTCTGCTGTATGTATAAAAACGGTCTTTCAGAAACTCCTGCGGATTCCGTGAGCCGGCAATCTTCAATGAGGACATGGTATTTGCGGCAAGAGCGGAGAAGGCAGGCTATAAAGTGGCATACGAACCGGGAGCGGAGGTCTCACCATTCGCATCGCTACAACGCGTGGCAGCAGTTTCGGAGAAATTTTTGATTTAGGGTTTCTCATCGGGATGCAGCGGATATATTTCAGACGGTTCCTCCCGAAGGGGAAGGAAAGAAGTATTTTCTGAAAAATTGTCAGATTCTTCTTTCCGAGAAGAAGGGCGTTCTTCTTTTCCGCTCTTCTTTAAGACAGCCATGCGGTATCTGGGATACAAGCTCGGAAAAACAGTATCAAAAAGATTCCCGGAGGACTCGTAAAGAGGATTACATTGAATCCCCAGTATTTTGCAAGAAAGGATCCAAGTTGATTAGTTTATTGAAAGAAGTAAAACGAAAAACGGAGGATGATTCTGGACCTGGCCAAAGCCGATTTTTAAAAAGCGCTTTGTGGGGTCTTACTGGTGTGATTTGGATGCTGATTCAGCCTCTGGTTACGATTGCCATTTATGCCTTTATTTTTGGTCCTTACGGATTTAAGTCCAGTCCTCCAGTTCCCAACGTGAGTTATACACTCTAGTTAATTCCGGGTATTGTTCCCTAGTTCTTTTTCCGAGATTATGAATATGAATACGGGCATCTTACAGGAATACCATTATCTGGTGAAGAAAGTGGTGTTCCCTGATAGAACTTTTACCTATCATCAAATTGATCAGTTGTGCGCTTGTGCACTCGCTTCTTTTACTGGTGCTGTTTCTCTTCTATCTTTTTAGCGGAAAAACTGCCGGAAATTTTCCTGGATACAGGTTCTCTATTACCCTTTGCGACAGCGGTGTTCGGCTTGGGACTTTCCTATTTTACCTCTGCAATTTCAGTCTAAAGATATGCAGCAAATTGTGGCAATCGTTCTCCAGTTTGGAATCTGATGGTACCGATTATGTACGATGAAAATCTGTTCACGGGAAGAGCGCCCTTTCTTCATCTCTTTTAAGTTGAATCCTTTCTACTATGTTGTGGTGGGGTATCGGATTCCATGATTACCGGCGCCTTTTTCTGGCAGAGACCGGGACTCGGTTTATATTTTTGGGGCGTCAGTCTCACTCTCTTGTTCTTGGGACTTCGCTTTTTCCGGAATCTTCGTCCCCATTTTTCGGATGTACTGTAAGAAGAGTAGGAGGAATGTATGCTTTAGTTTGATTCGCGTCCTTTTTGTTAATCGGCTTTTCTGGGGTTTGGAAGTCTTCGCCTTTTTCTTTATTCGAAGAAGAGAAAGAACGGAAGAACAGGGACCGGGAATGCCTGGCTATTGTGCAGGGAAAGTTACAGGGATATTCTTCGCATCTGTAAGGTGAAGCTTCACGTGGAAGGGCTGGAAAATATTCCGGAGAAGGCAGGGTACTTTCTCGTCGGCAATCATCGTTCTTATTTTGATATTGTTATCGGCTATACTTTGATGAAAAAAATCGTACCGGCTTTATATCCAAAGACGACCTTGCCGTGATTCCGACTCTGAAGATGTGGATGGAGGAGCTTCACTGCCTTTTTCCTGGATCGGAGCAATCTGAAGCAGAACCTGAAAGTAGTGATTGAAGCGATTCAGGGAATCAAGAAAGGCATTTCGTACTGGATTTATCCGGAAGGAACCAGAACAAAAAGGAGAGAGTGAACTGAAATGGCACCCTTTAAGGAGGGATCCTTTAAAATCGCGGAGAAGGCGAACTGTAAGATTATTCCTGTAGCCATGATTAACACCAGAAAGATTATGGAAGAAGACTTTCCGAGATTGAAGGCGGCAGAGGTGTATGTTCGTTTCGGAAAGCCTATCGTGCTTTCGGATTTATCGGAAGAAGACCGAAGCATGTCGGAAGATATGCGGAGGAGCAGATTCTTAGCATGATTAAGGAATTGAAAGAAGAGGAGAAAGATGGGACTGTCAGAGATTCGGAAAGAACTGGACGAGATTGACAGAAGCTTACTGCACCTTTTCGAGAAGAGGATGCAGCTTGCGCTGGAAGTTGCGAAAGATAAGGAGAAAAACCGGGAAAGCAGTCTTTGACGGGAAGAGGGAAGCGGAAAAATTGGACAGTGTATCGGCTCTGGTTTCGGATGCCGATTTAAAAATACCGGTTCGGGAGCTTTTCAACGGTCTTATGACCCTGTCCAGGCGGAGACAGCTCGAGTATCTGGCTACGAAGGGAAGAAGAGGAAAGTTCGGCTTTACAGAGGTTCCGACGCTTTCTTTTCGCGGGAAAAAGCTGCTCGTACAGGGCGTTCGTTGGTCTTATTCCTATCTTGCGGGAAGAACCCTTTTTCCGGATGAGGCGATTTCTTTGCAGAGCATTTTTCAGGATGTGGTAGAAGCGATTATGGAGGGCAAGACGGATTACGGCATTCTTCCCATCGACAATTCCACTTACGGGATGGTGCAGGACAACTATGATTTGCTGCATGAATATACGGAACTCACGGTTTTTAAGAGAGATTTTTATCCGGTTTCACCGCCTCGCAACGGCAAAGGTAGAGAAGAAGCGCTTAGAAAGTATATTCCCATCCGCAGGCTCTTTCACAGTGTAGAGAGTTTTTCTGAAAACATCCGAAGGTGGAGAAAGTCTCGCTCTGAATACGGCGATTGCCGCAAAAGATGCTTTCCGAGTCGCAGGAGGAGGGAGCGGCTAGCTCTGTAGCAGAGAGGCGGCAGAGTACTATCATCTTCAATCCTGGAGAATCAAGTCAGTAGCAAAGAGAATACGACGCGTTTTCTTCTGGGAAGAGAGAAAGAGTACACGAAAGAGGCGTATAAACTCAGCCTGACTTTGCGCATTCCGAATACGGTGGGCAGTCTTTATCATGATACTGGAAAACTTCCTTTGAATGATCTTTCCTTGAGCATGATTCAGAGTAGACCCCTGGGAGACGGCGCTTTTTCGTATCTCTTCTTTATTGATGTACTCGGAAACCCTCTCGGACGCAAAAATGGAGAATGCATTGTCTTCTTTGCAGGAACTCGGGGTGGAATACAGGATTCTGGGAAACTATCCGCCGTTTACAGAGGAACGTGGCGGGGAAAAAGAGTAAAGCGGCAAGAGGAAACGACTGTACCTGCGGAAGAGGGGACTTCGAACTTTCCTTTTTCTTCCCTTTTCCGAAACTGACGATTTTTCTGAACTCGAGGGGAAAAAGCTTGCCAGAAGGCATGGATATTTTGTAAACTGGAAAGATAGACTGAAGAAAGAGGCAAGGAGGATTCTATGCCACAGATCAATATTTTGGTTGTAGATGATGAGAAAGAAATCGCGGAGCTGGTAGAGATTTATCTGGTCTCCGATGGCTATGGCAGGTATTTAAGGCATATAACGCGGAGGAAGGGCTGAAGATTCTTTCGAAGAAGAGATTCATCTCGTGCTTCTGGATGTCATGATGCCCGGAATGAACGGTCTGGAACTCTGTCGGAAGATTCGGGAAAGTTCCAATATCCCCGTGATTATGCTCTCCGCCAAGTCGGAAGATCTCGATAAGATTGTCGGGCTGACCGGAGGAGCGGACGATTACGTGACGAAGCCTTTTAATCCGTTGGAACTTACGGCGAGAGTGAAGTCTCAGCTTCGTCGGTATACGCAACTCAATCCGAATGCCGGAGCGAATTACATTAATAATGAGATCAATATCCGAAATATGCATATCAATAAGGATAATCATAAGGTCATTATTGATGAGGAAGAGATTGCTTACCCCGATTGAATTCGACATTCTCTTCTCCTGGCGTCCCATCCCGGAAAGGTTTTTCGACGGATGAGATCTTTGAGAAGGTCTGGAACGAAAAGGTATATGAAGCAAAACAACACCGTCATGGTGCATATTCGGAGACTTCGCGGAAAAGATGAAGGAAGATCAGCGGGAAGATAAAATTATCACCACAGTCTGGGGTGTGGATATAAGATTGAGAAGTAGGAGTGCTTCCGGTGAATCAGGAAAAGAGTGCCTCACCATTTCGGTAGAGGATATATGATGCAGGTCTTGTCTCACGGGAATGTCCGCCATTTTTGCCGGCGTTGTGGAGTGTTTTCTTGTTTTTAATATCAGTTCTTATACCAATTACCTGTATCAGATGGGAAAATGATCATCCGATGGTACAGAGCTTTTGCTTTTTGCCAGTGTAGTGAGCATTCTGCCTCTTTGTTCTGCTGGGCATTGTTCTTTTACGCTCTGTTTCTTGTTTTTTACAGAGAAGAACGGCGAGAGATATCGAAACGCTTGCCCGGGCGGTGAAACAGATTTCCGCCGGAGATTTTCATACGGATATTTCGGTTTCGGGAGAAGGAGAGATTGAGCATATCGCGGAGAGCATCTGACTGATGGAAGAAGAGCTCTCCCATCATATTGAGATGGAGAAAAAGCAATGAACAATCCAAGACGGATTTGATTACCAACATTGCGCATGATTTGAGAACGCCCTCTGACTTCCATCCTGGGATATCTGGAATTAATTAAAAACAGTCAGTCTGTAAACGAAGAGATGAAGAAGCATTATCTGGAAATCGTTTACAATAAGGCTCTTTCGTTTACAGAAGTTAATCGAGGAGCTTTTTTGGTTTTACCAAACTTTCCTACGGGAAAATGAATATGAACATCGTGACGCTGGACTTAGTGCAGCTTCTTTTCCCAGCTCATGGAGGAAAGTTATCCGAGTTTTGAGAAAAATCATCTTGCCTGTGATTTCAGCTCGAATGTAAAGTCTCTATATCGATGGAGACGGTGACCCTGCTGGCAAGACTCTTTGATAACTTAATCAGTAATGCCGTTAAGTACGGAGCGGAAGGGAAGCGGATTGTACTCCGCCTTCGAAAGGAGAAAAGTTTTGTGCGGGTCACGGTTCTGAACTTCGGCTATATCATTCCGGAGAAAGAGATTCCCCTGCTTTTCGATAAGTTTTATCGTGTAGAGTCCTCCCGCTCTTTAAGCACCGGCGGAACGGGACTCGGGCTTGCCATTGTGAAGAACATCGCGGAAATGCATCACGGCAGCGTAGTGGCTAAGTCGGACCTTTCCGGAACGCGCTTTATTGTGACCCTTCCGCTGCAATATGAAGAAGAGAAGAAACTCTTCGAAGGGGAAGAACTTCGAAGAGGAAAAGCCGGAAGCGAGGAGAAGAGAAGGGAACAGAAAGAGAAACAGAACGGAGTAGAGATGCAGAGTCGGAAGAGGAAAGGGTAGGGAGAGTTTTTATGTCACATCAAAGAAAAACGATGGGATTGCTCTTTATCATCTTCTTTTTTCTCTTTTCGATGAGGAGCTTTAGTGAAAGCTTAAATATCAGCTTGCAGTACGGGATTCAGAATACGGCAAAGGCGGGAAGAAATCTTCCTTTACAGATGCAGATTGAGAATACGGAAGAACAGACTTTTTCGGGTACTTTAAGTATCGTCCTTGCCGAGTCTGGAAAACATATCGTGACCTTTTTCCTATCCGGTAGTGGTGGAAGGAAGAGCCGGAAGGAAATCGATAAGAGTTTTATGCTCTTCCGAGTGAATCAACTGCTCCTTCGGGTAGAAAATCTTCCGGGGAGCAGATTGCCTATCGCCGCGTGGGACTGGATATTTCCGGTTCGGATGCGTGAACTCTGATTGGCTCTCTTCCAATAAGGGAGATCCCATCAGCTTTTTGCAGAATGCCAGAGTGAATGAAGGCCTTCTGAAAACCCGTGTTTTATCCTTTACGGGGAGAGCTTTCCGAAAGAGGAAAGCGATCTCATCTCTCTGGATATGCTGATTGTACGGGACTTTGATTTGTCCTCCTTACAGAAGGAACAGCGGGATAGCCTAAAGCACTATGTGGAGCATGGGGTGTTCTGCTTTTCTCCCTGGGAGCAAACGGGAATGAAAGTCTGCCGGAAGAGTTTTTCTTCCTACCTGGAAGCGCCTTGCAATTCCAGAATAAAGTTCTGTATTTTTCTAAGGATGGGAGGGGGAAGAAAAGAGCGGAGAGAACCTCCATGCGACCTCCGTTTCTTAAAAGGAGGAAGGGAAGGAGAGTTTTCGAAGGAATCCCCTATCTCTCCGTCTCATCCGATGGGAAACGGTCTTCTCAGCGTACTTGGTTGTGATTTACTGTCGGTAGAACGTTTGGCGACGGAAAATAGCGATTATGCCGGCAATCTCCTTGCGGAAATCTATGGAAAGAATCGCCCTGGATACCTTGTCCGTATCTGCATCGGAACGCAGCTTGAAACAGTACTGGGATTTGGAAGAATTGATGAATCTGTCCGACTTATCCAAGTTGCCTTCCATTCCTTTCTACTTTGTCGTTCTCCTTCTGTATCTGATTTTGGTAGGGCCCGACTGTATTTTTCTTCTGCGGGCACAGAATGCGCTCTCGAACGTATCGTCCGAGTATTGCCCTTTTATCCCTTATTATGGTGCTTTTTATCTGGGCGATGGGTATCGGCACGAGAATTAGCGGCAGTTTTCTTTCTATGTGAAGCTCCTCAGCATCGGAGCGGACAGCGTCGATGAGGAAAACTATATCAATCTTCGTTCTTCCAGAGAACATCGCTTTTCTATGGATATTCAGGCGGAGTATAGTGTGAATCCCATCCTGAAAGGAGCGGACTATACGGGAGACCTCGGTACCTTACTGAAGAGTTCCGATGTCATGCGCACAGAGGTCGAACAGGAACGGGATAAGTCCTCTATTGTGGTTCGGGACGGAAAAGCGTTTCTTCCGCACTACTTTATTTTGAACAAGAAAGTACCGAATAAAATAGGAAAGATTGAGGGAAAGGTACACTATTTTTCCGGAGAGTTGAGCGGAGAAGTACGAAATAATACGGATTACGTTCTGTCGGATGCTTTTCTTCTCTTTACGGGAGAGTCGTTAAGCTTGGAAAGATGGAGAGGGACAGACAGGTGGATGTGGGAAAAGGCGGAGTCGATACCGATGCCGGTGGGAGACTTTGACTATCTAAGCAATGCCCTCTTTACGAAACAGCAAGAATTTTATTCGCTTCATCCTGGGAGAATCAGGTGCATTCTTAGCTTTCTTTCCGATGCCGTTTTATGCCGTGGCTAGGGGAAGACAGTCCGGGCTTTACAAAGGTGGACGGAGAGGAAAAGGAAGCGGGAAAAACTTGGAAAAATACGGTTTAACCATTGTCCATGCCTCTTTGGAGCTCAGTCGAGTAAAAGATCATCTCTCCGAGTACAGTGCGCTGTCCAGAGACCCTGAGGTGGAAAGCGGAGAGTTCGATATCGCCACGAATACCATGAACCCGATGATTCCTTTGGAAATCCGCTATACGCTCGGGGAGGAAGAGAAGATTCGCTCCATTTCCTTTGAAAGAATGGACGTTACGGGGATACGCTTCTACAGAATTTTCAGGGAGATATGGCGATTTACAATAATACGACAGGCGGTTATGACAGCATTACGAGAGGACGGCGTCTTGAGCGGGGAGCGCTTAAAGAAGTATCTGAATGAAAAGAACGAGCTTAGGCTTCGTTTTTGTTTCCAGAGAATCGACAGCGTCTCCGGAAACGAGGCAGTTGCTTCCGATGATTACGGTTACGGCTGAGGAGGAAAAAAGGATGATCCGTTACGAGCATATCAAGAAAAAGTTTTCGAAATTACCCTTGTGTCGAAGATTTTTCCCTGGAAGTGGAAAAGTGGACAGATTTTCGGCGTGCTCGGTTTGCCGGATTCCGGAAAAACAACCTAGTCAAGTTACTGATGGGACTCTATTGCTCCGGATTCCGGTGCAGTCTATGTCGATGATATGCTTACCGGAGAAAAAGAGTGAGGCGCTTAAAGCGAAGGTTGGGATACGTGCCGCAGATTCTGGGCGGATATCCAAAATGCAGGTCTTCGAGTATCTTCACTTTTTCGGCTCTTGCTATCACATGGAAGAAAAGCAGGAGTTCGCGGGCGAATCAATATTCTTTGGATCTTGCGGGGATTCGCTCCTGGGAAAATACCCCGATGGAAGTGCTTTCCCGGGCGGTCATGCAGAAACTCGCCATCGTACGCGCGATGATTCATGAACCGAAGATTCTGGTACTGGATGATCCGATGGTATCTTTGGATTTGAGGACGATTTCGGAGATTAAAGAACTTCTTTTGGATTTTGCGGATGAGGGAAAAACGGTTTTTATGACCGGTTCCGCCCTTTCCGATTTTTCCGACCTTTGTACCCATCTTGCTTTCTTACATCAGGGAACGGTCATCCGAAAGGGCTCCGTTTCCCGTATTTTTCAGGAAATCAGCGCACAGAATCCCATCGTGATTCAGGTGGAAGGAAAGCGGACTGCGCTACTTTCTCTTTTAAAGGAAGAGGAACGGGTCAAAGCGATCAGTTTAAAGGAAAATGAAATTCATATCCAGTATCGGGGGAATGCAAAGGATGAGGCAGAGCTCTTAAAGAAGATTGTGGATGCGGAATTGCCCTGCATTCCTTCTACAGAGAGGCAGGGAAATATGGAAAATATTCTGGAACAGAAACAAAGCTGGAGAGGAGCCTGATTTCTTAGTGAATGAAAAATCCGATTTGGACAAAAGAGCAGCATGCTTTCGGATCGAAAGTCTGTTTTTGCTGTTGTTGATTTCTTTTCGGAAATCTGATTCTCTTCATCCTCTTTATTGCGAGATCTGTATTTATATCAATTTGAACGGATTGCAAACCGGAGAGATTCGCATGCCGGTTTTACAGATGTATTATGTTTGTAGCCATCGGCCTTTATTTCTTCTTCTCCTGGCCCCGGCTATTACCGTATCGGGGATGAGTATGGAAGAAAGACGAACATATGCTGGAGCTTACTCCTGGAGACCGATCTCGACAGCAGAAGCATTATTTTTGGGAAGCTTTTATTCTGAGCTCAGTACCCTGGGCACGTTCCTGCTTTCCACCCTCCCGTTTTCTTGCCACGGTCTTCATTTATGGAGGAATTCCTTACACCTATCTTTTTCTTTTATTTTACGTTTTACGCTTTCGTCCTTTGTCTGTTTTTGAGTTCCTGGGATTGCCTGCATCGGTCTTGCCAAAAATAGTGTTTAGTGCGACCATTTTGGCGTATGGAATCAGCTTTTTGTTTTTATGCGGCACTGTTTTTACGGATTTATGCCGTAAAATACTGAGATATTTTGTTTGATGCCCTCGCGCTGTTCCTGCTTCCTTCTGATTCTGTCTTCTGTTCTTTCTCTTGGCACTGGAAGGAAGATGCTGGAAAAGCGTTATCGTGGGTAAATCCATAGTTTACAAGGCTTAGAAATTAAGTTATTCTTTTTGAAGAAAAGAAAACAGAACCCTTTGATGTAAGGGAAGTAGAGGAAGGAGAGAAAATGGACATCAATCTACCAGAGGAGGAGAAAAAGGGATATCGTCCTCTTTGGCTATTGTGAAAAGGACTTGCCGGAGATGGAGGTCTCGTTTGTTCCGGAGCGGATTCCGGATCTTCCTCTCTTAGCCGCGCTTTCTGATTTAAGCTACTGGACCTTGCTTATGAAATCATGAAGCTGTATTTCACGGATTTTTACGGAGGAAGAGCTCCGCTTCTGTATTGACCATGCCTATGACAAAAGTTTGATACGGAAGAAATTGCCCAGTTTCGTGAAAGAGGGAAAAAGACTACTACCTGGAACTCTTTCACGGGAAGACCCTCGCTCTTTAAGGATATGGCGCTTTCCATTTTGCCCTCATCTGATGAAGGTGAGTACCAAAAAGAATGCGATCCGGGAGAAAATCGTGATTTGACGGCAACCTCCGGAGATACCGGGAAAGCGGCATTGGAAGGATTTTCCGATGTGGAAGGGACAGAAATCATCGTGTTTTATCCGAAAGACGGTGTGTCCGCGTTCCAGGAGAAGCAGATGAAAGTGCAGAAGGAAAGAATACGCATGTGGCTGCCATCCTCGGGAATTTTGATGATGCACAGAGCGGGGTAAAAGCGCATCTTTTCCGATGAAGCCTACAAAGCGGAACTTCTTCAGAAAGGATATCGTCTCTCGTCCGCAACTCGATCAATATCGGGCGTCTCATCCCGCAGATTGTGTACTATATTTATGCCTATGGCCGCCTTTGAAAGCGGGGAGATCTGGGAGGGAGAAGAACTCACGGTTTCCGTGCCGACAGGCAATTTCGGAAACATTCTCGCAGCATATCTTGCGAAGAGGATGGGACTGCCGCTGGGGAAACTGCTTTGTGCGTCCAATGAAAATCGTGTCCTCACGGACTTCTTCCATACCGGTGTGTATGACAGAAATCGTCCCTTCCATTTGACGAGCTCTCCGTCTATGGACATTTTGATTTCTTCCAATCCTGAGAGACTCCTCTAAGTGTGGCAAAGGATGCGGATGAGGTGGTTCAGTTTATGAAGGATCTACAGGAGAGAGGAAGGTATCAGATTTCCATGGATATGGAAAGGAAGCTGGCAGCTCTCTTCATAGCGGTTCCGCGAAGGATGGAGAAGGCAGTGTCAGCACTTTTCAAACCTTCAAAGAGACAGGCTATATTTTGGATCCCCATACGGCAGTCGCAAAATTTGTGGCAGACCAATACAATTATAAGCATGGAAAAGATCGAAAGACCCTGATTGTCTCTACCGCGAGTCCTTTCAAGTTCTCGCAAACCGTGCCTGCTCGTTGAAAAGAAAGCGGTTCCGGAGGAGGAATGTCTCGGCTCATTTCCGCCGTAGCGGCTCTGTGGAAGAAAGAGATTCCGCATCGGTTTTGGAAGTGATTGACGGGAAGAAAGGCACAATACGGTCTGCGCAGTGGAAGATATGAAGCCGACCGCTTCCCCATTTCTTACTTTCCTAAGGCTTGATTTTGTGCCACACTCAGTAGGCGTTTTGAAAGAAGAAGGAAGAGGTTTCGCCTGTCTTCACGGATTCTTTTGTTGGATAGAGAAGACGGATTAAGCTTCCGTGTAAGGAGGGAAAAAGATGTTAGTAAATGCAAAAGAAAATGTTAGAGAAGGCATTGAAGGACACTATGCCGTACCGCAGTTCAATATCCAATAACCTGGAGTGGACGAAGTCGATTCTTCTCGCGTGCGAGAGACGAAGCTCCGGTTATCCTGCGTGTCTCGAGGGTGCCGGAAAGTATATGTGCGGTTTTGATACCAGTAACCGCTATGGTAAAGGCAATGGACAAGAGTCTCGGAATCACCGTTCCGGTAGCATTACACCTGGATCACGGTACCCTGACGGGAGTTTGAGTAGCTGTATCAAGGCCGGTTTTTACATCGATTATGTTCGACGGCCTCATTTTGCCATCGATGAGAATATTGAGAAGACCAAAAGATTGGTTGCCGCCGCCCATAAGGCAGGCCTCACTATTGAAGCGGAGGTTGGTGCCATCGGCGGAGAAGAGGACGGCGTTATCTGGTATGGGCGAGTGTGCCGATCCGAAGGAGTGCAAGCGCATTGCCGACCTCGAATCGATTTCCTGGCAGCGAATCGGTAATATTCACGGAATTTATCCGGAGAACTGGAAGGGACTTCTCTTTGAAACCCTTGCCTCCATCAAGGAAGCTCATCGGGAGAAGATGCTCTCGTTCTGCACGGCGGTTCGGGTATCCCGGATGACCAGATTAAGAAAGCCATCTCTCTCGGGGGTAGCGAAGATCAACGTAAACACGGAGTTACAGCTTGTTTTCGCGAAGGCAAACCAGAGAGTATATTGAAGCAGGCCTGACAAGAGGGGAAGGATATGATCCGAGAAAGCTCTTAAAGCCGGGTGCTGATGCCATTGTTGCCGAGTGCAAGGCGAGAGACTTTTCGGATGTGGGAATAAGGCATAATTAGAAAGCAGCAAAGAATATTGTATTCATTATGGATATTTCGTAGTAGGAGAGATAGTTACTATTTCAATACTACGAATTATTCATTATATGGCATTTCATTTTGCGTTTTCTCTTCCCCAAAGGAGAGAACTACGATGTTCTCCCCTTTTTCGGGCGGGATAAGCAGTTATTCCGTGCGGAGAACAATACGAGAGAGGTTAGAAACAATGGAGAATTTTTCTAAGAATGTTTTTCATGACGGTGTGATGCGGGAAAGACTCCGAAGAATGTGTAACTAAGCTGAAGAAAGCTGTTCAGGAGGGAAGTGCACTTCCCTTAGAACTTGCCGATGCGGTTGCCCAGGGCATGAAAAGAATGGGCGATAGAGCAGGGAGCAACACATTATACGCATTGGTTTCAGCCTCTCACCGGGGGTGACTGTGGAGAAGCTGATGAGGCTTTTTAAGTCCGGTAGGGGAAGGAAAGGTCATGTTGGAGTTTTCCGGAAAAGAATTATGCGTTCCGAAGCGGATGCTTCTTCCTTTCCGTCCGGCGGTCTTCGGGCAACTTTTGAAGCGAGAGGGTATACCGTCTGGGATTGTACCAGCCCGGCTTTTTCTTCGAAGAGAAGGAGAGACCGTGACGCTCTGCATCCCGACCGCTTTTTGTTCTTATACCGGGGAGCTCTGGATAATGACGACCCCTCCTTCTGCTCGATGGAGGCCATCAATAGAGAAGGACTTCGTATTTTGCGCCTTTTCGGAAATGAAAAGAGCCGTTTTGTGCGTCCTTCTGTCGGAGCGAGCAGGAGTACTTTCTGATTGACCGGGAGAAGTATCTGAAGAGAAAAGATGATCGTCTATACCGGCAGAACGCCCTTCGGGAGTATGCCGGCAAAAGGCAGGAGTTGGATGATCTACATTACGGGATCATTCGAAAAAGGATTGCCGAATTCATGCGGGATCTGGATGAAGAACTCTGGAGTTTGGGCGTTCAGCCAAGACGGAGCACAATGAAGTAGCGCCCTCACAGCATGAGCTGCTGTAGTGTATGAGGAAGAACATATCTTTGATGACAATCAGCTTGTGATGGAGAGTTTGAAAGCAGTGGCGTCCCGTCATGGTCTGGAATGTTTACTGCATGAGAAACCTTTGCGGGGTAAAACGGTTCGGGAAAAGCACAACAACTGGTCGCTTACTACGGATGACGGCATAAATCTGATGAATCCCGGAGAGAGTCCGCATGAAAATATACAGTTCTCTGGTTCTTGCCTGTGTGCTCGCGGCAGTGGATACCACAGTGAGTTGCTTCGCATGTCCGCCGCCAATGTGGGAAATGACCACCGTCTGGGAGCGGATGAGGCGCCTCCTGCAATTATTTTCCTGCTTTATCGGAAGTCAATTGCAGGGCGTTGTGGATCAGCTTTCCGGAACAGGATATGCGACGGAGTCCTGTAAAGGCAGAAGTCTGATGACCGGGTTCGAGCCCTGCCCAGTGTTTTACAGGATGATACGGACCGAAACCGTACTCTCCCTCGTTTGCTTTCACCGGGAATAAATTTGAGTTTCGTATGCTGGGATCTTTCGGATTCCATCGCCAGTGCCAATATTGTCTTAAACGCGATTACGGCGGAACAGTTTAAACTGGCGGCGGATTACCTGGAAAAACAGGAGGATTTTTCAGCTTGCGGTCCATGATTATATCAAGAAGCTTTTAACCGAACATGAAAGAATCATTTTCAATGGAAACGGATATGCCAAAGAGTGGGTGAAAGAAGTGGAGCGAAGAGGCTCTGCCGAACCTCTCTCTTCCATGGTACAGGCCATTCTGCCCTGACCAAGAAAAGAAGCCATTCAGCTTTTCTCCAAATTTTTCCATTTATACGGAGGCGGAGCTGAGAAGCAGGGAGAAAGTGGAGTGTGAGCATTATGCCAAGGTGATTCACATTGAAGGAAGAGCTATGCGGTAAATATCACCGGAAAGCAGATTATTCCGAGTGCAATGCAGTATGTGGAAAGACTGGCATCGACGATTCGGGCTGTGCGGGAAGTTTCAAAACGGCATCCACGTATGCGGAAGAACGCTTGTTGCAGAAGACTTCTATGCTTTTGGAAGAGATTGATAAGGGTAGAGAGAAACTTCTGCATGACTCTGGAAAAATGCATGCTCTTCCGATGAGAAGGAAACGGCTTTCTATGCTTATGAGACGATTGTTCCGGATATGCAGGCACTGCGGAAGTCCTGTGACAGCCTGGAGAATATTATGGATAAAAGCCTGTGGCCCTTCCTGAGTTACGGGGATCTTCTATGAGGTTTTCCGGAAATTTGCTGATAGAAGCGGATGTTTGGGATAGCGTATTTACATCGCACGGCTGGTTAGGAATAAAGGGGTAAGCAGAAATGAACGGCAAGTACATTGTATTACGGAATCTTCTCGAGCATTTTACGGATGAGGAAGCACTTTTCAGACGGTGCTTCTGCATGATAGGAAAAAGAGGAAAGGGAGAACGCCTTACAGGCACTTTCTAAAGAAGGCTATCTTCTTCAGGAAGGAAACGAAACGTCTTTCCTTTTGACGGATAAAGCAGAGGAATTTGCCATGGAAAAATATGGTCGACAGCGCGCTTATCCTGCTGCCGGTTTCGGTTCCCGCTTTGTGCCGCTGACCCTATGAGTGTCCGAAGGGACTCTTGGAAGTCTTTTTCGAGCGGATGATTGAAAGACAGATTAAGCAGCTTCATAAAGTGGGAATCAAAGAGATTACCATCGTCGTAGGATACCTGAAAAAGAGAAGTTCGAGTATCTCATCGATCTCTATGGCGTGAAGCTTCTATAATCCCGAATTTGCCGAGAAGAATACGCTGGCAACGCTTTATCACGCAAGAGAAGCGGTGAAAGGAAAGAATTTCTATATTCTTTCCTCCGACAATTGGATGCGGGAGAATCTCACTACAGCATAGAACCTTATTCCTGGTATGCCGCATCTTTTTATGGAAGGAGAGACGAAAAGAGTGGGCGCTTACCGTTTCTGAAACGGGGCGGATTCTGGACGTACAAGCAGGCGGGAAGGATGCCTCATTGTATGTACGGGTCCGGTCTTCTTTAAAAAGGAATTCTTTTCCGCATTTCTCCCTTCCTTGAGGAATACTATCACAGGCCGGGAACGGAGAATTATTATTGGGAGGATGTCCTCATGCGGGAACTGGGAAACCTTCCACCGATTTATGCAAACCGTCAAAAGAGCAGGTAGTTTATGAGTTTGAAAATCTCGAAGAATTACGAAGATTTGACGAGAAGTATGTGAATCGTTCCCGGATCCGAGGCAATGGAATTGATCTCCCCGCGTCAAGTTCCGAAGCGATATAACGGATATTCGCTGTCTGAAGGCGGGGATGACCAATAAGTCCTTCTTCTTCCGGCTTGCTCCGGACAGTGTAAATGCACAGTATCGCGGACAGTCCTTCATTTGCCGGATTCCCGGAAAGGGAACGGAAGAGTTAATCAATCGCAGAGAGGAAGGTTCGGTTTACCGTCTGGTGGAGGACCTCGGTATTACGGAAGAGCTTGTTTATTTTAATGAGGAAAACGGGTACAAGATTTCCCGTTATTACGAAGGTGCCAGAAATTCGGATTTCTCGAAAAAGAAGATCGCATTCCGGCGATGGGACTCTTAAAGCGTCTGCACAAAAAGCGGGAAAAATATGCGACCACGCCTTCTCTCGGGAGGCTTTTCCTATTATGAGAAGCTCTGTCTGGAGAAGGAGAGATTCCCTACTATGATTATGAAAGTATCCAAAAGAAAAAGGGATACCCTCCTGTCTTTTGTGGAGGAGAAGAAAAAGACCCCTTTGTCTTTGCCATATCGATGCGGTGTAGGACAAATTCTCTTCACGGAAGAGGGCGTAAAGATGATTGACTGGGAGTATGCCGGCATGGCAGACCCCTTCTGGATATTGCGATGGCAGGCATTTATTCTTATTTCAGCTTTAGGAATGTGAGACACTCTTGAAAGAGTATCAGGAGGGGAGATTCCGTCGGAGAGTATGCAGCGGAAAGCGGAGAAGGAAGAAGAGATGCGCTGTATTTTGGAAGCCTATATGGGACTTTCGGGTCCTCTGGAGTCTTTGGTCCGTGTATAAGATGGCAATGGGAGAGCAGTTTGAGACTATAGTTTGAAGATGCTTTGGTATTTTAAGGAGGCATACAAAAGATTTACAGAGAAGGAATGCTTTTACGAAATGTTAAGGAAAAGTAAGAGCTTGTTATAGAATCTTTTTCTTTCCTATGATATAGTTTAGCTTAGAAAGATGGGAGGCTTACATGAATATCAGAAAAATTGGGTGTACAGCTTATTGCTTTTGGGAATCAGCCTGGCGAGCGTGGGAACCGCCTTTGCAGCAGGCTGGGGACAGCAGAACGGAAAGTACTATTTATCGATCCGAAGAACAATGAGAAAGTCAGCGAAAGTGGGATTCATACTTCATCCGGATATTACTATATCGGTGCAGACACCTATATGGTGACCGGCTGAAGAAGATCAACAATGCTCTGGCATTATTTTCGTCCATCGGGACTTATGGTAACAGGATGGAGGGAAGTAGATAGCATTGGTACTATTTGAAGTCGGACGGTACGATGCAGACCGGCTGGCTGAAATTACAGAAGGACGGAAAAGATGTCTGGTATTATTTGAAGTCCCTACGGTGCGATGGCAACGGGTTGGAGAAAGATTGCCGACAAGTGGTGATTATTTCAATCCGGAAGACGGTTCGCCTCGTGATGCAGAAATGGCAGAAGATTGCCGATAAGTGGTATTATTTTTGGAAATGACGGTTCCATGCAGAGCGGCTGGTTGAACCTGAACGGAACTTATTATTATCTGTCCGGAAGCAACGGCAATATGGAAACCGGCTGGAAGACCGATACGGACGGAAATAAATATTATCTGGATCCGGCAAGTGGAAAGATGGCGACCGGATGGAAGAAAGTGGACAATATCTGGTACTATTTTTGCGGCAAGCGGAAAGATGGTAAAGGGATGGCTGAGAGAGAAAGATCACTATTACTATCTGGAAGACGGCAGGATGCTCGCGAATACGACGATTACTTTTGGACGGTCGTTCCTTCAGCTTTAATGAAGGGAGTATGCACTTCCGATACGTCGAACCTGAATTTTACGGAGGCAAGTGCACCGAGTAATACCAACCAAAACGGAAGTAACAGTCAGGGACCGGGAGCCGCAGGACCGGGAGCACAAGGACCCGGAGGAACAAGCAGTACGCCGAATCCGAACGGAACACAGAACAGTCCGGACGGACCGAACAGTCAGGGACCTTCAGGAAATAACACGAATCAACAGGGTGGAGGAACCATTCAGGCCGGCAGCACGAACGGACCGCAATAAGAACTTGGAGAAAAAGAGGCTTGCCTCTTTTTCTATGTAATAAAATTTTCGGGAACAGAGAAGGGGGTAGCAATGATAGAAGATTATCTGGAAGCGAAGAAGCTAAGGATCGTTCCTATAGGGAATGCCTTACCTTTTGGACAGACCCTTATCTTCCCTGCCTTGGATGAGAAACTGCGAAAGGAAGATATACAGGGAGAAAATCGTTTAGGGTATCCTGGAGATTCCTTTGGAAGATATTGCCGGTACCAAGACGAAGGCACGGCAGCAGTCTTTTGCAAGGAATTTCATGCCGATTCTCAGTCCCAAGACCGAGTTTGCGACTAAGTGGTCCAGTCTCTTTGATTCGGTCTGTGAAGAAGGGGTCTCGAGACCCCATTCTGGTCTATGAGTACAAATATCAGTTTTATGTGCAGGAAGGGAATAAGCGGGTTTCCGTTCCGCTACAATAAGGCGGTATCGATTCCCGCAATGGTGATTCGTATCTTACCGAAGAGAACGGAGGACAAAGAAACGAAACTCTATTATGAGTTTGTGGATTTTTACAAGGATTCAGGCCTTTACGGGATTTATTTTTCCGAACCCGGTTCGTATGAAAGGTTAGAGCAGTTTTTGGGCGTGAAGAGCGGAGAACCCTGGCCATTAGAGCTTCTAGGGATTTGCGGTCTGCCTTTTTCCCGCTTTTCGGAGCTCTATTTTTCCATGGGAGGAAAGAGGCTGGAAAGCCCGGCAGGGGATGCTTTTTTCCTCTATCTTACCGTATACGGTTTGCCTTCTCTTCTGGAAAACAGTACGGATGAGATTCGGGAGAATCTGGAGAAACTCTGGAATGAATTCAAGAAGTCGGCAGGTGAGGTTGTCCTTGTACAGAATCCGGAGGAGATGAAGAAGGAGGGAGGACTTTTGATTTCTTCTCAGGCGGATTTTCCGGAAATAAGAAGGGTACAAAGATAGCCTTTCTGTATGAACGGTCTGTAGAGACCTCTACCTGGGCATACGCACATGAGCTCGGGAGAAATTATATTCAGGAGAAGTATTCTGAAGCGGTAGAGACGAAAGCTTTCGAGAATTGTAATACTGACGAGAAAGTGGAGGAAGCGATAAAAGAGGCGGTCAGTTGGGGCGCAAATCTTCTTTTTACGACGGCGCCTTCCATGGCACAGGAGAGTATCAAAGCGGCATTACAGTATCCGGAAGTGGAGATTTTGAACTGTTCCGAAATACCGCTTATAATTCGATACGAACTTATTATGGCAGGATGTATGAAGCGAAGTTTTTGATGGGGGCACTTGCCGCTTCCATTACGGACGGAAATGATCTCGGCTATGTGGAGCAGTTCCCTCTATGGAACCCTTTCCAATATCAATGCCTTTGCGATTGGCGCACAGTTTATCAATCCCTGGAGTAAAGTGCATCTTTCCTGGAGCGGGATAGAAGGGCGGATTGAAGGCTGAATTTCAGGAGAAAGGCATCGCGACGATTTCGGGTCCGGAATTTGCAAAACCTTTCGAAAAAGAGCAGAGAGTTCGGGGTCATATCTCTCTGACGAGAGGCGCAGTCCAACATTGCCGTGTCCTTTTACAATTGGGGAAAGTACTACGAGCTGATTTTGCAGTCTTTTTGAAGGTTCCTATCATACCAGTAGCCTTGCAAAGAGTCACAGTGCGCTGAATTATTACTACGGACTGAAAGAAGGCGTTTTGGAAGTGATTTTATCGCGCAATTTAAGTTATTCTTCCAGAAAATTGGTTTCCATATTGAAGAAAAAGAAATCATTGACGGAAATCTTCTTCCTTCTCGGGGAGATTCAGTCAGTGTGAGAAGATTCACAGCGAAGGTGCGGGAAGTCTGGAAATGGATGAAATTGTGGATATGCGCTGGCTGAATGATAATGGTTGTCGGAGAAATTCCTCCGTTGAAAGATTTACAAAAGAATCACAGGAGGCGATTCTTTCCGGAGGGTTTCTGATATGAAAATCTGCGTATAGCGGATGAAGAAAATAAGGGACTTTGGGATCATTTTCAGAAGGAAAAGCTGGAAGGCATCGATCTCATTCTTTCCGCCGGAGATTTAAACCGGATTATCTGCAATTTTTAGTGACGATGGGAAGAGCGCCGCTCTCATGATGCATGGTAATCATGATGAGTCCTATGCCTTCAAACCGCCGCTCGGTTGCGTATCGGTTGAAGACAAGGTATACGACCATAGAGGGCTTCGGATTCTGGGTTCTGGGCGGTGCCCCTGCGTATAAGCCGGGAGAATATGTATTCTGAAGAGGATATGCGGCGGCGCATTCCAGAAGGTGAAGAGGATATTGTTCTGAAAAACGGATTCGATATCCTTCTGACCCATTCCCCTATTCGGGGATATGGGGATATGGATGATCCTGCGCATCGGGGCTTTGCCGCATTTGAAGAGTTGATTCGGAAATATAAGCCGAAGTATATGATTCACGGGCACGTTCATGCAAGTTGACGGTACGGCATTCAAGAGGAACTTCTGCACAGTACGGGCAATAAAGATCATCAATGCCTATGACAAGTTCCTCTCGATGTGGAAGAACACGAGTATCCTGAAGAGGGAAAAACGGGATCGCTCTTGTATGATCTGTATAAGAAAATGTCCGCGAAGAAGGAGTAGGGAATGATAAGGAGCAGGGAATGATAACGAACGATTGGGTGCTTCAATTACAGGAAGAGACGCGGAAACCCTATTATAAGAAAACTCTATGAAACGGTGTAAAGGAATATAAGACGACGCAGGTCTTTCCACCCGCTCGTGACCTCTTTTTAAAGCCTATGAACTCTGTCCCTATCATAAGGTCAAAGTGGTGATTCTCGGGCAGGATCCGTATCACAAATGTAGGACAGGCACAGGGGATGTCCTTTTCGGTTCCGAAAGGTGTTCCGCTTCCTCCTTCTTTACAGAATATCTTTAAAGAAATCCCGGGATGACTTAGGCATTTCGAGCCCGATTGCGTGAGATTTAGTTATTGGGCAAAAGCAGGGCGTTCTGCTTTTTAAATACCGTTTTGACCGTACGGGCGTACCAGGCTCCCATCGGGGAATCGGCTGGGAAGAGTTTACGGATGCAACGATTCGGGCGATAGAGGAAAAGGAAGATCCTCGTCGTATATTCTTTTGGGGAGCACCGGCGCAGTAGAAGCGGAGCATGATACGGCAGAAGAAGCGCTTGTCCTTACCGCACCAGCATCCCAGTCCGCTCAGTGCGTATCGCGGATTTTTCGGCTCTAAGCCATCTCAGCGCGCAACGCTTATCTTCGGGAAAGAGGGGAGTAGAGGAAATCGATTGGCAGCCTTCCTCCTCGTCTTCTCGCTGTAGAAAGGGTTTTATGAATATCGTTGAATTTTTGAAGTTCTTGTCCCTGGTGGAGGGATTTACGAGTGGTTGCCGATTTCTTCCACCGGACATCTGATTTACTACAGGATATCATCCCCTTAGGAGGAAAGTAGGATTTTTCTCACTTTGAAGTTTTGATTCAGCTCGGCGCCGTATTTGCCGTCGTGCAGGAATTTTTCTTTCGCATCTGGCCGTTTTGGCAGAAGAAAGAAGGCAAGAGGAATCTATCTCAAGGAAGACCGGGTGATTTTAATCGGAAAGATACTCCTTGCCTGCTTACCTGCGGCGGTCCTCGGATTACTCTTTGGACGATTTTCTGGACAAATATCTCTATAACGGTTTTGTGGTTTCTCTCATGCTCGTTGTGTACGGCGTGTTCTTCTTACTGATAGAGGATAAGAATGCGAAGCAGGATTTTCAATATACGAAAGTGGAGGATCTTTCCTGGAGTTTGTGTTTCAAGATCGGCCTTTTCCAGTGCCTGGCGCTGATTCCGGGAACCTCCCGTTCCGGTGCCACGATTATCGGAGCAATGCTTCTTTCGGTAGGAAGAGTCGCGGCAACGGAGTTTTCTTTCTTCCTCAGTGTCCCGGTGATGGCGGGAGCGAGCCTTTAGCTTCTTAAACATGGAGGACACTTTACGGGGACGGAATGGTTCAGTGCTCCTTCTTTCGCATGGTTCTCGCCTCATCTGGTCAGCATCTATTGTATCCGTTTCTTCGCTATATTCGAAAACCACGATTTCAAGGCCTTCGGCTATTACCGCATTGTTTTCGGAAGCATCACCCTGCTCTGGTTTTTGGTATCCCATTTTGTCCTGTAAGAAAACTGTAATAGCAACGTAAATGAATGTCGCTTGTAAGTTTATTCGGAAATCGTTATCTTTATCTCAATGGAACGGTTTGGAAAGGAAATGAGGGAGAAATGAAGGAAAGAGTGGTAATACTCGGGCTTGTTCTATCCTTACTGCTTAGCATGCAGAGCTTTGCGGCGACGGAGATTGGGCTCAACTTGAATTGGAAGTACGCTAAGAATGCGAAGATTAATACAGGAAAGGCATTTTGTTTACTTCGGATAGTAAGAATCCGAAGAAGATTACGATTGCGGTGAATGCCGGACACGGCACGAAGGGCGGAGAGAAGCTAAGAACGCTCTGCCATCCGGACGGGACGAGAAAAAGTAACGGGAGGTACGAATGCGGCAGGAGTGACGACTGCACTCTGCCGTTTCCTCCGGTATGACCTTTAAAGACGAACGAAAGAGGCAACCGTTACCTTAGAGATGGGACATATTTTTATGCGAAGAAGCTTCTGCAAGCCGGATATGATGTATTGTTGATTCGGGACGGCGAGGATGTACTAGCTGGACAATGTTGCACGGACCGTGCTTGCGAACAACAAGGCGGATGCGCACATTGCTTTACACTGGGATGCTACAGAAAAAGGATAAGGGCGCGTTCTTTATGTCCGTTCCGACGCCTTAAAGAGAATGGAGCTGGTGGCTTCTCACTGGGAGAGTCATGAGAAGTTGGAGAGCCTGATTTCCGGATTGAAGGGAAAAGGAGGAAGATTTTCTCGAAAGGCAGTATGGATATGGATCTTACCCAGACTTCGTACTCCACGGTTCCGATCCGTGGACATCGAACTTGAGCGACAAGATTTCCAATCATAGTGAGAAGCAGTTGAACCTTCTCGGAGATGCATTGGTCGACGGGGTCAATAAATATTACGGGTTCAGTTCGTAAGCTGTGTTTTTCGAATAGGCGGATGCGATTCAGAAACAGCACATATTCAGGAATAACAAACATATAGGAATAGCGGATAGCTGGGAAGAGTACTGTGTACGAAATACACGGTACTCTTTTTTTCTTATTTTTTTTCAAAAATGGACGAAAGAATAGAGAATGCCTATGGCAAATATTGGAAATACGGAAGGGAACGCTTCTTCGTCAGGAAGGACAGAGGATGGAAAAAGAAAGAGTAGAGACAGTACAGAGGGAAGGAGAGGCGTTAAAGAGAACAGAATCTCCGAAGAAAAAGAAAAAAAGGAAGAAAAAGAGGAAAAACTGAGCTGAAAATTTCTGCAACAATCGGCGGATCGTTACTGGTTTTGTTTTTGTATAGCAAACATTGTAATCCCTGTTTTTGCACAGAAATACTTAGAGAGTAATGCGAAATCCTCTCTGATGAATATCTCCAGAAACAGTGCCGGAAAAGTAGAAAAGGTCGAAAGCATCGTAAACAATATTTCTACTGCGGTAACCGAGAGTATGCAGGAAATGTACAACAATAAATTGGATTACAGCAGTGCTACTTCCGCTGCACCCAGTGAAGTTTTTCCGAACGTGCAGCTCGCTCCCGATCGGGCGTATGAGAGCGTTTTTCTTGTAAATACCCTGTGGTACTACGTGCAGAAACACGATTTCTTTGCCGGTGCGGGATTTTTCCTCGAGCCGTCCGCTTTTCAGAGCAATGTAGCAGACTATAGTTTCTACGTTACAAGAGGGATGACTGAAATCGTTTTTATTAAACTGATGCGTATTCCTTCTTTCAGGAAGAAGAATACTATAAGAAGGTTAAAGCGGATAAACAGATTCTGATTCAGGATCCTTTTGACAGTAAGATTACTGGTTTTGAACATCGTTGTAGCGACCTATCCGATTGTGGTCAACGATGAATTTAAAGGGGTGTTGATTTTGGATATCAATACCCAGGTTTTTCAGTACGGTAAGCGAGAAGAACGAAGGAGAAGCGGCAAGCTTTTTGATATCTTAACAAAGGAAGGCGCCTTTGTTTATAGTAGTAATCCCTGAGGCGAAGGGAAAGAAACTGAAACGATATCATGGGAGACACAAAGGCTAAGCTATCATGGACGGTCTTGCTGAGAATAAAGAGTTCTTCTACTTAGGAAAGACACAGGCCAGTGCCATTATTCCGATTCAGTGGAAGGGAGCTGGCTGGCTCTGCGACCAGTATGCCGACATCGGTTTTTGCCGCACAGAAAAATATGGTATTACTGCTTATTATCGGAATTGAAGTGGTCTTCGTGGCTATTTTTCGCTTTGGTCTATACCCTGGTCGGAAAGGCGCTGAAACCGTTGACCGGTTTATCGAAAGAGGCGGAGAAGCTCGCCAGAGGAGAACTGGATCTTCAGCTGAATTACCATAAGAAGGACGAAGTGGGCAATGATTTTTCCATAGTTTGCAGGATGTAGCGGACAGTACCAAGAAGATGGTAGACCACTTAAAAGAAAGACTGAATGCCTTTGCGGAGGAGATTTTCTGTGGAAATCGGAAACGGAGAAGAGTATCACGGAGAATATAAGCAGCTCTATACTTCTCTTGTAGAGATTTCCAAGGATATGAACAATGCCTTAACGGAAGTGAAGAAATCTTCTCTGGAAGTAAAAGCGCGGTGCGGACAGTGTAAAGTAATGCTGCACAGATTTTTATCACAGGGTGCAACTGAGCAGAGCGGTTCTATTGACCAGTTCTCACAGACCATGGATCAGATCTCCCAGCAGGTACAGAGTACCGCAAAGAAAGCGGAGCATGCCTATTCTTTAGGAAATAGGGACCGGAGATGCGGTTGTCACCAGCAATAAGAAGATGGAAGAGATGGAAAGCGCTATGGCGGATATTACTGCCAAGTCGCAGGGAAATCAGTAATATTATTAAGACCATTGACGATATCGCATTCCAGACCAATATTCTCTCTGAATGCGGCTATTGAAGCGGCAAGAGCAGGAGCAATGGGAAAAGGCTTTGCCGTCGTTGCGGATGAGGTAGAAATCTGGCGCAGAAATCGGCCAAAGCAGCACAAAACACAGCCGGTTTGATTGAAGAAACCATCGTTGCGGTAGAAAAAGGGAGCCAAGATTACGAAAGAAACCGCTGTAGCGCTCGGAAGTTTCGAGAGTACCGGCGAGGTGAGCAGAATTGGAAGAAATCTCCCGGAATTCAGAGGAAGAGGCAAGAGGAATTTCCGATTTGGTGAAGGGAATCGAGCAGATTTCTACGGTTGTACAGAGTACTTCCGCAACAGCGGAGGAGTGTGCAGCGGCATCGGAAGAGCTTTCCGCACAGTCCAATGTGATGGAAGACCTGGTTTCCGATTTCACGATTAAGGAAGCTCTAAGATTACAGTTTGTATTCTCTAAAAAGAGAAGTAGCAAGATGTCCGTACTTTACAGGGATGGAAGAGCCGGCATTAAGTGGTATTTCTCTTCAGTATTGTAGGGTATTGCAACAGGAGGACCGTTTTGGACCATTATCCAAAGGATGGATGTAAGGAGAAAGCCGTAGATTCAGCGCTCCTTATCCTGTGGGCAATACCCTATTTTCTTCATGCGAAACGCCTGATGAGGCACCCATTCTTTTCACCGGTTCAGAAAAGAATTTCCGGAATAGAGCCTTCTTTGTGCCTCCTTCTTCATTCCGAAAACTAATCCTTGTGTTTTCAAAGAAGCATTTGTATACTAAGCCGTGACGCTTTAAGGGTCTTTTTCTTTTTCGCTGTGTGAGAAGAAAAGGGTGAAAGCAGGCTTAAGTTGAAAGGTTCTATGAAAGAATGGAAGTTGATCCGAGAGGAAAGTAAGAGGAAAGGATACGAGCTATCTTTCTAGTTTATTTACCCTGTTTGGGGATTGGGCATGTTTCTGTATGGCATGACCGTGATGAGTGACGGGATGCAGAAAGCGGCAAGCTCGAAAAATGTCGAAGTTTTTGAATATTGTCACGGGGAACCGGCTGATGGCAGTTCTTCTCGGCGCCGGCATTACCGCTCTTGTACAGTCTTCTTCCGCGACAACCGTCATGGTGGTCGGCTTTGTTAATGCGGAATTTCTAAGTCTCCCAGTCTGTGGGATTAATCATGGGTGCGAACATCGGAACCACCATCACAGCCTGGATGGTATCTCTCACACAGGTGTCCAGTGCGGCCCTCAGTGTGTTTTAAGCCGGAATTCTTTGCCCCTTACTTGTGGGCTTCGGTTCTTTCCGTCTGCTCATGGGCAAGAAGGGAAATGACGATCTTCATGCGATTTTTGTATTGGTGTAGGTTTGATTTTTTTATCGGTCTGGAATTTATGAGCAATGCGGTTTCTCCTATGCAAAGTCTCCCGTATTTTCCGACGCCTTTCGTGTGATGGGAGGAAATCCCGTTTTGGGTATCCTTGCAGGAGCCATTGTAACGGGATTGATCCAGTCCTCCGCTGCTTCCGTATCCATCCTCCAGACGCTTGCTCTTTCCGGCGCAGTTCCCAGAACCGCAGGCTTTTATATTACCTTGGGGCAAAAATATCGGTACCTGTGTTACCGCCCTGATTTCTTCTACCGGAACTTCCCGTACTGCAAAAGCGGGCGGCGGTGATTCATCTCCTTTTCAACGTGACCGGTGCGGTTCTTTTCGGTTTGATCATTTTCTTTGCCAGTATTCCTTTTAAGACGTTCTTTCAAGGCAATTTAACACCGGTAGGGATATCCTTTTTCATACCGTTTTTAACGTAAGCTGTACCATAGTACTGTATCCGTTCGGAGACCTTCTGGTCGCCCTTTCCGGAAAACTCGTTGTAGAGACCAAGAAGGATAAGGAGGAGGCGGAGAACCCGAATCATTATTCCGAGGTGGAGAAGGCTTTGATCAAGCACCTGGATATTCGTATCTTAGAGTCTCCCCGCCATCGCGATAGCGGCGGCGAAGATGGAGGTGGTGAATATGGCCCGTATTACGGAGGAAAATGTGCGCCATTCCGCGGATATTCTTCTGGAGGAGAAGGTGGAGGAAATCGATTCCATATTTAAAGAGGAGCAGGTTATCAATAATATGCAGAAGCTCCTGACAGAGTATCTGATTCGTATCGGAAATCTTTCTTTAAATGAAATGCAGAAGTTGGAAGTGAATAATATGTTTAATACCATAACGGATATTGAACGTGCCGGAGACCACGCCGAGAATATCGCGGAGCAGGCAAAGTTTGCGGAGGAACATCAGATTTCCTTCTCGGAAATCGGACAGGATGACATCCGTAAGATTGCGGCGAAGGTGGTGGAGTCCTTCCATTCCAGTATCGTCGCCTTTGAAAAGAATGATCTGGATATGGTGGTGAAGACCGCGCACCTGGAGGATCAGGTGGATGAGATGGAAGAGGATATGCGAGAGACGCATATTGAGCGATTGAATTCCGGCTTATGTGAGCCGCAGGCAGGCGTTGTTTTTCCTGGACGTCATCTCGGATTTGGAGCGAATCTCCGATCATGCGGATAACATTGCGGGATATGTGAAGGTGATGGTCTAACATAACCCTTACAGGATAGAAAGCACGGATATATTTTTTTCCCTTAAAAAGACGGAAAAACGCTGAATTATAGTGAAAACTTTTAACAAATGCTTGATTTCCGCTTGAAAAGGAAGGGTGCAATAGAATAGACGCTGTTATAGGAGGAGTATGGAGTCAGATTGCTTCTCATCATGAGTAAGAGTATAAAAGTTTGTTAGGAGGAAAAGGAATATGGCAGTAAAAGTAGCGATTAACGGATTTGGTCGTATCGGTCGTTTGGCATTCAGACAGATGTTTGATCATGAGGGAACGGAGATTGTAGCCATCAACGATTTAACTGATCCGAAGATGCTTTGCACACCTTTTTGAAATATGATTCTTCTCAGGGAAGATATAAGTATTGCGACAGTGTAGTAGCCGGAGAAGATTATATTGAGGTTAAGGGAAAGAAGATTAAGATCTATAAAGAGGCGGATGCTTCGAAGCTTCCTTAGGGGACAGCTGAACGTCGATGTAGTTTTTGGAGTGTACCGGATTCTATACTTCCAAGGAGAAGTCCGAAGCACACATTAAGGCAGGAGCAAAGAAGGTTGTTATCTCCGCTCCGGCAGGAAATGACCTTCCGACCATCGTTTACAATGTAAACCATGAGACTTTGAAGGCAGAGGATAACATCATCTCCGCAGCTTCCTGCACAACGAACTGCCTGGCACCGATGGCAAAGGCTTTGAATGATTTCGCACCGATTCAGTCCGGTATCATGGCTACCATCCATGCGTATACAGGAGACCAGATGATTCTGGACGGACCGCAGAGAAAGGGCGACTTAAGAAGAGCTCGTGCCGGTGCGGTAAATATCGTTCCGAACTCTACCGGTGCTGCAAAGGCAATCGGTCTTGTTATTCCGGAATTGAACGGTAAGCTGATCGGTTCCGGCACAGAGAGTTCGGTTCCGACAGGTTCCACAACCCTTCTTTTCGCTGTAGTAAAGAGCGACAAGGAGATCACAAAGAGACAGCATCAATGCGGCAATGAAGAAGGCATCCGATCCGGATACTTTCGGTTACACCGAAGAGCAGCTGGTTTCCAGCGATATCGTTAGCATGACCTACGGTTCTCTCTTTGATGCTACACAGACAATGGTAAACAAGGTTGCAGACGGACTGTATGAGGTTCAGGTTGTTTCCTGGTATGATAACGAGAATTCTTACACTTCTCAGATGGTTCGTACCATTAAGTACTTTGAGAAGTTCGTAAAGTAAGTATAGGACTGTTTTAGGGGAAGCCGCCGGAGTGTGTGCTCGGTGGCTTTTTTCCATAGAGAAAGAAGGAGAGAGTATGGCAGATTTAAACAAGAAATCAGTGGATGATATTTTCGGTGAAGGGAAAGAGAGTGCTTTGCCGTTGTGATTTTAACGTGCCTTTTAAAGGATGGAAAAATTACCGATGAGAATCGTCTCGTTGCGGCATTGCCGACTATTAAGAAGTTGATTTTCGGATGGCGGAAAAAGTGATTCTTTGTTCTCATCTTGGAAAGCCGAAGGGAGAGCCGAAGCCGGAGCTTTCTTTGCTTCCGGTTGCAAAGCGTCTTTCCGAGCTCCTGGGACAGCCGGTTCTTTTTGCGAAGGATGACAATGTCGTTGGAGAGAATGCGAAAAAGGCAGTTGCAGAGATGAAGGACGGCGATGTCGTTCTTTTTGGAGAATACGCGGTATAGAGCGGAAGAGACAAAGAATGGAGAAGCTTTCTCTAAAGATTTGGCAGGTCTTGCCGATGTTTTTGTGGACGATGCTTTCGGAACGGCGCACCGTGCACATTGCTCCCAACGATGGGGCGTAACGGCATTTATCGATGGACCGGCTGTAGTCGGCTATCTTATGCAGAAAGAGATTCGCTTCCTCGGACAGGGCAGTAGAAAATCCGGTTCGTCCCTTTGTGGCTATACTTGGCGGAGCGAAGGTTTCCGATAAACTGGCGGTCATCGATAACCTCCTGGAGAAGTGTGATACCTTAATCATTGGCGGCGGCATGGCATTTACCTTCATTAAGGCAAAGGGATACGAGATTGGAAAGTCTCTGGTAGATGATGAAAAGCTCGAGTATTGTAAGAAGATGTTGGAGAAAGCCAAGGAGAAAGGATGCGAGATTCTTCTTCCGGTAGATGCGGTTTGTGCGAAGGCCTTTCCGGATCCGATTGATGACAAGAATCTTCCGGTAGAAACGGTTTCGATTGATCAAATTCCTTCCGATATGCTGGGACTCGACATCGGACCTAAGACACAGGAGCTCTTTGCCAATGCGGTTAAGTCTGCAAAGACGGTCGTATGGAACGGACCGATGGGCGTATTTGAGAATCCGGTACTGGCAAAGGGAACCATTGCTGTAGCGAAAGCACTCGCCGAGACGGATGCAACGACGATTATCGGTGGCGGAGACAGTGCTGCGGCGGTAAACATCTTAGGTTTCGGAGATAAGATGACCCATATTTCTACCGGTGGCGGAGCTTCTCTGGAATTCCTCGAGGGAAAGGAATTACCGGGCGTTGCTGCGGCAAACAATAAGTAGTAGAAGAAATAAGCAAAAGAAATAAGTAAAAGAGAGAAGCAAAAGAACGAAGATAGTTTGGAGAAAATCAAAATGAGAAAGAAAATTATTGCCGGAAACTGGAAGATGAATATGACCATTACAGAGGCCAAAGCGCTCTGTGATAAGTTAATTCCGATTACCAACACGGACAGCGTGGATGTGGTGTTCTGCGTTCCTGCTATCGATATTTCCACTGTAGTGGACAAAGTAAAGGGAACCCATATTGCTGTCGGTGCGGAGAATCTGTACTTTTGAAGATAAGGGAGCGTATACCGGAGAGATTTCTGCCGATATGCTTGTGGATGCCGGAGTAAAATATGTTATCATGGGGCATTCCGAGAGAGAGGCTACTTCCATGAGACCGATGCGGATATCAACAAGAAAGCAAAGAAGGCACTGGAGAAGGGACTTACGCCGATTATCTGCTGCGGAGAGAGTCTTGAGCAGAGAGAAGCGGGAATTTTCTTTGAATGGATTGCCATGCAGATTAAGAATGCTTTTTCAGGGAATTCCTGCCGAGGATGCAGAGAAATGTGTATTGCCTATGAGCCGATTTGGGCAATCGGAACCGGAAAAACAGCAAGTGCTGGAGCAGGCGGAAGAGGTTTGCGCTCATATTCGTAAGGTGATTTCCGAAGTCTACAGCAAAGGAAACGGCGGAGAAGATTCGTATTCAGTACGGTGGATCCATGAATAGTGGAAACTGTAAGGAACTCCTTTTCCAAGCCGGATATCGATGGCGGATTGATTGGCGGAGCTTCTCTGAAAGAAGAGTTTGCGAAGATTGTGCATTATAACGAATAAGAATTTTCTTAGATAAAGAAACACGGAAGGAAAAGAAAGATTGCTTTCGGCGAATGCTTGATTGTGCCGAGGGCTCTAAGTTCTTTTCCTTCCGTGTTCTATATGCCGAGTATTTCTTCCGCCCGTTTTACATCCTCTTTGCTCGCAGGAGAAATGCCCTTAAGCGGATAAAGGGATGCTCAGACTCTCATACTTTCCAACACCGAGGTATGATAAGGCAGAACTTCCACCTTCCTGACATTTTTCAGACTATGAATATAGTCTTTGAGACGGAGGAGCTCTTCTTCACTATCTGTGCGTCCGGGAACGAGAACGTGTCGAATCCAGACGGGAACAGCAAGTTCGGAAAAGAAGTCTTCCGCAATCCAGAATGTTCTTATTGCTGTGCCCGGTCAGTCTGTGAGTGCAGTTTTTCATCCATCGCTTTGATATCCAGGAGGACGGTATCGGTCAGCTTCATGAGAGCAAGGAACTTGGAAAAATAGGGTTCCTCTCTGGTGAAAGGTTGTGCGGAGGTATCCAGACAGCAGTTGATTCCTTTGTCCTTCGCTAAGCGAAAAGAGCGCGAGAAGAAAAATCGATGTGGAGGAGGATCTCCTCCGCTTACGGTGATTCCGCCTTTCTTACCCCAATACTCCCGGTAAGATAAAAGCTTTTCGCAGAATCTCTTCCGGAGACATCCTGTTTTCGTCCGTTATCTTCCAGGTGTCCGGGTTGTGACAATACTGGCAACGCATGGCACAACCCTGTAAAAGACGACAAAACGAATCCCCGGACCGTCCACCGAGCCGAAACTCTCCATAGAATGGACAGGAGCGAAGAACGTTTCTTCGAGGGCAGAATCTCTCTCTTCGAGGGCAGAGTTTTTCTCTTTTTTCTCATTTGTCAAAGTCATCCGTTCTTCCTCCTTTTCCATTTTGGTTCATACTATTCCATTACTTCTTTCGCTACTTCCTACATTAAGTTGTGTTCTGATCTATTCCATTGCTCCTTACATTACCTTATGTTCCGTTCTTGCGATAACGTCAACTGCTGCTCGTGGAGTCAGGTCGATAAACTTTACGGCGTAACCGGAGACACGGATTGTAAAGTTGGCATACTCCTCTTTCTCCGGGTGCTCCATCGCATCTTTCAGTTTCTCCACCCCGAAGACGTTGACATTTAAGTGATGCGCTCCTTTTTGCAAAGTAGCCGTCCATGACGTGTACTAAGGTATCAATTCGCTCTTTTTTCACTGTGTCCGAGCGCATCCGGATTAATCGTCTGTGTATTGGAGATTCCGTCCAGAGCATACTCATAGGGAAGCTTTGCAACAGAGTTTAAAGAAGCCAGAAGACCGTTCTGCTCTGCGCCGTAGCTTGGATTTGCACCCGGAGAGAGGTTCTCCCGCTTTTCTTCCGTCCGGAAGAGCACCGGTTGCTTTTTCCGTAAACGACATTGGAAGTGATGGTCAGGATAGAAGTCGTCGCCTCGGAATTTCTATAGGGTATGGTGCTTTTAATCTTCTCCAGGAAGGTCTTTAAGAGCCATACGGCGATATCATCCGCACGGTCATCATCGTTTCCGTAACGGGGGAATTCTCCAACGGTTTCGAAATCCACAGCGATTCCATTTTCATCCCGAATCGGCTTTACTGTTGCATATTTGATGGCGGAGAGTGAGTCAACGACGTGAGAGAAACCGGCAATACCGGTTGCAAAGGTTCTTCTTACATCGGTATCAATGAGCGCCATTTCTGCCGCCTCATAGAAATACTTATCGTGCATATACTGGATGAGGTTCAGCACATTGACATAAATTCAGCGAGCCAGTCCATCATCCATCATATTTTTCCATGACTTCCTTATAGTCCAGGACATCTGCGGTAATCGGGCGGTAAGCGGGCGCAACCTGCTCCTTGCTCTTTTCATCTACACCGCCGTTGATGGCATAGAAGACATTTTGCAAGGTTTGCTCTTGCGCCGAAGAATTGCATCTCCTTACCGGTTTCCGTTGCGGATACACAGCAGCAGATACTGTAGTCGTCCCCCCATACCGGTCGCATGACATCATCATTTTCATACTGTACTGAAGAGGTGTGGATACTGATTTTAGCGGCATAGTCTTTGAATCCTTCCGGCAGTCTCTTACTGTAGAGAATGGTCAGGTTCAGTTCCGGAGAAGGTCCCATATTCTCTAAAGTATGGAGGAAACGAAAATCGTTCTTCGTAACCATAGAGCGTCCGTCCTGTCCGAGACCGGCCACTTCCAGGGTTGCCCAGATGGGGTCGCCGGAGAAGAGCTGGTTGTAGGAAGGAATCCGGGCGAACTTGACCATACGGAATTTCATGACAAGGTGGTCAATCAGCTCCTGGGCCTCTTCCTCTGTGAGCGTTCCCGCCTTCAAATCTCTTTCGATGTAGATATCCAGGAAGGTGGAAATCCGTCCGACGGACATGGCTGCACCGTTTTGCGTCTTTATGGCGGCAAGGTAGCCGAAATAGACCACTGGACTGCCTCTTTCGCGTTTTTCGGCGGGACGACCGATATCAAAACCGTAGCCGGCTGCCATTTCCTTCATTTCCTGAAGGGCACGAATCTGATCGGAAATTTCCTCTCTTCCGCGGATGATTTCATCGGTCATGGTACCGTCACCGAAGTTTGCAAAGTCTTCCTTTTTCTTTTCTATCAGGAAGTCAATTCCGTAAAGGGCGACTCTTCTGTAATCCCCCACGATCCTTCCTCTTCCGTACGTATCGGGAAGACCGGTGAGAATCTTATCGTGTCTCGCCTTCATCATTTCCGGGGTGTATGCGTCAAAAACACCCTGATTATGGGTTTTTGTGATATTCGGTGAAAATCTTATGCAGTTCGGGGTTCGGCGTGTAGCCGTAGGTCGTGCAGGCCTGTTCAGCCATTTTGATACCGCCGTAAGGCATGAAAGCACGTTTCAGCGGTTTATCCGTCTGTAAGCCGACGACCTTTTTCACGATTTTTGTATTCTTCCTTCATGTAAGATGCGGGGTAAGCATTGATACCGAAACCACTTCGGTCTCCATATCCAGAACACCGCCCTTTTTCTCTCTTCTTTCTGTAAAGACTTGAGATAATCCCAGAGAATCTGCGTATTTTTCCGTGGGATCACTCAGGAAGTCTTCATTTCCGTGATATTCCGTGTAATTATGTTGAATAAAGTCTCTTACGTTGACATCGCTCGTCCAATGCCCTTCCTGAAAAATCATGCCATTCTTTTCCTCATATTTGCCTCCATCCGGAAGTTTTTCTTCCTATGTATGAAATCATCCTGAGAAGACCCGTACTCTGTAGGATTATCGTATTGCCTCCCTTACTGTGAGTTAGTGTACAGCAGAAAACGAATCTACTCTGTTACAATTGCAACAGTTAGTATAGACTAATAGTATTTTGTATACAATACTCTCCTGAGATGTTTTTCAATTTGTGCATGGCGGAAAGCCTTATAGGAATAAAACATAGAAATTCTGTGAGATATAGTTTTTAGCTATAAGCAGATATAAAAAAACAAGTATTAAAAAACGAGTAAAAACTGCACGAATTTAATAGTTTAACTCTTGCCAAAACGCTTTCTATTTTTTTACAATATCGAAATCAATCGCGATGAAAAAGAGAAAATAGAAAAATAGGATAGAGAAGAGGAGAAGCGTATGAGCACATTAAGAACCCCGTTTCGTTATGATTATGTGAGGCAGTTTTTGAGACCTGCCAGATTGAAGGAAGCAAGAAGAGCATTCGATCAGGAAAGATTTCTTATGAAGAATTAAAAGAAAGTGGAGGATGAGTGCATTACCGAGCTCGTTGGAAAGATTAAAGCGCTCGGCTATCATGTGATTACGGATGGAGAGTTCAGAAGAGCAACCTGGCATCTTGATTTCATGTGGGGATTCAGCGGAATAGGGCATGAGGAGACGAAGACCGGTCTTCCGTTCCATGGCGAGGATGCGATGATTGACGATACCTACCTTGTTGGAAAAATTGCCTTAGAGAAGGAACATCCCTTCATCGAGCATTTCCGCTTTGTGAAGACAGTTTGAGGATGAAAATACCGTTGCCAAGCAGACGATTCCGGCTCCGGCACAGTTCCTTGCCCAGTTTGTTTTCCCGATGAACCGTCCGGGAACCTTCAAGATTTATGACAGTGAAGAGAGTTTGGTGCAGGATATTGTGGTAGGATATAGAAGTTTATCGATGCTCTCTATCAGGAAGGGTGCCGGAACCTGCAACTCGATGACTGTACCTGGGGAATGTACGCCGATCCGAAGGGACCCGCTTTCCTTGGTGTAAAGGCGGAAGAAATTCAGCACTTACAGGAAATCAGCAGGGATATTAACAATCGTGTACTGGATCTTTGCCCGAAGGACCTTACCGTAAATACCCATATCTGTCGCGGCAATTTCCATTCCACCTATGCTTGTGAGGGAGCGTATGATGCGGTAGCGGAAGAACTCTTTGTGAAGGAACATCCCAATGCGTATTTCCTGGAGTTTGATGATGCGCGTTCCGGCGGATTTGAGTCCCTGGTAAAGGTTCAAGAAGGAAAGAAAGTGGTTCTGGGCCTGATTACCACGAAGTCTCCTGTTTTGAAAAATAAAGAGGCTGTCATCAAGCGAATTCATGAAGCGGCAAAGTATGTACCGCTGGAGAGACTCTACCTGAGCCCGCAGTGCGGATTTGCTTTCCTGTGAAATTGGAAACAAGCTGACGGAAGAGGAGCAGTGGAATAAGCTGAAACTCGTGAAAGAGATTGCCGAAGAGGTTTGAAGTAAACTCCTTCTGAAAGCGGTAAAAGACCGGAAGCAGAAAAGGTCTGCAATAGAGGAAAGACGGAAACTGTCCTCTGTTGCAGACCTGTTTTTCTTCGTGTTTGTTCTCGCCTGAGAATTACGGAAACCTGTCGCCTCTTTATTTCTCCCAGGGAAGCTCTTTCTTGCCGAAGTGTCCGTAGGAGGAGACGAGGTTATAGTCCACGTTTAAGAGATCGAGGCTCTTGATAATCCCCTTCGGGGTTAAGTCATAGGTATCGAGAACGGAACGCCAGATATTCCCTGCGGGTTCTTTTCCGTTCCGAAACAGTCAAGGTAGAGAGAGACCGGTTCCGCTACGCCGATAGCATAGGCAAGCTGTACTTCACAGCGATCGGCTCTACCGGAAGAGACGATATCCCTTGCAACTTTTCTGGCCATATAGGCTGCGGAACGGTCAACCTTGGAAGGATCCTTTCCGGAAAATGCGCCGCCGCCGTGGTGTGCGGCACCGCCGTAGGTATCCGCGATAATCTTTCTTCCGGTGAGTCCGGAATCCGCGAAGGAGGAGCCGAGAACGAAACGGCCGGTGGGGTTCACCAGGATATGGAAATCCGTGTTCAGATTCAGTTCTTCTGCCGTTTTCCTGCATGATGCGTTCTACAATGGCTCTCACTTCCTTCAGGCTGACCTTTTCATCGTGCTGTGTGGACAGCAGGAAAGTGTCAATGCGGTGTGCGGAATAATCAAAGCTTACCTGAGACTTTGCATCCGGCTTTAAGAGAGAAAAATCATTTTCCAGGTTGAAAGCACGCAGCTTCTGTAAAAGCTCTCGTGGAAAGCACGTAAGGAAGAGGAAGCATTTCTTCGCTTTCTCTTGTTGCGTAGCCGAACATCATTCCCTGATCCCCTGCACCGTCATGGTCTACGCCCAGTGCTATATCGGGAGACTGTGCGGAAATCAATTCCTGAATTTTGTATTTCTCCACTTCCTTCAGGCCGATTTTTTGCAGGACGCCCTGTACCAGATTTTTATAATCTGGGATATAGGAAGAGGTGATTTCTCCTAAAATAACGATATCATAGTCTTTAATGCAGACTTCTGCGGCAACTCTTGCTTTTTGTCATGGGCAAGAATATCGCTTACGATGGCATCACTGATTTGGTCACAGATTTTATCCGGATGGCCGTTTGATACCTGTTCTGATGAAAATAACATAGTGTTTTTCCTTTCTTCTATACTTCTCTTTCAACTTGCTTACAAAGAACAAAAACCATTGGGCTAAGCCAATGGTTCACGTCAAATCTTATTGATCGAAACAATTGCTTCGCTCAGGTTAGCACCTTCCTCTAAAAGGGGTTGCTGCGGCTTCTTCGCTCCTATGTAGCTCCACCGTCTCTGAATAAGGTATTCAATTGTGGACTTATCCTAGCGGATAAGAAAAATCTTGTCAATAACCTAGTCGGCAGTTTCGAAAAGATTTATAAATGAAGTTTTATTTAGGAAGCGTTCTCCTTGTTTTTACATTCTTCCTTTTTATAAAGCTCGACTGTCCTTTATGATAGCGATACTTTTGATCATCCCCGATGGGCAATTTATATAAGTTTCTTCCAATTTCTTTCTCATAATCCTCTATGGCATCTTTGACACCGGGAAGACCGATGTTGTAGTAGTCGTGGATTAAAATGGCTGCTCCTTCGACCATTTTAGGATAGAAAAAGCGCAGGCCTTCCAGAATCGGAAGGTACAAATCAAAGTCCAGATGGACAAAACAGAACTTTTCGTCCACTCCTTCTGCGGTTTCCGGAAAAATCCCTTTTTATTACGACGTTTTTCCGGGTGTTCCATTTTTGGACAGAACGATATCCACGGAGGTGTTCGCAAACTGATGCTCTTCGAGACCGAAGGAGTAGTTAGTCTTTTTCATAGTCAACATCTCTTTTGTCAAAACCTTGAAAAGTATCAAATAAATAAAGCTTGGAGTGCGGAAAAGTACGATTCAGGAATTTGGCGAATCCACCCTGAAACACACCGCCCTCTGCGACGGCGTACTGCGTGTCTTTCAGCAACTTGGCATAGCAGGAGAGCCAGCTGTTACGAATCTCCGAGATGGGTTCCTCCGGTAGATTCACTGTTATTTTTTCTTCCGGGATCTGAGACTCCAGCAATGCTTTTTTAATCTCTCTGAAAAACAGGGATGTGATTTGAATCTGGTCAAAGTCTACCTCGGAAAGGCAGTCCGGCCCGCCCAAACAGAGTAAACCATCCGCAATGACACGCCCCTTTTTATCAGGGTCACTATCTAAAAATCCAATTACCTGGACCTTGTTTTTGATTTCTTTATAGACCTGTCTTCCGGCAAGCCCGACGCCATAAATAAGTACTTTCATAAGATTCCTTTCTTTGTGAACGACTCATTTTGATGATGATAAGGATTGTATCATTTAAAGCAATGGGTAACATTCCTCTATCGACTGCTTTCCTTACGGATAGTACTTAGAGTAGAGTTATTCTTTCCATTTTTCTAAAAAAATATGATACGATTTTTAGACGTTAAAAACCTGCTTTTAGAGCATTTTTCCTGAAATACAGTATGACGATGTAAAAGGAGACAACTATGGGACTTGTGAGAGCTGCCGGTGCTGCAGGAGTACGCTTATGGGGGATCAGTGGAGAGAGTACTTTTATTGTAATTCCTTGGATAATGATACGCTGATGGTGAAAGGACAGAAGAAGATCGGTCCGAAGAGTTCCAACATCGAAAGGCGCGGATAATATCATTTCAAACGGTGCATTGATCGCCGTGAATGACAGGGCAGTGTATGATTATCGTGAGCAGGGCGCCATCGTGGAAGTATCTGCGGAGCCAGGAGAGTTTATCTTCGACAGTTCTTCCGAACCCAGTATTTTTATGGAAGTTTAGGGAGAATCTGGTAAACAGCTTTTAAGACCTTTGTGAAGCGTTTTTGCTTTCGGAGGGGATACGGCAAAAGATCAGAGGATTTACTACTTTAATACGAAGGAGATTGTTGGCAATAAGTACGGAACAGCGAGATCCTGTACCTTTTCCGTGTTCTGGATAAGAATATCGACTTGGATATTGAGATTGCGCTTCGTGCCCATGGAGAGTTTACTTACCGTCTCATAGATCCGATTCTTTTCTACAAAAAAACTTGGCAGGAAATGTGAGAAGGATTATAAAAAGCAAGAGATTGAATCTCAGCTTTGTTCGGAGTTAGTTAACCAAATTACAGCCTGCTTTTTGCTCGAATTGCCGAGAGCGGCGTACGGTATTATCAGATTACCGCACATACCGATGAGCTTGGACAGATTTTGAATGAACTCCTATCTAAGAGCTGGGGGAACATTACGGTATTGAAATGACTGCTTTCGGTATGAGCTCCGTTACCGCACCGGATAAAGATATTGAGACGATTAAAGAGTTGCAGAAGAATGCCGTTTTCCGGAATCCGACTATGGCTGCGGCAAATCTTACTTCTGCACAGGCTGATGCGATGCGTGCGGCGGCCGCCAATGAAAAATGCAGGTCCCATGATGGCATTTGCCGGGATGAACATGGCGAATCAGGCAGGCGGATTTAACGCCGGAAACCTCTATGCCATGGGCGGAAACAATGGGAACCCGACGGAAGCGCAGAATGCGCCCGAGAACAGTAATGGCACGTCCGGAAACGGCGGCCAGGCAGGAGCGGCACCGGTATCCGGATGGACTTGTCCGAAGTGCGGACACGCCGGGAATTTAGGAAAGTTCTGTTCCGAGTGCGGGACACAGAAGGAAGAGGCTTGGACCTGCCCGGAATGCGGACACGTCGGCAATACGGGAAAGTTCTGTACGGAATGCGGCCATAAAAATAAATAGGGCAGAGAAGCTTGGCAGAATGGATTCTGCTGAGCTTCTTTTTATAGATGGAGAGGAGTTCTATGGAGGAAAAGTTAGGCTGGCTTTCCCCTATGGGCGATTTTTATGAGACAGATTTGGGGAAAACACGGAGAAGAGGCAGGAAAGGATACTGCAAAGCGATAGGGGCTGTATACAGGATTTGTAACACAGTGCATCCTTTCTGCCGGAGATTATCTCGGGGAAGAGGATACATCCTTCTGCATAACCCCAGTAAGAAGAAACTGATGGTCACCGCACTTTGTCCCATCAGTGACAAACAGAAAGAATTTTTATATGCTTACTTCTATGACAGAGGAGAGCGGAGAGAGGCGGAAAAATATCTGGAGTAAATTCTGTATCAGGGGAGTAATGAATTCCCTTTACGTCGAAAAAGAAGAGTAGAATGGGCGCTTGTAAGAGACGCTGTTAGAGTATAGAAGGAGGAAACACGTGGCATTCATTATTCCGAAAGACTATGACCCCCGTCTTTCTGTTCAGGGAGACGCAGGAAGCAATCAAGTATATTCGTGACACTTTTCAGAAGGAGTTCAGGGAAGGAGATGAATTTGTCCATATTTCCGCTCCCTTTTGTAGAAAAAGAGCTCCGGATTAAATGATGATTTAAACGGTGTGAGAGGCCGGTGTCTTTCGACGTGCCATGGGAGCCGGAAGAGACGATTGAGTGGTTCAGTCTCGCGAAGTGGAAAAGACTGGCTCTGAAACGCTATCATTTTTCAAGAAGGCGAGGGACTCTATACGAATATGAACGCCATTCGTCGAGATGAAGAGCCCGATAACCTGCACAGTGTTTATGTAGATCAGTGGGACTGGGAAAGAGTGATTTTCCGAAAACGAGCGGACGGAAGAGACACTGCATGAGACCGTAAAAGAATATTTTCCCGTATCATTAAGCACATGGAGCATGAAGTGTGGTATAAGTACCCGAATGCTGTGAAGAAGTTGTCGGATTCTATTTACTTCATTGATTCCGAAGAACTTTTACAGAAATATCCGAACCTTACGCCGAAAAGAACGTGAAAATGCCATTACAAAGGAACACGGCTGTGTATTCATTCAGCGGATAGGAGAGAAGCTGAGTAATGGGAGCCCCATGATGGAAGAGCACCGGACTATGATGACTGGAGTTTAAACGGCGATATCTTGTTCTGGTTTGATACCTTGAACATGGCGCTGGAGATTTCTTCCATGGGAATCCGTGTGAATGCGGAATCCCTGAAGAGACAGCTACTCTTTCCCACAAGGAAGAGAGGCCAAACTTCCCTTATCACAAGATGCTTCTGGAAGGAAAACTTCCGCAGACCATAGGAGGCGGTATCGGACAGAGCAGACTCTGTATGTTATGCTTGACCGTGCCCATGTGGGTGAGGTGCAGGCGTCTATCTGGCCGGAAGAGATGCGGAAGGAGTGCAGCACAAGATTATCCTGCTGTAGAAATCCTTATCCGGCTTGTATGCCGACGGCTTCTTTTCGCAAGCCGGTCTGCTAATCGTTAAAAATAAATACCGCTATGGGCTGGAACCTTCACAAATTCCAGCCTTATTTTTCTCCGCATCTTGCATGAACTTTCGGTATGCTTTTTGTTTTTCTTTATTGCACTTCCATTCTCCTGTTGCCCAGGAGGAAATTCCCTGATAGTCATGGAAAATGCTGAGGGAATTAAGGCCATATTGGAGGGCGAGGCTCTACAGCTCAGCAGGCCGCAGAATTTCTCCCGAAACATTACGCATTTCCCTGTATGCCTCTTCTGTGCCGGAGCCTTTCTCTTCTATTCTGCCTTTTTGCGCCGTAGCTCCTTTCGAAGAAAGAAAACGACCCCCGTAGCCATAAGTTCCGCTTTCTTTCTGATAGCTTCCGTCTACAAAGGCGATCGCCTCCAGTCGGGTATTTTTGAAAGAAGCCTCCTGTAATGCGTCTTCTGAAATGGCTTCCTCCTCTTAGTAGACTTTCGTTTGAAGTCGGAAGAGAGATTCATCCTCTCTTTCCGTTTCGGAAAAACTTCCGTTTTCTTTTCTAAATAGCGTTCCGCTTCTTCTTTTGTTTTCCATTTTTAAAGATGGCATGGGGAATCCGTGTACCTGCTTCTTACAATCTTCCCAGCTCTCGTAAATTCCTGTTTTTCTTCCCGCTTTTTACGGCGTAGTAATTAGGCAATTTCTGACCCCTTTTTCCTTACTTTCCTTTATTATAGAGGAAGTTTCCGAATAGGAAAGAATCTTTTTCGCCCTTTGTTTTGGATTGTGGAAAGAGAAGGCTTGGATTATACTAGAGGCGTTTTACGGTCGGAGATGACGAAGAGTAGGATCTGTAGAGAAGAATACTCCGACTAAAGAAGGTTAAGACGTATTTGGGAAAGAAATAATAGAGAAAAAGAGAAGATGAAAGAATTAAAAGCAGTGACTTGGACGGAACCCTCGTGAATACCTTGAACAGTTTAAAAAGAACATGGATTGCACGATGGAGCACTTCGGTTTTGGAAGGGTGAGCCTATCAGAAACCCGTTATTTTTGTCGGTACAGGGATACAAAAAGTTTGTAGAAAAGGCTCTGGAAAAAGAATGCCGATAAGAAGTATCGGGAAGCAGAGAAATGGGAAGAGCGGGATGAAGAAAAAGGCGATGGATCTCGATATGGAAGGCGATGAAATCATGGGTCTATACGATGAGGTTTGTGCCTACTATGATTCCATCTTCCTATAAATTGCACCTATCATCTGGAAAGCTATCCCGGTGTAAAGGAGTGTATAGAGAAGTTAAAAAAGAAAAAGATTTCGCTTGTGTGCATCACGAATAAAGCAAAGGAGGAGGCGGAGATTGTCCTACGGGAAGTTTATCCGGAGGAACCTTTCTCCCATTATCGGAGATGACGGCGTGATGCCCCTGAAACCGGACAAGGCGCCTCTTGAGAAAGCCTGCCGTGCGCTTGGCATTACGAAGGAAGAAGCGGTTATGGTCGAGGACACGAAGACCGATTTGGATGCGGCAAAAGCGGCGGGAATGCTTTCCGTCGGCTGTCTCTACGGCTTTCGTGATGAGAAAGAATTACAGGAGCACGGTGCGAAGTATATCGTTTCAGACAGGACGGAATTATGGAAGGTACTGGAGGAGCATTTTTCTGAAGGAGTAAGCGTCTTTTAAAAGGAAAATAAGAAAAAGAAAGTATGAAAGAATCGTGAAGAATGAGGGAAAGCTTGACAAGGCTTTTTCAGAAACGTATACTTGGCAGACGTAAGCGGTGAGTGCTAATGTTCGTAATAAACCGCTTTGTTCAAATCGATTTCACTTGGTTTCTACACGGATTACAGGGTAGAGATGGATATAAAGGAGGGTATATGACACAGATTGACATTATTTCGGGCTTTTTAGGTGCGGGAAAAACGACGTTTATCCAGAAGCTTTTACAGGAGGCATTAAAAGGAGAAAATGTGGTTCTCATTGAAAATGAGTTCGGAGAAATCAGGATTGACAGCGGCTTTCTGAAGAATTCCAGTATCGAGATTCGAGAAATGAATCAGGGATGTATCTGCTGTTCCTGGTCGGCGATTTTGAGACTTCTCTGAAAGAAGTGATTGAAAAGTATCAACCGGACCGTATTTTTGATTCAGGCCGTCCGGCGTTGGAAAGCTTTCCGATATTCTTTCCCGCGGTAAAGACGGTTTCGCAAAATCTTCCGAGTACATCTGGACGGTGCCGTAACCGTTGTGGATGCTTCTAAGGCGAAACTGTATACACAAGAACTTCGGTGAGTTTTTGATGATCAGATTCGTTTTGCGACAACGAGTGGTTCTTTCCAGAACGGACACTGCGAAAGAGGAGAAGGTGGAGGAAGCCGTTGCCATTGTCCGGAAGAGTGAATCCGAAGGCAAATCTGATTACAACGCCGATTCAGGCACTGTCGGGAGGAAAGCTCTTGGAAATCATCGGAAAGGAAGAGAATCTGGAAGAGCTCTGCTCGAGGAAGTACGGGAGAAGGCGGCATCATCACGATCATCATCATCACCATCATCACGGTGAGAAGGACACGAACACTGCTCTTGCGGGCATCATCATGACGAAGAGGAGCACAGAACACGGTCCTCACCATGATGAAGAGGAACAGGAGCACTGCTCTTGCGGTCATCATCATGATGAAGAAGAGCACGAACACGGTCCTCATCATGACGGAGGAACAGGAGCATCATCATTGCAGTTGCGGGCATGACCATGATGCGGATGAAGTTTTTGACAGTATCGGTCTGGAAATTGTTAAGAAAGTTTCTCGGGATAAGCTGGAGGAGATTCTGGAAGAAATGGCGGAGGTTCTTCTTACGGCGGTATTGTTCGGGCAAAAGGATGTTGCAGCTGGAAGACGGCAAATGGATTCAGTTTGATATGGTACCGGAGCAGGTTGAGATTCGTGACGGCAGTCGGAGTCCATCGGTAAGTTTGTTGTCATTGGTACGGAACTGAATAAAGAGAAGATTAAAGCGATTTTTGCTTAGTTTTCTCTCGGGATTTGTTAGAAGGAGTAATATGGACGATCAATTTCAGGAAACGGGGATTCCGGTATTCCTCATCAACGGTTTTTGGATAGCGGAAAGACGACGTTTATTCAATACACCATGCAGCAGGAATGTTTTCAAACGGAGGGAAACACCCTGCTTCTCCTCTGTGAGGAGGGAGAGAAAGAGAATGACCCGATAGAACTCGCAAAGTACCATACTACACCGGTTTATATGCAGGATATTCGCGATTTTCAGGAAGAAAAGTTACAAAAGCTGGTAGAGGAGTATCAGCCCGAGCGAATTCTGATTGAGTGGAACGGGATGTGGAATCAGGACGATTTATATGACGGCCCGATGAGCGAGGCGGTGCTTTCCAAAGAGCAGAATCGGGAGGCGAAGTACAGTGTATCGATGCCCAAAGACTGGTTTCTCTATCAGGTGATTACCATTGTGGATGGCAGTACGCTGAAGATGTATCTCTCCAATATGCGTTCTTTTCTCGGGCAAATGCTTCGGAGAGCCGAGCTCTGTATTGTCAATCGTTGTGACGGTCTTTCCAGTGAGGATATGGTGGATTATCGCAGAAAGCTTCGTGCCATGGGGCAGAATGCGATGATTATGCTGGAGGATAAGGATGGGGAGATTCCCCAGTCGGCTCTTCCGGAAGAATTACCTTATGATTTGAGTAAGGATCAGATTGCGATATCCGATAACGATTATGGAACCTGGTTTCTGGATTGCATGGATAATCCGGAAAGATATCTCGGAAGGAACTTTCTTTTTACCGCGATGATTTTAAAGCGGAAAAATATGCCGGAAGACGAGTTCATTCCGGGAAGAATGGCAATGACCTGTTGCGCACAGGACATGAGCTTCCTCGGCTTTATCTGTAAGGCGGATAAAGAAGCTAGATTGCGCCGTTTCAAACCAGAGATTGGGCGAAGGTCAAGGTGAAGGTCGCCTTGGAAGAACAGGGAAGAATATAACGGTGTAGGTCCGGTGCTGCACTTACAGGATATTGTGCGGACGGGGAGATTGCGGATCCGTTAGCTTTTAAGGAAGGCGCTTTTTACACTCTGCTTATGCTATAGGGGGAGAAACGTATGGCAAAAGAAATCTGGAAAGCGGGAAATATGCTCTATCCTGTACCGCCGGTACTGGTGAGCTGTAGAAACAAGAAGGAAAAAGTAACCTCTTGACCGTCGCCTGGGCGGGAACAGTTTGCAGTACCCTCCGATGCTGTCCATCTCCGTTCGGGCGGAGCGCTACTCGCATCCGATGATTGTGGAGAGCGGAGAGTTTGTGGTCAATCTTCCGACAGAGAAGTTGGTGCGGGAGACGGATAGCCGGTGTCCGTTCCGGAAAGGATATGGATAAATGGGAGATTCTTCATCTTCATAAGGAAGAAGGGACAGTGCTTTTCTACCTATGATTCCAAGAATGTCCCTGTTAATATGGAGTGCAAAGTAAAGGCAGATTCTTCCCTCGGAAGTCATGATATGTTTATCGCGGAAATTCTTGCTGTGCACGTCGATTCCCGCTTTGCTGGATGAAAAGAAACGTCTTCAACTGGAAAAAGCGAAGCTCCTTGCCTATTCGCACGGACAGTATTTTTGGCCTGGGAAAGATGCTGGGTACATTTGGTTTTTCCGAGTGAAAGAAGGAACAAAAACGAAGCGCCCTTTGAAAAAGAAAATGTTGCCGAGAACTTGTTAAATTATGTTATTTCCGCTATAATTTTACGTGTTGCGCTCGAACAAAGGATAGGGGAAAAAAGAGTGCTGGCTTTTGGAGTATGGATATTTCTTCAGGATGAGAAGAAAGTTTCCATCGGTTTATCATTATGGAGGAAATGGACATGGATTATTTTTCAGCGGTACTGGCATTGGGCGGGTTCTTTCTTTTTCTCGTAATGGCGATCTTGATTGCCCTTGCGTGGTGGAGTCTCTGCCCTCTATACTGAAGAAGAACAACGGACGAGGATAGCAATGCGGTTCTTGCGTGGGTTCCCTTTTTGTGAATCAGGGCTTTACGGCTCTTGCAGGAGATCAGGATATCTTCGGAAACAGAGGTGCAAGGGATGATTGGGTGCTCATGATTATTTTTCCGATTCTGACCATCTTCATGTACACGGTTTCCTGTTTTATATTGTGGGACTTTTTGCGGGATTGTGGTCAGCGTACTTTCACTTTAAACGGTTTCTTATGAAGATGGAAGGGTCGGAGACAGTCTGTTATTGCCGTTATTTCCTATTATCCCTCTTTGTGCGGATTATTTATGTTTTCATGCATAGAAATGATGCTGACAGAAGAAGGACAGATTGTAGAGTAAGCTTTTCAACAGAGATTTTATCTATAGGAAAGACACCACGCTTGTGCTATCCTTTATCCGGTAAGGAAGAGGGGAAGGAAAAGAGATACGCGGTGTCTTTTTCTTGTTCTATGGATGAGAAATGAAATGAGATTGATTTAGGGAAGAAAACGGGGAGAAAGCGATGAGCAGGGAATGTCAATACGGCACAAGTTGAACAGAAATTAAGACCTGGGTTTACAGAACTTTGAAATGGCTTGTAGAGGGCTGAGTCGCTTTGCCGGGAAACTTCTTTTGCCGGACTTCTTTTTCTTGTCGGAAGCTACTGCATCAGAAAATTTATCTCCTTTCTCCCGAAGAGCAGAATCGGAGGCAAAATCGATCCGACCACACGGACCTTCTTTTTGAACTTCCTGCGCTTCGTACTTTATTTTTTGCTCGGAATCAGCTGCATAGGAATATTGGGCGTTCCTATGGCATCCGTCATTACCTTTAATCGCTTCCGCGGGCGTTGCAGTGGGTCTTGCCATGCAGGGGTCTTTATCGAACCTTGCAGGCGGCATCATGCTTCTTCTCTTTCGTCCTTTTCGGGTGCATGACTATGTTAAGAGCGGAAATGACGAGGGAACCGTCAAGGAAGTCAGTGTTTTTATACGGTGATTATTTCACTGGACAATAAGAAAGATTTCCATTCCGAACGGAAACCTCATGAACAGTAATATCATAAACTGTAGCGCGGAACCCTTTAAGAAGAGTGGATTTAAGTTTTTCCGTTGCCAGAGAGGAAGAAGTCGAAAGAGTGGAGAAAGCGCTAAAGAACGCGATAGAAGGAGATAAACGAATTCTTCACAAGCCGAGTCTTTTTGCGGTTTAGCGGAAGTGCACGAGGAAACTTAAGCTTTGCCATACGTGCCTGGACGGAAAATACAAATTACTGGGATCTTTTATAATACGATTAATAAGCGTGTGATTTTTGGAATTTGAAAGGGAAGGCATTGCCTGTCCGAATACAAAAATCAAACAGGGATAAAAGGGCTGTTTTTAAAGCCGTTTTGCAATAGAGGGTAGAGGGATGGCTATGGGAGAAAAACTGCAAAAAGAATTGCATACGGGAAAAAGTACCAGTGCAGAGGAGAAATTCAGAGCCCTTGCGAAGAAAGAACAAGAGGAGGTGCTTACTTCCTTTTTCCGCTGATCCGAATGGGCTTTTCGGAAGAGGAACGCAGGAGGCGTCTGGAAGAATATGGGGGAAATGACCTTTCCGAGAAGGAAAAACATGGTTGGTTTTATTTTCTTCTCCATAGTTTTATGGATGCTTTTATCATCGTGCTTTTTGATTCTTTCTGTTCGTGACCTATCTCCTGGAAAGGGATCTTCTATCCGCTTCCATTATTCTGGTTTTTAGCCTGCATGAGTGCATTGATCCGTTTTGTGCAGGACTATGGCTCTTATCGGATATGCAGAAGCTCCGGATATGGAGCATGATACGGTGCGTATTCGGGTGAAAACCGAAGAGGGGACGAAAGTGGAAGAAATTCCGGTGGAAGAGCTTGTCCCGGGAGATATCGAGCTGATCGGTTCGGGGGACATCGTGAGCGGGGATTTATATCTCCTGGAGAGTAAAGACCTGTTTCTTTCGGTTTCCGCATTTTACCGGCGAGTCCGTACCTGTTGAGAAAAAGGAAGGGTGCGGATAGAACAGAGGGAAATGCTGCGGAACTCAAAATATCTGTTTGAGCGGTTCTACGGTGAACTCGGGGACAGGAGTCAGGTCATCTGTTTTACCGGAAAAACACCTACCTCGGGAGTATTTCTTCCAGCATCCATAAGGAGAAGAAGGGTACCGATTTTGATCGGAGCCTTGCAAAGATTACCAGGATTCTGATTACCTACATGGTTCTGGTGGTGATTTTTGTCCTTTTGATTAATGGCTTGGTCAAGAAAAACTGGCTGGAAGCATTTCTCTTTGCTATTTCCGTGGCGGTTGGCATTACGCCCGGCATGCTTCCGATGATTGTGAACGGAACGCTGGCAAAAGGGCGCAGTTCTGGCAAAGAAGAAGACTATTGTGAAAAATATGTCTTCGATTCAGAATCTGGGGGCGGTGGATGTACTCTGTACGGATAAGACCGGAACACTGACCCAGGACAATGTTATCTTGCAGGAGTATCTGGGTGTGACGGAAAGAGCTCTCACCTGGTTCTCAACTATTCCTGGATGAATGCCTTTTTATTCCCACCGGTGTAAAAATGTGATTGACCGGGCAATTCGTCTGATGGCAAGCAAAAATCATGTGGATCAGTATGCCGGCGGTTTTTGTCAAGACGGATGAGATTCCGTATGATTTTGAAAAGACGAAGAATGAGCGTTCTGATTCGAACGGATGTGGAAAGATTTCCGAGGAAGACAGGAAAGATTCTTTGGAAGGGAAAAATAAGAATCTGGCTGTTCCTCGACTCTCGGAACGGAAAATAGTGCTCTACAGGAGGTTCTCCCCGGAAAAAATGAGGAAGTGCTGATTACGAAAGGCGCAGTGGAGTCCGTTCTTTCCTGCTGTAGCCGCGTTCGTGTGAACAAGACCTATATGGATATGGCGGATTTTCGATAAGAAGCGCATATCCGCCCTTACGGACAGTTTGAACCAGAAGGAATGCATATCATCGGGGTAGCAGCAAAAAGAGAGAGATTGAGGATGCGAAAGTCTTTCATGCGGAAGATGAAAACAACATGACTTTCCTCGATCGTCGCTTTTCTGGATCCGCCGAAAGAGGATGCCAAGGAAGCGATTCAGGGCTTGTATCAGGCGGGAGTACAGGTGAAAGTCATTTCCGGCGATGCGCCGGTTGTGGTAGAGCACGTCTGCGGTTTAGTGGGCGTGAAGGGTGCCGATAAGCAGAAGGCGGTTACCGGTACGGAACTGGATGAGCTCAGTGAAGAGGAACTTTCCCGGCTCGTTGAGGAAAGGGATATCTTCGCAAGGCTTTCTCCGATGCAGAAGAAGCGGGTGGTTAATGCGATACAGAAAAACGGGCACGTCGTCGGCTATATGGGAGACGGCGTCAATGATGCGCCGAGCTGCCATGATGCCGATGTCGGTATTTCCGTGGATAATGCAACGGATGTAGCAAAGGCAAGCGCGGATATCATCCTTCTGGAGAAGAGCCTGATGGTGATTTTAAACGGCATTCATGAGGGAAGACGAATTTACGGGAACATCTTGAAATACATGAAGATGGCTCTGTCCGGTAATTTCGGAAACGTATTTTCCGTTCTGATTGCCTCTTTATTTTTTACCGTTCCTGCCGATTCTGCCTTTACAGATTCTGATTCAGAATCTGATTTATGACTTTTACGCAGATTGCCATCCCCTGGGATAATGTGGATGAGGAGTTCCCGCAAAAACCGCATAAATGGAAGAGTACCTCTTAGTTCTTTTTATGAATGTCATGGGAGGCGTTTCTTCCGTATTTGATGTGCTAACCTTTCTCGTCCCTCTGGTTTTTCCTGGATATAACAGTATGGCATTGCAGAATCATTTTCAAACGGGTGGTTTATAGAAGGGCTGATTTCTCGATTTTGATTGTACAGTTTATCAGGACTTCCAAGCGGCCCATTTTGATTCTGCACTGTGATGTACGACTGGCCTTCGCCTCGATTCTGAGAATCCTTTCCGCTGTTCTCATCCCGTATGTTTTTGCCCCGGTTTTTAAGGATACTTTTACGAAGATGCCGGCGAATTACTTCGTCTATCTGTTGCTGATTCTCTTCCTCTATTGCATTTCGGTAGAGACGGTGAAAAAATGGTATATTCGATACTTCGGAGAATGGTTGTAGTGTAGAAAAATGTTTTCCCGTTTTGGCTTCTCTGCTATACTGTTATGGTATTCTGAAATGAGGGGAGAAGACTTAAGGAATCGAACTGGGCACTTTGGGTGATAACGATTGTTTCCGGCAGTCGTTTCAATTCATAACGAGTATCGCTCGCAAAGCGTGCGGTATCTCGTTTTGTTTTACAGTGTTCCGGACGCTGTTTTGCGTTTTGGCACGGGTACAAGTAGGAGGAAAAGATGGCAGAGAAGTTAGCGGAAGAGGAGATGAAAGCACGCCTCAGGATGGCGGAAGGACTGCATCAGAAGATTTTGGCGTTTTCCGATCATAGAGACGAAGAACACTTGAATCAAGTGTTTTCAAGAGCTGGAAAATTTGATTCAAAAGGGAGGAGGGCTTTCTCTCGCTGCAGATCCGGCAGGGAGAGAAAGACGGACAACAGCAGATTACGCTGAAGTTTTTACAGACAGAAGACGGGAAGAGCTTTGCCGCTGTCTTTACCGATGAAGAAGAGAAAAGAGGCGGAGGGGAAGGACAGGACAGCAGTGCCGTTTTACTCCCCGCAGAGGAAATTCTCCATATTCTGGCAGCGCACCCGAAAGCTTCCGGAATGGTGATTAATCCGTTCAGTAACAGCTTCATTATGCAGAAAGAGGCGATTCAGGCTTTTTCAGAATAAGATCCGGACGGACCGTGTAGAGGAAAGGCTGAGGGATGCCGGCATACGGACGCCATTACGAAGTACTATGATGCAGAAACAGTACGCGGACGATCAAGAGATGCCCTGAGGAGAGAAGGTCCGGTATTGAGAAAGTCTTGCAGGGATTCTTAGCGGGCATGGAGGAGAGTGCGGAACTGCTTTGTCGCCATTGTTTCTACCGAGAAGAGTGCGGGAGAGACGATAGACGGCAGGTGCATTTTAATCATCTAAGTACCAGTGACGGAAGAGATGCCATGGCGGTATTTACCTCCGGAGAAGAAGTGAGGAAGAACAAAGAAACGACAGCGGCCATTGCTGATGCTGATTGCCGAGGTATTGAAAGCGGCCATTCATATTTCCGAGAACGGGAGAAAATGGACGGATGATTATCAATCCCTCGGTCTCAGTCCTTCTTCTTAAGCATGAACTTGATTCAGTGGCTTTCCGATGCATGGGAAAGACGAAATAAATTGAGTAAGGAAAATGAAGAGAAGCGGAGTCTTACGAAAGATTTGGCGGAGAATATGATTCTTTCTTCTCTCCTGGGAGGAAGTCTGGGGCTTTCGAAAGAAAGGGGCTTAGTGCAGGAGCCTCCTTTTCAGGCGGAAGCGTTTAGCTTAAGACCGACGATGAACAGCATCTTACTTTCCTCGTTCCACAGTTTGAATACGGAGAAGCGTCTATCCATGCAGGATATGATGGAGAAAATGTACGAATGGAAGTCCAAGGGACTCTACCTTCTGAACGGAAAAGAAGAGGACAGTGTTGAGGCGGTAGATGCGGCAGTCATGCGCTATGCAACCGGAAAGAAACCGGAGGAAGTCGGCTCGGACCTTTTCGATGATTCCGTGCTTTGCAGGATGCTTCCTTTCGCCCTTCTTCTTTGCAGAAGAGCGCATCAGTTTACCGACTTGGATCGGGAAATGTTGCATGACGGAGCAAAAGCTGATCACAGATCTCCGCTTGCTCTTCTTATGGCGGAACTTTACAGCTATATGATTCGTAATCTGGTTTTGCATATCGGCGGGGAAAGCCTGGAAGAAGAGCTCTGCAGCGGCTTCTCACGTAGGCCTTTCTATGAAGAGGAAGAGGCGGAAAGACGAGGAAGAGGCAAAGTGGAATGAAGAAGGAAAGCGCAGCACAGGGAAGATGTGAAAGACTATGATGAGATTGCTGGTGCTATTCTGCCCTGCTTCCCTTCTTGCATCCTGAGGGAAATCAAGCCAGAAAAAGAGGACGAGCTCAATCCAGACGACAGTGCTGGAGAAGAGTCTTTTATTGCAGTCTGGGGATGCTCCTGCATACCGGAAGTTATCAGGAAGCCGTGAGAAACTCTCCGTTTTGTAACGAAGGAGCAGGAAAGAATCTGCCCATTCTGGTTTCCATCCCTGTTGCCGTGCATTACGCGGGCTTTCTTCCATTCCGAAAGAGTGGAGGGAAGAACTGTCCGGAAAAGAAGAAGCGCTTGAACTTGCCAAAGAGTGGCAAATGCGTTGGTTGAATTAAGAATTGCTTTGAAAATTGAATTGAAAAAGTGCACATGGAAAGTGGAATGGATCGCGTAGCGATAGAAAAACATCTGCTCATCGGTCCCGCTAAGTGGACATGAGCAGATGTTTTTCGTAGGAAAGATAAACTTAGAGCTCTGTTCGATGCCGCGGCCTGAACGGAGATAAGCTCCTTCGCCGGAAAGATGGATTTCCTTTTTACTCGTGAGAGGAACTGCTCCACTTTCGTATCCGTATCTTCCTTCGTCTTCGAGGATGGATTTTTATCTTTATCTTCTTCCACTTTCTCCTGTAAAGCACGCATGGATACAGCAACGGAGTAGAGTTTCGGGTCTTTTTCTCTTAAATGGTTCAGGTCTTTTTCATTAACCGCTTTCCCGGTTTCCGTAAGCATGGCAATTTTAAGTAGATTCCACTTTTCCTGCATGGCTTTTTGCCTCTGCCTCTCCCTGCTCTTGGCATTTTTCCGCATCCTTTACGGCATTTCCGAGTTTTTCTGCCATTTCGTTGTACGATTGGATATCTTTTCCGAGCTTTTTAAAGGTCTTTTTCTCTTCATCGGTAAGAAGGATTTTCTGACCGTCCATTTCAATATAGCCGTCTTCAGCAAGGTTTAAGGGTCCTCCGCATTTCCAGCTGAACTCCGTATTCCGCCGTTTTTCAGGTCTTTTTCTGAATGACCCGGCATAGCTTCCATTGAGAAAGACGGTTTCTCCCTGCTTTTCCCGCTTTTTGCTTTTTGTTCTTTCACTAAATTCCCGATATTCGGTGCTTGCTTGAAAAACGATCCGTTTTTGACGGTTTTGATTGACTGTCTTCCCTCTCTCCGGACTTAAAGGACAGTTTGTTTCGATTTGTACTGTGCTGCTGCGAGCATGGTTTGCGAGTGGACGTAGTGCCATACGTTCTCCTTTCTAAAAATTTTTGTTCGAGTTTGCTAGGGAACAGCGATGCTGTTTCGCGTGTATAGAAAAGAATATCGTCAAAATGAAGGAAGGGTATAATTCTTAGCGACGCTCCGCTATCTTCTTTATCACTGTAACTTTTCTCTTTTCTTTCGACGAATGCAGAAAATGAAGTATGCTGCATAACAAGACTTAAAATAAAAAGACACAAAAAGATATGTCTCAATCCGAAGGAGGAAACAGTATGAAAGGAAAAACAAAAAGCGGTGCGCTGCTTGGGCGGCATTTTTGATGGCGACTTCCGCCATAGGACCGTTTTTGACACAGACAGCGAAGTTCACTGAGACTTTAAAGGAAGCTTCGGCTTTGTGATTCTGCTTTCCGTTCTTCTCTCGATTGTGGCGCAGTTAAATATCTGGAGAGTACTTTGTGTGAGCGGACTGCGTGGACAGGAGGTCGGGAATCGGCTACTTCCGGGACTGGGCTATTTTATTTCTTTTTGATTGTGCTCGGAGGACTTGTCTTTACTATTGGTAACGTCGGTGGCGGTGCACTCGGTATTCTCAGGGACTTCTTTAGGAATTCCCGTGCCAGATTTCGTATTTCCTGCCGGCGGTCTTGCCGTGCTGGTTTTCCTTTCCAAAGATGCGAAGGGAATCGTGATAAGCTGGTTAAGGTTCTGGGCGGTCTTATGATTCTTGTGATTTTGATTGTGATTGTTATGGTTAAGCCGCCTCTACTCCCATGCGAGCCAAGAATACGATTTTACCGGAAGAAAGTATGAGGCAATCTGGTTCCGGCAATTCTTACCCTTCTTGGCGGTACGGTAGGCGGATATCATTACTTTTGCCGGAGCGCACTGTTTGATTGATCGGCGTCACCGAGAAGAAAAACTGAAGGATATTCATGATTCAGCCGTAATGGGAATGATTGTAGCAACAATTGTGCGGGTTCTTCTTTTCCTCGCGGTTCTCGTGTAGTGATTCGCGGTGTGACTTGACGCGAAGAATCCGGCAGCGGATGCCTTCTTCCAGCGAGAAATCGAAGGCGCTTTTTCCGGACTTGTGCTTACCTGTGCGGCAATTACCTGATTATCGGTGCCGCTCTATACCTCGGCCGTTTTTAAAGACCTTTTCTATAGCGGAAAAAGAAAATGCCCTGGACGATTGCTTTTTATTGTGATTTCCACACTGGTGATGGCTTTTTCTTGGAAAAACCGGCGAGTCTTCTTGTCCCAGCCGGTGCATTAAACGGACTTATTTTACCGATTACGCTGGGAACTTGTCTTGTCGCATCGCAGAGAGAGTATTATGGGAGTAGCGAGTAAGCATCCCAAACTCCTGTTCTTCCTGGGAGTTTTGTCGTCGTTTTATCCGCTTATGTCGGCGTCCGTTCTCTTCCGCTTTGCAGTTGTTTAAGAGAAGAGAAGGCACGGGACAACTTAGGAATGCACAAAAATGAGTGGCACAAAGGAATGGATTATGGAAAAGGTAAGAGTGGTTGCAGCAGGGGATTCTGCCATACTGATTCAATTTCAACAGGAAATAAGTGAAGAAGTGAATCGTCGTATCAGTGCGACGGTACAACTCATCAAGATGCAACAGATGAGGGGATCGTGGATATGATTCCGGCGTATGCATCCCTGCTGGTGGAATATAATCCCCTGGTGATTCGCTATGAGGAACTGTTCGAAGGCTTCGTTCCTTGTGAAGATGGACACCCGGGTGGAAAGTATGGAGAAAAAGGTCTGGGAGATTCCGGTTTTGTTATGGTGGAGATTTTGGCCCCGATCTCGATTTTGTGTCGGAGAAGTCCTCTTTAACGGTAGAAGAAGTGATTGAGAAGCACAGCTCGATAGACTATCTGATTTATATGTTGGGTTTCCTGCCGGGATTTACCTTATCTGGCGGTCTTCCGGAAGCGTTACATACCAATCGTCTGGATAGTCCCGCGACTTCGGATTCCGGCAGGTTCCGTAGGATAGAGGCGTCCCAGACCGGTGTATATCCTGTGGATTCGCTGGAGGCTGGCGCCTTTATCGGAAAAACACCGGTGAAGATGTACGACCCCTTAAAGAAGGAACCGATTCTCACGGGCGGGAGGTACATTCGTTTCTGTCCCATTTCCTGAAAGAGTGTCAGAAATAGAAGAAGCAGTAGCAGAGGACTGCTATGAAGTGCGGTGGCACAAGGGGGAGTAAGATGGGATTTCGTGTAATCAAAGGAGGACTGCTCACGACGGTACAGGACCTCGGAAGAAACGGCTACCAGGCACAGGGCTTCAATGTAACGGGGTAATGGACAGGCGGGCTTTTTCGTATTGCAAACCTGCTTTCTGGACAATCCGGAAAATGAAGCGGTGCTGGAGTGTATTTAATCGGACCGACCCTGGAGTTTACCGCGCCGATGATTATCTCCATTACGGGGAGACTTCCGACCGGAAATCACGATGAAGAAGTGCCGATGATACCGCACTCTATGTGGCGGAAGGGGATGTCTTGAAACTGGGTTCCGCCCGAAGCGGAAGAAAGCTGTTACATTGCTTTTTCGAACTACCTTAGTACCGTGGTGATGGGTTCCCGTTCTACGAACTTTCAGTGCTGGATTGGCGGATTTAGGGAAGAGCTGGAGGACGGAGATTATATCAGACGCGTATCACGAGCGGATCTACCTTCCGACTTTCCTTTCCCCGAACGCTTCCGTTAAAAGAATATGAGGAAAATAAAAGCCACAATCGTGTGATTTTTGGGACCGGAGGAGGAAGTATTTTTCCAAGAAAGGATAAAGAGCTTTTCGAGACGGAATATACGGTCGGCGCGAGTTTGACCGGATGAGGAGTCTGGAAGGCGCCTATATCGAAAGCAAGAAGGGTCGGATATTATCTGACGGAATCGCCTGGGTTCCATCCAGGTTCCCTCTCACGGAAAGCCGATTATTCTACTGGCTGACCGGCAGACTACGGAGGGGTATGGAAAGATTGCAACTGGTGATTTCCGTGGATTTACCGAAGCTTGTGCAAAGAAGAATGGATGATAAGATTCGTTTTTGTGGCGGTTACGGTGGAAGAGGCACAGCGCTTTTTCTGCATGAAGAGAAAGAGTTGCAGGATATGCGTGAAAATTATTCATAAACCCTGTAAGGAAGTATTGGAATGCAGACTTGCCGCGAAGAGATTATCGAAGCTATTTGCTTTAACCCCTGATTTACTTCATAAAGAGTAGATGGAAACTACAGCGCATTAAGGAGAGTAGAATAGAATGTTGGATTTAGAGAAATTAGAAGGACTGGTTAAGATTATGGAGGATTCTTCCTTAAATACCATGTCCATTAAGGATGGCGATTTTAAGATTACGATGAGTAAGCTGGATAATCCTCCGGTACTGGCAAACGGAAGTATGGTCAGTGCGGTTTCTGCCCTGCCTTCCGAGAAGGAAGAGGCGGCATCCTCCGCGGGAAGTACGGAGGAGGACAATGAAGTGCACATCGTGAGTCCTATTGTAGGAACCTTCTATTCTGCAAAAGGGCCTCACCATTCCCGCTTTGTGAAGGTGGGAGATACGGTGAAGGCGGAGATACCGTTTGTATCCTCGAAGCGATGAAAATGATGAACGAAATCACGGCGGATTTCGATTGTGAAATTGAAGCGGTACTCGTTTCCAATGAGCAGAAGGTGGAGTATGGGCAACCCCTCTTCCGTGTGAGAAAACTGTAAGAAAAAGGGAAAAGGATCTTTTCTTCTTTCCGAATCGAAAAGAGATGCGTTTCTATTTTGTAGGATACTTTGTAGGAGAAGAAGAACTGTATCGATAAGGAGGAGAATTTGTTTAAACGGGTTTTAGTGGCAAATCGAGGGGAAATTGCCGTAAGGGTGATTCGGGCTCTTCGTGCGCTTTCGGTTTCTTCTGTTGCGGTTTATTCCAAGGAGGATCGGGACGCCTTTGCATACGCGTCTCGCCGATGAGCGGGTCTGTATAGGCGAGGGTGCCGCACTGAATTCTTACCTCAATATGGACACCATTTTAACGGTGGCGAAAAATACCGGCTGTGATGCCATTCATCCGGCTATGGCTTTCTTTCGGAAAATGCCCATTTTGCAAAAAAATGTGAGGAGAATGGAATTACTTTTTATCGGACCCACTGCGGAAGCGTGATTGAAGAGATGGGAAATAGTCGGAAGCCGGGAGAAGGATGCGGGAAGCGGGGGTTCCGGTGGTTCCCGGCCCTTATCGGTTCTTTATGACGTAGGAGAGGCTCTGGAAGAGGCAAGAAAGATGGGCTTTCCGGTGATGATCAGCTGCCCGCGGCGGCGGAAAAGCGAATGCGGGAGTGCTATAAAGAAGCGGACTTTGAGAAGACTTTCACCGCGCAAGAGAGAGTCCGCCAACGCCTTTTCCGATGACGCCATGTACCTGGAAAAGTTGATTCTGGAACCCCGACACGTGGAAGTACAGATTATGGGAGACAGTTATGGGCATGTGGTTGCCCTTGGAGAAAGAGACTGTTCTATTCAAAGAAATCACCAGAAACTCGTGGAGGAATCCCCTTCCCCCGCCGTTTCTGAAAAGACACGGAAAGCGATGATGGAAGCGGCAGTGAAGGCGGCGGCATCCGTCCGGTATACCAGTGCCGGAACCATTGAGTTTATTATGGATAAGGACGGGCAGTTTTACTTTATGGAAATGAATACCCGTATTCAGGTAGAGCACGGGGTTACGGAACTCCTCACGAATACGGACCTTGTTATGGAGCAGATTCCCGTCAGCGCAGGGGAAAAGCTAAGTTACAGGCAGGAGGATATTCCTTTCCTGGGGCTACAGTATTGAGTGCCGGATCAATGCAGAAATTCCGGAGAAGAATTTTATGCCGTCTCCTGAAAAATTACTGCCTTGCATCTCCCCTGGGGAAATGGCGTACGGGTCGATACGGCATTGTATACCGGCTATACGGTTCCGATGGAGTCAGTGATTCCATGATTGCAAAGCGTCCTTGTACTGGGAGGAATCGGGAAGAAGCCATACAGAAGATGAGAGTCGCTCTGGAAGAGATGCTTGTACTCGGTGTGGAAACGAATCTGGATTTTCAGTATAAAATCATGCGTTCTGAGGCATTCCGAGAGGGAAAGGTGGGACACGGGACGGTAGAGCGCTTTATGCTGTCGGGAAGATAAAGAAATGTGTCTTCGCCGGACGGAAGAGAAGGAGAGAGGAAATGAGAGTGGATTTAAATGCGGATGTTGGAGAGTCCTTCGGAAGATATACTTTGGGACTCGATCAGGAAGTGATTCTTTGATTTCTTCTGCAACAGGGCTTGCGGCTTTCCATGCCGGAGACCCGCTGGTAATGGAAAAGACGGTCTCTCTGCGGTACTGTGTGGGAACGGCTGTCGGTGCCCATCCGGGTTTTCCTGGACTTGCAGGGTTTTGCAGGAGAAATATGAATATGAACTGAAAGAAGTGAAAGCGATGCTTCTTTATCAGATTGGCGCTTTTGATGCCTTCCTGCATGAGCATGGAGGAAGGCTGCCTCAGCATGTGAAACCGCATGGAGCCTTGTACAATATGGCGGCGAAAGAGGAGGAACTTGCCAGCCATCTGTGACGCGGTGCAGGATTATGATAAAGAATTAATTGTTCTGGCGCAGAGTTCCGGGAAGCTCCACTGAGCGGAGAAGAGGAGGACTTCCGCTGCTCTGGCGGAAGTCTTGCGACAGAGCGTGCGAAGAAGACGGAAGTGTGTAGCCGCCTGAAAGCGGGAGCGATGATTACCGATGAAGACCTTTGCCATCGACCGCGTCCTTTCTCTGATGATTCTGAAGGAAAAGTACGGGCCGTGAGCGAAAAGAAATCTCCTTTGACAGCGGGACTCTGTTTGTGTACACGGAGACGGAGAGAAGGTCTTGTTTTTGTGAAGAAACTGAGGGCTGCTTTGGAAGAAAACGGTGATACAG